>ERZ772917.848-NODE-848-length-20098-cov-19.502170_pt1 | contig 20098 bp, 14 predicted proteins | sample MGYA00511187_ERZ772917 | MGnify/ENA primary metagenome ERZ772917 (study PRJEB29015, sample SAMEA2737925) | human oral metagenome | biome: human oral; feature: human-associated habitat; material: dental | place: China | collected 2012 ... | reverse complement strand
GCGAGAACGGTACTTATTGCTCGCGAGAACGGTACTTGTTCGTCGTGAGAACGGGCCTGGACTGGTACGCCCCAGCTCCGGCCCTCAGGATGCGGCAGGACGCGACGGGACGGTACGGCCCTCGGCGCTCGCGTCCGGGCGGGTCCGTGGCCTGCCCCCCCCAGGCCGGCATTGCCCGGGGACGCGAAGCCGCCGGGCCGGAGCAGGCCCGAGCTGGTCATTGAGTGGTTGCTCCGAAACGGACAGTGGAGCCGCCGGGCCGGAGCGTGCCCAGCCCGCGCCCAGCCCGTGCCCAGCCCGCGCCCAGACGGCACCTCACCGCGGCACCCCACTAGACCCGCCTGCGCCGGAGGCGGTCCACGGTCAGGACCGTCAGGACCAGGGTGGCGGCCCCGGCACCCAGGGCCGTGAGGACCAGGTGGCGGCGGGGAGCCAGGGTGTCGGTCACCTCCTCGGGGCGGGCCATGAGGACGGGGGCCGGTGGGACCGGGGCCGGGAACCGCGGGTTCGGCGGCCCTACCGTGGTGCCGTCGTTGACAAGGTTGAGGGCGTCGTACGGGGCGAGGAGGCCCCACCCCAGGGTCGTGGAGCGCACCGAGGGCGTGGGCCGCAGGGCGGTGGCCAGGATCCGGTACTCCCAGTCGGCGGGCGACTCCTGGGGATAGGCGGCCGCCACCAGGGCCGCGGCCGCCCCCACGTAGCCGGTGGCGTAGGAGGTCGTCGGCGTCGCCCCGGCGAGCATGCAGTCCCCGCTGCCCATAAAGGTGGTCAGGACACCCGCCCCGGGGGCCGCGACCTCCACGTGCGTGCCGTGGACCACGGCGTCGGAGGGCATGCCGTTGGCGTCCACGGCGGTCACGGACAGGACGGACGGGTACCCGGCGGGGAAGCGGACGGCGGTGGTGTCCTCCTGGGCGTTGGCGTTGCCGGCCGAGGCCACCACCAGGGCCCCTGCCGCCGTGGCGTAGTCCACCGCCGAGCGCAGCGCCTCGACGTCGGAGGGCGTGGACTGGGGGACCACCACGATGACCGCGCCGTGGTCCACCGCCCAGCGGATGCCCTCGGCGGTGCGGGCGGCGTCGGGACCGCGCCCGGCCCTGACGGCCTCGGAGGAGCCGTCCTGGTAGACGCGCACCGGCAGGATGAGGGAGTCGGGGGCCATGCCCACCACGCCTGAGCCGGGGACCGGGCGGGCGGCGATCTGCCCGGCGACGGCGGTGCCGTGCCCGGAGGAGTCCGTGCGCCCGTCGCCGGCGTCGAGCAGGTCGGTGCCGGCGAGGACGGCGTCACCCAGGTGGGTGTTGGAGGCGTCTACCCCGGTGTCCACCACGGCCACGACGACGCCCCCGCGCGACAGGCCCCAGGCCTGGGAGAACCCCAGCTGGGCGACAGCCGGGGGCGGCTGGTTGACCAGGTGCTCGACGTCGGGGACGCACTCGGCGCCGGGCGCGCTGGCCTGGGTCGTGCCCTGGGCGGCGGGTACCGTGCCCTGGGCGGCGGGTACCGTGCCCTGGCCCGACGCGGACCCCTGCCCGCCTGGGAGCGCCCCCTGCCCCGAGCCCGTGGCCTGGCCCGGCACCGCCTGCCCCGGTCCTGCGCCCTGGTCGGGGCCCGACGCCGTGGGCTGGGCGGCGGGGCCCGGTCCGGGGTCGTCCGCGGCGGCTGGGGGGAGCGGGGAGGCCAGGAGGGAGCTGGCCAGGACCAGTACCCCGGCGCCCAGGGCCGCCAGGAGGCGGATTCCCCGGTACCCGGTGCGGGGCCAAGGGCCCGCGGGCGCCACCTGGAGGTGGTCGTCCTGGCGGCGAGGACCCGGGAGTGACGCATGAGCGGGGCGGGTGGTCGCAGGCGGCGTGCCCTCGGGCCGGACAAGGCGCCCGGACCCGAGCTGGCCTGAGGGACGGGCGCCCAGGTGCAGGAGTCCCAGGTGGTCGTCCGGGCGGCGCGGACCCGGGCGCCTCACTGCGCCCCCACGGTGTCCCAGGCCGCCTGGGCGGTCAGGGCGGTTCCCTCGGGGACCAGGTCGGTCCAGGCGGCGGGGACCGTCACGACGTCGGCGGCGCCCCAGCCCAGGCGGGTGAGCGTGTCGGTGGGGTCCTCCCCCAGCCCGTGGGAGGTGCCGTCGTCGGAGACGAGCACGACCACGCCCAGGCTGCCTCCCGAGGTGGCACGCACCAGTGCTCCCGAGCCGCCCTGGACGGTGACCGGGGGGAGGGACGTCTCCTTGCCGCCAGCACCGCCAGTCCCGCCAGCTCCTTCAGCCCCACCGTTACCACCGGCTCCACTGGCCCCGCCCCCGGCACCGCCGCCACCGGCCCCGTCCGCGGTGGGGGTGGCGGAGGCGGCCGGGCGCAGCGCGTCGCCGGTCTCCATGGACACCAGGCGGGTGGAGGCGCCGTCCTTGCCCAGGACCAGCTGGGCGCAGGGGACGGATCCGGAGGGCACCGGGCTACCCATGGTGGCCGGCCAGTCGGTGGGACCGGCACCGGCGGTGTCCACGGTGAGGCCGGAGATGTCGGCGATGGTGGTGCTCAGCGGGTTGGAGGCGAACGTGCTGGCCGACCCCAGGCTCAGCAGGTGCTCGGCGGTGGGGGACAGGGGCGCGATCCGGGAGTCGCCGGTGACCAGGTAGCGGCGGGTGGAGGCGTTGTCCTCCACCTCGATGACGGTGCCCACCACGGCGGAGGACAGTGCCGCCGGCATACCGCCCACCACCCGGCCCGAGCCCTCGACCTCCAGGGGGGCCAGGTCCGAGCCGCGCTCGAACACGTTCAGCCAGGCGGCGGTGACCTCGGTGCGCGGGGCCGACTCCAGGCCCAGGGCGAGCAGGACGCCGGAGCTGGCGTCGGGGCTGACGCGGTGGCGCAGGCCCTTGGTGATGACGTAGGTGTCCCCGGCGTTGGTGACCACGGCGACGTCCTGGGCGGTGGTGCCTTGCGGGACGCTGGCCACCCACGTGCGCTCGCCCTGGGACGTGGCGCAGGTGAGCCACTGGTCGGAGTGCAGGCTCCCGGCGGCGGGGACGTCGTCGGGCACGCCGGTCAGCCCCACCTGGCTGCCGCGCGGGATGCCGCTGATCACCGAGTCCGGCACCGAGCTGGTCTGGTAGGAGCCTGACTGGGACAGGAGCTTGGCGGAGGTAATATTGGTAACCGGTCGGAGAGTGCCGTTAATAGTGTAGTAACGTGCTCCCGTACCTTTTACTATGACAAGGGTGGAGTTCTGCCACTTCTCGGGCAGGGTGGGGGAGAACCGCCCGAGCACGGCGGCGACCACCAGGATGACCACGGCGACCACGGCCCCTACCGCCAGGGGGCGCAGGGAGGAACGGTACTCCAGCTCCCGGCCGCCGGGGGTGCCCGAGGCGAAGGCGGTGACCAGACGTCGGCGGTTGAAGCGCTGGCCCTCCAGGACGTCCTTGTTCGACGCCATTACAGCACCCCCCAGATCAGTGCGGCCAGGGGCGGGATGGCCAGGAGGCTGAGCACGCTGACGGTGTCGGCCGCGCGGGTCAGCCAGGGGCGTGTGCGCTCGGAGACCACGTTGGCGGCCAGCAGCAGGACCGCCACGGCGGCCACGGCGCCTACGACGGCGGGCAGCCACCTGGGCTCTCCCAGGGCCACGGCTACCGCCGCCAGCAGGGTCAGGAGCATGCCGGTGACCACCCCCATGAGGACCTCGGCGCGTGAGCGCAGGGAGCGGGTGGCCAGCATGAGGGCGACGCCGGTGCACACCAGCAGGGCCAGGCCGCTGGGGTCGGTGAGCAGCAGCGGGGCCAGGACCAGGCAGGCCGTGCAGGACCCGGCCTTGAGGGCCAGGACGAGGGCGTGGGAGTGGGCCACCCGGGCCGCCAGGACCGGGGCGTCCACGGGCGCGGAGGTCGACGTGCCGGTGACCCTGACCGGCACCTGGGCCATGGCGATCCACGGGGCGGCCAGGGACAGGACCACCAGGAGGGTCAGGACCGCGGCGCCCGCCCGGCTGGGTGGGGTGCCGAGCACGCTGGTCAGGGTCCCGGTCGCGGTCAGGGCGCCCCCGACGGTCAGGGGAGCGGCCGTGGTGGGCCACAGGGCGGCGGGCAAGGCCAGGACGCAGGGCGAGGCCAGCAGGACGCCGGTGCCGGCGGCCAGGAGGGTGGAGCCGGTCCAGTCCCCCGGGGCCAGGGCGGTGGCCGCGCAGCCGGCCAGGACGGGGGCGGTGTGGACCAGCGCCAGCGCGCCGGGGAGGGCGGGCACGCGGGCGACGACGCTGGCCCCCAGGGCCACCAGGAGCGCCCCGACGCCGCCGATGACCGCGGTCATGACCGGGTTGGTGGAGCCGGTGGCCAGCAGGATCGCGGCCACGAGCACCAGGGCCGCGGCGGCGTGGGCGGACAGGGCCAGGGAGTCGGAGCGGGTCCAGGGGGCCTGGGTCTCCTCCACGGTGGTGCCGACGGCCTCGACGAGGTCGTCGTAGCGGCGGTCGCGGGCCTGGGTGCCAATGGGGCGCAGGGTCAGCAGGGCCCCGGCGCGCACGCCCTGCTGGGGCAGGGAGCGGGACTGGTCGAGCTGGTCACCGGAGGTGGTCAGGACGGTCACGCCCTGGGAGGCGACGGCGGTGTCCAGGCGGGAGTGGGCTTGGAGGAGGCCGGGGAGCAGCTCGGCCAGGGGGACGGCCCCCGGTACGGACAGGTCGATCCGGGTCTCACCGTAGGCGACGGTGATCGGCATGAGGGCTGCGGCCGTCTGGGTCGTGCTGGCCATGACTCCTCCGTGGGGTGGGGATCCTCCGTGGGGCGGGGGCGGGGTAGGCGGTGTCAGACTACCGGGCCGGGACCGCCCTGGCAGGGGTAGGTAGCGGCGGGTCGCACCGGGCTGGTGGGTCGGGAAGGGCGGTCAGGACGGCGGCCGGGCGAGGCCCTGACGCAGCGTCCTGACAGCGCGTCCTCAGGGTCGAGTCACGAGCTGGACGGCGGTGCCCGTCTGTGAGGTGGTGTTGCACATTCATCCTGGGTGTGGCGGCGCGTCGGTGACATAGTTTCAACGTTTTGTGCCCCTGGGTGGGGGCTGGCAGAGGGATGAATGTGCAGCGCGGTCGTCGTTGCACATTCATCCCTGCTCCTGGCCCCTGTGCCACCGCGAAGATCCGCGTGATCCAGCCACTCTATGATCGTCGATTGTAAAAAGAATGTGCAACTTCCTCACTGGAGGCCCAGGGGGCCAACCGGTCACGGCCCAAGTGCCAGCGCCGTTCGGAGGCCCTGGAGGACCGGAGCGCGGTGGCCCGCCGCCGGCACGTCGGCCTCGCTCGCGCCAGCATGGCCGGAGGGCACCTTGTTCCCTGCAATCAGGTCTTGACCTGTTTGCTTGCGCCGTAAGGGGTCAAGGAATTGCGGAATGCCTTTCTCTGCGGTATCTGAGATCGTTCGTAGGCACAGCGCGGACAGGACTAGGGGGCGGGCGCGTCCTCCTGGCGGTGCTGGTGCGGGTGGAGGTGGTGTGCTATTGTCTGGCACGTGGGAGCAAAAGGTGATGCCAGCGCGTCGTCACCGGTGAGGAGGAGAATCTCATGGGGGATAGGGGTGCGCCGTACGTCTTCGTGAGGGCGAGGTCGGAGGCGGCGCCGCTCCCGGCTGAGAGGATACCGGTTGGTGTGGTAGCGCGTCTCGCAGGCCGCGAGTCTTGTGCGGTGTGTACGCAGGCGCGCGGGTGGCAGGGAGGGGTGCCGTCCTCGATTCGCACCGGGCGCGTCGGTAACCTGGGCGCCTCGAGGTTGGGTGGGGCACAGGGGGAGGATGTGCTCGTCTCAGGACCACCCTCGGAGAACGGCTCGTTCTACGGGTCCCTGGAACGTGCCGGACCCGGGTGGCTGGGACGGGTCTGAAGCGGAGCGTTCGAGCAATTAGGTATTGTTATGTTCGCGTTATAGGCGTGCTGCCGTGCTGGACCGTCTTGCGCCACGGCTGACGCAGGAGAGGATAAGGTGTTTAAGGATTATGTACGCGTACTCCCTCTTCTCTATAATGTTAATATATGGACTCTTTTCCGTTGTCATTCTGATCAATGTGATTGGAAGTGTCGGGAAAACGCTGTGTTTGATGCTGGAACGTATGCACTTCCGGAATGCCTATGGCCTGTCCGTGCAGCGGATGCTGGCAGAGAGTCCCATTGACCGTACCGAGGTCAGACGGCTGGCCGCTCCTCGGGACCGGCACTCTCAGATAAAGGCGGCCAAGTACGTGACGACCTGGGATCCCGTTCCCTTCGACATCGCCATGCAGTTCGTCTTCCTGGTCTGCGCCCAGCCGCCTCCGTCCCCGCCCCCGAATACTCATGGCCCCGGCGCGCCTCACCCGGGGATGCCTCAGGATGCCTTCCAGTACCCTGACCCCGGGCGCGAAGATGATCCGTTCCAACGGTAAGGAAGGATCTGTCGATAGGACGCCCGTATAAGTGACATCTTATGGTTCGGGAAAACTTATCGGCGGCACCGCTCAGAGCTGGTCCAGTGGCATGGGTGGAGCGCATGGCAGCCTGTGGGTGGTGGCAACCGGAACGTCGCCTGAACGCCCGGTGATCCGCTGCCTCCGCAGGTCCTGGGCCTGACCGGGTGCGAGAGGGGCTCACCGGGCCTTTCGCAGCTCGGTCGTCCTGGTGAAATACTCTGGACACGCCGTCATTCCTTGACTAACCTGGTGGCATCAGCCGGACGCACCTACCCCAGGCGTCGTCCGTACCCCACCCCACCCTATGGAGGACAGTATGGCAGGCATGGTTTCTGCTGCTGAGGGCGCCATTCTCAAGGGCGCCAACACCGTCGCCACCACCCGACAGGAGCTCGACGGACGCATCAAGCAGGTCGAGAGCCAGATTCTCGCAATCGGTTCCAACTGGCAGGGCTCCGCCGCGGTGGCCTTCCAGGCCCTCATGGTCCGTTGGAACGAGGACACCCGCAAGGTCAACAACGCGCTCATCCAGTTCGAGGAGAACCTGCGTAGGACCCAGCAGGACTACGACGCCACGGACCAGGACCAGGAGGCCATTTTCAACAAGCTCGCGAGCCGGCTTCGCTGACACCTCACGCAAGGAGAGAAACAAAATGGACCTCAAGGTCAACTACGCCACCCTCAGCACCGCCTCGACCGACCTGAGCGACGGCGCCAACGGCATCCAGTCCACCCTCGACTCCATGGACGCCGACCTCCGTCAGCTTCAGACCAACTGGGACGGTGAGGCCCAGCAGGCCTACCTTACCGCCAAGCAGCAGTGGACCGAGGGCATGGACGATATGCGTCAGGTGCTCCTCCAGATCAGCCAGCTGGTTGATCAGGCCAACCAGTCCTACAGCTCTACGGACCAGGCCAACGCCGCACGCTTCCAGTGATCCCGGGGCCGTTATTCGGCCCGTGCGAGTCTCAGACCGGACGCCGCCCCGCTTAGGTGGGGCGGCGTCCTCGTGTGGGCCGCTGACCTGAAGCAGTGGAACTATGCTTTTACTGACAGGCCGCGTGAAGCGGCTACTTACTGATTCCGCGGCAGGTCCGTGGTAATCGTCAGCCTGCGTTCTCCCAGAAGGAGGACGGTGCCGAACGGGACCTCAACCCGCTCACCACGAGGAAGGAAATAGCTCGCCCCGTCGCGCATGCGTACGTGGGTGCCGTTGGCTGAGAAGGCGTCCTCCACCCAGACCCCGTGCTTACTGCACCCCACACGCAGGTGGGTGCGGGACAGGGAGCGGGTGGGGTCACTGAGGGTTACTAGACGCTGACCCGGGTCAGAGGTCGATGGTGCCCGCCCCAGGACCAGGACCGTGTCATCAACAGGAAGACGCTCACCGGAGTCCACCACGAGGTAGGGGATCGGGCCCGCCTGGGTGGGTGCCTGAGCTGGAGACCGGTGGGCCTGGTCCGCGTCAGGCTCCTTCCGGGGCTCCTGGGCCGCCAGGGGTGCTGCTGCGGGGGAAGACCCTGAGATGGGGGCGGGCGCCGGGTCGAGGGGAGGCGCCGGGTCGGGGGAGGGCTCCCGGGTCGGGGGAGGATCCTGCGGGCTGGGGGCGCTGTGCTCCTGATCGTGGGGTGGGGCCTGCTCCGGCTCAGAGGCGACGTCGTGGTCAGCGGGAACGTCGGCGTCATTGTCAGGAGTCTGCGCAAGGTCAGGAGCGTCGTCCGGGGTGCCGGATGCCAGCGGGGCCTGCTCCGGCTCGGGGGCGGTGTCGTCCGGGGTGCCGGGCGCTGGTGCAGCGGGGGAGGCCGAGGAGGGTGCGCTCACGAGGGGGAGCGGCTGGAGCACCGGCGTCGGCTGCTCGACCGGTTCCGGTAGGGACGGTGCCACCGGGGCCAGCTGCGGTGGCCTCACGGGACCAGGCTGCCGTGCCGCGGGAGCAGGTGGTGTCTCCGCAGGCAGCTGGGCCGCCGGGTCCTGCGGTGCGGGAGCAGCGGGAGGCACGTCCGGCTCCATCCCCGCAGTTGGCATTGGCCCTGCGTCGGCGTCCGTATCGAGGCTGTCGCGGTCGTACGCCGGTTCTGCGACTGGCACTGGTCCTGCACTTGGCGCCAGCCCCGCGTCCAGTCCCGCATCCGGCTCCGGCCCTACGACTGGTGCCGGCCCCACGGTTGGCGCTGGCTCTTCATCCGGTACCGGCTCGGGGGACGCTGCTGCCTCAGGACGGGTGGGCGGGGCTGGCGGAGTCGGTGAGAGGGGCTGGGGTACTGGCGAGGGCAGCCCGCCCGGGGTGGGGGACAGCGGCACGACAGGCTCGGGCAGGAAGGGGCGCGCCGCGGGATCCGGGCGCGGGGACGGCGCCACCAAGCTGCCAGACCCCACCGGGCGACCGGGGTGCGAGGGTCCCTGCCAGGCCAGGGCGGGGGAGGCCTGGGGCTCGGGAACGCCCTGGGAGGTAGGGACATTGACCAGGACCTCCTGGGGCGTGGAGTCGTGGCGCTCACGCAGGTCGACCGCACCCGTCCCCACCAGCCGGTCCACCCAGTCCCGGCCGTCCCGGCTCAGGGCCACCGTGACCACCGGACCCAGGACCGTCAGCCCCAGGGCCACGAGCAGGGCCTGCCGGGCGAGCGCGGGCCACAGGCCCGGGGCCGTCTGCGTCCCCGCCCGTACCATCGCGGTCCGGGTCGCCAGGGCCCCGGGGGAGCGCCCCGTCACCGCCCGGACCAGGGTGAGCACCGCCAGCGCCTCCACCGCGGTCATGGCCGCCAGCACCTGGGAGTCCAGCAGCGCCCAGCCCACCAGTCCCGCCGCCAGCAGCACCAGGGCGTCCACCAGCAGGGCCAGGAGCCGTGACGTGGCTGAGGCCGGGCTCACGAGGCCACCCGCCGGATGAGGTCGAACAGGCCAGCGGCCACCACCGCCGAGGGCAGCACCACCAGCACGCAGAAGGACTCCAGCAGGTCGGCCATCCGCCCCACCAGGGCCGAGGCCTCGCCCCGGGTGACCAGCAGGCAGCCGCCCACCACCACCAGCCCGGTGGCCAGCAGGACGACGGCGAGCCCCTGGGCGTCCAGCACCCTGGTGACGGCGGGCGAGCGGGAGGCCGCGAGCAGAAGGGCCAGGGCGCTGGCCCGCGGCAGGATCCGTGAGCACCTCTCCCGACGGTTGCGGGGGAACACCGCCATGGCCAGTGCCGCGGTCGCCATGAGGGCGATCGCGCAGCGTCCCGGCCAGGTGGACGTCTCCATGAGCGAGGCAGTCGCCGGGGCGCTGACGCAGGCCAGGAGGCAGAAGACCGTCAGGAGGGTGTTGGCACGCAGGGACGCCTCCCTCAGGGTCCGGTTGACGCGCGGGGCGGTGATCCGTGACGGGGCCCTGACCTCGGGGGCGCGGACGGTCGTGGCGGAGGTGGTGACCAGGGGCAGGTCCAGCAGCTGGGTGTCAGGCACCTTGAGGGCCAGGGCGGGCACGCTCACGCAGGCCAGGACGGCCAGGGCCAGGGCCACCGGCGCCAGGTCCCTCAGCGGGGTGCCCGTCCAGGACAGGGCCAGGGTCAGGGCCGTCGCCGCTCCCCACACGGCTGCCAGGGTGCTGGCCACCACGTCACCGCCCAGGAGCCACAGCAGGAGGCAGCCGGTCAGGGCCCCCACGGCCCCTACCGGTGCCAGCAGGGAGGGGGCCAGCGACGAGGCCGGGGTGATCAGGCCCGTGGCGGCCGCACCGAGCAGCAGGCTCAGGACCATGAGGAGCCAGGGGGTCCGCCGGGCCCTCGAGGTGCGCATGAGCGCCAGGATCCCGCCCGCCGTGAGCGTGGCCGCCCCCAGGCGCACCCGGGCTGGCGGCTGCCACACCCCTCTCAGGGGCATGACCACTGTCAGGGCCTCGGCCAGTCCCAGGAGGCCCAGGAGCACGGTCAGGACCAGGACGGGCCGGAACCAGGCGTCCCGGCTCTGACGGGCCGCCGAGCGCTGGGCGTTGGGGGAGGACTTGCGGGAGTCGTTGACGCTCAGGACGACGCCGGAGGGCAGGTCGGCGCCGATGACGCTGCCGGGGTCGGCCGGGACGCCGTCGGAGCGGGTGAGCACGACCCCGTCGGTCAGGTCGATCCTGAGCATGGCCATGAGGCCGGCCACGGTGGTGCCTGACGGTACGGAGACGTCCTGGCGTCCCGTGGCGCCCAGGACGGTGGCGCAGGCCAGGGGTACGGCCATGGGACCTCCGTCCGGTCAGGGAGTAGGAGCAGGGTAGGCTCGCCCTGGGCTGGGTCGGCCGGGGGCTCGCGCTGGTAACGCTAGTATGACTCACCCCGCCCTGCTGACGCTAGGATCACACTGTCGGAGCGCCGTGCCCGTGGACCAGGAGGATGCGATGACAGCCCAACCCGCCCAGAGTGACCCTGCTGGGAAGCCCGAGCTCCCGACCGGGCAGATTCCCCTGACCACCCCGCCTGACCGGGCCGAGCCCGCTGGGGTGGGCAATATCCTGGTCACCGTCATCCCCATGATGGGGTCCATGGGGGTCATGGTCTTTATGGCCATGTCCCAGGGGCAGAACACGCGCATGCTGCTCATGGCCGGGGTCATGGTGGTGGCCATGGTGACCATGGTCGGCTTCAACGTCTACCGGCAGGTCAGTACCCACCACCGCACCGTCGGCAACCTGCGCCGGGAGTACCTGGGCCAGCTGGCGCAGGTACGTGAGACGGTACGGGAGGTGGCCTCCCGCCAGCGCGCCTTCACCAGCTGGTACCTGCCGGACCCGGACGCCCTGGTGCTCATCGCCCAGGACGGCAGGCGGCTGTGGGAGCGGGAGGCCAGCGCGCCCGACGTCCTCAACGTGCGCATGGGCTCCTCCTCCCAGGAGCTGTCCATGGAGCTGGTGAAGCCTGAGCTGCCTGCCCTGGCCAACCCGGACGTGGTCTGCCACTCCGCCATGAGCCGGTTCCTGGCCACCCACTCCAGCCTGGACGACGTGCCCTGCGGCGTCATGCTCAATGAGTTCGGCCTGGTCGAGGTGTGCGGTGAGCCGGACGCCGCCCGGGCCCAGGTGCGCGCCATGGTCTGCCACCTGGCCACCTTCGTGTCCCCCGCCCTGCTGCGGGTGGCGGTGCTGTGCGCCCAGGAGCACCGCAGCCAGTGGGAGTGGGTCAAGTGGCTGCCGCACGCCCGGTCCACACAGGTCAGTGACGCCCTGGGCGGGGCCCGCATGGTGACCACGGATCCGGTGGAGCTCGCCGACCTGCTGGGGGAGGACGTCACCACCCGGCCGCCGTTCCAGGCCCGTGACGCCATGACGCCCTGGCCGCACGTCCTGCTGGTGGTCGACGGCGTGGCCCTGCCAGCTGGTACCCGCCTGGGCTCCTCCGAGGGCACGGCCGGGGTGAGCGTGGTGCGTCTCATGACCTCCTGGGGGCCGCTGACCTCCCCGACCACCGTGCGTCTGCTCATGCACCCCGGCGCCCGGACGGGCCAGGGCACCATGGAGGTCGTCTTCAGGGACCGTAAGCCGTCCCTGGCGGTACCCGATGTCGTGGGGGTCGCCCAGGCCGAGGCCGTGGCCCGGCGCATGGCGCCCTGGAGCGAGGAGGAGCGCCCCGACTCCCAGGCCCCGGAGGGTCAGTCCGACCCCAAGCGCTCCGTGGACCTCATGGAGCTGCTGAACATCGGTGATATCCGCGACTTCGACCCGCAGGTCCAGTGGAGGCGGCGGGAGGGGCGCGACCGCCTGCGCGTCCCCTTCGGCGTGACCCCGGAGGGCGCCCCGGTGCTCCTGGACATTAAGGAGTCCGCGCAGATGGGGATGGGGCCCCACGGCCTGCTCATCGGGGCCACGGGCTCGGGCAAGTCGGAGGTGCTGCGCACCCTGGTGCTGGCCATGGCCCTGACTCACCCCCCGGAGCAGCTCAACTTCGTCCTGGTGGACTTCAAGGGCGGGGCCACCTTCGCGGGCATGGCCGACCTGCCGCACGTCTCGGCCATGATCTCCAACCTGGAGTCCGAGCTGGGCCTGGTGGACCGTATGCAGGAGGCCCTGCGTGGGGAGATGGTGCGCCGTCAGGAGCTGCTGCGCCAGGCGGGCAACTACGCCAACGTCTCGGACTACGAGGCGGACCGGCTGGCGGGGCGCCACTGCCTGCCCCCGATGCCTGCCCTGTTCATTATCCTGGACGAGTTCTCCGAGCTGCTGAGCGCCAAGCCGGAGTTCGCCGACCTCTTTGTGGCGATCGGACGCCTGGGGCGCTCCATGTCCATCCACCTCCTGCTGGCCTCCCAGCGCCTGGAGCAGGGGCGCCTGAAGGGACTGGACTCCCACCTGTCCTACCGGATCGGCCTGCGGACCTTCTCCGCCCCGGAGTCCCGTGACGTCCTGGGGGTGCCGGACGCCTACGAGCTGCCGGCCTTCCCCGGCGTGGGCTACCTCAAGCCGGGCACGGACCAGCTGATCCGCTTCCGGGCCTCCTACGTGGCGACTCCTCCGCCGGCCCGCCGGGTGGTCAGCCGGGTGGGGGCAGGTGCCCCGACGGCGGCGATCAAGGTCCTGCCCTTTACCACCACGCCGGTGCTGGAGCTGGAGAGCCCCCTGGCCCCCAGCCAGGAGGAGCCCAGTGCGGTCCCGGTGGTGGCGGGGGACGAGCGCTGGGAGGGCATGACCGAGATCGATATCGCGGTAGCCCGCATGCGAGGTCAGGGCACGCCCGCGCACCAGGTGTGGCTGCCGCCCCTGGAGGTGCCCGACACCATGGACTCCCTCATGCCGGACCTGGCGCTGGTCCCCCGCCTGGGCCTGGTCTCCATGTCCTGGCGTGAGCGGGGGCGCCTGCGGGTGCCGCTGGGTGTGGTGGACCTGCCGCTGGAGCAGAGGCGGGAGGCGCTGGAGGTGGACCTGTCCGGGGCCAACGGCCACGTGGCCGTGGTCGGAGGCCCGCTGGCGGGCAAGTCGACGGCGCTGCGCAGCCTGGTCATGGCGCTGAGCCTGACCCACACCCCGCAGGAGGTGCAGTTCTACATTATGGACTTCGGGGGCGGGACCTTCACGGCCTTTGACGGCGCCGCCCACGTGGCGGGCGTGGCCACCCGGGACCGTGTCGACATGGTCAACCGGATGCTCGCGGAGATCGAGGGGATCCTGACGGACCGGGAGCGCTACTTCCGGGCTAACCGGATCGACTCGATCGCCACCTACCGCCAGGGCCGGGCCCAGGGGCGGTTCGACGACGGCTACGGGGACGTCTTCCTGGTGGTGGACGGCTGGGGCAGCCTCAGGGCCGATCTTGACGACGTGGACATGCGTATCCAGAAGATGATGGCGCGGGCCCTGACCTACGGGGTGCACCTGGTGGTCAGCACCCAGCGGTGGAATGACATGCGCCAGCAGATCCAGGACATTGTGAGTACCCGGCTGGAGATGCACCTGGGGGACGCCGGCGAGTCCTGCTTCGGTCGCAAGGTGGCGGAGGCGGTCCCGCAGGAGCGCCCGGGACGGGGCGTGGGAGCGGGCGGGCACCAGATCCTCGTGGCCCTGCCGCGTGCCGACGGCGACCACGACCCGGACACCCTGGGGCAGGGCGTCCGGAACACCCTGGAGCGCATAGCGCAGGCCGTCCCGGCCGGTCCCGGGCCCAGGCTGCGGCTGCTGCCCGAGCGGGTCACCCTGGAGGAGGTCGCCGTCCTGCCCGGCGTGGACCGCCAGGCCCGGGGCCCCCAGGCGCCGATCCTGCTGGGGGTGGAGGAGTCCCGCCTGGGGCCGCTGGTCATGTGGCCGCGCACCGAGCCCTTTATGTACCTCTTCGGTGACTCCAAGTCGGGTAAGACGACCTTCCTTCGCTCGGTGGCCAGGGAGATCACGCGCCTGTGCACGCCCCGGGAGGCCCAGATCTTCGTGGTGGACGTGCGTCGTACGCTGCTGGGGGAGATCCCTGAGGAGTACCTGGCGGGCTACCTGACCACACGCGAGACCGCCCAGGACCAGATCGGTGGCCTGACGGGTATCTTCAAGGAGCGTATGCCGGGGGACCAGGTGACGAGCGAGCAGCTGCGCCACCGCTCCTGGTGGACGGGACCAGAGGTGTGGATCCTGGTGGACGACTACGACCTGGTGGCCGCGTCCCCGGGTAGCAGCCCGCTGCTGCCCCTGCAGCCGTTCATGGCCCAGGCCCGGGACGTCGGCCTGCACGTCCTGGTGACCCGGCGTATGGGTGGGGCCTCGCGGGCCGCCTACGAGCCGATCCTCCAGGCCATGACCGAGCTGGGGGCCACCGGGATCCTGCTGTCAGGCAGCCCTGACGAGGGCGTGGTCGTCGGTCGGGTCCGCCCGGTGCGCTCAGAGCCGGGCCGGGCCCAGGTGGTCTCCCGGGACCTGGGGCTGGTCATGGCCCAGCTGGCCTGGACCCCTCCGCAGTCCTGAAACGCTTCAGGAGCTGCTGCCGGTGGCCGGGGCCTTCACCACCGGTCGTCCTCCTGGGTCTCAATGGGCTGCAGGTCGTTGAGGCTGCCAGCACCCTGCGCCTGCCCGTCTACCGTCTCGGGGGCGGCGTCCTGCGGGCGCAGGATGTGGCCCTTGCGCTTCCTCTGACGCTTCTTGTCGTCCTTCTTGGCGTCCTGCCCGGTGTGGCCCGCTGCTCCCTTGCCCTTGGAGCCCGCTGTCTTGCCGGAGTCCGTACCCGCCGGGGCCCCGCCCATGAGGGGAGGCACCATCCCCGTTCCTCCCCGAGCGGCCGCCGTGGACGAGGGTGACAGGATGCCCCCGCCGGGGACCCGGGAGAACAGGCCTCCTGCTCCTGTGGCGGACAGGCCGGCCAGGCCGCTCATACCGCTGCGGGCCACGGCGGCGACAGCTCCCGCGCCGATGACGCCGCCCGCCATGGCCAGGTCACCGGCGCCAGTACGGCCGCCGAGGGCCTGACCGAGGAAGCCGGTACGCCAGGCGGGGTCAAAGGCGTTGTCCACCGGCGGAGGCAGGTGCCCGCCGACGGGGCCGTCGGAGGTCATACGCTGGTTAACAGGTGTGTGCAGCAGATCCAGTCCCTTGAGCTGCTCGGGGTCTGTAATGGGGTTGCTGCGGCTGCCCGGCTCACCAGGTGCGGGGAAGACCCAGTCACGCATGCTGGCCTCCGGGGGACGGTTGCTCAGGATCGCCCCGCCCAGGGCAGGAGGCGGTGACGTGACCGAGCCCGCCAGGTCCGGGGCGGGCACCGTGCCCCCTGCGCCGCCAGGACCGCCCAGGCCCCCGGAGGAACGGGGGCCGCCAGTGTAGGCGGCCCCGTAACCGGTGTCCGGGCTTCCCCAGGGAGAGCCCCCGGAGGGAGGCGTCAGAAGGTTGGTCGCCTCCGCGGTCATGGTGCTGTTCATGGTGTCGAGGTACTCCTTGGCAAGCCTCTCACGCTCGGCCGTCTGCTGCAGAATCAACCCGCACTCGTAGGCTGCGGCTCCTACGATTAATCCCGCAACGCCGACCGTACTGAAACCACCGTCACCACTAGTGTTGCCTGTGGTGCCGGTGCCGCTAGTCGTGCTAGTATTTCCAGTATCGTTGCCGGTAATAGTGTTGCAGTACTCGCTGATGGCGCTGTCGGTGGGCAGGGACTGGGCCTGAACGGCGGCCGTCTTCATTGCCGCGCGGGCGGTGGTGTAGTGGCTCCGGGCGGTCTCCAGGTCCGTCTTATGCTCCCGGATGCGGCGGATGTAGTCGTTTACCCAGGCGGAGACGGCGACCTCCAGGGGGCCGCCGATAGCGGGGTTGTCAGAGTTCTTCATTGAGTCGAGGATCGCCTGGGCCTTGGTGGCGCACTCCTCAAGAGCGTTCAGGGCCGACGTCGCCGCGTCGTTGTCGGCGGAGTCGTCGTAGTTGCTGGGGTCGATAACGGCCATGAGCCGGGAGTAGCTGCTCATACTTCTTGCTTTCTGGGTAAACCTGCGGAGATGGTTTGTAAAGGGGGCGTCAATGTTGTCTGCGCCTGCGGAGTGCTGGCCCGGCGGGATCCGGGGTCCGCGTGAGATGCTTGAGTGAGTGCGCTAGTCAGCCGGCTCGGTCGTTTCTATCTCGCCTGGCAGCCCCATACGAGCCTGTGGGGCGTACGCAGGGCTCTCCGGGGCGTTCATTGGAATGTCGTTCGGGTCGCTATAGTGGGTTGTCGTGATTATGCGAGGCGGGTTAATGAGCCTGTTGTCCGACGTGAGCTGCGTGTAGATGGAGCGAAGCTGCTCAACAATGTCCTCTTCGTGGGTGTCGAAGGAGCTTGCAGTCTTGGCCAGGGCGACAGAGAAATCGTCCAGCTCCTTCTGGAGAATGGTCAGGGTGTTCTTCAGGCTGGAAAGGTAGGAGTGGTACTTGCTCCGAAAGTCGGTCGGTCCTGACTCGCTGCCCCACTTGCCTTGGGAGAGCTGGTTAATGCTCAGGGTGTCAACATTGGTCTTGGCGTTCTCGGCCTCGGGTACCGCCTCTGTCCTGAAGCGCCCGCTGGCGGTGGCGACCTCGTCTGTGTCGATGCTTGTGTCACTCATGGGAACCTCGGCTCGGGGGATAGAGGGGTGGGATGCGTCTTATTGTAGCGTGGGAGTACGCTCCTGAGAAGAGGTTCGGTCTCCCAAGGCGCCCGAACTTGTCGTGGTGTCTCGACGTGTGGTGTTTGCGCAGGTCAGAGCGAGTCTGCGTGATGGTTGCGAGCAGGTGTCGGCGCGTCGTGGCGGGTCTGGGCCGGTGACTGAGCCAGCCCAGTTGTACCCTCGTTTGTACCTTTATCGCCTTCCTGCTGGCTGTATGCAGAGGCGAGGTGTGGGTCCTCGCTGTCTTCCGGCCAGGTCAGCCAGGGCTGGACGTAAGACCAGGACCGGGCATGACTGGTGCTGGCCTGGGTCGTGGCGTGGGTGGTGTGGGTGTGGTGGTGGGTGGCTTGTAGGCGGGGATGTCTGTCTCCCACTGGGGTCTGGTGCGGGTTGTGCGCGGGTCAGATCCGTCGCGGCTGGGGCGGCACCCGGAGGTGGCGTAGAGGGCCACGCCCCTGTCCCCGTTCAGTCCGAAGTTCACGAAGCCGCCGTTGGTCTCGTCGTGGAGGAACATGCCGTCCTCGTCGTCGTTGGTGATGGTGGTCAGGCCGACCTCGGCGAACATCTCCTTGGCCAGCGCCTTGGCCCACACCCCGTCAACCGGCATTTCAAAAGCTACAATAGCAGTGGTTATCTCATAACCACCTTTGCACCTCCTGATATGCGAGGGCTCGCCGATATACACTGGACCACTGCTGACACCCACTCTGGTCACGTACTCGCCCATCCTGGCCTCCACCACCTCCTGGTAGTCCTGGATACTCTGACGCTCTCCACCCGGAGCACTACCGTCATACCAGGTATGACGCGCACCGTCGTCCCTGGCGCAGGACCCCACCGACAGGAAGAGGGCCACGCCCAGGACGGCAGCAAGACGCCGGTACCTCACTTTCCCTTCCCCGCTATCACAGCACCCATGTCCTCAAGAGCAGAGGACCCCTCGTCCGCCCCCATCTCCTGGACAATGTCGTGACTGTCCACCGCCGACCACGCGGGTCCAAAAGATGGGCTTTCTAAGTCGACGTCAACAGCCTTAAGACCAGACACCGCGATCTCCACTTCGAGAGGGGAACGCTAGGGAGCAAAACTCACGTTGCCCACATCACGACTAGAGTGCAAGGGTGCGTTGGGCCCGTGGCGACACCGGCGACCGTGGGTCCCACCGTTTCAAGGGCCGTACAGGGCACACCGGCTCCGCGGAAGGCTCATGCCGCACGCCCCGCGCCCGCAGGCAGACAAGCCCATCCTTCCCGGCACTCGTGCCACACTGGGGCCAGCAGCCTGCGCGACCCAAGGAGGACCCGTGAAACCATATGACGCCTCCTCCCGGGGCAAGGCGGCCAGACACGTCCGCACACTGGCAGGCCAGGCCACGGCAAAGGCCATCAAGACCGTCACCCAGGCGGCCGCACGGGCACGCGCCAGTACCACAGCCAAAGCGGCCCAGGTCTCCCGCCACCTGGGCGCGACCAGGCTCCCGGGCGTCTCCCAGCTGGTCGGCGCCCCACCACCCGGCCCCCACCTGACCGGCACGCCCTTCGCCCGCACCCTGGCCACGGCCCTCACCGCCCGACCCCACCTCAGGAGACCGGGATCCACGCTCCTGGGCTCGGACCAGCAGCTCCTCAACCCGGGCATCCGCCTGCGCCGTCGCCTCAAGCACGAGGGCTACACCCCCACACCGCCCGACGGACACCTCCAGGACCTCGACCCTAACGAGCTGGGCTACGTCCACGGGGGTGTCCTCATGCACCTCCAGAGGTGGCCGCGTCGAGCTGGCAGACGGCTCAGCATCAGCAGCACCTCACCCGCATCCCTGGCCTGGGTCCAGGTCTCCCGGACGCAGGCCGACGGCGGCGCCATGCCCTGGCTGCGCCTGTGCGTGGACACCGGCTCCTCCCCCAGGCTCCTCGAGGTGCTCCCCGAGCGGCACCTGGACATCGTCGTCGCACCCCTGGGCCAGGAGCCGGCCGAGTACGCCGCAGACCTGGGCCTCCTCCTGCCTGACGGGCTCCCCGCGCAGGTCTCCGCCGCCCTGAGGGCCGACCCTGCTCGCCGCACCGGTCGTCTGCACCTGCTCGACGGCGACCGGGTGGCCGTGGACCTGGACGGGCGCGAGACGCAGGTCCTCACCGGCGTCCCGCACGCCGGCATCGCCTCCCTGGTGGTCACCGACGGGAGGGTCCGGCACGCCGAGGTGTGGCTGGGGCAACGGAGGAACTGGATTCCCGGCCTCGACCTGGGCGACCTCCTCGGTGGCTGACCGGCCCGGTCCCGGCGGCCTGCGGCGACACGGGTCAGCAGGACGCACGACCACCCCGCCCCGGGAATCAGACCCCTCTGCTCGGTACGTCTGCCACCCGGTTCGACCGCCCCGTACCCCTAGGAACGTCCCGGGCCTCGACCGCCCCGGGCCGACCCGTCGTCCACGCGGCCCGGCCCAGCACGTCCGAGCCAGAAAACCGTCGAGTTATAAAGACTGTTTATGCTATCCAAAGATAGCACAACATGCTTAAATAAAAAGTGAGGTCAGTTTATTTATTTCCCCATAGGTAAATTACGGCTATCGTCACTCCTTCTGTCCCCTATCTGAAACAAGAGCTGTCCACAGAATAAGACACCCCTCACGCTATGCGAGTGTTGCGTGACACACTATCCCCATGCATCCACGAGCAGGACAGCCAGCACAGCCCGAAGACCTCGTCAACATCGATGAGGTCATCTCCGCCTACTACGACCTCGTCCCCGACCCCGCGGTCCCCGCTCAGAAGGTGGTCTTCGGCACCTCCGGCCACCGCGGCGCCTCCTTGGACACCGCCTTCAACGAGGCCCACATCGTGGCGATCACCGCCGCGATCGTGGAGTACCGACGCTCCCAGGGCACCGACGGCACCCTCTACATCGGCCGTGACACCCACGGCCTGTCCGAGCCCGCCTGGCGCACCGCCATCGAGGTGCTCTCGGCTGCCAAGGTCATGACCGCCATCGACGCCCGCGGCTCCTACACGCCCACCCCGGCCGTCTCGCACTCCATCCTGCGGGCCAACGGCGCCGGTACCGAGGCCGGCGTGCGCACCACCGGCCCGGGCCTGGCCGACGGCATCGTCATCACCCCCTCCCACAACCCGCCGCGCGACG
>ERZ772917.846-NODE-846-length-20101-cov-138.489674_pt1 | contig 20101 bp, 15 predicted proteins | sample MGYA00511187_ERZ772917 | MGnify/ENA primary metagenome ERZ772917 (study PRJEB29015, sample SAMEA2737925) | human oral metagenome | biome: human oral; feature: human-associated habitat; material: dental | place: China | collected 2012 ... | reverse complement strand
CTGCTCGACCAGTGCCGCGAGGCCAAGGAGTCCCTGGCCCCGCCCCCGTCATCGCGGCGTCTGAGATCGTCTGAGCGTGTCAGAGCTCGGCCATCCAGTACTCGTCGTGGTAGTTGTACGAGATGACGAAGGCACCGGAGTGGGCGTACTCAGCGGGGATGAGGAAGGTGACGTAACCGGTCACCGACCCGCCGTCATAGGGATCCGTCTGAGAGTCCAGCTCGTCGGAGACGAAGGTGTACTCCTTCGTGAAGGTGTTGCCGTCGCGCACGTACTTGATGGTGAGCGAGATGAGGTCGGCGTCGCCCTTGCCGTGGTACGTGACGGTCACAGGCAGGCGCATGTAGACGTAGCCGTTGCTGGGCTCCACGAAACCGTACTTCCAGCTGGAGCGCAGCTGGTCGGTGGCGTCCCACACGACATCGCCGAAGGAGACGTCCACGGTGGCGTCCGGGTCGCTGGCGACAGAGGAGGCGGTGAGGGTCAGCGACTGCGTGCGCAGGTCACCGGGGCAGTTCTGCGAGGTGCCCTGCTGGCAGCCGCCTGAGGGCTTGGCGGTCGGGGCAGGCCCGTTGGAGGCCTGCTGGGTGGCCTGCTGGGTGGCCTGCCCGTTGTGCTGCCCGTTGGGCTTGGGGTCGTCGCCACCACCGATGAGCGCCCACGCGAGGACGCCGACGAGGGCGAGGACGACCACGACGATGATGGTCCAGAACCACCACTGCTTCGTCACCGGCTTGGAGCCCGAGGACTGCGCCCCGTTGACGTCCAGAGGCTGCCAGGACGCCGCCTGCGGCTGAGCACCGAAGCCCGGCTGAGCCGCACCCCCCTGGTACGGGGTGGGGGACTGCGCGTAGTCCAGGCTCGCGCTGTACGGGCTCGACGACGGGGCCGAGGCCGCCATCGGGGCCGAGCCCGCCATCGGGGCCGAGGCACCCGTCATGGGGGCCGAGCCCGCCATCGGGGCCGAGGCACCCGTCATGGGGGCCGGACCGCTCTGGGCCGGGGGCTGCATCCCCTGCTGCTCGCCGAAGCCCATCGGCTGGATCGGAGCCTGGAAGGCCGACATCTCAGGGGCTGAGGCGACTGCCGGGGCGGAGAATCCCGACGCGGCGGAGTAGTCCGCCGAGGGGGCGGAGACCTGCTGACCGGTCGGGTCAGCGACCGGCGTCGAGGAGGTGGAGACAGCCTGGGTCGGAGCCCACGCGGGGTCAGCGGCCGAGGAGACCGCCGGGGCGGAGGCGACCGCCGGAGCCGACGATGCAGAGGCGTCGTCGACCCACAGCTGCCACCCCTCGGGGGCAGGCCCCCAGGCGGGGTCGGGCTGCCACCCGGCCGGGGGAACAAAACCGTCCGGGGGAGCCGGCCAGTTCGGCGGGGGGTTGAAACGCAGAGCCATGAGGGAATCCTCCGAGGTCAGTGGAAGGGGCGACGACAAGTCGTGCTGGAACGAAATCTACATGGGTAGCAGGCCCCCGGTGGGACCGACAGCGGTGCTGCAGTACCCGGGGAGCGCTACCCGTCGGTGCGGTGCGACACGGGGCGCTGCCGACCGGGCAGTCGCGGGACGAGCATCAGGGGAGGGTCAGGACCTCGGCACCCGTCTCCGTGACCACCAGGGTGTGCTCGAACTGGGCGGTGCGTGAGCGGTCCTTGGTCACCACGGTCCACCCGTCGTCCCACTGCTCCCAGTCCTGGGAGCCGAGGGTGAGCATCGGCTCGATCGTGAAGACCATGCCAACCTCCATGACCTCGTCGTACAGGGGAGCCGCGTCGTAGTGCGGGATGATGAGGCCGGAGTGGAAGGCCTCGCCGACGCCGTGCCCCGTGTAGTCCCGCACGACGCCGTAGTCGAAGCGCCTGGCGTAGCGCTCGATGACCCGGCCGATGACGTTGACCTCACGGCCCGGGCGCACGGCCTTGATCCCGCGCTCCATCGCCTCTCGGGTGCGCTCGATGAGCAGCAGGGTCTCGGGGTCGGCCTCGCCCACTGCGAAGGTGGCGTTCGTGTCGCCGTGGACGCCGCCGATGTAGGCGGTGACGTCGAGGTTGATGAGATCGCCCTCCTCCAGGACCGTCGAGTCCGGGATGCCGTGGCAGATGACCTCGTTGACGGAGGTGCAGATCGACTTCGGGAAGCCCATGTAGCCCAGGCAGGAGGGGTAGGCGCCGTGGTCGCACAGGTACTCGTGGGCGATGCGGTCGAGCTCGTCGGTGCTCACCCCGGGCGCGACGGCCTCTGCGGCCTGGGCGAGGGCGCGCGCCGCCAGACGGCCCGCCACCCGGATGCGCTCAATGGTCTCGGCGTCCTTGACGTCCGGGGCGCTCACGCGCTCGGGCCCGTCGTGGAACATGTACTCCGGGCGGAGGATCGAGCGAGGCACGTGACGCTCCGGGGTGAGCCGGCCCTTGGTGAGGGTGCCCCGGGGGGCGCGGTCCGCGAGCGCAGAGGACGGCAGGGACGAGGAAGTCATGGCCCCAGCATAGGAGCGCCGGAGAGCGCCGACGCTCCGCCACCGCCCCGCACTGCCCCGGGGCGCGCCTAGCATGGGTGTGTGAGCGTCATCTACCTCGTGCGTCACGGGCGCACCGTCCTCAACGAGGCCCGCCGGACCCAGGGCCGCTGCGACTCCCCGCTGACGCCGCAGGGGCGCCAGGGCGCCGCCACCGTGCGCGACTACCTCGCGGAGGTGCCCTTCAGACGCGCCTACACCAGCCCTCAGGGACGCGCCGTCGAGACCGCCGAGATCCTCCTCGAGCGCCACCGCGCCACCCCGCTCATCCGGGTGGCGGGCCTGCGTGAGTACGACTACGGCGTCTACGACGGCGGCCCCGACGAGCAGATGCGCCAGGCCCTGGACCCCGCCACCCACGTGCCGGGTGTCCTCAGCGGCACGCACCCCGGAGCCCCGCAGGGCATCGCCGCCGCCGACTACCTCGCCCACATCGACGCGGGCCTCGCACGCGTCCTGGCTGACATGCGCGCCTCGGGCCGTGTGGACGAGGACGTCCTCGTCGTCTCCCACGGCATGACGATCATGTCGCTGGCGGTACGCTGGCTCGGACCGCAGGTGCTGAGCATGGCGCCCATGGCCAACTGCTCGGTGACGACGATCGAGGTCGACCCCACGGCACCCGACGGCGACCCGCTCCTGCTGGCCTGGGCCATCGACCCCGCAGGACAGGGCGTCACCTTCCCCGCCCTGGACCTCAGCGGGGCCGTGCAGGACGTGACGCTCGTGCCCGTCGACCTCAGCCGTCCCGAGACGGTCCCGCAGTAGCGGCAGGTGACGGCCCGGGACCCGGACAGGCGCGCCTTCAGGACTCGAACCAGTGCTCCGCGGCCGGGAACTCGCAGGAGCGCACCGCCTGCCCGTAGGAGCCGGCCGCCTCCCGCAGCGCCTGACCCACCTCGCCGAAGCAGCGGGCGAAACGGGGCGTCCACTGTGTCATCCCCGCCATGTCCGACCACACGAGGACCTGGCCGTCGCAGCGCGCACCCGCCCCGATGCCGATGGTGGGAACCGGCGAGGCCTCGGTCACGCGCGCAGCGACCGGCTCGGGCACCATCTCCAGGACGACGGCCACGGCACCCGCCTCAGCGAGAGCGCACACGTCCTCGACCATCTCCTGCGCCGCCGCCTCGCCCCGTCCCTGGACGCGGAAGCCGCCGAGCTTGTTGACCGACTGGGGAGTGAAGCCCACGTGCGCGACCACGGGGATCCCGGCCTGCGTGAGCGCCCGCACGGCCTTGGCCCGCTGGCGCCCGCCCTCGAGCTTGACAGCGTTGGCCCCGACCTTGACCAGGCGCACCGCGGAGGCCAGCGCCTGCTTCGGCCCGGCCTCGTAGGAGCCGAAGGGCAGGTCCGCCACGACCAGCGCGCGGCTGACCGCCCGCGCGACCGAGCGCGTGGCCACCACCATCTCGTCCATCTCGACCGGCAGGGTCGAGTCGTAGCCGAGCGCCACGTTGCCCACCGAGTCGCCCACGAGCAGCACGTCCGTGCCCGCCTCGTCGAGGATGCGGGCCGTGAGCGCGTCGTAGGCGGTGAGCCACACCTGCTTGCGTCCCTCAGAACGCCACTGGGCCAGGTGGTGCACGCGCACCCGCCGGGGCGTGGCGGCCACCGCGGAGGGCGTCGGTCCGGCAGCCGACGGCGCCGTCGGGCCGCCCGGAACGGACGATCCGTAGGGGGCAGACTCCTCGGCACCTGTGGCACCGGAGACGGAGGAGGACGCAGAGGAGGCAGAACGCACCTGGTGGGTCATGGCACCACCCTATGCCGCGCAACCCGACGGACACGCGCGCACGGCATGATAGGAGCCGGTACCAGCGTCCCCGTGAGGAAGGGCCCAGCCATGGACAAGCAGCAGGAGTACGTCCTCCGCGCCATCGAGGAGCGCGACATCCGCTTCATCCGCCTGTGGTTCACCGACGTCCTCGGCCGGCTCAAGTCCGTGGCCATCGCCCCCGCCGAGGTGGAGAGCGCCTTCGAGGAGGGCATCGGCTTCGACGGCTCCGCCATCGAGGGACTCACCCGCGTCTACGAGTCCGACATGCTGCTCGCCCCCGACCCCTCCACCTTCCAGATGCTTCCCTGGCGCGAGGGAGAGAACGGCGTCGCCCGCATGTTCTGCGACGTGCTCACCCCCGACGGCGAGCCCGTGCGCACCGACCCCCGCGCCGTCCTCGAGCGGCAGATCGCACGCGTCGCCGAGGCCGGATTCACCTGCTACGTCCACCCGGAGATCGAGTTCTACCTCGTCAACAGGGACGCCCAGGGACGTGTCACCCCCACCGACCACGCCGGCTACTTCGACCACGTGTCGGGCGGCACCGCCCACGACTTCCGCCGCCACGCCATCCTCATGCTCGAGCAGATGGGCATCAGCGTGGAGTTCTCCCACCACGAGGCCGGACCTGGCCAGAACGAGATCGACCTGCGCTTCGCCGACGCCCTGTCCACCGCGGACAACATCATGACCTTCCGGGCCGTTGTCGAGGAGGTCGCCATCCAGGAGGGCTGCGTCGCCACCTTCATGCCCAAGCCCTTCGTCGGTCAGCCCGGCTCCGGCATGCACACCCACTTCTCCCTCTTCGAGGGCGACCGCAACGCCTTTTACGACGCTGCCGCCGAGTACCAGCTCTCCGCCACCGGCCGCGCCTTCGTCGCCGGGCTGCTGCGCCACGCCAGCGAGATCTGCGCGGTGACCAACCAGCACGTCAACTCCTACAAGCGCATGTGGGGCGGCGACGAGGCGCCCAGCTACGTCTGCTGGGGGCACGCCAACCGCTCGGCCCTCGTGCGCGTGCCCAACCACAAGCCCGGCAAGGCCCAGTCCGCCCGCATCGAGTACCGCGGCATCGACTCGGCGGCCAACCCCTACCTGGCTTTCGCCGTCATCCTCGCCGCCGGGCTCAAGGGCATCGAGGAGGGCTATGAGCTGCCCCCGGAGGCCGAGGACGACGTGTGGCAGCTGTCGGAGTCCGAGCGCGCCGCCCTGGGCATCGGCGCCCTGCCGACCTCCCTCAAGCGCGCCGTCGGCGCCATGAGCGACTCCGACCTCGTGGCCGACACCCTCGGGGAGGACGCCTTCGAGTTCTTCATGCGCAACAAGCGCCGCGAGTACCGCGCCTACGACGCGCAGGTCACCGACTTCGAGCTGTCCCAGTTCTTCCCCCGGATCTGATCCGGGAGACGCCGTGGAGGCCGCAGGCACGCACGTCCCCGCAGCGGGGATGACCGGACCTGTCGGGGGCCCGCGCGCACGGAGCCTGCGCTCGCGGCTGCTCGCCGCGGGACTGACCGACACGGACCGCGCCCTCAGGCTCCTGGAGGAGCCTGCGCTGGGCGCCTTCGACTCCGACGCGCTCATCACGGCCCTGGCGGCAACCGCGGACCCGGACCTGGCTCTCCTGACCCTCCTGAGGCTGCTGACGACCTGCGACGCCGACCGGCGCCACCAGCTGGAGGACCTGCTGCGCCTCGCGCTCCTCCCGGCGACGCAGGCACCCGACGACGCCCATGAGCACCTCAGGCGCCTGCTTGCCGTCCTGGGGGCCTCACGTGCCCTGGGCGACGTCCTCGTCACCCACCCGGCACTGCTCGCCCGGCTTAGCCCGGCGCACGCGCCCGAGGAGGACACGGCCGCCTTCGGAGCCGGCGTGCGCACGCGCCTGGCCGAGGCCGTCGCCCGCGCCCTGGCCGCGCCCCAGCCCGTGCGAGCGGCCACGCGAGCCCTGCGCGTGGCCTACTACAGCGAGCTGCTGGGCGTCGTGGCCGACGACCTCACCTCGGCCGAGCCCGTCGCGCACGTGAGCGTCGTCGCCGAGCGCATGAGCGCGCTGGCCGACGCCGCCCTCGACGCCGCCCTCGCGGTCGCGCGCACCAGTGTCGGGACCGCGGCCGAGGACGTCGCCCTGGCCGTCATCGCCCTGGGCAAGACGGGGGCTCGCGAGCTCAACTACGTCTCCGACGTCGACGTCGTCTACGTCGTCGCTCCCGCGGGTCCCGAGGCGGGCCAGGAGGCGCACCTGCTGGAGGTCGGCACGGCCCTCGCCCTTGAGCTGGCGCGCGTCGTGTCAGGCTCCGGCGAGGAGCCCGCGCTCTGGCCCCTGGACACGGGGCTGCGCCCCGAGGGCAAGGACGGCGCCCTCGTGCGCACCCTCGCCTCGCACGTGGCCTACTACGAGCGCTGGGCCTCCTCCTGGGAGTTCCAGGCACTGCTCAAGGCCCGCGCCTGCGCCGGCGACCCCGTGCTCGGACGCGCCTACGAGCAGGCCGTGGCCCCCTTCGTGTGGAACGCCAGCCTGCGCGAGAACTTCGTCGACGACGCCCGGGCGATGCGCCGACGGGTCGAGCACGAGTCCTGCCGCCCCGGCACCGCCGACCGGCGCATCAAGCTGGGGCCCGGGGGGCTGCGCGACGTCGAGTTCACCGTCCAGCTCCTCCAGCTCGTCCACGGGCGCGGCGACGCCTCCCTGCGTGAGCCCAGCACCCTGGGCGCCCTGGACGCCCTGACGGCCGGCGGCTACGTCTCGCGCCAGGACGCCGCCGCCCTGGGCGCTGACTACCGGGTCCTGCGCCTGCTGGAGCACCGCAGCCAGCTGCTGAGGCTGCGCCGCACCCACGAGCTGCCCGCCAAGGACGAGGACCTGCGGCGCATCGGCCGCGCCCTGGCCGGTGTCGGCGAGGACACCGTCGCCGGCAGCGACCCGGCCGTCCAGCGGGCGCTGGAACGCTCCAGCCTCGCCGAGCCCGCCGCGCTGCGCACCCTGTTCGACGCCACCCGCAGACGCGTGCGCACCATCCACGAGCAGATCTACTACCGGCCGCTGCTGGGCGCCGCCGCGCGCCTGACCGCCGACGAGATGACGCTGACCGCCCAGGCGGCGCGTGAGCGGCTCACCGCCGGCGGGTACCTCGACCCCGACGGCGCCCTGCACCACATCCACGCCCTCACCGAGGGCGTCAGCCGCCGCGCCGCCATCCAGCGCCAGCTCCTGCCCGTCGTCATCGGCTGGCTGGCCGACGGAGCCGACCCCGACTCCGGGCTCCTGTCCTTCCGCCGCCTGTCCGAGGCCATCGGCGGCTCCCACTGGTACCTGGCGACCCTGCGCGACTCGCCGTCGGCGGCGCACCGGCTGTGCCACGTGCTGGCCGGTGCCCGCTGGACCACCGACCTGCTCGCCGAGCGACCCGAGGCCATCACCTGGCTCGACGACGAGACCGAGCTGGCCCCCCGTGCTCCCGGGGCCCTGGAGGAGGAGGTCTCGCGGCTGCTGCGCCGCCGGGCGCTCGACGCCGAGGACGCCCAGGACCGGGAGCGTCAGGCCCAGGAGGCCGTCCAGGCCGTCGCCGCGGTGCGCTCACGTGAGCTCCTGCGCGCGGCGCTGGCGGACACCCTCGACGGCGTCGACCCGCGGCGCACCGCGCTCATGCTCACCGACGCCACCGACGCGCTCATCGGGGGCGCCCTGCACGTCGCCCTGGGCCTCGTGCTCGCCGAGCGCGGGGGCGCCGTCGACGGCCCCGACGAGGCGGGGCACTGGCCGACGGCCCGCGCCCGGCACGCCGTCATCGCCATGGGACGGCTGGGAGGCCGGGAGACGACCTACGCCTCGGACGCCGACCTGCTCTTCGTGCACGAGGCCCTGGCCGAGGGCGACGAGCACGCCGCCGCCCAGGAGGCGGAGGCGGTGGCGCGCACGGTCCTCAGGCTGCTGTCCACCTGCCGCCCCTACCCGCTTGAGGCGGACGCGGACCTGCGGCCCGAGGGAAGGCAGGGGCCGATGAGCCGCTCGCTCGCCTCCTACGCGAGCTACTACGAGCGCTGGGTGAGCACCTGGGAGCGGCAGGCGCTGCTGCGCGCGCGCCCCTGCGCGGGCGACGAGCAGCTCGCCCAGGCCTTCCTGGCGCTCGTGGCGCCGGTGCGCTGGCCGGAGGAGGACACCGACGGCTCCTGCCTGCGCGAGGTACGCCGCCTCAAGGCCCGCATGGAGGCCGAGCGCATGCCCCGCGGCACCGACCCCCACCGCCACCTCAAGCTCGGGCCGGGCGGACTGACCGACGTCGAGTGGGCCGCGCAGGTGCTTCAGCTCACCCACGCGGGCCGCGTCGCCGCCCTGCGCACGACCTCCACCCTGGCGGCCCTCGAGGCCGCCCAGGAGGCCGGGCTCCTCAGCCGCCACGAGCTCTCCCTGCTCACCAGCTCCTGGCTGCTGGCCTCGCGCGTGAGAGCCGCGAACGTCATCGGGACGGGGCGCACACAGTCGGCCCGGGTGGACGTCCTGCCCTCCGAGCCCAGGGACGTGCGCGTCGTCGGACGCCTGCTCGGACTTGAGCCCGGGCACGAGCGTGAGCTGGAGGACCGCTACCGGCGCTGCGCCCGCCACGCCCGCCGGGTGGCCGAGCGCATCGTCTTCGGGGAGCGCCAGGCACCACCGGACGACCCCGCGGCACCACCCCTGGCGACCTCCGCGCTGGTCGGTGGGGCGGGGCGCGCGGTCGGGCTGCCGACCAGCGCGGCGCGTGGCGGGGCCCGGGACCGCGACATCATGGACGGGGGCACGACCCGCGCCCCGGCGCCGGGCACGGGCCGCGCCGTGCCCCCGGGGCGAGGACGTGCTGCGCCCCGGAGGCGGGGCCCCTACCCCTGGTCCTGACACGCGGGTGCGGCTCAGCTCCTGAGCGCACGAGGGCGCAGGCCCGTGGGACCAGGGAACCTGGGGCGGGCCCTGAGTCGGGCCGTCACGTGGCGGGCCCTGGGGCGGGCCGCCACCTGGCAGGATGAGGGCCGTGAAGCTCATCCTCGTGCGCCACGGACGCACGATCGCCAACGTCATGGGGGCGCTCGACACCGCCTTCCCCGGAAACCCGCTCGACGCCGTCGGCCTGGCGCAGGCCCAGTCGCTGCCCGCACGTCTCGACGAGGCCGGCCTGCTGGAGACGGTGGGCTCGCTGTGGGTCTCGCCCATTGAGCGTGCCCGCCAGACCATTGCGCCGGTGGAGCGCGCCACCGGGCTCGCGGCCACCATCCGCTCCGGTCTGCGCGAGGTCCTGGCCGGGGACGCGGAGATGCGCACGGACCGCGAGTCCGTCCTGTGCTACACGGACACGACACGCGCCTGGATGGTGGGGCGCCTGCACGCCCGCCTGCCGGGCTCGCCGGAGAACGGCCAGGACACCTTCGAGCGTTTCGACGCCGTCGTGCGCGAGGCAGCCGGCACCGGTGGGGGCGAGCCGACGTCCTCGGCGCTCATCGTCGCTCACGGCACCGTGCTCAGGCTGTGGACCTCCCTGGCGGCCGCGCCCGGTGCCGGGGTGGAGCCCGCCTGGATCGCCAACCATCCGATGACCAACACGGGCGTCACCGTCGTCGAGGGGGACCCCGAGACCGGCTGGGTCCTGCGCTCGTGGGCCGACGGCGCGTGGAGCGCCTGAGAACCCACGCGCCCTGAGCGCCCGGACGGCGGCCGTCGGCCGGCGGGACCGCGGACGCGGGACACAGACCGCCCCGGCCGGGCCGTGAGGCCCTGCCGGGGCAGGTGGGGAGGGACGGTCCGGGGAGGGACCGGCGGCCTCGCCGCCCGACCTACAGGACGGAGGCGAGGAAGGCCTGGGTGCGCTCCTGCTGCGGGCTGTCGAGCACGCTCACGGGGTCTCCGGCCTCGCAGACGCTGCCCGAGCACATGAAGATGAGCTGGTCGCCGACCTCCCGTGCGAAGCCCATCTCGTGGGTGACGACCACCATCGTCATACCGTCGGAGGCCAGGTCCTTCATGACCTGGAGCACCTCGCCGACGAGCTCGGGGTCCAGGGCGCTGGTGGGCTCGTCGAAGAGCATGAGCTCGGGGTCCATGGCCAGCGCGCGGGCGATGGCCACGCGCTGCTGCTGGCCGCCGGAGAGCTGGGACGGGTAGTGGTCGATACGGTCGGCCAGACCCACCCGGTCGAGCAGCCTCAGGGCCAGGCGCTTGGCCGACGGCTTGCTCATGCCCTTGACCTGGACCGGCGCCTCGATGACGTTCTCCAACGCGGTCATGTGCGGGAAGAGGTTGAACTTCTGGAAGACCATGCCGATCCTCGCCCGCTGCGCGGCGCGCTGACGGTCGGTCAGGGCGTGCAGGACGACCGAGCCGTCAGCCTTGACCTCCTCGCGCATGCCGATGAGCTCGCCGTCGACACGCACCCGCCCGGCGTCGATGGACTCCAGCTCGTTGATGCAGCGCAGCAGCGTCGACTTGCCTGAGCCCGAGGGGCCGACGAGGACGGTGACGGAGCCGGGCATGACGGTGAGGTCGATGCCCTTGAGGACATGGAGCTCTCCGAAGAACTTGTGCAGCCCCGAGATCTCCACCTTGGGGGTCACGGAGTCGGAGGAAGACGTGCTCACGGGGTGACCTCCTGGGCAGGACCGGCGGACGTGGTTCCGGTGTCGAGGATCGCCTGCTGGCGGGCGGACAGGCCGCGGGACTTCTTGCGGCCGATCCGCCTGGGGCCGTCGAAGCCCTTGCCGTAGTAGCGCTCGATGTAGTGCTGGCCGACCATGAGGATCGAGGTGATGATGATATACCACAGGGCGGCGACGATGAGCAGCGGGATGGTCTGGTACGTCGTCGAGGCGTAGGAGTTGGTGACGAAGGTGAGGTCCAGCGTGTAGGGCACAGCCAGGACCAGGGACGTCGTCTTGAGCATGGAGATCGTCTCGTTGCCCGTGGGAGGCACGATGACGCGCATGGCCTGCGGCAGGACGATGCGCCTGAGGATCTGGCCCTTGCTCATGCCCAGTGCGCCGGCGGCCTCGCTCTGCCCGGGGTCGACGCTGGCCAGGCCTGAGCGCACGATCTCGGACAGGTACGCGCCCTCGTTGATGCCCAGGCCCAGGACCGCGGCGACGAAGGGGGTGAAGACCGACGTCGTCTTGAAGGTGAGCATCTCGGGGCCGAAGGGGATGCCGAGGCTCAGGTACTGGTAGAGGGCGGACAGCGCCCCCCAGAACACGAGCTGGGTGTAGATCGGGGTGCCGCGGAAGAGCCACAGGTAGGACAGGGAGGCCCAGCGCAGCACGGGGTTGGAGGACTGGCGCATGATGGCCGTCGTCACGGCCAGGGTGATGCCGATGACCATGGCGAGGAAGGTCAGCAGCAGGGTGATGCCGACGGCCTGGACGACACGGACCTCGCGGAAGAAGAACCAGACGGTGTCCCAGTGGAACTTCTCGTTGGTCAGCAGCGCGTGGGCGAGCATGGCGCCCAGGACGAGGGCGACGGCGGCGCTGATCCAGGTGCCCGGCCGGGGCACGGGCTTGACACGGTTGAGCTGGACGGGGGCGTCCTGCTGCTCTGCTTCGGTGGCGCTGCTCATCTCAGTCCTTCACGGTCGGGTTGAGGACGGCGGTGCTCAGGGCTGCGTCCTCCACACCCCAGGTGGCGAGGATCTCGGCCCAGATGCCCTCATCCATGAGGTACTGGACGGCGGCGCGCACCGCGGCGGTGAGCTGGGGGTCGTCCTTGGGCAGGACGATGCCCTGCGGCAGGGCGTCCTCGATCTCCCCGACGGTCTCGACCTGCTCTCCGGTGCTCTCGACGGCGTAACCGGCGACGGTGGAGTCGGAGTAGACCGCCTGGATGGTGTGACCGATGAGGGCCGTCGTGGCGTCGGAGTTCGTGGAGTAGGAGCGGACGCTGATCGGGGAGCGTCCGGCCTCGGAGCAGGCGGTGGAGTCCTCCTTGAGCGCCTTCTCCTGGTAGGTGCCCGTCTGGACCCCGACGGCCAGCCCGCACAGGTTGAGGTGGTCGCTGGGGTCCACGCCCTCGGGGTTGCCGGCGGCGACGTAGAAGCGTGAGCCGACGTTGGAGATCGAGATCATGTCCATCGTGGCCATGCGCTCGTTGGTGATGGTGAAGGCGGAGATGCCCACGTCGTAGCGCGATCCGATCGAGGCGATGATGGAGTCGAACTCGGCGGTGTGGACCTGGGCGGTGACGCCGAGCACCGCGGCAATGGCGTGGTCGAGGTCGACCTCGTATCCCATGGCGACGCCGGAGGGGCTGAGGAACTCCGCGGGCGCGTAGTCGGTGGAGGCACCGACGTCGAAGACGCCGTCGGACAGGGCTCCCTCAGGGAGCATGGCGATGATATCGGCCTGGGGCTCGATGCCGGAGACGTCGTAACCCTGCGGGGTCGATGAACCGGAACCGGACTGCACGTTCCAGTCCTCGGCGTGGGTGCACGCGGTGAGGGCGGCAGGCAGTGTCAGACACAGGCCGACGACGGCGGCGCGCCTGAGGTGGGAGGTCCGCATGGGGGCTCCTTGGGTTGGGTACGACGAGACGGTATCGGCAATAGGGGATATCTATGCAGTGACCTGGGGGACACCTCGCCCGGTGTGAGCGCTATCACTGTCGGTGGGGCCCGGGCTCACAGGTCGTAGTAGAGCTCGAACTCGTAGGGGTGGGGGCGCTGGCGGATGGGCGCGAGCTCGTTGTCACGCTTGTAGCTCGTCCACGTCTCGAGGAGGTCCGGGGTGAAGACGTCGCCCTCGGTGAGGTAGTCGTTGTCCGCCTCCAGCGCCTCCAGCGCCAGGTCGAGGCTGTAGGGCAGCTTCTCGATGTCGTGGTACTCCTCGGGGGCGAGCTCGTAGAGGTCCTTGTCGATGGGCTCGCGGGGCTCGATGCGGTTGCGCACGCCGTCGATGCCGGCCATGAGCACGGCTGCGAAGGCGAGGTACGGGTTGCTTGAGGGGTCGGGCACCCGGTACTCCACGCGCTTGGCGCGGGCGGAGGAGCCCGTCACCGGGATGCGCACGCAGGCCGAGCGGTTGCGCGCCGAGTACACGAGGTTGACCGGTGCCTCGAAGCCCGGCACCAGACGCCGGTAGGAGTTGACCGACGGGTTGGTGAAAGCCAGCAGGCTCGGTGCGTGCCGGAGGATGCCGCCGATGTACCAGCGGGCGAGGTCGGAGAGCTGGCCGTAGCCGCGCTCGTCGAAGAACAGCGGCGCCCCGTCCTTCCACAGGGAGTGGTGGGTGTGCATGCCCGAGCCGGCCTCGCCCAGGACGGGCTTGGGCATGAAGGTGGCGGTCTTGCCGGCACGGTAGGCGACGTTCTTGACGACGTACTTGAACTTCATCATGTCGTCGCCCGCGGCGAGCAGGGAGCCGAAGCGGTAGTTGATCTCCTGCTGGCCTGCGGCACCGACCTCGTGGTGGGCGCGCTCGACCTGGAGCCCGACCTGCTGGCACACGCGCACCATCTCGTCGCGCAGGTCCGCGTTCTGGTCCGTGGGTCCCACGGGGAAGTAGCCGCCCTGGAAGGCGGTCTTGTACCCCTTGTTGCCGCCCTCCTCGACGCGGTCGGTGTTCCAGGAGGCCTCGTCGGAGTCGATCTCGTAGAAGGAGCCGCGCGGGGTGGAGGCGAAGCGCACCGAGTCCATGAGGTAGAACTCCGCCTCGGCCCCGATGTAGCAGGTGTCGGCGATACCGGTCGAGCGCAGGTAGTCCTCTGCCTTGGAGGCGACCGAGCGAGGGTCGCGTGAGAAGACCTCGTCGGTGAAGGGGTCGACGATGGAGGCCGTGACGACGAGGGTCTTGTGGCTGCGGAAGGGGTCGACGAAGGCGGTCGTCACGTCCGGGATGAGCTTCATGTCGGACTCGTGGATCTGAGTGAAGCCCCGGATGGAGGAGCCGTCGAACATGAGCCCCTCGGTCAGGGCCTCGGCGTCGAAGGCGTCAGCGGGGATCGTGAAGTGCTGCATGACTCCCGGCAGGTCGCAGAAGCGGACGTCAATGACCCTCACGTCCTCCTTCTCGATGAAGGCCCGGGCCTGTGCTGCGTCCTGGAACATGGATCCTCCGTGTGGGGTGGTGGTGTGCCGGGGGACAAGCCCCTGAGGGCTCGGCTCCGTATGGCGCAACCGTAGGGCGGGGCGGTGTCGTCAGCGTGCCACCCGTGTGTCGTCGGTGTTTCGTCCGGTGCGCCGCCGCGCGGCGTCGGGAGGACCGGGGCCTGGCGGGCCCCGGCCGGGTGCGCGAAGGGCCGTCACCGTGGGGTGACGGCCCTTGGCACGTGTGCGCAGCGCCCGCTCAGCGCCCGCTCAGCGCCCGCTCAGCGCCCGCGCAGGGCGCGGCGGTCGGGGCGGTAGCGCGCGGGGTCGATGCCCTTGGGGATGGGCAGCGCCTTCGAGCTGAGCGAGGTCAGCCGCTTGGCGACCTGGGTGATCTCGGCGTCGGTGAGCTTGATGGGCTTCGTGGGCAGACGGCGCAGCGCCCCCCTGAGCTCGGTGAGGCGGGTCTGCCCCTCCTGCGTGCCGACGCTGATGACGTGCAGCGGCACCGTGGACAGGAAGCGCTGGATCCGCTTGCTCTCGTCCGTCACCATCCTCTGGGTGCGGCCCTTAGGGCCCTCGGCGACGAGGACGATGCCGGGACGGCCCACGAGGAACCACAGGATGTCCTGCGTGCTCGGGTTGACGGCCAGGGGCGAGCTGTGGACGTACCAGCCCTTGCCCGCCTGGTCGAGGACGTACTTGGCGGCACCCGGTGTGCCCTCGATCTGCGCGTAGCTCGCGCGCCGGGTGACCAGGGTGAGCAGGACAAGGGCCGCCATGAGGCTCAGGGGCACGCTCATGGCGATCCAGTAGCCGAGGGACTGGCCGGTGGCGAGGGAGACGAGGACCGCCAGGGCGATGACGCCGACGAGGACACCGCCCAGCGCCCAGCCGATCCAGGGGAAGGTCCGGTGCGAGACGGTGTAGGCGGCCTTGAGGTTCTCGAGGTACTGCCCGAAGCGGCGCTTCTTCTTGGGCTCGTTGGTGCGGGTACTGCTCACGGTGGACCACCATAGCCGACCGGAGGCGTCGACCCGCCTGCGCAGGGCGGTGCTCAGGCCTCGGCCGTCACGGCCGGGGAGGCGGCGGCCTCGTCGTCGGCCAGGCCCTGCGCGATGAGGGAGGCCGCCTCCTGGCGTGCCGTGCCCTCCTGCGCGAGGTCGGCCATCTGAGGCGGGAGGGGGCGTCCCTTGGCCTTCATCGCCCGGCTGAAGAGCATGCCCGAGCGGTAGGAGGAGCGCACCATCGGGCCGCTCATGACGGCCGGGATCCCGGCCCGCTGGGCGAGGTCCGCGAGCTCGAGGAACTCCTGGGGCTTGACCCAGCGGTCGATGGGGTGGTGGAGCTTGGAGGGGCGCATGTACTGCGTGATGGTGAGGATGTCGACCTTGTGCTCGACGAGGGCGTGGATGGCCTCCTCGGTCTCCTGGCGGGTCTCGCCCATGCCCAGGATGAGGTTGGACTTGGTGAGCAGCCCCGCCTCGGAGGCCTGCCTGAGCACGGACAGGGAGCGCTCGTAGGAGAAGGCCGGACGGATGCGGTGGAAGATCCTGGGCACGGTCTCCAGGTTGTGGGCGAAGACCTCCGGCTGGGAGGAGAAGACCTCCTCCAGGGCGTCGCGGTTGCCCCTGAAGTCCGGGACGAGCAGCTCGACGCCGCAGCCGGGCAGCTGGGCGTGGATCTGCCGGGCCACCTCGGCGTAGAGCCAGGCGCCGCCGTCGGGCCGGTCGTCGCGGGCCACACCCGTCACCGTGGCGTAGCGCAGGCGCATCTGGGCGACGGAGGCGGCCACGCGCCGCGGCTCGTCCTCGTCGTAGGCGGTGGGACGCCCCGTGGCGATGTCGCAGAAGTCGCAGCGGCGGGTGCAGATCTCACCGCCGATGAGGAAGGAGGCCTCGCGGTCGTTCCAGCACTCGTAGACGTTGGGGCAGTTGGCCTCGGCGCACACGGTGTGGAGCTGCTTCTCCTTCACCATGCTCCGGACCTCCTGGTAGGTCTCGGAGACGACCGCCTTGGTGCGCAGCCACTTCGGCTTGCGCTCGATGGGGGTCTGAGCGTTGCGTGCCTCCACGCGCAGGAGCCGGCGGCCCTCGGGGGCGATCGTGCTCGTCACGGTGCTCTCCTCGTCTCGGTAACTGCCTCGATCCTATGCCTCACCCGCCCCCATCTAGGACTCAAGACCTATGTCTGGGGCCTGGGTTCGCGTGGTGTCCGCCACCAGCGGGGCCAGGTTGCGCTCCAGCGCCCCGACGACGTCGTCGGCGAGCTGCGGGGGGCGCAGCGCCCGCCCGGTCTCGGCCGCCAAGGAGGTGACCCCGGCGTCGTCGATCCCGCAGGGAACGATCCGGTCGAGCCCGAAGACCGCCAGGTCCGGGCAGACGTTGAGGCCGATGCCGTGCATCGTCACCCCTCGCGCCACCCGCACCCCCAGGGCACAGACCTTGCGCTCGGTGCGTGCGCCCGGGCCCGGGGCGTCGCCGGGCACCCACACGCCCGAGCGCCCCTCGACCCGGGTGGTGTCCACCCCGTGGGCGGCGCAGACCTCGATGACGGCCTGCTCGAGGGCGCGCACGTAGCGGATGACGTCGATGGGCGAGGCCAGGCGCACCACCGGGTAGACGGTCAGCTGTCCGGGCCCGTGCCAGGTCGTCTTGCCCCCACGGTCGACGTCGACGACGGGCACGTGACCGGGCTCGACGAAGGCGCCCGCCGGACGCTCCCAGGAGTGCGTCCGGCGGCCCACTGTGTAGACGGGCTCGTGCTCCAGGACGATGATCGTCGAGGAGCGCCGCCGGGCGACGACGTCGGCGTGGGTCTGACGCTGGAGCGCCCACCCCTCCTCGTAGGGGACCAGGCGGCGGCCGAGGTCGACGTCGATGCGCTGCACGCGCCCACGATAGGCCCCGGCCGTGGTGGCGGGCCGCTGCGGCCACCGACGACGGCAGTTGTCCACAGGCCGTGGCCCGACGCTGGCCAGACGGGGGTGCGCGCGGTGAGCATGAGGTATGAGCACCGACGAGCGAGCAGTCTCCCGCCCCGGTGGCCGTGCCCGGGCCGGCACCCGGGGACGTGGCCGGGCACGGTCCCACGGGTGGTCCGACGGGCGGGACCGGGAGCGGCCTCCTGCCACGCGTGGGTGGCCCCGTCGCCGAGCCCGGGACCGGGACGGCGAGCCCGAGGACGAGCACCCCTCGGGGCTCGGCGCGCACACGCGTGAGGACCTGGCGGGGGCGGGCATCGACGTCGGCGCCCCGCTGGGGCCGGGGCGCCCCGGTCAGGGGGCGCTGCGGGCCGTCGACCGACGCGGGCGCCAGGTCGTGCTCAGGCTGGTCGACCTGCCGCCGGGGCGGGCGGGTGCGCGCCTGCGCGAACGCCTGCAGCTGCTGCGCGAGCTGCGTCACCCCGCCCTCGCGCGCGTTCTGGAGGTGGCCGACCTGCCGGGCGGGCGCGCGGCGGTCACCAGCGAGCTCGTCGACGGCGCGGACCTGGCCGTCGTGCTCGGGGCGCGCGGCAGCCTCACCCGTTCCGAGGGCGCCCGGGTGCTCACGGACCTGGGCTCCGCCCTCGCCTGCCTGCACGGGGCGGGCCTGGCCCACGGCGACCTGTCCACCTCCAACGTCATGGTGACCACCGCGGGCGGTGCCGTGCTTATCGACCTCGTCGGTGACCTCGCCCAGACCGGCACGCCTCCCTGGGCCGCCCCGGAGCGTGAGCAGGGAGGGCCGGCGACCCCGGCCTCCGACGTCTACTCCCTGGGCATGCTGCTGCGTACCTGCGCCGAGGGCGGGGCGCTGCTGGGCCAGAGGCTTGAGCCGGTGCTCGCCGACGTCCTTGTGACGGACCCGCGTGAGCGCCCCAGCGCGCGCACGCTGGCCGCCAGGGCACCGGAGATCGCCCGTCCCGGCAGCGTCGACCTGCCCGACGGCGCCAGGCTCGCCGCCGGGGCGCTGAGGGCGGCGGCCGCCACCCCGACCCGGACCGTCGCCAGCCGCCGCGCCCTGAGGCGCCAGCGCAGGAGCGGAGCCGGCCGCCGGGGCGCAGCGCGCAGGGCGCTGGGGCTCGCGGTGGTCCTGGCCCTGGGGGCCGCAGGCGCTTGGGGGCTGCGCGGCTCCGACCTGGCTGAGAGCCTGGCCGGTGCCGTGGGCCTGGGGAAGCCGACGACGTCGCCGGCCGCCGCCTCCCCGGAGTCCTCGGCGCAGGCCGCCCCCGCCGCAGCGGAGGCGGAGCCGGAGACGAAGCCGGGTACGGAGGAGGTCACGAGGATCGTCATCTCCCTGGTCCAGGCGCGTGACCGGGCGATCGAGGAAGGGGACGCCCAGGCGCTGGCCGCCACGAGTGTCGAGGGCTCCAGCGCCGCGCAGGCGGACGCCGCCGTCCTCAGTGCCCTGGTGGCCTCGGGCGAGCGGGTCGAGGGCCTGGACACGCGGGTGAGCGAGGTGAGCGTCGTGGACGCCGAGGGCGTCCCCGACGGCGGGGTGGCGGTGGCGCTCACCCGCTCCCAGGGGGCCAGCGAGCGGGTGCGGGCCGACGGCACGCGCCGCACGGTCCCGGCCCAGGCGCCGCAGCGGGTCGTGCTCATCCTCGTGCCGGACCCGTGGCGGGTGCTCGAGGTCCGCGACGCGGCGGGGTAGCCGCGCCGCCCCCTCGGCCCCGCGCCGGTACGCGTGCGCCCCGCACCGTCTGGTGCGGGGCGCACGCGCCTGAACAGGTCAGGGGTGGGCGGTCAGCCGTCTCACAGGCCGAGCTCTCCGGCGAAGTCGCCGTCCTCGAGACGCTTCTTGACCGTCATGAGGTAGCGGGAGGCGTCGGCACCGTCCACCAGGCGGTGGTCGTAGGAGATCGCCAGGTAGCACACGGAGCGGATGGCGATGACCTCGTTGCCGTCGGCGTCCTTGACGACGCGCGGCTGACGCTGGATGGCGCCCAGGCCGAGGATCGCGACCTCCGGCTGGTTGATGATGGGCGTGTCGAAGAGCGCACCGCCCGAGCCGGTGTTCGTGATCGTGAAGGTCGAGCCGGACAGCTCGTCCGGGTTGACCTTGTTGTCGCGGGTGCGTCCGGCCAGGTCGTTGATGCGCTTGGCCAGGCCGGGGATGTTGAGGTCCCCGGCGTTCTTGACCACGGGCACGAGCAGGCCGCGGGGGGTGTCCACCGCGATGCCGATGTGCTCGACGTCGTGGTAGGTGACCTCCTTGCCGTTGATCGAGGCGTTGAGCTTCGGGTGGGCCTTGAGGGCCTCCGTGGCCGCCTGGACGAAGAAGGGCAGGAAGGTGAGCTTCGTGCCGTTGTTCGCGAGGAAGTCGTTCTTGGCGCGAGCGCGCAGGGCGGCGACGCGGGTGACGTCCACCTCGACGACCGTGGTGAGCTGGGCGGAGGTCTGCAGCGAGTCGACCATGCGCTCGGAGATGACCTGACGCAGGCGGCTCATCTTCTGGGTCGTGCCGCGCAGGGTCGTGTCGACGGCGGGCTTGGCCGCGCCGGAGGCTGTGGCCGGGGCCGGGGCGGCGGGGCCACCGGACACGGCCGGGGCCGGGACGGACTGTGCCGCCTGCGCCTCCTGGGCGGCCTTGGCGGCCGCCAGGGCCTGCGCGGCCTTCTCCACGTCCTGCTTGCGGATGCGGCCGCCGACGCCGGTGCCGGTGACGGTCGTGAGGTCGACGCCCGTGTCGCGGGCCAGCTTGCGCACGATCGGGGTGACGTAGGCGGCGGAGGCGACAGCAGCGGCCGTCGGGGCGGCGGGGGCCGGGGCGGGCACGTCGGCCGGGACTGCGGCG
>ERZ772917.844-NODE-844-length-20152-cov-8.076181_pt1 | contig 20152 bp, 20 predicted proteins | sample MGYA00511187_ERZ772917 | MGnify/ENA primary metagenome ERZ772917 (study PRJEB29015, sample SAMEA2737925) | human oral metagenome | biome: human oral; feature: human-associated habitat; material: dental | place: China | collected 2012 ... | reverse complement strand
CCGGGCCGGGGTGCGCCCGTCGCGCACGAGGTCGTCCAACCACCGCTCCCGGGCGGCCGCCTCCCAGGGGCCGGCGGCGTCGACCACCGACAGGGCCTGGTAGGTCAGGACGGTCAGGTCCGCGGGCTCCTCCCCGGCCCCGGGAGGGTGGTCGGCGACGTCGGGCGGGCCACCGTCGGGGGCGCGCAGGAACCGGGCGGCCTGCTCGGCCCACTGGGCGCGGATGACGGTGGTGGGCGCCAGGACCAGGGCGCGGCGCCCGTTGCGGACGGCCAGGGCCAGGCCGAGCACGGTCTTGCCGGCGCCGGGCGGGGCGACCAGGTGGAGGGCGGCGCCGTCGTCGGGGGCCACACGGGCCAGGAGGTCCGCCTGGTAGCCGCGCAGCGGGGCACTCAGGCGACAGGGGGCGAGCGGGCGCTCAGCGGTCATGGCGGTGGCGGTGCTGTTCGGCCCCCGGCTCGGCCGGCCCGGCGTCGGGAGCGACGTCGATGAGGAGCTCCTCGCTCTGGCGCTGGGCGACCGTGTGCACGTGGGCGGGGTTGAAGACGTCCTCGACGGCGCCGAGCGCGGCGCCGCGGGGGTCGGGCTTGCGACGGCGCCAGTAGATCCAGCCGCGGCTCTCCATCCACAGGCAGAGCCGGTCCGCCGCGAGGAGGGCGACCAGGACGCAGGTCGCCGTGAGCAGCAGTCGCACGGCCGCAGTATGCCAGGGCGGCGGGACCGGGTCGAGGCCGCCGCACGGCTCCGGCTCAGGGGCGGGCGAGGGCCTCGCGAACGACGGCGGCGATCTCGCCGGCGGCCTCGGCGGCGGGCACGCTGCGCCTGTCGCCACTGCGGCGGTCGCGGATCTCGACCGTGCCCTGCCTGGCCAGGTCGCGCCCGACGACGACGGTGTAGGGCACGCCCAGCAGCTCGGAGTCGGCGAACTTCACGCCCGCGGAGACCTTACGACGGTCGTCGTAGAGGACCTCAATGCCCTCGGCGTCCAGTGCCCGCGCCAGAGCGTCGGCGGTCTCGAAGACGGCGTCGTCCTTGCCGGTGGCCAGGATCTGGACGTGGTAGGGGGCGACCCGGATGGGCCAGGCCAGGCCGTGCTCATCGTGGTTGGCCTCGGCCAGCGCCGCCATAACGCGGGAGACGCCGATGCCGTAGGAGCCCATGGTGACGATGCGGGCCTTGCCGTTCTCGTCCAGGACGCTCAGCCCCAGCGCCTCGGAGTACTTCCGCCCCAGGGCGAAGATGTGCCCGATCTCGATGCCGCGGGCCAGCTCCAGGGGGCCCGAGCCGTCGGGGGCCGGGTCCCCGTCGCGGATCTCGGCGGCCTCGATCGTGCCATCGGCGTCGAAGTCGCGGCCCTTGACCAGGTGGAGCACGTGCTTCTTGGACTCGTTGGCGCCGGTGACCCAGCTGGTGCCGTCCACGATGCGAGGGTCGAGCAGATAGCGCACGGAGCCGGTGGGGCGCTCGATGCCGTTCTCATCGGTCTCGACGCGACGCAGGGGCGAGTTGGGTCCGATGGCGGTGGGGCCGATGTATCCGCGCACGAGCTCGGGGTGGCCGGCGAAGTCCTCGTCAGCCGCCATCTCGACCTCGGCCGGGGCGACGGCGGCCTCGAGACGCTTCATGTCGACCTCGCGGTCCCCGGGCAGGCCGATGACGAGCAGCTCCTTGGAGCCGTCCGGATGGGTCAGGGTGACGACGACGTTCTTGAGGGTGTCGGCGGCGGTCCACGCCCGGCCGTCGGGGCGGGGGTAGCGCTCGTTGCACAGCGCCACCAGGGTCTCGATGGTGGGGGTGTCCGGGGTGTCGACGACACGCGCGGGCGGCGCGGCGCCGGCGTCCACGGGCTCGGGGGCGACCGTGACGACGGCTTCGGCGTTGGCGGCGTAGCCGCCGGCCGAGCGCACGAAGGTGTCCTCGCCGATCGGCGAGGGGTGGAGGAACTCCTCGGAGTGGGACCCGCCCATGGCGCCGGCCATGGCGTTGACCGGGATGTAGTCCAGTCCCAGACGGGTGAAGATCCGCTCGTAGGCGTCGCGGTGAAGCCGATAGGAGGCCTCCAGGCCCGCCTCGTCCATGTCGAAGGAGTAGGAGTCCTTCATGACGAACTCGCGGCCGCGGATGAGGCCGGCGCGCGGACGCGCCTCATCGCGGTACTTGGTCTGGATCTGGTAGATGATCGCCGGCAGATCCTTGTACGAGGAGTACATGTCCTTGACCAGGAGGGTGAACATCTCCTCATGGGTGGGGGCCAGGAGGTAGTCGTTGTCCTTGCGGTCGGTGAGGGTGAACAGGGTGGGGCCGTACTGCTCCCAGCGCCCGCTCGCCTTGTAGGGGTCGGCTGACAGCAGTGCCGGGAAGTGGACCTCCTGGGCGCTGATGGCGTCCATCTCCTCGCGCACGACCTCCTCGATCTTGCGCAGGGTGCGCAGCCCCAGCGGCAGCCAGGTGTAGACGCCGGGCGCGGCGCGGCGGATGTAGCAGGCGCGCACCAGGAGCCGGTGGCTGGCGACCTCGGCGTCGGCAGGGTCCTCGCGCAGGGTGCGGATGAAGGAGGTGGAGAGTCTGTGCAGCACGGGCACATGGTACGTGCTGCGCGTCTGCCGTCGGCAACTGGTCGGCGGCCGGGGCAGCCGAGGCGGTCGAGTCGCAGCGCAGAGCGTTTTCCAAAGGGGATTGATGCGAGGTTAACGCATCAATAAGTGAGCATTAACCTCGCATCATGCGCACCACCGTTGACCTTCCGCCGGCCCTGCACCAACGGGTCGCGCGAACCGCCGCGGCCCGCGGGGTCTCGCTGTCATCCATGATCAGTGAGCTGACCGCCCTGGGGCTCGAGCGGTCCGAGGCCGAGGACCCTGGGGCGGGGATCAGCACCAGTCCCGTCACTGGCCTCCCCCAGCTGCGCACGGGACATCCCATCACCGCCGGCGAGGTCGCTGATTTCCTGGCGGAGAGCGAATGAGCACCCACCTGGTGGACGCCAATGTCCTGATCGCCCTGCTCGTCCTCGATCATGAGCACCACACCGCGGCCGAGTCCTGGGCAGGCGGGCTGGCGGAAGAGGACTTGAACGCTTCTGATCCCGTGGTTGAGAGGAGCCTTCACCCGTTATGCAGTGCGGATCGGGCACCGCGCCGCCCAGGTGCAATACGCGCTGCGCCGCGTCCATGAGATGCCCCGATGGCGGTTCTGGCCCGATGTTCTGCCCTATGCGGACTGCGACCTGGCCACTGTGCGCGGGCACCGCCAGGTGACCGACTCCTACCTCGCCTCCTTGGCCCGCCACCACGGCGGACGATTGGTCACCTTCGATCGGGCACTGGCGGGGCGCTTCCCCGATGTCGTCGATCTGATCGGGTCGGGCCGTCCCGAGGAGCAGGGATGAAGGAAGGCCGGTCATTCGTACCCCGCTGCTGATCGCACCCAAGACACCTCGCAGCGAGGACCGGAGGGGCAGGAGTTTCGGTCGGGCGCAGGGGTTGTGCATCCGAAGTGGGACTCCCGCCACCCGACTGCGCCACGGAACCCCTGCTTTCGGCCGTCCCCCGCCTCGGGCCGGATGTGTCCAAAACGGAGGAGATTAAAGCCCCGGTGGCCTGGGTGTCTCCAAGAAACCATGCAATGGTCCGGTGCTTTCGGTGTGCTTCGGTGTGCTTAGGTGTCGCGCCGCATACTGCCCAGGCTGATCTCCTCCGTTTTGGACGCCTGGCGCAATCAATGCGCCCTGCGGACACCAGAGCAGGGCCGGCCCCGACGATGTGCCCTGTGCAGGCCGGTCTCTCATGCTCCGCGGTCCGGGGGTGAGGGCTCGGCACCCTGGACAACGGTGCCCTGGTGGAAGACCGCCTTCCATCCGGATTCCTCATGACGGTAGACGGTTGAGCGGCGTGTCACCCGCCCCTGGCCGTGCAGGGTGTAGCGCACCTGGACGACACCGGCCCCCAGTGGGACGACATGCGCATCCTCGATCCTGTAACCGGTCGGAAGAGAATCGAGATGAGTTCCCACCAGTCGCCCCAGCACGATTTCCTTGACCTCCGAGCGTTCGTAGCATCTCCCCGATGCGCCGATCTCACTGAAATCCTCGGCTACCTGCTCATCGAAGGACTGCTCATCCCAGATCAGCTCGCGGTGGTGGAAAATGGGTTCACGCCCCACCAGCTCCGCCTCATGAGGTAGATCAGTCATGTCCCCTACTTCCTTCTCCCGGCTCTCGCGATGTGGAGCGTCTTGGGTGAATAGATTTCTGAGGGCGTTATTCATTGTGAATTGCTCGTTTCGCTAGTATCCGTTAGCAGGTTTGGTCAGGCGGGGCGCAGCCTCAGCGTGTGGTCGGCAGCCTCCTCGACGGCCTCGCGGCTGAACCGCCACGGATACATCCTGCCCTCGGCCCACGCCTCGAACTGATCGTTGACGTGAGGGGACCACGGATGCCCGGATGCCCCCGAGGAGATCACCCAACGCGCATTATCGACGTCGGCCATATCGACGCTCATACGCATCGAGGCGCCGCTGATCACCTGGTAATCCACTCGGCCATCCTTGACTACCGGATCGAACCATGTGGCGTTGGGGATGTCGCCGGCTCCTCCCACCGGCTGTGGGGATGCGTTGAAGTACTTCCGCACGATCCAGGGCAGGCCCTCGCCGCCGAGCAGCTGGTGGGTCGGTTTCATCACATGGATGCCACCCCAGGTCCAGGCCCCATGATCCTCGCCCATCTGCGCGCTCAGATCCGCGTCGGCCTCCGCCCAGGCACGCTGGATAATCGTCCGGGCGTCCTCCACCTCCGGTGTGGTCGTGTCATCCCACAAGGCGTTGTCCGGCTCCGCGACCAACTTGCCCAGCAGCCGGGGATCAGTGGAGTACTCGTCCCCCAGTTCGTCGCTGAGGGCGGCGTGCGCCAGGTGGGCGTAGACGGCCGCCATGATGGCGGCGCCCTGCGAGGCGGTGGCCATATGGGCGCCATCGGCATTCCAGGCGGCGAGTACCTTTTGGAGCTCACCCAGCCTCGGGGAGCTCAGTTCCACATCGGTCAGGGCCGGGGCCAGTTCGTCGGCCTGGGGCGAGTGGTCGAGCAGCATGACCTGGGATGCCTGCTCCAACGTGAGCGGGCCCTGTGCCGCCGCGTCAGCCAGGTAGTCGTACATCTGCTGCGAGCGGTACCCGTGGGCATAGCCTCCAAGACCGAGGTACGGGCCCCTGTCCTGCGGGGTTACCGGCTGGTTGGCGGGGGTGATGATGCCGTCGGGCGGGTTGAGCGCTGCGGGCATGTCCTGCGGTGCGTAGAAGCCCTGCCAGTCGTAGCTGGAGTCCCACCCGGGCCGGGGCCAGCGCCCATCGGCCCCCAGGTTGTCGGGGCCGTGGGCCATGGCGGGCTGCTGATCGGCCGCGGCCTTGATGGGTCTGATCGGGTACCTGCCGGGCGCCTGGTAGCCGATGTCGCCGTCGGCTGTGGCGAAGAGGATGTTCTGCGCCGGGTCCGCGAAGAGCGTGGCCGTCTCGGCCACTCCGGCTGCGTCGGTGGCGCGGTTGAGCGCGAACCACGCCTCAGCCGTCCTGTTCGGCATCAGGGCCGTCCACTGCAGGGCCACCGAGAAGTCCCCCGTGGCGCCGGGCAGCTGCCCGAGATCCTCATCGGGCGCGAAAAGGCCCGAGACGATGGGGCCGTGCACGGACTCGCGGACCTCCACCTCGAAGGGCTCACCGCCCGCCACCTTGAAGGACTCGGTGCGGGTCTTGTAGGCCAGGCACGCCCCATCGCGCCGGTAAACCCCCTCCCCCGCGTTCTGCTCAATCACCAGGTCACTCGCATCACCTTGGAGGTTGGTGAAGGCCCAGGCCAGCTGGGGGTTGCGGCCGATGACGACGCCCGGCAGCCCTGCGAAGGAGAAGCCCTCGACGTCGAAGGTGCAGTCGTCATCGAGGGTGGTGCAGTGCAGCCCCACCTGTGACCACACCGAGGGGTAGTCGATGTCCAGGTGCGGGTCGTTGCCGATGATGGGCTTGCCCGATGCCGTGTGGCTGCCGGCCACGACGAAGGAGTTGGAGCCGATGTTCGGCCCCTCCCCCAGAACAGCAGGGACGGCATCGAGGGCCCGCTGGGCCTCCTGAAGCGCGTCTGCGGCCCGGCTCAGACCGGTTGCGGCTGCGGGCCCTGTGGCAGCTGCGCTCTGCTCGGTGGAGGGCTCGGGGCTCGGGGCGGCCTCGTCCGGCGCGGAGCCATCGGCTGAGCCGGGGCAGTCGACGACCTCGGCATCCGTCTCGGGCATCGGCAGTGGTGACGCGATGGGGTACTCGGAGCGGGGCTTGAGGTTGCCGGAGCCGTCATCGAGCAGGATCGGCCTGCGGGCGTTCTCATCAACCGACGACAGTTCCTCGACGGCGGCCGGACTGCCCAGTTTCGAGAGCATCGTCATGCGCCAGGCCTCGGTCTGATGCGCGCCGCTGAGGCCCTGGGACATCGCCTTGATCCAGGACAGCGAGTCGATGCCGCTCCACGGTTCGATATCCCCGACGGGCAGGCTCAGGCCCATCACCGCGTACTCGTTGGCCACCTGCCAGGGGGCCTTCCCCTTGAGGTAGGCGTTGACCCCCTCGGCGTAGGCCTCGTAGAAGCCGCGCGCCTCATCGGACAGGAGCTCCCACTCCTGCTCAGCGACGCGGCGCCAGCCCATGGTGCGGATTGAGACGTCGGACTCCTTGCCCGCTTCGCCGACCAGCTCGGAGAGCCGCCCAGCGGTCAGGTGGCGTCGCACGTCCATCTGGAAGAACCGGTCCTGGGCCTGGACGTATCCCTGAGCGAAGAACAGATCGCGGTCGGCGGAGGCGTAGATGTGGGGGACGCCCTGGCCGTCACGACTCACGGCGACCTCATCGGTGGGGCCGGCCAGTGTGATCGTGCCGTCATATTGCGGCAGCGGAGCCCGCAGGATGACGGTGAGCGCCACCCCGGCGACGAGTGCGAGCACGACGAACCCGCACACCGCTGCGATGAGCCATTTCCGGATTCTGTGTCTGCGTCTGCGTGGGGGCGTAGAAGCCTGAGCAGGTGATTCGGTGGACAACTCGGGTGATAATTCGTCGGACATTGAGACTCCTTATGGTCGCACTGGACGTTAAACAACCCCCAATCCGGGCGCACCAGCCACTTGGGGGGAATCGGAATCCGCCAAGTGGTGGAGCCGAGGAGTCGCAAAACTCTTCCGCCCCGGGTGACGGAGAAGACGGGGAGATTTACTCGTTGGCGTTAGACGGTGATGGGGTCATGGCGTGGCCCGCCCCCTATAACGGGGACGGGCCACAATCATCAGTTCTTGTCTTGCTGCTGCTAGAAGCCGACATCGGGGTTGAGGAGGTTGAAGGCTAGGGCCATCCAGGCGACAGCGGCCAATGCAATGGGCAGGAGCAAGGCGGTGACGATCCGTAGCACACCGGACCGCGCTCTGAGGACGCGCACCGATTCGACGGCGCCCGGGATGATCCCCAGGAGGCCCACAAGAGTCAGGATCTGGATCCCGTGAAGCGTCAACGGGCCCACAGAGGTCCGATCAGCCATCAGTGATACCGCCGCACCTGCCCAGGCGCCGATCGCGGCGAGAGTCAGCCCCGCCCCGAGCCTGGCCGAGCGCGCCCACCAGGACAAACAGGGGCCGGCATCAGCGATGCCCGCGCCGCCGCGCCGCGCCATCAAACGGCGCACTGCGCCGAGCGGCCAGGCCAGCACAAACAGCATGAGGACCGTGGCGGCACCGAGCACCACCGGAACGAGCACCCGCTGAGAGACAGTGATCGGCAGCAGCGAGAAAGCGGGGATATCGCCGATGCGCACCACTTTTCCATCCTCCACCTGAACGGTCAGGGTCTGCGATCCCCCAACCTGCCGCCACACCCACGGCTTGATCTCCTCATACTCGATCACAGACTCCCCCGCCCGCAGCAGGAGATGACCATCATCAAGGGCATCAATACTGTTCCACTCCGACGGGAGGGCTTCCCTGATACTGGCGAAGGACGTCATCGGCGCCCGGGACGAGGTGTAGGTCCCGGCCGCCACCCGCGCATGCTGCCGCGATTCATCAACCGAAGGCCCACCTTCCGCACCAGGCTCGGAACCGGGATAATAACGGTCGGAGAAACCCCTCATGAGGTCATCTTTCAGAGCCGCAGCCCCATCCTTCCCCTCACCATTAACCGCAACGAAAACCCCAGATCCATCGTTCGGGTAGATCTCCAACTCGGCTTGGAAGACCGTACCGCCTTCATGGCCGACGATCTGGTGCCCATTACGGCTCTCATCGAAGAATCCGAGTCCCATCTGCTTGCCCTCGGCGAGCGTCCCCAGCTGATCAGCACCGAGCCCAGGGCCGAACATCTGCTTCCATGTGCCCTCCTCGAGTAGCGCGCCGCCCTGCGACTGGTTGAGCATGGCCAGCATGAATCTGCCGGCATCGGTTCCGGAGGTGGTCATCCCCCCAGCGGGAGAGTCGATGAGCTCGAAGGGTTGAGCCCGGCCTCCAGTGGTCTTGTAACCATTGGCCATCCTGCCAGCGAGCCGCTCCGGCAGCGGCTGGTCGAAGGTGGAGGAGTCCATGCCCGCCGGCTCGAGGACATGCTCGCGCACATAGTCCTCGAAAGACTCGCCGCTGACCCGCTCAACGATGTAACCGGCCAGGGACATGCCGTAATTGGAGTAGGCCGGAGTGGTTCCGGGAGCGAAGACCTGCACCGGAGGATCCTGTCGTACGGACTTATCAAGATCGAATGGTCCAGACTCCGACGTGACCAGGTTCTTACCTCTCTCCTCGAACCCTGCAGTATGCGTCAAGAGGTTCCGCAATGTGATGTCTCCGGAGAAACGACGCGGGATGCTCACATCGATATAGGTGCTGATATCAGTGTCCAGGTCCAGCTCGCCCCGCTCGACGAGCTGCATCACCGAGATACTGGTGGCGAGTTTCGATACCGATGCAATGCGGAAGAGAGTATCGGAGTCCACCAGGCGCTGCGGCTCCCCATCGGCTCCGGTAGCGGCATGCCCGTACCCCCTCGTCACCAGGATCCGACCGTTGTGAACGACAGTGATCACCGCTCCGGGAAGGTCACCTCGATTGAGGGCATCCGGGATCTTCCCATCGAGCCAGGCAGTGACATCCTCCGGGGTCAGCTCATGCCTCCCCTCGGGCTGCGACACATGCGGACCAGGCCGAACGGGCCCGGCCGATAGCGCCGATGAGCAACCGCCGAGGACCACCGCCACTATCGCCAGCACCGCCATCAACGCCGACAGCCGCACCAGCGGCGCGGAGCCTCTCCCGCCCGAACCGCGAGCGCGTCGAACCGGTCTTCCAGGGTCTGCATTCAGCATAAGAACCTCCTTCAGGCGCCCCGAACGCTAATCGGCCCCGGATCCGGGCGCGCCAGGCACATGGGGGAAGCGGACTCCGCCAGGTGGCGGAGACGCCAGTCCGCGCAAGACCCCTCCCCCAAGTGGCGGATGCGCACCCCTGAGGCGTGAGTAGAGTCCGGCTGGTGAGATCACCCGACCCGGCACGACGCATCCAGTGGCTGCTCTGGGGTGCTTCCGCCATAGCGACCGCGATCTTCCTGCTCGACATGGCGATCTCGCTCAACGCGGATCTCCATGCCCTCCATCACGAGCGGACCTGGTGGGAGACCCTGTGGTTCTGGATGCAGATGGTCTCCCCGATCGCCGCCCAGTTCCTGCTGCTGCCCGCGTTCAGACGGCGGGGCCTGCTGCTGCCCGCAGCATGCATGTTCCTCAGCGTCCTGCTGCCCGGAGGCTTCCACGTGCCGGCATTCGTTGCGGCAGTGCTCCTGGGGACGCGCACGAAGGCATGGTCGCTGCCCGTCGCGCTCGGGTCGCAGGTCGTGGGAACGGCGCTCGGCCTGGCGGTGAGCCCGTTCCCATGGCGGTGGGCCGACTGGTGGACGGAGCTGCCTTACCTCGTCTACACCGTCACCGCCGTGCTGCTCGGCATCCTGCTCACCAATCACCAGGAGCTCACCGAGGCCCGCGTCGCGCGTGCCCGTTCGCAGGAGCGGGCACGCATCTCGCGCGAGATGCATGACTCCCTGGCCCAGCGCATCTCCTTGATCTCCCTGCACGCCGCCGCGTTGGCCAGTCGACCGGATCTCGACGCGGAGCAGGCCGCCCGTACCGCCGGCACGATCCGGGCCATGGCGGCCGAGGCCGGTCATGAACTGCGTCAGATCCTCCACGTGCTCCACGACGACGGCTCCGGGGACGAGTCCGCCGTCGTCTGGTCCGACGTCACCCGCGCCATCGATCAGTACCGCGAGGCCGGGCTGGAGATCCGGGTCAGTACCGATCCGGATTGGGAACGAGCATTCGATAGGGCCGGGGCCGCCGTCCGTCACGCCGTTCTGCGCACCGTCGAGGAGGCGCTCGCCAATGCCCGTCGCCACGGCTCGCAGGGCTCGGCTCAGCTGAGCTTCGAGACCAGCGGGAGCGCACTGGTCGTGCAGTGCGCCAATCCGGCGTCCACGCCGGCCCTGCCGCTGCCCGGTCACGGCCTGGGCCTTCCCGGCCTGCGCGAGCGGATGCGGCTGCTGGGCGGTCGGCTGAGCCTGGTCAGGGAGGCCGGGATATTCACCCTGCGCGCGGAGCTCCCGATGGAGGAGAAGACGGCGGAAGAAAAGGAAGAGGAGGAGCTGATCCGTGGCTGACCGCATCCGTGTCGTCATCGCGGACGACCAGCCCCTCGTCCGCTCCGCCCTGCGCTTGATCCTGGAGGGGGACCCGGAACTGACCGTCCTGGGTGAGGCGGCGGACGGACAAGGGGCACTGGATGCGGCGCGCCGTCTACGACCCGACATCATCCTGCTGGACCTCCACATGCCCGGCCGCGACGGGGTGTGGGCCAGCGAGCGGATCAGCGAGCTCGCGCCCGACGTCAAAGTCCTGGTGCTCACGGCCTTCGACACCGACCGCCTCGTAGCCTCGGCCCTGAGGGCCGGGGCGGTCGGCTTCCTCCTCAAGGACAGCTCCCCGGAGCAGATCCTGGAGGCGGTCCGCACTGCCGCCGACGGCGAGCGCCCGTTCTCCGCGGCAGTGCTGGAGCAGCTGGTGACGACCACCGCCATGAAGGCCCCGTCGCGCCGGGCCCCCGGCACCCTGACCGCGCGTGAGCGCGAGGTGGCGGTCCTGGTGGCGCAGGGCCTGGTCAACGTCGAGATCGCGGACCGCCTGGGGATCGGGGCCGCCACGGTCAAGACCCATGTCTCGGCCCTGCTGGAGAAGTTCCAGGTCAGGAACCGGGTGCAGCTCGCCGTCGCAGTGGCCGAATGCCAGTTGACGATCGCCTAGAACCGGGGCCCGTCCATGATCGGCCTCGCGCCGGGCTCATCATGCGCTGCTGGCGCAGCCCCGCCGCAGCACCGGGCAAGGTGATCGACGCCTGATTGCAGCGCGGGAGACGGGCCATCTAATCTAGCCCGGATCATCACCGCCCCCTGGGCCGCAGTCAAGGAAGTACATGGACAGGCACTCCCCCATCCGCGAGGGCCATGGCCGCACCTGGGCAAAGGCCATCCTCCTGGGCGAGCACTCCGTCGTCTACGGGCACCCCGCCGTGGCCATGCCGCTGCACGACCTTCAGATGCGGGCAACCGCCGCACCGGTGACCGGGCCCTCGATGCTGCGCAGCCTGGACTACTCCGGTCCCATGGACGCCAGCGGGCCGGGCTTCGCCTGCGTCGTGCGCGCCTTCGAGGCGGCCCGCGAGCTCTCGGGCTGCCTGAAGCAGCCCTTTGAGGTGACCACCAGAAGCGACTTCCCCCATGAGCGCGGGTTGGGGTCGTCGGCAGCTGCTGCGGGCGCCGTCATCCGCGCCGTCCTGGACGCCTGCGGGCGTGCGGCCTCCACGGATGAGTTGTTCGCCCTGACTCAGATGGCCGAGCAGGTCGCCCACGGCAGGCCCTCCGGGCTGGATGCCGCGGCCACCTGCTCCCCCTGCCCCATCCGCTTCCAGGGCGGCCGGATGCAGCCGCTCACCCAGCGCATCCAGGACGCCCGCCTCGTCATCGCCGACTCCGGCGTCCACGGCAGCACCCGCGAGGCCGTCGGAGGCCTGCGCGAGCGCTACGAGGAGGATCCCGACGGCGTCGGCCCGCTCATCGCCGCTCTCGGCGGGCTCGCGCGGGTCGGCATCGCGGCGCTGGACGACGGCGACGCGCAGGCCCTGGGATCGGCGATGAACCGTGCCCATGAGGTGCTGGCGCAGCTGGAGCTGAGCCTGCCGGTCCTGGACCGGCTCACGGCAGCCGCCCGCGACGCCGGGGCCCTCGGCGCCAAGCTCACCGGCGGCGGGCTCGGCGGGTGCGTGATCGCGCTCGCCGACGGCGAGGAGGCGGCAGGCCGCATCCGCGGCGCCTTGGAGGGTGCGGGAGCGCCGGCCGCATGGATCTACCAGATGCGCACCAGTGAGGTGAGTCAGTGACGTCCCCGCAATCCCCGGCAATGCCGTCGAGGCCCGCAGCATCCACCGCGACGGCGAGCGCGAACACGAACATCGCGCTCATCAAGTACTGGGGAAAGGCGGACGAGTCGCTGATGATCCCCACCACCTCGAGCCTGTCCCTGACCCTCGATGGCACTTGGACCACCACCACGGTCTCCTTCGACGGAGGCTCGGGCGACGCTGACGCGGTGAGGATCAACGGCTCCGCCCCCAACGGGACGGTGCTGGCCCGGGTGACCCGCTTCCTCGACCTCGTGCGCGAGCGCTCCGGCATCGCGCAGCGGGCGAGCGTGGACTCCACCAGCACGGTGCCGTTAGCGGCCGGCCTGGCCAGCTCCGCGGCCGGCTTCGCGGCGCTGGCCGCGGCGGCCTCGCGGGCAGCTGGCATGGACCTGGACGGCCGCGCCCTGTCCCGGCTCGCCCGACGCGGCTCTGGCTCGGCGGCGCGCTCCGTGTTCGGCGGGCTGGTGCTGTGGAACGCCGGGGGTGACGACGCCGCCTCCTACGCCGAGCCCGTCAGGGGCGCCATCAGGGGCGCCATCGAGGGCGCCGCCGAGGAGACCGCTGGGAGCGGCCTGGACCCGGCCATGGTCGTCGTCGTGCTCTCCGACGGACGCAAGACGATCTCCAGCACGCAGGCCATGCGCCGGACCATGGCCGCCTCGCCGCTCTACCCCGCCTGGGTGGAGGCGAGCCGCGGGGACCTGCGCGCCGCCCTGGAGGCGGTTCGCTCAGGGGACCTTGCGCGCCTGGGCGAGGTGGCCGAGGCCAACGCCCTGGGCATGCACGCCTCGATGATGGCCGCGCGCCCCGCGATCATGTACTGGCTGCCGCGGACGGTCGAGGTGCTGCACACGATCCGCGCGATGCGCCAGGACGGCCTGCCCGCCTGGGCCACCATTGATGCCGGCCCGAACGTGAAGGTCCTGACCCGGGGCAGCAGCGCCGAGCAGGTCGCGACCGCGCTGCGCGAGAGCGTCCCCGGCGCAGCGGTGTCGGTCAGGCGCCCCGGCGCCGGTGTGCGATTCGAGGAGTCCTCCCGGTGATCTCGCAGAGCGCCCCCGGGAAGCTGTATATCGCCGGAGAGTACGCCGTCGTCGAGCCCGGGCACCAGGCGGTGCTGGTGGCCGTCGACCGCTTCATCACGGTGCGGATCACGCAGGCCGAGGATGGCGGCTCCGCCGGCCCCACCGGTCATATCAGCTCCACCCTGTACGAGGCGCAGTCCCTGACCTGGTACCGGCGCCCCGAGGACGGGGTGGTGATGGTCGACAAGCAGTTCGACGACTACGTGGTCTCCGCGATCCGCATGGTGGAGCAGATGGTGCGCGAGGCCGGGGGCCCGCTGCGCTACTTCGACCTGGACGTCTCCAGCGAGCTCGACGACGGCTGCGGGCGCAAGCTCGGCCTGGGCTCCTCCTCGGCGGTCACCGTCGCCACGGTGCGCGCCGTGGCCAGGTTCTACGGCCTGGTCCTGGATGACATGGCCGTCTACAAGCTGGCGCTGCTGGCCACGGATGCCGTCCAGCCCATCGGCTCCGGGGGCGATATCGCGGCCAGCTCCTTCACCGGATGGGTCGCCTACACCTCCCCCGACCGCGCGTGGCTGCACCAGGTGAGCGGGGCCCCGGGCACGGGCAATAGCCCAGGGGGGTCAGTGGGGCTGAGCGAGCTGGTGCGGATGGACTGGCCGCTGCTCAGCATCCGGCGCCTGCCCGCCCCAGGCCTGCGCCTGAGCGTGGGATGGACCGGCAGCCCCGCCTCCACCCCGCGGCTGGTGGCCGACGTCCAGGCCCACACGCGCGGGGCGCAGGACGCCGCCTACACCGCGTTCCTCCGGGAGAGCGAGGCCTGCCTGAGCGCCCTGACCCTGGCGCTCCGAGAGGACGACGGCGGCGAGATCGGGCTGCGGATCCAGGAGGGGCGCCGTCTCCTGTCGGGTCTGAGCCGCACCAGCGGGATCACCATCGAGACCCCGCAGCTGCGCCGCCTGGTGGAGATCGCCCAGGAGCACGGAGCAGTGGCCAAGAGCTCGGGTGCCGGCGGCGGGGACTGCGGCATCGCGCTGTGCCCGCCCGGGACCGATATGGCCGCCATGCACGCGGCCTGGGAGTCGGCGGGTATCCAGCCTCTGGACTTGCGCGTCCACTCCCACAGCGGAGACGACTCATGAGCAGCACGGGCATGAGCGCCGCAGGGCCCGCCGAGGAGCAAGGTCGCGCCTCGCGCAAGGACGAGCACCTGGACCTGGCCGTGCGCCTTCATGGCGCGGACCGGCCCAACGCCTTCGACGACGTCTCCTTCATGCACCACGGCCTGCCTGGAACGTCCGCCGACTCGACCGACATCAGCACGAGCGTGTGCGGCGCACGCTGGCCGGTCCCCTTTTACATCAACGCGATGACCGGGGGCACGAGCGCCACTGCGGCGATCAACACGGACCTGGCGCGCGCTGCCGCCGACGCGGGCGTCGCGATCGCCTGCGGCTCCCAGCACATCGCCCTTCGGGAGCCCGAGCGCGCCGACGGCTTTAAGGTCATCCGCCGCGAGGCGCCGGACGCCTTCGTACTGGCGAACGTGGGCCCCACGGTGTCCTCGGACCTGGCGCTGCGGGCCGTGGAGATGATCGGAGCCAACGCCCTGCAGGTGCACGTGAATGCCGCCCAGGAGCTGGTCATGCCCGAGGGCGACCGGGACTTCCGGGACTGGGAGGAGCGCATCGCCTCCATCACCGCTGCCGTGCCCGTACCGGTGATCGTCAAGGAGGTCGGCTTCGGGCTCTCACGGCGCACCACCGAGGCGCTGGCGCGCACCGGCGTCGCCGCGGTCGACGTGGCCGGGGCCGGGGGCACGGACTTCATCGCCATTGAGAACGAGCGGCGTGTCGGCCGGGAGTACTCCTACCTGACCGGCTGGGGGCAGTCGGCGGTGCTGTGCCTCCTGGAGTCACTGAGCGGCCGTCTGGACGGCCGAGAGCCCGTCGGGCTACCGGTGCTGGCCTCCGGGGGCGTGCGCAACCCCCTCGACGTCGTGCGAGCGCTCGCCCTGGGGGCCCGCGCCGTCGGCGTCTCGGGACACTTCCTGCGCACGCTGGTCGACCACGGCAGGAGCGGGCTGCGGCGCGAGCTGGGCACGTGGACCGACCACGTGCGCACCCTCATGACCCTGCTGGGCGCGCCCGACGTCGAGCACCTGCGCCGCACCGACGTGCTGGTCACAGGAGACACGGCGGACAAGGCGCGCCTGCTGGGCGTGGACCTGGGCCGGCTCGCCCGCCGCTCGGTGCGCTAGGCCCGGGACGCGGTGCGGGTGAGGGCGCTCCTGCGCCCTCCCGCGTGCGGCCTCCTCTCGTCGATCGGTCAGGCTCCGGCCTGAGACGCCCGGCAGGCGCTGGCCTGACGCCCGCCGGGTTGCTATCTGACGACAGGGGGCTGCGGCTCAGGCCGGGGCGGCCAGCGTCGCCAGCGCCTTGACGATGCCGGGTGCGGCGTACAGCGTCATGAACTGCACGCCGTAGTTGACCCCCAGGCGGTTGAGCGCCCCGCACAGCACGCCGATGAGCAGCACCCCGAAGATATTCGGAATACCCGCGTCGATGTAGGCCAACAGCAGGACGAAGGCCACGAACAGCGCCAGGACCGCCTCGTGCGGAATGCGCCGCATGACGAAGTAGGTGATCTGCGAGGACCAGCGCACGGCGATGACATAGGTGATGACGACGGCGATCAGCGCGCCCAGGGTGACGGCCGCGATGAAGCCGGGCATCTGCAGCTGGTGGTGCAGGTTGTTCTGGTGGTCCAGGTCGTAGACGGGTGGCGCCTCGAACAGCGGCATCGCGGGCCCGGCGGACACGCCCGAGACGGGGAAGCCCAGCGCGACCAGCGGAATGATGACACCGGCCAGGTAGGTCGAGTGCGTCAGCGCGCTCATGACGGTGACGGCGCGCTGCGAGCGGCGCACCCGGTCCTCCTTCTGGCGCGACGCCGAGGCCTCCCCCAGCAGGAAGGTCAGGCCCACGGGGCTGAGCATGAACAGGGGCGTGGAGAGCGCCGCCATAGCGGCGCTCCACCATCCCTCGGACCGGGTGATCAGGCGGCTCGGCACCAGCCTGTGGGTCTCGAACCCGGAGCGCAGGAGCGCGGTCCTCGTGCGTCCTCCATGGGGCAGGGCCGCACGGCGCCCGGGGTTGAGCAGCTCAAGCAGGGTGACGAGCATGGGACCCACCGTGATCCCCAGGAAGAAGGAGATGCTCACCTTCTTGTCATCGGTGATGATGTGGGTCGTGCGGTAGAGCGCGGGCAGGGCCTCGAACATGAGAGCCATCGGTACAACCGACACCAGCGCGAGGATCCGGTTCTTCCCGAGCAGCGCCAGGAGCACCACGCAGGCCGCCAGGATCAGGGGGGTCTGGGCCTTGATCGGCTCGGCGAAGCGTCCGAGCAGCCCCGCCAGGGCGAAGCTCAGGGGGATGGAGATCACGGTGCCGATGGTGGAGCCGACCGCCATCTTGCGGATCGTGTCCGAGGCCAGGCCCTTTCCTCGCAGGAACACGGAGTGGTCCATCAGCGGGGCCGACATCACCCCGCCGGGCAGCCCGACCAGCGCCGTGGGTATGCCGTTCATGAGGTTGAGCGTGACGACCGCCGAGACGAAGAAGGAGAGCACCACCTGCGGCGGGGCGCCGGAGAGCACCAGGGCCAGGGTGACGGGAGCGAGCACGCTCGTCTCGTCGGTGCCCGGGATGAAGCCGATGAAGGTGTACAGGACGACGGCTCCGAGCACCGCCGTCAGCATCATGAGAATAAGCGCGGGAGTCACCTGGCACCGCCCTCACCGGACTCGGCGTCGTCCTTCTTGCTGGCCTCGTCGACGATATCGACCTCGCGCTTGGGAGTCACAAGGAAGCAGTTCACAATAAAGCCGACGACAGAGGCCCCCAGCCCCCAGAAAAGTGTTTGCCCGCCAATTCTCGAGGAAATCATGACCGCTGCGACGGCGCATGCCACCGCCACCAGCAAGCAGATCACAAGGTCCTTGGGCGAGACGAGGTCATTCCAGACCTCAATATTCTGACGCTCCGTGCCCTCGGAGCCGGCTTCGGGAATATCGCGCACGGTCGGCGATGCTATGCGAGTTCCCCTCCACGCACTATATGCTGTTCGCCATGGGCCCGCCGGCGCCCGGAGGCGGGGCGGCGCGCCACGCCGTCGTCGAGCGCCCCAGCACCCCCGTCCGGGCCTGCGCCCGCGGGGCCCCGTCGCCGGGAGGGGGCGGGAGCCCGGCCTCCCTGGACCTCCGAAGGTACTCCACGTGCAGGCCGTCCAGCGCCTCGGGCACGCCCCCTCCGTCTCCGTCAGGGTGTGCTGCCCGGTCAAGGGGTCGGGCACCGGCCCCACGGCCACATGGAGTCAGCAAAAAGAATGAATACATAGTCGCGCACGGATCCCTTGACCCTCGTCCGCACCGGAAGAAAGGCGAGCGTCCGCCCCCAGGGGATGAAGCCGACCGAGAGCATCGAGGTGCTATCCATGACGCCGCGGTCGTCGACGACCAGCGCGATACGCCCCAGCAGGCGGATCCAGCCGATTGTCAGCAGGCCGGAGAAAGGAGCGCCCAGGATCCCCAGAAGCAGGGAGACGATGTGGGTGTATCGCACCCCTGGACGAGGGCGTAGACGCAGCCGGCGGTGAGGGCCAGGCCGGCAGGCGCACGCCGGATGACGCCCCGCCTGCGCCCGTTGATGACTAACGGTTCCATGAGTCGATCCTCACTCAGGCGGCCGGTCACCGGGGCTCCTCCAAGGCGGCGCCCCGATCGGGTTCCGGCGGGAGGAGCCCGGCCCGCCGGGCCTCGGCGAGCACCTGCTCGCGGCTCTTGGTCATCACGACGCGGCCGACGACGGAGCCCGGGGCCGGGCCCGGGGCCGTCGGCAGGTCGGGGCGGCGCAGGGCGCGCTGGTCCGCCAGGAGCCGGGCGGTCTCCACGGCGTCGAGGTCGAGGACGCCCGTGCCAATGGCGCCGGGAGGCAGGCCGGCGCGGCCCAGGCGCCGGTTCACCCAGCAGATCACACGGCCGATCCCCCGGAGCCGCCCCTCGGGCCACCGGGGATCGGCGTAGCGCACGATGACAAACTGCCCGCTGGTACCGCTGCCGGGAATGAAGGCCAGTGCCTGCTCCCAGGGGATGAAGCCCACGGAGCCGAGAGTCGTACGGACGACAAGGCCGTCGTCGCCGATCACCAGGGCGGGGCCTCGGCTCAGGCGGACGATCCCGGCAAGGACGACCACCGCGAGAAGGAGCAGAGCCGCGCACAGCGCACCCAGAGCCAGGGTGATCACCGCTGAGACCGGGTTCGAGAGGTCGTAGAAGAGCCAGAGGTACACGCCGCCGAAGGCACTGACCAGGATCATGGCGGCGGCCGCCCGGCAGAGCCTCCACGGCCTGTGCCGGATGACGAGCGCTTCCACGTCCCCATGCTGCCACGCGGTCGCCCGCAGCAGGGCCCGATACGGCGAAGAGGACTGCTCCGGGCTTGCGGACGGGGCCGGCCGGTATAGAATGAATCCGCAAGTTTGTAGAACAAACTACTTTGTTATGGAGGAACTTATATGAGCGCCGACGCCCCCCTCGATCCGCGCGCCGCCCTCGAGACGATCAGCGAGCAGCAGGCCGTCCTCAGGCGGCGCACCCTCATCCGCTCCTCCCCTCTGCTGGCCGCCTGGGGCCTGGCCTGGCTCATCGGCTACGGCGCCGGGTGGCTCAGCATCCGCCCCGACTACACCATGCCGACGCCCGTGTGGGTGGTCTACTTCGGCTGCCTCGCCGCGGCCGGCGCCTACACCTGCACCTATATCGCCCGCCGAGCACGCTGGGTGCGCGGCTCCTCCAACCGGGCCGGCGTCCGCTACGGCACCGCCTGGGCGGGAGGCTTCGTCCTCGGCATGGCCGTCATGGGCCGGACCGGCGCCTTCCTCGCCTCCCTGGGGACGCCGGAGGCGGCGGAGGCGGGCATGATCCTGGGCAATGCCGTGCCCTGTCTCATTATCGGCACCCTCTTCGTGGCCTGCTCCGCCATCTGGGACGAGCCCGTCATGGCGTGGGTCGGCGGCTGGCTCCTCGCGGTCACCACCGTGGCCACCCTCGTCGGCGGGACCGGACTGTGGGCGATCATGTCCCTGGCGGGCGTCGGCGTCCTCATCGTCGCGGCCGTTGACGCGCTCCGCACCCGGGCCGCGGGGAGGGCGGTGCGATGAGCGCCGATACCGCCCCGCTCGACCCGGTCATCCACGCCCAGGCCAGGCTCCGCATTATGGCGACCCTGGCGGCTCTTCCCCAGGGCGACGAGATGGTCTTCCCCCGACTGCGCGAGCTGCTCGGCATGACGGCCGGGAACCTGTCCACCCACCTGAGCAGGCTGGAGCAGGCCGGGTACGTGTCCCAGTCCAAGGCCTTCGCGGGGCGCACCCCTGCCACCTACCTCGCACTGACCTCCAGGGGGCGCGCGGCCTTCGAGGAGTACACCCGTGCGCTGCGTGCCATGCTCGAGGCCGCCGGGCAGTAAGCCCGGGGCAGGCGCCGCAGTCCCTCCCCCTCGCCGAGATCGGTCGAGTTCCGCGCCGAGATCGGTTCACTTCCGGCTCGAGATC
>ERZ772917.843-NODE-843-length-20169-cov-4.686089_pt1 | contig 20169 bp, 13 predicted proteins | sample MGYA00511187_ERZ772917 | MGnify/ENA primary metagenome ERZ772917 (study PRJEB29015, sample SAMEA2737925) | human oral metagenome | biome: human oral; feature: human-associated habitat; material: dental | place: China | collected 2012 ... | reverse complement strand
CCTTGTCCACGCCGTCTTTCGCCAGCCCCGCGGCCAGCCGCACGGTTGCCTCCCACACGCTCACGTGCTCGTCCGCGACCGGATCCCACCCCTCATTCAATTGGGTTGGCGACAACAGCCAGGCCTTGCCGCCCTTGGCTTCGAAAATGCCACCACGCTGCAGCTCTGCCAGGGAGGTGTCGGAACTGCGGGCCAACTGATCTGCGATGCCGGAGCTGTCAGCCTGCCAGCCGTATTGGCGATACCAACGCACCGCGAACCGGGTGTCCGAATCCAGGTCGGACTCCTGCTCACCCAACACCTCATCGAGGGTGGCGTTGATGAGCTGCAGCGCATCCCTGACGCTCATGTCCGAACCATCAGCTTCCCGCACCTTGGCGTACCGGGAGAACACGGAAATCCCGGGGCCAATGGCCGCCTGGGCCAAATCCACGGGGGCAATAGCGCCCTGCATGAGGGTGCGCAATGCTTCGGGGAGCTCAGATTTCAGCGCCGCAACGAAGGCCCGGCGCGCCACGGCCCGAGCATCAGCAGGGCGGGGCCGGCAGGCCAGAAGGATGGAAGACGCGAGGGCGTTGGTGCCATGTGCCAATAATCGGTTTTTTGCTTCGCTACGCATGGGCCAGGTAGCAGTGATTTCCCACCCTGATTGGATCAGTCCGTCTAACAGGGTGTGCCAGCCGGTGGATGAGGTACCGTCTTTGCCACTGTCTTGTTGTTTGTAGGCGTAGTACACGGTCATGGGCACGTCGAGGTTGGCGTCGTCTTCCCGAATGCGGTGGAATACGGAGTTGAAGCCTTCAATAAAGAACTTTTCCGCACCTTGTTTACCATCATGCCGGTAAGGGTTGGCCACCAACTCATCGGCCTTGGGGGTGAGCATGGTTCCTACCACCGAGGGATGAATCGTGCGCAATGATTTCCGCAACCACACGTAGAAGAAATCTGACAGATCCGAGTACCCAATGTTGTCGTAATAAGGCGGATCGGTGGACACAACTAAACCTGCATAATCGCGCGACATGGCGCTGATTTGTTTTACTTCACCAGCTGATTTTGCTGGTGTTTTCCCAATAGCTTTGCTAACCCATTCCACTTGCCCAAGAAAGTTGCCCGAAGAGTTTGAAAAGAGATTCGCTTCAGCATAATCCCATACCATGGGGATTGCTTGGCGACCAAAAACATTCCTTACACTGTCTCGACTGGAATCCCAACCACACAAGTTGGATGATCTATCCGTTGCGCGGCTCACCGCCAACCCCAAATACGTCGCTACCGCATCAGCGTACGCTTCGGCTCCCACACCACCATCTTCCAATCGTTTGCCTGCGGGAATGCCTGCGGTTAACGCATCTTCGCAAATCTTGCTGCGTGCTTCGGCAACCAGTTCGCTCAAGGTGGTGAGGGCTACAAGCTGGCGGTTAGTAAAGAGATCGGAAAATTCCCGCATCCCATACGCGGGTGGCGAAAACCAGCGGGGATTCGTAGCAATTTCACCAATAATCCCGGCATCTCCGGCATCAACTTTGGCGGCTTGTATGTGTTCTGGTGTGGGTGAAAGATATAACCGACCTGGGTTTCCCTCAGCAACAATACCAATGAGGTGCGCACCAATCTCGCCTCTTTTCCCCGATTCGCGCACGTAATCGTAGCTGAAAGGCGTCCCATCCCCCACCGTCCAAGCACCTTTACCATGTTTAATGGTCCCATCCTCGTCCTTTTTCGGCCCATCCGCATTATGCTGCACTTCGTACTGCACTTGCCCGTCAACGACAGTGGCCTTCACCCAGGCTTCCTTGCCCTTCCTCTTGCTCAACCACCAGGAGTTCACCAACGGTGTTTCGATCGGGTTAGCTGGGTTCGGACTAATGACGGTTCGGGTCCACTTCCAAGCAATCACGGTGTGCTCGGTGCCGCCGGGAGCTGTGACCTTCGGGTATAGGTGGCCGATGCGTGTCTCGGCCTCGTCCCGGAGCCACTGGCCGTAGTGTTGCACGTCGGCGGCCAGACCCTCGGCACGCAGCCATGATGATTGTTCCTCCGCAACCCCGGGGAACACCGGTGACCAGCCGGCGAACTTCGGGGGAATCTCAATGAGCGCCTTGTTAATCAGCACCGCCAGCGGGTTGAGATCGCTGGCGTGCGACTCCAACCCCAGGCGCTGAGCCTCTAGGGGAATCGACCCACCGCCCGCGAATGGGTCCACAACCGCGGGAAGCGTCCCATTATTGCTTTTGCGTATTTCCTCCCGGGCCTGCTCCAGGAGTTTCTCATCATTGCTGTTCTCCCAAATGATAAGTTTTTCCATAAGAGCATGCAGGCGGGCACGTTCTTTATCCTGGGATTCCACCGTGGGAAACTCTTCCGGCCGCGACGCCGGGTCGTCGACAAGCTGGGCGAAAAGCACGGCCCGCGCTGTGGCCAAAGGCTTGCGGGACCAATATAAATGCAGCGTAGAGGGGTGGCCGTGGCGGATAGATTTCTCGCGCGCGGATGCCGCATTAATGGCTTCGAGCGGTAGTGACGTCTCGATCAGTTTCTTCTTCACGGTGGTCATGTCGGTCTTCCTTAGGGATCATCAGGTGGCTGAACAATAACTATACTGGTGCACCACCCTGCCCCCAATAGTGGGACCATTTCTCGTTGCGGGAATGCGTGCTCATGGACGCCTCCATGTCATCGAACGCATGCGTGACATAGCGCACCTCGTCAAACTCTGGCCCATCGGGGCGCACGGACACTAACACCAGGCGGTGGGTGTCCTTATGGTTTTGGGCGAAATTAATCTCCGAATTGGTGATCGTAAACGTGTTCGATCCCGTGATGCGGCCCTTGACTTCCAGGTAGTACCGGTGGGCAAGCGGGTCGGCAGGGTCGGTGGAGCGAATGTCGAAGCCGGGATTATTGCGCGGCATTTCCTCCGGCACCCGACCCAAGGATCGCTCAGCGGCAAGGGCAGCTTCCACGGCCCGGCGCTCCACCTCCTGGGTTTCCTTAGCGAACGTCGCCGTCTGCTTTTTCGCGTTAGGCGCCGAGTGTGCGTCAATGAGGTGGCCGGGAATCACCAGGGCCACGCCACGAATCAGGGGTGTGCCCGCATTCAACCATGACGCCTGCTGTTTCTCGCGTTTCCGCAGTTCGAGCCGCTGCTCCAGGTCGGCAACCTTGGCCGCCGCATCCTTGGAGCCGAGGCGCTGGTTCACGTGACCGTTTCGCTCCTGGTGCCGCAGCTGGCTAATCATTCGTTCCCAATAGTTAATTTCGGTGGTCAATCGGTTTTTTACCTGGTCCCACACCCGCTGGGTTTCACGGCGGCGTTGCTGCTCCAGTTCTTTCATGCGCGGCTGCATTCCTTCCCTGGTCGCCCACAATGTCACGATCCTGCCGTGATCCTTGCGCAGCCAGGATCGGAGCATGGGGTCGCGCATGAGGTTCTGGATGATGGCGCGTTCTTCCTCCTTGGGGGTGTCGTAGTCGAGGAACGGCGGCGTCGTGGTCACGGTAATGCCCCCATTATTTGGGACATTCACATTGGTGTCACTGTCTTGGGGGACCAGCAGGTAGTCGAAATGGTGGTAGAGCGTGTCCTTGTCCCCACCTGCGGTGATGCGCTGTTCCACAATGTAGAGCAGCGCCGGAGTGGCGAGTTGTTTGCTGCTCCGGTCCACGAAAATGGTGCCCTGGGCCAGGGTTGGTTTCAGGTCTTCGGTAGTGCGGACCAGCACCGCGTCGAGCAGCGGGTGTCCCGGCGCGATGAGGGCGGCATCGTGGTGGGTACCGGCAGGGTGCCTGTAGTCAACATCAAAGGTGACGCACTCGTAGTAGTTGGGCATGGGGGTGGCGTTGGTGCGTCGAGCAATGTCCCGAAGCAGCGGCGGCACATACGTGACCTTGTAGCAACCGGATTCTCGTTTATCAATCAATCCGCGCAAACATTTGAATGCGGGAATAAAGAAGGAGCGGATGAATCCGGGTTGGAGTTTGCGTTCTTCGGCGTCCCGCATGGTGTTTCGCACTTGGTCGAGTTCGCGGCTGCTGAATATGTCTTCGCTGAGGGCGCGTTTGGCGCGGAGTTCATCAAGCCCTTTGGAGACGCTGGCGTCGATGACTTTGTCGAGCCACTGCCTGGTTTCTGGCTGGTCGCCGTAGCGAATAGCCTCGATAAGCAGGTCTTTGAGGGGGCGACCGTCGAAGGAGTCCGTGTCACCCAGCACGTTGAATAGGTTGCCGTTGTAGGCTTCGGACATGACCTCGATTTTTTCGAGCAGTCGGTTAAACACGTCGCCTTCGCGGGTGTTGTGGGCGACCAGGTTCCAGAGGTGGCAGACTTCGCGTTGACCAATACGGTGAATACGGCCGAATCTTTGTTCGATGCGATTGGGGTTCCAGGGCAGGTCGTAGTTGACCATGAGGTGGGCGCGTTGCAGGTTGAGCCCCTCGCCGGCGGCGTCGGTGGCAAGCAGCACGAGGGTGCGGGGGTCGTGCGCGAATTGTTCGCGGATGGCCTGGCGAAGATGCCGCGGTGTGCCACCATGAATGGTGACAACGGCGTCGGTGCTGCCCAGTTGGGTGCTGATTTTATCCTCCAGGTAGGTGAGGGTATCGCGGTGTTCGGTGAAGATAATGATCTTGCGGTTTTCCCCATTCGTGCCGGTCAGCACCTTGCTTTCCAGGATTTTGCGCAGCTCCACCCACTTCCGGTCCTCGTCCTGGTTACGCACCCGCCGGGCCGTCGCAATGAGCCCGTCCAGCACGGTGATTTCGTGCGTGAGCTGCACCTGGTCTTGGGCCGCGGTCGCGCGATCCACCACCTCGTCGACCTGCTGTTCCAGCTCCGCCCAATTGGTTTCCGACATGGCACTATCGTAGTCATTGGGGGCGTCGTATTCTCTCTGACTTCGTCGCAGTTTTGCTTTACGACGCTCTAACGACCGCAAAATCGCCTCCGGGGACGACGCCAACCTCCGTTGCAACACCATCAGCGCGAACCCCACATTGTTGCGGCGCTTCCCATCCTGAATGGCGTCGGCCTTCCCCATTTCGTCACGCACGTAGTCGGACACCTGCTCGTACAGATTACGCTCGGCACAGCTCAGTTCGTAGGGAACGGTGTAGGCCCGCCGCTCGGGAAACAGGGGCCGGCCATCAAGCGTAAGCAGGTCTTCTTTCACCATGCGGCGCATGAGGCCCTTGGTGTCCGTCCGGTGAATGCCCTGCCGGTATTGGCCCTCGAATCGGTCTCTGTCCAGCAGGGACATGAACGATTGGAAGTCTTCCTCCTTCCCGGAGTGTGGGGTGGCGGTCATGAGCAGAAAGTTATGGGAGGTTTCCGACAGTAACTGCCCCAGCTTGAACCGTTTGGTGGCATTGATTTCCCCGGCCCACAGGGAATAGTGGGCGGACATGCGGTGCGCCTCATCCACGATGGCGACATCCCACTTCACCTGTTCCAGCAACCGCATCAGGCGATCATTGCGTGCAATCTGGTCCATGCGCACGATGAGATAAGGGTGCGCTTCAAAGGGGTTCTTGCCGGCGGAATCGTCGCTGGCAGCATTGAAAACCTCGAAGTGGAGGTCGAATTTTTGGGCAAGCTCATCCCGCCACTGCTCCACCAGGCCGCCCGGCACCACAATGATGGCGCGCTCACAACTGGAGCGCAGAATAAGTTCCTTCAGATAGAGGCCGGCCATAATGGTTTTTCCCGCGCCGGGGTCGTCGGCAAGCAAAAACCGTAGGGGAACTCTAGGCAGCAGTTCCTCATACACGGCCCGAATCTGGTGCGGCAGCGGGTCAACGTCGGAACTATTGACAGCAACCATGGGATCGTGGCGGGCCGCATAGGTGATGCGCAGCGCCTCGGCGACAAGCCGGAAATCGTCGGCGTTCCCATCAAAAGCAGGTATATCGCCCGATTCGGTAACGATTGCAACTCTGGCGAGGCGATCTGGGGTGAGGATAACCGGCGAGTAATGCCCAGCCTCATCACAGTAAATTACCTCGGCGGTAACATCATCGAGTCTATCCACATGTTTGATAGTGACCGTCTGGTTTGGAACAATGCCACGGACCCGCTGGCCATCGCGTAGCTGGTCAAGGGTGAGCGGCAAATTATTCTTGTTCATCAACCTAGTGTACTCACCAGAGACTTCAGATATCACCCTTCTGACAACAGACATGCAAAAAATTGATCTGACCAGCTATTTCATTGCTGTAGAATAGGTATATGGAGAGTGTATTTTTCGAAAAGATGATGGTCGGCAGCGGTTCGGGTCCAACTAAGGGTGGGTGGTTTGGGTTGCCATCATCAGCATAAGACCGTAGACCGCCATAACCGCCCTCATGGCAAATCACTGAAGCTAAGGAGCATCATGGAGAAGCAAAAACTTTCCCCAAAATCAATTATCAACACAATCCGCGTTGTAATCGTTTTATTCGTTTTGCTGATCTGTATTTTGAGTCCTTTAGCGTTTTTCCTAGCGTACTTTATGCTCAAAGACAGTGTGAACGCCACCACTGAGTTCTTTCTCCGCTGGACCTGCGCCAGCATTTTGACAGTTACTATCGGGCTTTTATTCCAGCTCTCCTCTGCTTTAATGGGTGCTAATAATTTTCCTGGCAAAAAATGCACCCCGGTTATTCTCGTTGGCGCCATCAGCCAAAGTCTCATCATGACCTACCTGTTCGCAACCTACCAACCAGGCCCCGACCAAATGTCACGAATCTACATGCTCTCGTGGATTCTCTCCACCACCATTATCCATACTCTCTGGGTATGGGGCTACGACTTCGAAAATACGCCCTATGAGACCATTAGCCAATCAATTGGTATTAATTTCGCACAATTGTCAAAACTCATCATGCCGCTATCAGCTTTTGGGGCAAGCATCCTATGGATCACCATAGCAGCCCTCATGGTCAGGCAATAAATGTTATGAAGGTAGGGACAATATCATGAATAAGAAACATAAATTTCATCATCCCGGTAAGATCAGCAAGTTCTTCCACTGCGTCGGTGGCGGGTCCTGCATAGTACTACTCTTGGGATATTTCCTACTAGATAAAATTATAAACACTGGTACCAGGTTCTTCCTATGCTGGACTTGCGTTAGCGTTCTGACAATCATTGTGGGACTCTATTTTCGAATCATTTCTGGCCTTGATGGAATTGGGAGCACGTTTTATGTAATGGCTACCCCGCTCACTTTAGTTGTCATTATCGTTCAAAGCCTGGTCATAACCTATCTTTTCGTCACTCACCAACCAAGTCCTGACCAGATGTCACGGATCTACACGCTCTCATGGATCCTCGTCCTCGCTGTGATCCATACCGCTTGGGCATCAAGCGAGATTAGCGGCAACAAAAGTACACACCCACTCTATGGTCCAATTAGTAATTTTTTTGGTACCGACGTAAGTGAGTTTTCATTCCTGGTATTCATTTTATCCGCCCTCGGCACCATTGCCCTATGGATCACCATAGCTCTCCTTCTCGTAGGAAAAGGAAACGGGAACATCATGGATACCAACACCAAATTCTTTTTCCAATGGACTGGAATGAGCATACTAACGCTCATCACGAGCCTCGGCCTTATCGGCCTTGTCAGTATTGTCAACCATATTCGTAAACGCACCTTCAAACCCACCGATACCGTCATGGGTATTCTTGTTTGCGCAATCTACCCATTGTCCACCCCCTTCTTTGCTGTTTTCATCATTCAAGGTCTGGCCATGACCTATTTCTTCGCCAACATGCGCCACCCAGACCCTGACCAAATGTCACAAATCCATATTCTTTCCTGGATCCTTTTTGCAACCGCAACCAGTATGTTTTGCATCACCACCTGCAAACCTTTATCTGAAGATTTGGACGCAGACAATCGGCCATGTAATTTTCCACGCCTAATCGCCATCATCTCAACTCTTAGCACCATTGGCCTATGGATCGCCATAGCAGTCCTCATGGCAAAGCAATGAAGGCAGAAGCATCATGGAGAAGCGAGATGACTTTTACGAGCTGATTATCTTCCTAATCACTGTCTTTGCCCGGCTCATTTACCCTTTGATTCCTTTAGTAGTTTTTCCAGCATACTTCATGCTTAAAGATGACGTGAACGCCACTGTTGAGTTCTTCCTACGCTGGGCCTGTATCAGTATTTTGGCAGTTCTTGTTGGATATTTTCTTCAATCTACTTCTATTTTCACAAGCAAGAAGGATTCCAACAACATAAAATATATTCCTATTTATATTGTCGCTATCATTCAAAGCCTGGCTCTGACCTATCTATTTGCCACTCACCAACCAAACCCCGACCGAATGTCACAGATCCATATTCTCTCATGGGTTCTCTTTGCCGCTGTCATTCATATCTTTTGGGTACGAGGCGACCGCAAGGACTCACCTTATAGCCTTATCGGCCAATCATTCGGCATCGATTCTACAAAATTCACAAAGCTCATTACCGTGCTATCCGCCTTCGGCGCCATAGGGGTGTGGATCGCTATAGCCATCATTATGGTCAAACAATAAATTTACGAAGCTAAGGAGAATTGTATGGGAACAAAACATAAAACCTACGATTATGATATACCTACCATATTTTTCCACTGTATCGGTGGTGGGTCCTGCATAGCATTACTCCTGGGATATTTCCTGCTAGATAAAAACATCAACACTGGCATCAAGTTCTTCTTATACTGGACTTGTGCCAGTATCCTAGCGTTTACCGCGGGATTCTATCTCCGAACCATCTCTGGCATAAGCGGATGGGGATTCTTTTCTATCATATTCGCCAGCTCAGAAATTTTCGCTGGCCTTGTTATTCAAGGCTTAGCCATGACTTATCTATTCGTCACCTACCAACCAGGCCCCGACCAGATATCACAAATCTACGCATTCTCATGGATTCTCGTTATTGCCGTAATCCATGCTTTGTGGACGTTAGAGGATGGGACCGATCAGGGAGTGGTGTGGAATCCATTTTATGAAGCTATCGGCAAGTCACTCGGCATTGATTCGGGCAACCTTTCAATTCTGATGTTCAAGTTATCCGTCTTCATCACCATCGGGTTGTGGGCCACCATAGCTGCCCTCATAGGAAACGGAGGCGGGAACGTCATGGATGCTAATCTGCAATTCTTTCTCCAGTGGACTGGAATGAGCATATTAGCGCTTATCCTGGGGATTCTTCTCGCTGGCATTATCAGCCGCAACAACCAGACCCCCAAAATTAACGAGGTTGCCATCCGCATCACTCACATCATTAATTATTTCCTACGCTCCCCTTTCTTTGCTGGCGTTATTCTCCAGGGCCTAGCCATGACCTATCTTTTCGCCAACATGCACCAACCAAACCCTGGCCAGATGATGCAAATTCGCATCCTCTCCTGGGTTCTCTTCGCCGTCGCAATCAGTGTTATTTTCTGCATCACTACCTCCAATTTTTCAAATAGTGGTTCACGCAATCCTCCACATAAGTTCGCACACCTAGCTACTCGAATATCCACCCTTAGCACCATCGGGCTATGGATCACCATAGCAGTCCTCATAGGAAGCCAATAAAACCATGACTTCACACACAAAACATAACAACCCGCTGTATCAACACAGGCAGGGCATCATAAACAGCCTGAAGTTTTTTCTCCTGTGGACTGGTGGTAGTGTCCTAGCAGTTTCCTTGGGATTCATACTTCGGATTCGCGCAGGACTTGATGGCTGGCTGGGATTATTTTTCATCATGGCTATCCCCTATATGCTCGTCATTATCATCATTCAGAGCGCAATAATGACCTGCTTCCTCTCCTACCTCAAGAAACGCAATCCTGATCGAATGCCACAGCTTTACCGTCTTTCCTGGTACCTATTTGCCGTTGTCGCCAATGCTGTGTGGGCTCCCAGCGATTTTGGCGACCAGGACATGATATGGCACCCCGCTTATGGAAGATTCTCCGGCATAGTATTTTTGTTATCGGTTTTCATTGCCATTGTGTTGTGGGGAATCATAGCCGTCATGGCCTTAAACAGTCGCTCTGCCATGAAGTTCTTTATCATTTGGCTGAGCATTAGCACTGTAGTGTGTGGCGTCATCCTCTTTGTCACGAAAACTATACCTCTGATAATACTGCCAATCTATGTCCTCGTCATGTTGCAAAGCGTGATTGTTACTGTTTATCGCTTCAAGACCCCGCACCATAGTCACGAGAAATAGGCGGCAACCATATGGTTCCTAGCATGTGTTTCTTTAAACGCGGACTACACCTCATCACAAAAGCATTCGACCATAAGCAATACGTTTGTATTGTTGCCCACGCGCCGGGTGAGCCGATGCTGTTGATGATGCCAACCCCTTCAAAAACTAGGAACGAAGGGGAATCTAGTGCGGAACATACACAAGCAAAAGAGAGATTAATATGGAGTTTTTCCGAAATTAATATGCCCTTTGCAACGATATTTGTTTAAATATGTTGTTAAATGCGTAGTAGCTGTTATCATATAACCATGAGTTTACTTCGTTTTAGTGTTGGTAATTTTCGCAGCATCAAGGATATTGTGACGCTTGACCTTGCCCCAAAGCTTGGCGACGCGACCAGATTAACGAGACCGAGCAAGGAAATCACCGAACCTGTCGCCGCGGTCTTTGGGCCCAATGGTTCTGGTAAAAGCAATCTTATTGAGGCATTGCGATTTGCACACGATGCAGTTATTCGATCAGCAACCAGCTGGCGGGTCCCAGGCGATTATCCTACGCAACCACATTTCCCGTTTAAGCTCAATGAAGAAACCGCTTCCCAGCCAAGTTTCTTTGAATTTGACTTCATCATTGATGAAACACGTTACCTTTACGGTTTTACCTATGGATATGCTGGCGTGGAGGAGGAATGGCTAAGCTATGTTCCAAAACAACGCTGGAGCAAGGGGTTCATTCGCAATTGCACCGAAAATCCGGAAATCGACTGGAATAATTCCTATGTCACTAAGACCCTACAGAACGAGTTAGGCAAAGTAGACAAACGGGAACTGATATTATCAGTCGCACTCCGTGATAATCATTCTCTTCTGCAAAAAATAGCGCAATCCTTAGTTTCCTCCCTTGCGTTTTTGCCCCTAGGGGATGCAGCCCAGAAAAAGCGAATACGACAACTGACATCACTGATCCAGCAAAAACACTTTGAACTGGATGAAATCTCTCTGCTTATGCAAGCTGCTGATACTGGAATTCAATCTGTTTCCCTCAATGAAGAACAGATCTCACGGAATGTTTTACAGTTCATGAAAACAGGGAGTGAGACCAACAATAAGGCCAATGTTCCTAACAGCGATGAGGCAGAAAAAGCGGTATATAATCTTGAATTCACTCATGATGGAGGAGGAAATAATACTTTTAACTTATCTGAAGAATCCGCTGGCACACTCGCTTGGCTCTCGATTGCGCCCACCCTACTGCAAACTTTGCGGGAAGGAACAATACTTATAGTAGATGAACTTGATTCCAGTCTGCATCAAAAGCTAACGGAAATGATCATTATGTGCTTCACTGATTCTTCAATCAATCAGCATGGTGCTCAACTCATCTTTACTACACATAACACAAACATTATCGAACACATGGATGATCTAGCACTCAACACCAAGACAATATGGTTTATGGAAAAAAATCAGCACGGTGAGTCATCTCTGTTCTCACTTGCCGATTTTCCAAAACATTCTGATGCTAACTATGAACGCCGCTATCTAGGTGGTCGATATGGCGCTCTCCCATATACTTCACCAGCCACATTACGTGGATTAGCACACGTTCTAGAAGATACGCACTAAGATTTTTCCGTTTATCAAGTGTCAGGTTTTAGAAACTTGACGACGGGAAAATCATCAGCCCACTACCGGGCCATGCTAGGGAACCTCCACTCATCTTCAATTTCAATAGGGGTACGGTAATTTAGCCGGAAGTACAAGCGTTTCGCATTAGACATTCCGTACATCCCACAATTAGGGAATCCTACTTCCGTTCGATCCTTTCACGGTTCTCCAGCACGGCACATAAGTGCTAACTTATGCAGCAAAATAACGCCGCATATATCCTCCACCCTGCAGTTTTTCGCATAGGTGATACCTACAACTAGGTAGGCTGCCAGGTCTAGAATTCTCAATTGGCTAAATGAACAAGGCGCCTTGTCTCCGCCTTTGCCAGCAGTATGCGATGTTCGTCCACGTGTTACGCCTCTAGCCCTAGCTTCTCCATCAACCAGACCACTTTGAAGTCTTCACGCAGGAGTGAATGATAAGTCTTCCTATTCTAGCTCCTCATTGCGCATGCGCTACACGGAATAATAACTATTTTTTATGAAACTACAGCAATCTCCATACTGCCATATTGCCTAAGGCAACTGAAAAGTCATATTTGTGCGGTGTTCTTCTGTTTGCTTTGACTCAAGAAGGCAGGGGTTGCGGTCACCGTCGAGCCGGTCAAACAAACCAGTTTAATTTTATAGTTTTACTGCGCCTCGACTGTCAGATGGATGGCTTACTTATATACATCTTCAGCATGGACTTGAAGACGTGAAAGCTTATTTGGAAAAGTTAAGATTCTTACTGCCTGCCAAAAAGCACCCACTAACTATCATGACCTTGAACAGCCAAATTATGTTTCCCAGCAACCAAATAATCCTACTAATAAAAACATAATAATACTACATGCTGGAAAAACTTCAGTCACCTCAAAACCCGACGAGCGTCATCCACCATTACCCAAAAATGGCATGACAACAAAGTGAATTAGGTCATTCTCTCTCGAAGAACCTTGACGTAGGGCGCCGTTGTTTGTTTAAATTGAAGTCACCCAACCAAATAGCTTTCTCTCCCACCGAAAGGACCCAACAACGATGGCCAAAAAAGCACGTAAACCTCATTTCTCTAGACGAACGTCACAACACGAATATACCAAAGTTTTGGTTTGCACAGAAGGGTCCAAAACAGAACCACAATATTTCGAAAGAATGGGGCAAACGATTCAAGAAACTTACAAGGTGTCATTGACCGTTGAGTCCGGAAAACACTCAAACCCGGTGACAGTCGTGGAAACATGCATCAACAAGATGGAGGAATACTCAAGAAAGAACCAAGGTTCATCCTTTGCAAAATGTTTTGTGGTTGTTGATGTTGACCATCACAATCTTTCCAACGGAAAACTTTCACAACTCAAGAAAGCCTTTCGTCTTGCAAAACCGCATGGTATTGAGGTTTTAGTCAGCAATGTCAAATTCGAAGTATGGCTACTATGGCACGTAATCGATCATGATGCCTATCTAGAATCCACAGAATTAGACGAGCTCTGTGACAAGCACAATATTCTAGAAGGGAACGGGAAAGGGAAAAGGAAAAATATTGCTCCTGATTTTCCATTTCAAAACTGGAAAGAAGCATGTAAACGGGCTAACCGGCACGGACGACGGGTAGAAGCCAACTCGATAGGTGAAAACCCATCATCGGCGCTACCCCGCCTATTTGAAGCGTTGGAAGCTTTGGCAGCTGAACAACAGCAACAATAAATCCCCACCCCTAAAGCGGAGGCCGCTTGCTGAACAAACGGCCTCGGATGCTCCTTCAACACATGGCCGACGAGCTATCTCAGGCTACAGTTTTCCCACCAAATTAATAGCAGCGCTACGACCTGTTGTCCCAAGGCATCCTCCCACCCCAGCCACTCCGCCCACCCACCCGTCGCAAAGCGTAAAGCACTGATGCTTATTACACTTTTGTTGTATGACTTCTGTGCTTTTCGTTGTGTCCGCCGCGCGAATGTGGGAGTTGACCGACGGCACTCGCCACCCGACCGGCTATTGGGCGGAGGAGCTGGCCACGCCGCACCGCATTTTCGGCGAAGCCGGCTGGAGCATTGATATTGCGACCCCGGGTGGTGTCGCACCCACAGCAGAGAAGTCTAGTCTCAGCATTGCTGGCGGGATGCCCGCTCACCGCAGGCGAGTCACCGCCTATCTTGACTCTATCGCGGCGGATCTCACGCACCCCATTCCGCTGGATCGGGTGGATGAAACCCGGTATGATCTGGTGTTTTACCCGGGCGGCCATGGGGTCATGGTGGATCTAGCTTTCGATGAAACGTCCGGCGGTCTGCTTACCCGGCGCCTGCGATCCGACAAACCGTTGGCGTTGCTGGGTCATGGTGTGGCGGCAATCCTCGCGGCGAAGAATCCGCACAATCCCCGCGCGCCGTCGCCGTTCGCCGACTACCAGGTCACGGGAACATCCACTGTGGAGGAGAAGCTGAACCCCTTCGGTAGGAAAATCCCCTGGTTTTTGGAGAACAAGCTGATGGAAATCGGCGTGTATTACCACAAGGCGCGCATTCCGTTTCGACCATTCATCGTGCAGGATCGCCACCTGTACACTGGGCAGAATCCGGCGTCCAGCGAAGCCCTCGCCCACTGTTTGCTCGACGATATCAGCTAACAACACGCCTCCGCCCGGCAACCCCGCGAGGCATTCCAAACCCGACACCCGCTAATAGTAAGGACACCGTTTATGACCTCGATCTTCGAACCGCTACCCCTCAAGCATGGTGGCCCGCTACCGAACCGACTGGCTAAGGCCGCCATGGAGGAACAATTGGGCACCGAAAACATGCTGCCCAGCCAGGGGATTTTCAACCTGTACCGCACGTGGGCGCGCGGCGGGGTGGGGCTCATCATCACCGGAAACGTCATGGTTGATTACCGGGCCGTCACCAATGGCGACGGCATTATTCTCAACGAGGACAGCCTACTGAAGCCGTTCCAGGAGTGGGCCGCGGCCGCCCACGCGAATGGCACGACCGACACAAAGGTGTGGATGCAGATCAACCACCCGGGCCGCCAGGTGCCGGCCAGCCTGCCGGGCATTAAGCTCGCGCCGTCGGCGATCCCCGTGAACATGGGTGCCCATTCGAAAATTTTTGCTACCCCAATCGCTATGACGGAAGAACAGATCGAAGAAGTCATCGGCATGTTTGTGACCACCGCAACCCGGGCGATTGAGAGCGGGTTTGATGGGGTGCAGGTGCATGCGGCGCACGGCTATTTGTTGTCGCAGTTCCTGTCCCCGCTGGTGAATCGGCGAACCGACCGATGGGGCGGCGACCTGAAGAACCGCAGCCGCCTGCTTCGGGAGATCATTACCCGAATCCGGGCTGCCGTGCCGGACAATGCCGCGGTGGCGGTAAAGCTGAATTCGGCGGATTTTCAGCGCGGCGGTTTTGACGTCGACGACGCCACGGCGGTGGTCCGCATGCTGGGTGACCTGGGCGTGGATCTTGTGGAGGTGTCGGGTGGCACCTACGAAAGCCCCGCCATGCAGGGCATGCAGGGGGTCGCCAAGGACCAGCGAACCCTGGATCGGGAGGCGTACTTCCTCACGTTCGCGGAGCAGATCGCCAAAGCTGCCCCCATGCCGATCATGGTGACCGGTGGGATCACCCGGCGCGCCACCGCGGAGCGGGTGTTGGCGACCGAGGTGGATATGGTGGGCATGGGCACAGCATTGTCCCTGGATCCAGGATTGCCGAACACGTGGCGGGTCCGGGAGGCCGCTGCCCCAACGATGCCCACGCCCCGGTTTAAGGATAAGGCTATTAATTCGTATGCGAGTTTGGTGCAGGTGCAGCATCAGCTGCACCGGTTGAGTAAGGGGAAACGACCGTTCCCGAAGGCCCCACTGGCCATGGTGCTTGCCACGGCCCAGATTCGGGATCGGCAAAGCCAGAAGCATTACCGGCAGTGGTTGGAAGCAGCCGGGTGGCTGTGATGATTGCGAGCAACCATGATGGTGGTGCGACTTACTACTGTGCTGCGATATTTGGATTTTGAGCTGGGTTGGGAACCTGACTTATTTAATATCGCAGCACACATCCCGGCGCCGCAACGACCCAGCACCCCAAAGCCAAGCTTGGAACAAGCGCTGTTTCACTCGGCGAGCGGGAATACCACATCATCAGCCTGGCTTCATGCTTGCTGAGCTAGGGTTTCGGTGAATAACGGGGCGGACAACACTGGGATTGACCGCACACCTAGGCTCAGCACACTTGCTGAGCTTGACTTTCTCGATCCAGTAGGGATGAACTGGTCCGGCTACGAACCAAACTCCAGCTCGACTTACCATGGCAGTGCCGATAGGAGACAGCACAAGCAGTGGTATCGGCCTAACCGGCGTGAAGCCGATAACCATCCATGGTTGTTCCGTGTTAGTGGCGTGCCTCACCTTTGGGCGTCGTCAAGCGGTAACGTGTATGTCGAATTATGAACGTACCTATTCGGACAAGGACATATCGTGCTTGAAATCATTATTGCCTTAGCAGCAGCGATTTTCCTCGGTAATACGCTTGCCCACCAGATCCGCGTCACCCCGGCGATCCTGCTTATTTTCCTCGGGCTGGCGTTGGCACTGCTGCCCGCCATGCATGAGCTGCGGGAGGTCGGGCTGCCATCATATGTGATTTTGGAAATATTCCTGCCGATCATGCTGTTTTGAGAGGCACGCAACACCTCGCTGCGGGAGGTGCGGAAAAGTCTCCGCGCGATCATTACCTCCGGTACCGTGCTGGTCATTGTGACGGCATTCGCCATGGCTGGGGTTCTCACCCACTTCTTCCATATCGACTGGGGTACCGCGCTGATTATTGGTGCGGCCCTGGCCCCGACGGATGCCACGGCCGTGGCCACGCTCAACGGGAAACTGCCCAAGCGTTCCATCACGGTGCTCAAGGCGGAATCGCTCATTAACGACGGGACCACGCTGGTGGTGTTTGCCCTGGCCATCCAGGTTGCGGGCGGCGCGGATCTGTCAGTGTCGCACGCGGGCGGCATGCTGGCGTTCTCGTTCCTCTGCGGCATTGCGGTGGGACTAGCCGTGGGCTGGGTGGCAAACCGGCTACGTGCCCGCATTGCCAATCCCATGAACTTCGTGATCTACATGATGACGATTCCGTTTGTCGCTTTCCTGCTCTCGGAATCCATCGAGATTTCCGAGGGCATGAAGGGATCCGGCGTGGTGGCGGTGGTGGTTTCCGCGTTCTACCTGACGTATTACGGTGTGGACACTATTAAGCCGCAGAATCGGTTCTATGGGTTGCCCATTTGGGCCTACATGTCATACCTCATGAATGGTGCGATTTTCGTGCTGGTCGGCGTGCAGCTGCCGGAGGTATGGCAGAACATTAGCGAGATTGCACGCAATAATGCGTCCTATTCACAGTCACATGCAATCATCATGGTGGTGACGATATGGCTGGTCAGCTTGTTGGTGCGGTTCCTGTTTATGCGGCCGGCCATGCTGTCGGACATTAAGGCCAGCGCCGAGGAACAGTACCGGGCCGAGCAGACAAAAGAGCAACGTCCGCTGCGAGAACGGCATGAGTTACGTCGGCTGATACGGTCTGCGCTGCGGGACCCTAAGGTGCGGAGCGAGATTTACCACGACCGGGTTGTGAGCACCATGGCTGGCCTGCGCGGTGGCATGTCCCTGGCGGTGGCGCTGTCGGTAAGCACATCGGTGTCGAATCGGGATTTCATTATTTTCATGGTGGCCGCCGTGGTCATGGTGTCAATGTTGGTGCAGGGCCTGTCCCTGCCGGCGATTATCCGGTGGGCGAAGATTCCCGCCGACGACACCGAGCACCAGGAAACCCTCAACGCGGTGGGTACCATGAATAAGGAGTCCTATGATGCCCTGGAGGATCTTGCCGCCCAGAACGATGTCGGCCCAGAGGCGTTGGCGTATGTTCGCTACGAGCTGGATTTCCAGCATGATACCGGCATTGAGACCTGCCGGTTTTTGCAGAATAATCCCGATCTCACCCCTGATGAGTTGCAGGCCATGACGTTGCAGGGCCAGGTACGAACGCTCCGGCTGGCGATCATTGGTCACCAGCGTGAGGTGCTCAAGCGCCTGCGCAACGAGGGCGTGATCGACATGAATGTGCTGCATTCGATTCAGGAACGGTTAGACACGGAAGAGATCCGTATTACTGGCCCGGTTGAGCTGGAATAACGTTTCGCTTCCCCTGCTTGACGACGCCCAAAGGTGCTCAACATCTGTAGGAATCTATAGGAGTGAACGATCATTTGGAGCATTCTGGATCCGTCTTCCCACCGGAATAGCGGGAATCGAACGAATCCGGGAGCCCCTCACTTACCTGGTCAAGCAGCTGGTCCTCGATAACAACATACTCATCGTTATTCACGCTACTGGAAATGAGCGTCATTCGGTGTGGATCTACGGAAATAGCATATGGTTGATTAGTTCCTGGATAGGCGCACTTGGAAACCATAACATACACAATGGCCTCCATCATGCCATTCTCCTTAGGAGTCACACTGTAAACACGAATGTAGCTCGCCTGCGGTCCTGGAACTAAGGAACTTAAATTAAGCCGTTCTGCATCAGTGAATAGTGCCCGATCTTCCGGTACCCCAGGAATGTATTTACTTGAGGTGGGACAATGTGAAATCTGGCAATTAGGATCATTCGGTTCGGTGTCAAGAACTGCCTCGTATTGTTCCACCGCCATCCCTACTGCCATAATGCGGGGTTTCACCACCATCATGTGGTATGCGTAGTATACACCGAAACATATTGAGGCTATTACAAGAAGAACACTTGAAAGTATAAGTATCTTCCGTTTCATACCCATGATATGCAAAACCTTTTCATAAACCACACCGAGTCGAAGTGGTGATGTAATAAAATTACATCACCATAAATCCAACAAATTAACGCTTTGAATTCGCTAACGGATACCACTTCATATCCGCTTTGCCACCATGAGCTGCATTCATAAGTCTCATGGATTCAACAAGCGGAAGATCATGCCGGTTAGGACTTTTTTGCGAAATAGTTGGGGTCTTAGACGTAATAGCTGGACTTGCCCCCTGAAGACCTCGGATTTCTGAAAAAGATTTCTGCCCAGTTACAACCATCACATGGTCAATAGTTCCATCTGCCTTACCATTGGGATCCCAATCCACGAAAATCAGATCACCACGATCAGTTAATCCATCTGTTTTCCCAACTACATGGTAAGAACCATGAGCTAATGCATAATCGTGCAAGTTTTGTGCTGCACTCCATGTATGTGTAGGAATACGTTTGACTGACTTGCCAATACTCTTTGGACTCCATGACTTATCATCATTAGCCAAAACGAAGCCACTCGTAGTTTTCCACCCACCTGCCACTAATGATTGTGAGGCAAAATTCGCACAGTTTGTCCCCTCCAGATTGTCGTATTCAGGATTGATAACATCCTTATCTGGATCCTTATTACCTGCATTGACTTCCGCACTGGTCCAATGCAATGCATAGTCAGTCATTTTTTGTACATCTGGTTTAGGCTGACGCTTTGTTTCTTGGTCTACTGTTTGCAAACCCATCGGTCGCTTATCTTGATGAGTAGGCAATAACGCAAAATTGGCAGTGGCACCATTTTGACTCAAACTTGAAACAGGTCGATTATCACCGCCTGTCCCGATCTTCAAAAGTTGTTCGATTGGAACACTCTCTTCAAGTTCTTTTCCCTTGGGAATGTCTTCTTGATCTGTCGATACAGGCACTGGATTAATGATATCTTCAATGACAGCAAAGATGTTTTCTTTACTGGGAGCCAATGTTAGTGTATGAGTATCACTCATATAGTTAGGGGCGTTATCACCCTGATATGTTTTTTCCGTACCGATATTCGCCGAAACTGTGACCTTCCCATCAGTCTCAGCCTTGACATTTACAACAGAAATACTGCTCTTGGCAGAGGTGATAGGAAGACCAAATTTTTTCATTTCATCCCGAACCTGTAAAAATGCAGATTCCGCCTGAGTAAATTGTGGTTTTTCTGTTGTTTTCTTAGAGTCACGACCCTTAGAACTGCCACCAAAGCTTGAACCACGCTGAGACCCGTTATCTCCGGAACTAGCGAACACCGAACTACTGGCATTAACACAGCTAGAAAAGGAACAATTCACATCTGTCCAATGTGTATCCAACAAATCCTGATAAGCAGATACAACCTTGGTCACAACATCAAGATCTACCTCAACCGCTGACGCTACCGGTGTTGCCCCACCAAAGGCAAGGCACGCAGTCAGAATTAGTGCCCCCCCCTTGTGATACATAACGACGTTTTGTTT
>ERZ772917.842-NODE-842-length-20192-cov-13.403536_pt1 | contig 20192 bp, 16 predicted proteins | sample MGYA00511187_ERZ772917 | MGnify/ENA primary metagenome ERZ772917 (study PRJEB29015, sample SAMEA2737925) | human oral metagenome | biome: human oral; feature: human-associated habitat; material: dental | place: China | collected 2012 ... | reverse complement strand
TTAGGAGGTTCGTTATGGACGCGCAGAACGTCACGCCGATGATGCAGCAATATCTGAGCGCAAAAGAGGCGCATCCGGGCGAACTGCTCTTCTTTCGCCTCGGGGACTTCTACGAGATGTTCTTTGACGATGCAAAAATTGCGGCAAAGGAACTCGGGCTGACACTCACAAGCCGCAGCGGCGACCTCGACAAGAGCCCGATGTGCGGCGTGCCCTACCACGCGGCGGACAGCTATATTGCGCGTCTTGTCGCAAAGGGCTTCAAGGTCGCGATCGCCGAGCAGATCGGCGACCCAAAGGCAAAGGGGTTGACGCACCGCGAGGTGGTAAAGGTCGTCACGCCTGGCACTGCCCTCTCAGATGAGGTGCTGCGTGACGCCGCCAACATCTACATCGCACTCCTGCATGACTGCGGTGATGGGAAGTTCGTCCTTGCAGGCGCGGATATCTCGACGGGCGAGGCATTCTATGCCTCCTACACAGGGGAGACTGCGGCGCAGCAGATCATGGATGAACTCTATCGCCGCATGACGGCGGAGCTGCTCTTTACGGAGGGCTTCTCTCTCTCCGACACCGTCCGTGTCTTCCTCACGCAGCGCCTCCCGCGCTGCGCCGTTTCTACGGTCCCGGCGGAGGCGGACGGTGTGCTCCTCACGCAGCATTTCACAGCGGCGGAGATTCCGTCGGATGCGGGCGCGCAGATGGCGGTCGAGACGCTTCTGCGCTATCTGCACGATACCGTCCGAACGGATCTCTCGCAGATCAATCGCCTTTCCTTCCTCGATACGCGCGAGACGATGCAGCTCGACACCTACACGCTGCGCAACCTTGAGATCACGCGTAGCCTACGCGACGGCGGCAAGAAGAATACGCTCTTCGATGTCCTCGACTTTACGCGCACGCCGATGGGGACGCGCCTCCTGCGCGCGTGGCTCGAGCATCCGCTGCTCACGCCGCACCGCATTGACGCGCGCCTTGACGCTGTGGCGGAACTCGTGGAGAATGCAGGGCTGCGCGGTACGCTGCGCGAGCAGCTGCGCTCGGTCTACGACTTCGAGCGTCTCTTGACGCGCATCGAGACACAGACAGCGAACGCGCGCGACCTCGTCGCCCTACGTGTCTCGCTCACCGCGCTTCCCGCCGTGCGCACCGCACTCGGCAGTGCGGCGAGCCGCCTCCTGATGCGTGCGGCTTCTTCGATTCAGACCTTTGATGCCCTGCGCGACAGCCTCGAACGCGCGATTGTGGACGAGCCAGGGCTGTCCGTGCGCGAGGGCGGTATCATCCGAGCGGGCTACGACGCAGCGCTCGACGAGCTGCGCGCCTTTTCTCACGACAGCAAGAGCCTCCTGCAGGAGATGGAGGAGCGCGAGCGCACGCGCACGGGCATCAAGACGCTCAAGATCGGCTACAACAAGGTGTTCGGCTACTACATCGAGGTGCGTCACAGCGGGCGCGACCAAGTACCCGACGACTACATCCGCAAGCAGACGCTCGCGAACACGGAGCGCTTCATCACCGAGGAGCTGAAGGACTTCGAGGCGAAGATTCTCGGTGCAGAGGAGAAGATCACTGCGCTGGAGTACCATATCTTTACGACCCTGCGCGACGAGGTCAAGGCACAGCTCGTGCCCATCCAGAACGTCGCGCGGGCGATTGCGCGCGTCGATGTCCTGCAGAGCCTCGCCGAGGCGGCGACATCGTATCGTTACGTTCGCCCGAAGGTGACAGCGAACGGGACAATCCTAATACGGGACGGACGTCACCCACTTGTGGAGCGGATTCTTGAGCGGGAGATTTTCGTCCCCAATGACACGGAACTCAGCCACGGCGGCACGGAGACCATGCTCATTACGGGGCCGAATATGGCGGGAAAATCCACCTATATGCGGCAGGTCGCGCTCCTCACACTCATGGCGCAGGTCGGCAGCTTCGTCCCCGCGCGCACAGCGGAGATCGCACCCGTCGACCGCATCTTCACGCGCATCGGTGCGAGTGATGACCTCGTGAGCGGACAGAGCACCTTCATGGTGGAGATGAACGAGGTCGCCCAAATTTTACGTGAGGCGACGCGCGATAGCCTCGTCATCCTCGACGAGATCGGGCGCGGCACGAGCACCTTCGACGGTATGAGCATTGCGCGTGCGGTCGTGGAGCACATTGACACACGTATCCATGCAAAGACGCTCTTTGCGACGCACTACCACGAACTGACGGAGATGGAGAACGAGCACATCCGCAACTACTGCATTGCTGTACGCGAAAAGGGGAAAAACGTCGCGTTCCTGCGGCGCATCGTCGCGGGCGCGGCGGACAAGTCCTATGGCATCCACGTCGCGCGGCTCGCGGGACTGCCCGCGAAGGTGACGGCACGCGCGGAGGAGATTCTGCACGCACTTGAGCAAAAGGAAGCTGCAAGTGCATCAGCTGAGATACCCACCGCAACCACGCAGGAAACGTCGCCCGACGCGATGGCGTCGCTCTTTGCGGACGGGACGCTCGCGGAGCTGCGGACACTCGATGTGATGACCATGACGCCGCTCGAGGCGATGAACACACTCTATCGCCTGCAGGAGCAGGCACGGAAGGAGGCAGGAGAGGCATGACGCGGATTCACGTACTGGACGATACGACCATCAACAAGATCGCGGCGGGGGAGGTCGTGGAGCGTCCTGCCTCCGTCGTGAAGGAGCTGGTCGAGAACGCGATGGATGCGGGCGCGACCGCCGTCGAAATCGAAATCATGGGCGGCGGAATCAGCTTCATCCGCGTGACGGACAACGGGCGTGGCATGACGCGCGAGGATGCAGAGACCGCGATCCTGCGCCACGCGACGAGCAAGATCACGTCCGTCTCCGACCTGCAAACGGTTGCGACCCTCGGCTTTCGCGGCGAGGCGCTGCCGACGATTGCCTCCGTCTCGCGTTTCTCGCTCCTCACGCGGCAGGCGTCGGACGATCTCGGCACCCGCGTGGACATCCTCGGCGGCAAGACGCCTGAGATTGAGGACGCAGGCTGTGAGATCGGGACGACCGTGCGCGTGGAGGATCTTTTTTTCAACACACCTGCGCGCAAGAAATTTCTCAAGACGAATACGACCGAGGCGGGCAAGATCAGCGACTACGTGATCCGCCTCGCACTCTCGAGTCCCGGCATCGCATTTCGCTTCATCAACAACAACCGCCTCACCATCATGACGGCGGGCGACGACTCCCTGCGCCGCACGATTGAGAGCATCTACGGGCGCGACGCGGCGGGCGCACTCATCCCGCTTGATTTTGAAGACGGCGACGCGGAGATTCGGATTACGGGATACATCTCAAAGCCTTCGCTGATTCGCAGCAGCCGTGCGTGGCAGACCTACATCGTCAATGGGCGCACGATACAGAACCGTGCGATTGCAAAGGCAATTGACAATGTATACCGTGCGCTCGTGCCGAAGATGGGCTTCCCGCTCGCCGTTCTGCGCATCGAAGTCCCACAGCGGACAATCGACGTGAACGTGCATCCACAGAAAACGGAGATGAAATTCGAGGACGAGGGGCGCATCTTCAAGGCGGTGTATAAGACCGTCCTCGACGCGATCCGCAGCGTGGCGGGGGAGACGGCGGCGATCGCGGCAGCGGTCGAAAAACCGAGCGTTCACTACGAAGCCGTCCCTCTGAACGTCGGTGCAAGGATGAATACGGGGATACACGGGGCGTTTGCCGCAGCTTCCCCACAGATGAATACGCCGCCCGCAGCGTCCCCCTCCACTCACAACTATGCCATGCCGCCCATCCATCCGCAAACCGTGCATGAGGCACTGCAATGGCGCGGGCAGAGCATCGACCTGCGTGCGGCACAAGATGCAGTTGGTGCGGAGCGTACGCGTGAACGCAATGCCCTTGCGGCGGCAGCACCGCAGGAGAGCGCGGACATCGAGAGAAATCTCCTCCCCATCGGACAGGTTGACCTCACCTACATCATCGCCCAGAGTGCGCAGACGCTCTACATCGTCGATCAGCACGCAGCGCATGAGCGCATCCTCTTCGATCGCTTCTCGGCACAGGCGGATGGCATACCCGCGCAGCAGATGCTCGTGCACGCGATCCTTTCCTTCGATGCGCATGAGGCGCAGTACATCGACGAGAATGTCGAGCTGTTTGACCGCCTCGGTTTCCACCTCGAACCTGCGGGCGAGCGGGAATACCGCCTGACAGAGGCGCCTGCCGACATCCCGCTCGACGAGGCGGAGGAGACGATTCGCGAGATCCTCGTCTCGCTCGGCGACCTGCACGCGGCGACGCCCGCGAATCTGCGTCAGGCGGGGATTGCAACAATGGCATGCCGCGCCGCGATCAAGGCGGGTGAGGAGCTGAACATGCGGCAGATGGAGATCCTGCTCGACGAGCTGCGCAGTACGCCGTTCCCCTTTACCTGCCCGCACGGTCGCCCGACTATTTTGAAGTTCGATACGCACGACCTCGCAAAGATGTTCAAGCGTACGGGGTTCAACCTCTGATGGCAGAGCAAAGCAAAATCAGCGCGATTGTCACGACCGTGCGGCGCGGACAGCGGTATACGGCGGCGAATCGAGCACTCGCAGAGCGCACGGCGGCGGCGCTCTCCATCCCGAACATCCAGCGCGGCAATGATTCGCTCGAGGAGATGCGCGCGGCATACGGCGTGGATGCCGTGCTCGTTGCGCGGCGCGGACTCCTCACGCTCGTCACGGCAGAGGGGGAGCTCTTCTTTCACCCGGGCATGGCGCATCTCAGGATCAAGAACCTCCTGCTCGGACACGGCGACCACCTTGTTGCGGCACTCGGACTGACCGAGGGCATGAGCGTTCTCGACTGTACGCTTGGCACGGGGGCGGACGTGATTGTCGAGAGCTTTGCCGTCGGCGCGTCGGGTGCGGTGACGGCACTCGAATCAAACGCGCTGATTGCGGCGGTGATTGCGGACGGGCTCGCGCACGCGACGGGCGACAACTACGATATGCACGCCGCGATGCGCCGCATCACGGTGCATCACGCGGACGCACTCGATTATCTACGCGCACAGGAGACGGGGCGTCATGATGTCGTCTACTTCGACCCCATGTTTCGCCGACCGCTGCACGAGAGCGCGGGAATGAACGCCCTGCGCGTCCTCGCGGACATGCGTGCGCTCACGGAGGAGACGATTGCCGAGGCGCGACGCGTCGCACGGCGCCGCGTCGTCATGAAGGAGAGGCGGGAGAGCGCAGAGTTCGCCCGCCTCGGTTTCGATACCCTCACGGGCGGCAAGTACAGCCGCATCGCATACGGCGTGATGGAGTTATAAAAATTTTTATTTCCATTTAAGTTTATCCCACATTCCACCGATATACACGGTGGAATGTTTTATTCTAAAATTAAGGAAGCACTGATAAATTCAGCACCGCCATCTTGATGCATCCTTTTCGCCCTGCCTGTGTCAACAAATCCTCCACATAGCCTTTGCTATGCGTCCGGTTTGTTTCCTTGGCAGGACAAAAATTCTGCACCAATCTGACGGACTTCATTGTATCAGCGCTTCCTTTATTCTCACAATGCCCTGGATTTATTTCTTGTATTTCAGCTTCTTCGCCGCCTTCTTTACGGCATCGCGCTCCTTCTCCGCCATGGTGTTCGGGCGGATCTCGGCGGCGTGCCCGTCGCGGTCGCCGTCCGTGATGACCGTGTTTTCGCCGTCATAGGCGATGATCTCATAGGTGCGGATTGTGTTCTTTTTGAGATCCAGCACGCGGCGCTGCAGTGTATACGCCAGCTTGTCATATTCCGCATCGTGCATGGCCTCGACGAACTGTGCCCGTCCGAAGTCATTGTAGAGGATGAGCTGCCAGTAGGAGATCGTGCCGTCCGTGTTCTTCGCCATCATCGAGCGGTCGAAGAACCAGCCGCGCCGCTCATCCCCCTCGATGAAGATCCAGTCGCCGCCCGAGAGGCTGACAGGCGTGATTGCAGTGAGGTCACCGTAGGCAGCGGCATCATAGGCGGAGGAGAGCCCCTCATCCGTACCGTAGCCGTGCCCAATCGCCTCCTGCGGGGCTTCGTCCTTAGCGTTTTCGGCGGACGCGTCCTTTGCGGTCGTCTCGCCGTCATGGGGCATGGGAACGACCTTGCCGTTCTCATCGCGCTCGTCGAGAGACTCATCGCCGAGATCGTCCATCTCCTCATCGAGGGCAGACTCCCCCTTTTCGGGCGCTTTTGCTGTGTCTGCAGATGCATCCGATGCGGTATCCTCTGATTCCGTCGCCGTCATCACCGCATGGATGTCCTTCTTCTCCGCGCTCTCCCCGTACGCGGGGAGGAGAAAAATGCCTGCGGCAAGCAGGAAATAAATCGCTTTCATTGTGTTCCTTCCTTATAGATACCCTGCGGGGTTGACGGGCTGACCATTGACGCGCACCTCGTAGTGGAGATGCGGCCCCGTGGAGTAGCCCGTGGAGCCGACGTAGGCGATCACCTGCCCGCGCCGCACCTCCTGCCCGACCGTCACGGCAACAGCGGAGGCGTGCCCATAGCGCGTCATGATACCGCCGCCATGGTCGATATCGACCATATTGCCGTAGCCGCTGCCGTTCCATCCCGCTGATGTCACAACGCCGTCTGCCGTCACAACGATGGGCGTGCCCGTCTCGGCGGCGATGTCGATCCCCTGATGGAACTCCGTCCCGTTCCAGCGCAGACCGTAGGGCGAGCTGACATAGCCCGATGTCGGCCAGATGGAGGGCACAGTATGTGCCGCATCGTCCAAGGAGTAGGCGGCTGCGCCCGGGAAGTTCGCACGCATCGTCTGCGCAAGCAGATCGAGCGAGGAGCGGCGTGTTGCCATGCGTGCCTCGATCATCTCGAGCGCCTCACCGAGCTCTGCCGTTGTCAGGTCATGCGGTGCGCCGCCCGTGGATGCTGCCGGCTGCTCCTGCACGGGTGTTACCTCATCTGCTGCAGCGGGTGGTGCCCCAACGAGAGCGCGCAGCCCGTCCTCGGAGCGCTGAAGGCTGTCGAGATCCTGCTGAAGCGCAGCTGCCTTTTTCGACACCTGCAGGATCTGCTCCTGCTGAATGCGATTCGCCTCACGCAGCTGTGCCGTCTCCTCCTCATGCGCCTGTCCGTTCATAAGGGTGTAGACAGAGAGCACGGATGCCGCTGCGAGGATGGCGACCGCTGCCCCTGCCCCGACGGCAATCATGCGTAGGGCGCTGAGTGAGAGCTTCACTGTGCGTGTTACGTCTTCCTCATTGTCGATGAATTGGATTTTATACCGTTTTTGCTGTTCCTCGTTCAAGTTCTTCTCCTGTATGATGGTTGATTTCTGCTTCCCTATCCTATCCGAACAAAATGAAAACCTGCTGAGTGCCAGCAGGTTTAACATGATTCTCAGTATTTGATCGGCAGCGGCTGCTCCATTGCCTCTTTCAGCACGCCCTTTTCCTCGTCGGTAAGCGGATACTCCGAGGAACCGTTCTTGATGGGCTTGATATAGCTGCGCGAGTCCGCACGCGCAAAGATGCTCGAGAAGATCACACCGTCGTTATTTGCGTCGAGCATGGCGACGGCGTAGCTCAGATCGCCGCCCATATCCTCGAATGCGCGAAAGCGCACGGAAGCAACGCGCACGAGCGCCTTGCGGATGAACTGGCGAATGAGTTCATTTTCCTCGAGGATGCGCGCGTTCGTCGCAGATACCTTCTCCACCTCATGAACGTGCTGGATCAGCATGCTCTCGAGATCCTCCGTCTCCGAGCCGCGCATCATCTCGCGGTAGCGCGCGCGCATGGTCGAGAGGCGCACCATCGTGTAGATGACCAGTATCAATAAGACCAAAATCAGTAGCATGGAGGCGAGCAGGAGCGTCGCCTCATGCGATGCAATATAGTTGACGAGATTGTTCAGAAACAATGCTTTCTTCCCTTCTTCCCTACATTTTTCGCGCACTTTACACGGTGAAGCCCTGTGTGGAGATGGCGCGCAGCGCCGCCCGCTTGTCCTCCTTTGCCGCGCCGTCTGCGCCGGTGAGCAGTCCCAGCAGACGCTCAAGGTCATCTGCGGAGAAATAGCTGATCTCGAGGCGGCCCTTGCCCTGCTCGCGCCCCTCCTGTATGCGGACTTTCGTCCCAAGGCTACGTGTCAGGCGCTCCTCTGCCTCGCGCATGAAGATATCCGGGGTGCGCTTTGTGACGGGCTGCGCCGTCTTCTTGAGTGCGTTCGGATCTTTGATGAGACGCTTCACAAGTGCCTCTGCCCCGCGCGCGGAGAGCTCATGCTCCTGGATGTACTCTGCCGCCTCGCGTTGGAGCGCAGCGCTGCCGAGTGTGAGGAGGGGGCGCACCTGCCCCATGGTGAGGACGCCGTTTGCGACAAATGCCTGCACCTCGTCGGCGAGACGCAGGAGACGGACGCTGTTTGCAATCGCCGAGCGGCTGCGCGCAACGCGCCGTGCCAGCTCCTCCTGCGAGAGGTGGAACTCCGTCGAGAGGCGCTCGTACGCACGCGCCTCCTCGATCGGGTTCAGATCCTCGCGCTGGATGTTCTCGATGAGTGCCATCTCCGCCAGCTCTGCATCCGATGCCGTGCGAAAGACGACGGGGACAGTCGCAAGCCCTGCGAGTCGTGCTGCGCGCAGACGGCGCTCGCCCGCGATGAGCTCGTACTTCCCTCCGCCAATATTGCGCACGGAGATGGGCTGGAGGATGCCGTGGCGCGTGATGGACTCGCGCAGCTCTTCAAGCGCAGCTTCGTCGAACTCGCGGCGCGGCTGGAAGCGGTTCGGTTGGATGAGCTCCACCAAAAGCTCTGCGGGGGTACCTGCCTGTGCCGCAGGCTCCGCTGGCTCTTGGGGCGCGAGCTGCTCCGGTGGTTTTGGCGTGCCCGCAAGGGCATTTTTCCCAAGACCGAGGGCGCCGAGCCCGCGTCCGAGTCCGCCTGTCTTAGCCTTCTTCACGCTTCATGACCTCCCTTGCCAGTGCGATATAGGTCTCTGCGCCGCGCGATGTGATGTCGTAGGAGGTGATCGGCTGCCCAAAGGACGGTGCCTCCGAGAGGCGCACATTGCGCGGAATCAGGGTCTCATAGAGCGCCGCACCGAAGACATTTTTTACCTCATCGACCACCTGCGTCGCAATGCGTGTCCGTCCGTCGTACATCGTCATGACGACGCCCTGTACGGTGAGTGCAGGGTTCGCGCTCTCCTGCACGAGGCTGATCGTGTTCATCAGCTGTGCCACCCCCTCGAGCGCGTAGAACTCGCACTGAATCGGGATGAGAACGGCGTGCGCCGCTGCGAGCGCGTTCAGCGTGAGGAAGCCGAGGGAGGGCGGGCAGTCGATGAAGATGTAGTCATAGTCGTGCTCCACCACTGTGAGGGCATCTCTGAGGCGCGTCTCCCGTCGCTCCATCCCCGCAAGCTCGACCTCTGCACCCGCGAGCTCAACATTCGCGGGCAGAACATCCACGCGGTAGTCCGAGGCGACGATGGATTCCCGAAGGCTGCGCCCCTCGATGAGGACGCGATAGGTCGTGGACATGAGCATATTCTTGTCGATGCCGAAACCGCTCGTCGCGTTCCCCTGCGGGTCGATGTCAACGAGCAGGACGCGGCGTTTCGCGCGCGCGACAGCAGCGGCAAGGTTGACGGCTGTGGTCGTCTTGCCGACGCCGCCTTTCTGGCTGGCAATCGCTATGATCTTTGCCACGGAATCATCCTTTCTGCGGGGGATGTGGAATCTTTCTTTTTAGAACAGCACCTTCGCCAGATGCAGATAGTCGGGATCGAGCTTCTTCTTGTTGTTCACGGCATCGTAGAGGTTGACCGAGACGACGTGTCCCTTGCTGTAGCCGAACACCACACCAGAGAGCCCCGAGATGAGTGCGAGAGCCGCCTGCTCACCGAGCTGGCTCGCGCGTACGCGGTCGATGACCGTCGGCGAACCGCCGCGCTGGATATGCCCGAGCACGGAGACACGCGTTTCGATGTCCGTATGCTTGGTAATGTAGTCGCAGATCTCCTGCCCGCTCGCCGCACCCTCGGCAACGACGATGAGGATATACCGTTTGCCATGCTCATAGGCTCTTGAGAGATCCTTTGTGATCTCCTCGATGTTGAACTCCTCCTCAGGCACGATGATGTACTCCGCGCCACCCGAGATGCCCGCAACGAGTGCGAGCCAGCCGCAGCTGCGACCCATGACCTCGAGGACAATGACGCGGCGGTGTGCCGACGCCGTGTCGCGCAGCTTGTTGATTGCATCGATGATTGTGTTCGCAGCCGTATCGCAGCCAATCGTGTAGTCCATGCCCCAGACATCGTTATCGATCGTGCCCGGCAGGCCGACGATGGGGAAGCCATATTCCTCCGAGAGCAGCTGCGCGCCGCGCAGAGAGCCGTCACCGCCGATGACGCAGAGCCCCTCTATCCCGCGTTTAATGAGATTTTCATGGCCAAGGCGGCGTCCCTCAGGCGTCTGCCAGCGCTTGCAGCGCGCCGTCCCGAGGAAGGTGCCGCCGCGCTGGATGATGTCGCCCACATCCTTGGACTCCAGCTCACGCAGATCCTCCTCGAGCAGCCCGTGATAGCCGTCGTTGATTCCCCAAACCTTCACGCCCTCGTAGAGTGCCGTGCGTGCAACCGCACGCGCTGCCGCATTCATCCCCGGGCTGTCTCCCCCGCTCGTCATGATTGCAATACTCTTTAACACGACTCTTCCTCCCCTGCCCATTTGTATATACGCACAAAAAGTGCGCTTCCATATTCATTGAACTTCCTTCATCATAGCACAAATGGCAAAAAAAATCCCCTCTTTTTTGAGAGGATTGCATGAAATTGTTTCACGTGAAACAATTTAGCCTTCACGTGCGAGATCACGGAAGCGCGTGTATTCCTTCTGGAAGAACATCTTCACGGTGTCGGTCGCGCCGTTGCGGTGCTTTGCAATGCTCAGCTCCGTGATATTCGCGTTCTCCGTGTCCTGATTGTAGTAGTCCTCGCGGTAGAGGAACATGACGATGTCAGCGTCCTGCTCAATGGAGCCGGACTCGCGCAGATCGGAAAGCATTGGTCGCTTATCCGAACGCCCCTCCGTTGCACGTGAGAGCTGCGAGAGGACGATGATCGGCACACTCAGCTCGCGCGCCAGCACCTTGAGCGAGCGCGTCATCTCTGCAACGGCAAGCGTGCGGTTCTCAGCGCGCCCCGGTGCCTGGATGAGCTGGAGGTAGTCGATCGCGATGAGATCAAGCCCACGCTCCGCCTTCAGACGACGTGCGCGCGTGCGGATATCCATGACCGTCGTGCTGCTCGTATCGTCAAAGTAGAGGTTCGTCTTGATCATGCGGTCTGCGACCTTGACAAGGCGGCTCCACTCCTCCTCATCCAGCTCTCCGCGCGCCAGATGGGTCGCATCGATCTGCCCCTCGGCGCAGAAGATACGATGCATCAGCTGTTCACGCGGCATCTCGAGGGAGAAGAAGGCAACCGTGCCCCCCTGCAGGGCGACATGGGTCGCGAGGTTGAGAACAAACGCCGTCTTGCCCATTGCGGGACGTGCCGCAACGATGATAAGGTCGGATTTCTGCAGCCCGCGCGTCACGGAGTCGAGGGTCGCAAGTCCTGTCGATAGGCCTGTAATGCCGCCCTTGGACTGAGCGAGCTGATTCACACGATCCATGGCATCAAAGACAACGTCCTTGATTGGCGTGAAGGTACCTGTTGTACGCCCGCCCGCAATCGCAAGGATCTTCTGCTCGGCACCGTCCAGCTGCACCGCAATATCCTCGCTGCCCTCGTACGCCATGCCCGCAATCTCCGTACTCACATCGATGAGTGAGCGTAAGATTGCCTTTTCCTTGACAATCTTCGCATAGTGGGCGAGGTTCGCCGTACTCGGCACACTGTTCGTCAGATTTGCAAGGAAGGTGATGCCGCCGACCTGTTCGAGGAGGCCGCTCTTCCTGAGTGACTCCGTCACCGTCACAATATCGACAGGCTCCCCCTCACGCACCAAGCTCTCCATCGCCTCGAAGACAACACGGTGCGCCTGCCGATAAAACTCATCTGAACGCAGGAGTTCAATCGCCTGCGTGACGGCTTCCTTCTTCAGCATCATCGCCCCGAGCACGGACAGCTCCGCCTCAATGCTCTGCGGTGGAACGCGTCCTTCCGGCATCATTCTCCCTCCTTCTCTTTCCATTTTTCATCCGCAAAAAGCACGGCAAATGCCTCCTCCGCCTTCTTCAGGCGATGGATGGTTAACCCCAGATGCTCCTCGGGGATGTCCTTCTTGTTCTCCCACGGAATGATGAGCGTCGAGATGCCTGCCTGCCGTGCGCCGTACGCCTTCTCAAAGACACCACCTACGGGTCTCAACTCGCCTTGGAGTGAGATCTCGCCCGTCACAGCCACATCCTGCCGAATCGCTGCGCCCGTCACGGCACTCACGATTGCAGCGAGAATTGCCGTACCCGCGCTCGGACCATCGATATTGCCGCCGCCAATCACATTCACGTGAATGTCATAGTCGTGGATGTCTCGCCCCGTCAGTTGGCGCATAACGGACGCGGCGTTGAACACGGAGTCCTTCGCCATAGAGCCCGCCGTCTCGTTGAAGCGCACTGTCCCCTTACCCTTCTCTGCCGCAGGGAAGGCAACCGCCTCGATCTCGATGATCGAACCAAGGAAGCCCGCAACACCGAGACCAAAGACTCTGCCGACGGCGGGTGTATCTGATGCCTTTTTCCGGCCGAATTGGTAGAGGCGGCTGACCTGTGCAACCTCGTAAATGTCGTCCTTTGTGACGAGGAGCGGTGGGGCTGCGGGGGAGGCTGATGTTTCACGTGAAACATCCTCTTCGTTTTGCTCCGCATCCTGCGGCACGATTGTTTCACGTGAAACAATCTGCTCAATCTCTGCATCTGCAAGGCGGTTCAGTGCGAGGCTGTACGCATCCGCAAGGATATTGATCGCCTTGCGCCCCTCAATCGTATACTCGCTGATCAGCTGCGCCGCGCCGTCGCCAAGCCTGACATTCAGCCTCTCGGCCGCATTCTCGACAATCGTCAGGATATGCGCGGGTGTCAGTGGCTCGAAGTAGATCTCCGCACAGCGTGAGCGCAGCGCAGGGTTGATATGCTCTGCGTCACGCGTTGTCGCACCGATGAGGACAAAGTCCGCAGGCGCACCCTCCTCAAAGAGCTTGCGAATATAGGGAGGCACGCGCTTGTCGTCGGGATCGTAATACGCCGACTCGAAGTAGGCGCGCTTGTCCTCGAGCACTTTAAGCAATTTGTTTTGCAGCATCTCGTCCATCTCGCCGATCTCGTCGATGAATAGAATACCGCCGTGCGCATCCGTCACAAGTCCCGGCTTCGGCTCGGGGACGCCGCTGTCCGCGAGACTCTTCTGCGCGCCCTGATAGATGGGGTCATGCACGGAGCCGAGCAGGGGGTTCGTCATATCGCGTGGATCCCAGCGCAGCGTCGTCCCGTCCGTCTCCACAAATGGAGCCTTCTCGCCGAATGGCGATACGGCACGTTTCTTCGCCGCCTCGAGCACGAGGCGTGCCGCCGTGGTCTTGCCCACACCCGGCGGCCCATAGAGGAGGAGATGCTGCGGATAGGGCGAGGAGAGCTTTGCCATGAGCGAGCGCACAGCGCGCTCCTGCCCCACAATCTCATCGAAGTTCTGCGGCCGTAGGAGCTCCATAACAGACTGTGTAAGGCGGATACTCTCGAGCGCCTCGAGATCCTCACGCTTTTTCTTGTCGTGCGGCGACTCCGTCCCCGGGCTTTCCTCGGAGATCACCTGCCGGCGTATGTCGTCCACATACTCCTCGTGATCCTTCTCGAGCTTCTCGCTTACCTTGCGCTCGATCCGATCCTCGAGATCGCGGCGTGCGAGGATGCCCGCAAGCTGCTCCGTCATGCGGCTGATGATCTCGGGAAGCTCTGCCTCCGACGGCGGCGGCGAGAGCAGCGGGTCCTCCTCGAGAATGCGCATGAGCGCCAACACACGCTCACGTCGGTTCTCCGAGCGCATGAGCGCCATTGCGTTCATCTTACCCGCCTGAATGACGAGTCGTTCTGTACCCATCGAGTCGGCAAGCATGCGAAAGATCACCGCAATCTCCGCATCAATGCGCGCCTCGGGTGACAGCTCGGGCGGCTTCTCCTTGTGCCCGTCGCCACCGAATAAGTCCTTGAAAAATGACATAGAAAATGTTTCCTTTTGACAACAGAGGCTGATGAGATGATCCTCATCAGCCCGATGGATGAAATTGTTATACTTCCTACTCTTTCTTCACGTGAATCTTGATCGTGGTGGAGATGTTCGGATGCACCTTGACGATTGCCTCGTACAGCCCCTCACCCACAACCTCGCCGCGAATCGTAATCTTGCGGCGATCCACATCGATATTCTTCTTCTTCAGCGCCTCTGCGACATCCTTACCCGTCACCGCGCCGAAGAGGCGCCCGTTCTCGCCGATGCGTACGGGAATCTCCACCTCGACCTTCTCGAGCTGCGCCGCCATCAGCTTCGCCTCATCGACGGCCATCGCGTCCTTCCGTGCCTTTGCGCCCGCCTGCGCCTTTGCAACATTCACATTCTCAGTGTTCGCGGGCAACGCGAGCTTCTTCGGCAGGAGAAAATTGCGTCCATAGCCGTCCGCAACCTCCACGATCTCGCCCTTTTTCCCGATATTCTTAACGTCCGCCTGCAGTATGACCTTCATGGTTGTCACTCTCCTCTATATATGCCCTTGCCTGTTCGACGACATCGCCGCGCACCACGCTGAGCGGCACGCCCTTCACCTGCGCGCCCGCCACATTCGCGTGACCGCCGCCGCCGAACGCCTCCATAATCACCTGAACATTCATCTCGCCCGTCGAGCGCGCGCTGATGCCGACCACATCGCCGGGCAGCTGGAATACGTAGATGCTCATGCGCACGCCATCCACACGGAGCATGCCGTCCGCCGCCTGCGCCGCAATGATCTGCCCATTCGGCAGACGCTCGGGAATGCTTCCGACGATCAGCCCGCCGGGGAAATACTCTGCATTTGCCTTCGCACGCGCGAGCGCCACAGTCGTCTCATAGTCACTCTGGAACAGCGCCCGGACGAGCACGGGATCTGCGCCCGCACGTCTGAGATACGCCGCCGCATCAAAGGTACGGACACCCGCACCGACGTTGAAATTCTTCGTATCTACGACCACACCCGAGTAGAGCGCCGTCGCATCGAGACGCGTCGGCCGCACACTGTCGCCAAAGTACATGAGCAGCTCCGTCACCAGCTCACTCGCCGAGCTGGATGCTGTCTCGATATAGACAAGCAGCGGATTCTTGACGAAATTCTCGCTGCGGCGGTGATGGTCGATCACAACGATCTTCGGAATGCGGTCGAGCAGCGTCGGATCGGCAAGGATGTGCGGGATATGCGCATCCACCACGACGAGCAGCGCCGAGAGCGAGGCAACACCCGCGATGTCACCGGGACGGACAAAGAGACCGTCGTATGCCTCATCCTTCTGCACCATGTCGAGAATGCGGTCGATGCCCTCGTTCATATCACTGAGGACGATGTGCACGGGCTTGCCGAGCGCGCGTGCCATGCAGGCAACGCCCATCGCAGCGCCGAAGCAGTCGTAGTCCTCGTTATGGTGCCCCATGACGTAGATCTCGTCCGCACCCTCCATAATGTCGCGCAGGGCATGCGCCACAACGCGCGCCTTGACGCGCGTATGCTTCTCAACGGCCTTTGCCTTGCCGCCGAAGAACTGCGTCTTGCCGCTGATGTCGAGCGCCACCTGATCTCCGCCACGACCAAGGGCGAGGTCGAGCTTTGCCTCTGCCTCCTCGCCGAGCTCCTTCAGCGACTGATCGTCCGCAAGCGAGAGCCCGATCGAGAGCGTCACGGGGAGCCCCTTCGAGTTGACAATCTTACGCACCTGATCGAGGATGTCGAATTTCTCTGCAATCGCGTGATCGAGCGCCGCGCGATCGAGAAGTGCCACGAACTCACCGTCCGAAATGCTGCGCATGAAGCCGCCAAGCCCATTCATCCAGGCGTCCAGACGCTCGCGCACAGCGAGCAGCAGCATGGACTTCTCCGCCTCCGACTGTCCCTGCATGATCTCATCGTAGTTGTCAAGCTGGATGTAAAGGAGGGCGGTACGGCTCGCACGGAAGCGATGTTCGAGGTCGGCAAACTCCGTCTCGTCCTCCACATAGAGCGCCATCAGCGGATCCATCTGCGGCGGCGTCGGCACCATGCGATGATAGATGCGATAGGAACGCCCCTCATGCGAGAGGCGATACTCTCCCTCATTGCCCCAGACCGCCTCGAGGTTGAACTTCGGCCAGAAATCCACAACCGGCGTCCCCTGCTCCGGCTTTACGCCGCCGAGAGATGCCGTCAGCTGATGGTTGCACCACTCGAGATGACCATCCTTGTTCACGAGGAGGATTGCCTGCGGCAGAGAGTCCACCGCGTAGTTCATGACATTATTGACATTGCGGATAATGCCCATACAGTAGCGTTCAAATCGACGCTCTCTGTCCCGACAACGCTCCCACGCAAACGCGACAAGCACTGCCCAAAGTAGGAGGCCGGCAGCCCCCACATAGGTATTGTAGCAATATGTCACGAGGGCAAGTGCGAGCATGACGATCAGATGGATCGTCAGGTCGATCCACGCGGATAAATTCCGCGGCATAGAATCACCTTCTTTATATGGATAACGTATATACAATATATTTCTTATTGACGTTCACGGAACTTCTTTCGATAGTCAAACGCGATGTCGAACAGCCCAGTCCACGAAACGATCTGCGTCATAAAGCCGTTCACCGCAATGAAGATATAGATGATGATGCGCATGAGCGAGGACACATTGAACCGCTTCATCAGGAACTGCACGAGGGAGAGCCCCTGCACGAGCCCCGCAGCAAACGAAATGAGATAGCCGTTCAGCGCCGCCTGATAGAGCCACGAAATATCGCGGGTTGTGCCCCAGTAAATCCCGATCAGCGAGAACGCAAAGAGATAGGAGAAGAAGAGCGGCAGCCGCCACTCGGTAAAGGCGGGCAGCCCCTTCGCCGGAATCCCAAGGCGAACGAGCACCTTGCGCAGCACGACAAAGGAGGCGGTCACCTCGATCACGGAGCTGCCAAGAAAGAGTGCGGGCAGTATCAGCACAAAGAGCTCAAGCACCTGCGTCGACGCCGCGCGCGTCTCCTCCAGCTGCGCCTCATCCATGCCAAGGGAGCGGTACATTGCAAGGGTCTCGTCGATCGTTTCATTTGCCATGGAGATATCCATCGCGAACGGATTCAGGCCGAAGATCAGGAGCATCATCCCCGCAGCAGCCGCCTTGCCCGCGAGTGAGGCAAGCGCCCCACCTGTAAGGGCGCGTACGGTATCCGCACCGCGCCGAAAGAGCGCCCCGAGGACAAGCCCCGTCGGCGCAAACGAGAGGACGAAAAACGCCCCCGTCACGGGCGTTGCAAAGAGCATCGTGAGGATGAGGGATGCCGCTGCCGCGAGCACGCCCCAGCGCAGCCCCTCGCGCACAGTCACGAGCGCGATAAAGACCGGCCAGAACATCCCCATCATCATTGTCAGCATGGGCAGATAGATTGCCGCGAGCGCGTAGACCACCGCCGCGGCAGTCATCACCCCCGCCGTCGCAGCGGGTCTTGCACCTTGCTCACTCATTCCATATCCTTTCAGCGGATTTGTCCGCATATCGTTACATGTTGAAAGACTTCCCTATTATAGCAGATTTTACAAGGGATGTCACGGTTGCAAGCGGCAAACGCCCCCTCAGTCCCCCATAATGCCCGCCATCCTGAGCAGGTACTGCGCATTCGTCGTGCGGCAGCGCCCCTCACGAATCTTGAAGTCAAATAGGATCTTGTCCCCCTCGTAGTGCTCCTCAAAATGCGCATTCTCCACGGGCACGCCCTCGCTCCCGAGATCGCAGAGCTCGAAGTCATGCGTCGTCACAATTGTGATCGCGTGCGGCAGGGTCAGACGCCGGATCGCCTCGCGCGCGCCGACAATGCGGTCGGCAGAGTTCGTCCCGCGAAAGATCTCGTCAATCAGGATCAGCATGGGACGCCCGCGCTTGCTGTACGTCATCATCTTCTTGATGCGCAGGAGTTCTGCGTAGAACGTCGAGATACCACCCGCGAGATCGTCGCTGATCTGAATGGAGGTATAGACTGCCATCGGGGTGAGGGCAAAGGACTGTGCGCACACAGGAGCTCCAGCGTATGCCAAAACAGCGTTAGAACCCAGCGTTCGCATATACGTTGTCTTGCCAGACATATTCGAGCCTGTGATGACGAGCGTGCCCGCAGAGAGATGCGCATCGTTCGGCGTCGCTGCCTCCTCGGATATCACGAGCGGCATTGCCCCCTCTGCCATGAGCTGCGGCGCATCCCCCTCCAGGAACGTCGGGAAGGCATGCACTGCACGCGTATGTCCAATCCGTGCGAGTGAGAGCAGCACCTCCACCTCTGCCCAGACCTTCAGCCAGCCTGCAGCAGCTTTTCCCGCCTGTATCCGCCAATGCGAGAAATACGCCATGCAGTGCAGATCCCAGAGCAGAATTCCATTCGCAAGGAAGAAGAAGAGAATGTTCCGCCGCGTAGCCGCACACTGCGCGAGCGTCGTCAGACGACTCTGCGCCTGTGTCGCACGCACGGGTGCAAAGAGCGGCGCGAGCACCTCGCGAAACGCTTCCCCGCGCAGGGGTGCGCGCTCGAGCGTGCGGAAGATCCGCCCGTAGAGCCTGAGTTCTCGTGCCATATGTCCGAGCGGGGCGAGTTCGCGTTGCGTGCGCGTGTAGAACGCCATTGCCACCGTCAGATTGAACATGAAGAGCACAATCGGAATCGTCCACGCACCGTGGAAGAGCACCGCCCAGAGAAAGGAAAGAACAAACGCATTTGCAAATACAATGCCAATACAAGAGATAAGTTTTAGAGAGCCTTTAAGAGGATGTGCGAGCTCCTTTGCCAGTTCGCGTGTATCGTGCCCATCCGGCAGACGTGCCCCGCGTGCCTCGAGCTCAATACAGAGGAGGGGATGCGCGAGGAGCTCAGCCACCGCCGCCTGACGACGCCGCGTGCGATCCAGATCGCGCGGCGTCGCCGTGAGCGCCGCCGCAAGCCGCTCGCGCCCCGCCTGTGTACGCGCCGCGCAGAGATACTGATAGAGGGACGCCGTGCCGAAGATATGCAGATCGCGGTCGGGCGGACGCTTTTCCTTTCCATAGGCAGCGCCGTCCTCGGGCAGATTCTTCCACCCCCCCGAGAACCGCTCGAGATAGCCCGCCGTCACCGCGAGATACGCCTTTGTCAGGAGACGCAGGCGCTCCAGCTTCCGATGGCGCGCCACGAGCACGACGAAGAGCAGCAGGAGAAAGCCGCCCAGCATGAGTTCTGCCGCCGACCCCACATCATAGCCGTGAATCAGCGTGATGAGCATCGCGGGAAAGACAACGGTGCGCGCCAGAATATAGCGCGTGCGCTGCGCATTCTGTGAGCGCTCGAGCGCAAGCGTATTCTCCCGCACATTTTCATAGAACAATTTATTCAAGAGGAGACTCCTTCTCATTTTTCCAATTATTTTCATTATAGCATAGGTTTCTGCGCTCTTGTAGACAATTTTTCCCAAAACTGTTACAATATGCAGGAGATTGGAGGGATGCTCTTGCATGATTTGGACGCTGCCATTCGCCGCACAGAGGCAGCCATGCGCGCGCTCGAAGCCCGCATGCAGCACGCTGTCGGCGACCTCGACTACGAGTCCTATCTCCACGAAAAACGGACCCTCACCGCCGCCCTCCTCGCCCTCCGAAAACGCCGGGAACGGGAGGAAAATTTCAGTCAAAATTCAGCATCGTCGGATAGGATAAAAGACAAATAGTCAGATGTTTGATGAGAAAGAAAGGAAATTACGATGTCACAACGCATGACCATGGAGGAAGTCCTCAAAGAATACGGCGTCCCGCAACTGCGCCTCGACGTGCACGCGACGCGCACCGACCTGCTGAAGCTGCGCGAGAAGCTCATGGCGATCCGCGACCTCTCGGACGGGCGCGAGCAGGGCTATCTCGACATCGACTGCAAGCTCTACATCGACGTGGACGACATCGACCGCTATCTCTCGGGCGAGCTCG
>ERZ772917.841-NODE-841-length-20198-cov-3.612570_pt1 | contig 20198 bp, 20 predicted proteins | sample MGYA00511187_ERZ772917 | MGnify/ENA primary metagenome ERZ772917 (study PRJEB29015, sample SAMEA2737925) | human oral metagenome | biome: human oral; feature: human-associated habitat; material: dental | place: China | collected 2012 ... | reverse complement strand
CGATCGGGAAGATCGCCGGCGAACAGCTGATCAAGCTGATGACGCTCGGGCTGACCGAACAGCAGGCGGAGGAGGAGATCATCAACGGCTTTTTGGCGTGAGGCGCCGGCAAGCCTCCCCTCGTCGTTCCGCGCAGGCAATCGCCGACGCGAAGCCCATACTGAAGGGGACAGGGTTATCTACCCCGTCCCCTCTCAATTTTACGCCCTCACCAGGTTCGGCGGCTCCTGCCCGGCCAGGGCGACGGCCACGTTACGCACCACCATGAAGCCCGTCTCCATCTAGGACCCTACCGTCGCAGCACCAACACATGGAGCGGCAGCATGCGCGTGACGTAACCCTTCGGCATTGAAATCCTTCCTGAAGCGCCTCTCAGGCGCTACTCCTTCGGTTCCTCGACGACGACGGACTGCATCACGACGTCCTTTACGGGTCGATCTCCCTGCGCGGTCTCCACGTGCCCGATGGCCTCGACGACGTCCATCCCCTCGACGATCCGGCCGAAGATCGCGTGCTTGCCGTCCAGCCACGGAGTGGGGACCAGCGTGATGAAGAACTGCGAGCCCCCCGTGTTGGGGCCTGCGTTGGCCATCGAGAGGACTCCGGGGGCGTCATGGGCAAGGCCCGGCCCGAACTCGTCCTTGATCTTGTACCCGGGGCCGCCCGTTCCCGTGCCGGTGGGGTCGCCGCCCTGGATCATGAAACGGTCGATCACGCGGTGGAAGATCACGCCGTTGTAGAAGCCAGGCCGGGCCAAGTCGATGAAGTTGCCGGCGGTGACGGGCGCCAGGTCCGTGTAGAGCTCCGCCTGAAACTGCCCCATGTTGGTGTTGAACACCGCCACGGGGCGGCGGGGCGTTTCCCCCTCCGCCGCGCAGGCTGCGCGGGGAAGGAGCAGCGGAAGGCACACCGCCGCCGCGGCGCAGAGAAGCTCAAGGAAAATTCTCATCGTCTTCATTTAAAATATCTCCTCTCAAAAAAATCGGGGCCCGCCGACGCGGGTCCCGAAGTCTTTCGTCAACGCGCCCCTACCGCGACTCGGGACGGGCCCTGTACCACTCGATGAGGGCGCCCGTCGCCACGAACATGGAGCTGTAGGTGCCCGCGATGATGCCCACGAGCATGGCGTAGCTGAAGGCCTGCAGCACGGGTCCGCCCCACACGCACAGGGCGATGACCGGGAAGAGCGTCGTCAGCGTCGTGTTGATCGTACGCGCCAGGGTCTGGTTGACGGAGTCGTTCACCAGCTTTTCGATGCCGTCGCGGCCCAGGTCGCGCCAGTTCTCACGGATGCGGTCCAGGATGATGATCGTGTTGTTGAGGGAGTAACCGACGATCGTCAGGATGGCCGCGATGAAGGAGGAGGAGACCTCCATCTGCGTGAGGCTGAAGAACCCCAGGGCGATGAGGACGTCGTGCACCAGGGGCACCACGCTCACCACCGCGAAGCGGAAGCGGAAGCGCACCGTGATGTAGATCAGGATGGCAACCAGCGCGATGGAGACGCCAATGACCGCCTGACGGCGGAGCTCGCCTCCCACGACGGGCCCCACCTTCTCGTAGCCCGATACCTTCATGTCGGGGAAGGCCTTCTGAAGGACGGAGATCACCTGCTCGCGGCTCTCCTCGGTGTCCTCGTTCGTGCGAATGATGACGCCCTTCTCGCCGAACTTCTGGATCATGGCCTCCTGGGCCACGACGCCGGAAACGACCTTGCGGACCTCCGCCACCTCAGGCAGGTTGTCGAACTCCAGCTGGATCACGTTGCCCCCCGTGAAGTCGATGCCGAGGTTCAAGCCCCTGGTAAAGAGGAAGGCCAGGCTTGCCAGGACCAGGACGGCGCTCAGCAACAGAGCGGGCCTGCGAAGCGCCATAAAGTTATAGTTTCTGTTCATCGCAATCCACTCCTTAGCTGCGCTTCAGCGCGTTCTGCCGGCGGCTGACGAAGAGCTGCAGCAGGGCCCGGGTCACGACGACGTTGGCGAACACGCTGGCCACGAGGCCGATGGAGAGCGTCACGCCGAAGCCGCGGACGGACCCCGATCCGAAGTGGAACAGGACCAGCGCCGCGATGAGCGTCGTGATGTTCGAGTCCAGGATCGTCACCAGCGCCTTGCGGAAGCCGGCGTCCAGGGCTGCGATGGGCGTCTTTCCCGAGCGGACCTCCTCGCGGATGCGCTCGTAGATCAGGACGTTGCCGTCCACGGCCATGCCCAGCGTCAGGATGATGCCCGCGATGCCGGGGAGGGTCAGCGTGGCGTGGAACGCGATCAGCCCGGTGAAGATCAGGAGGATCGTTACCACCAGCGCCACGTCGGCGGCCAGCCCCTGGAACCTGTAGTAGATGAGCATGAACACCAGCACCATGGCCGCGCCGAAGAGGCCGGCCTGCATCCCCTGCCGCACCGAGTCCGCGCCCAGGCTGGGACCGACGGAGCGGTTCTCCGCGATCTCCACCGCCACGGGCAGCGCACCGGCCTTCAGCATGATGGCCAGCCGCGAGGCCTCGTCGGCCGTGAAGCGCCCCGTGATCTGGGCCTCACCGCCCGAAATGCGGTCCTGGACCACGGGAGCCGAGATCACGACATCGTCCAGCACGATGGCGATCTGTTTTCCCACGAGGCGGCCCGTGGCCTCCTCAAAGAGCTTCGCCCCCTCGGGACTGAAGGAGAGCGACACGCCCATGCGCCCCAGCCTGTCCGGGTTGATGGAGGCCGTCTCCAGGTCCTTCCCCGACAGAAGGCTCTTCCCCAGCAGGTAGAAGCGGGACGCCTCCCCCTCCTCCTCCTCGCTCGGGGCCACGATGGCGCCCTCGATGTCCTTTGCCCGCGCGGCGAGGTCCGCGCTGGAGTTGTTCTGAGCCTCCACAGCGGCACGCCAGCGCTCCTGGGCCTGGCTGAACTGAAGGTCGCTGTCATAGTTCTTCCGCTGAGGCGCGGGAAGGGTCGAGGCGGTGACGTCCAGCACCTCCCGGAAGTCCATCTGCGCCGTCTTGCCGATCAGCTCAAGGGCCGCCTTGGGGTCCTGGATCCCCGGCAGGTCGATGATGATCCTGTCCTCGCCGCTCTTCTGGATGATGGGCTCCGCCACTCCGTACTGGTCCACGCGGTTCCGCAGCACGGCCAGAAGGCGGTCGATGCTATCCGGCCCCACCGGGTTCTCCGGCGTGTCCTTCGCCTGAAGGACGATGTGGGCCCCGCCCCTCAGGTCAAGCCCCTGGTTGATCCGCCCCTTTATCGGCCACGAGTAGGCCAGAGCGGCAACGATCACGATCAACACGACCCAAAGCCGCAGTCGATCCCTACGATTCATGCTTATCCCCCTGCATCAAAAAAGCCAGCCGCCGCGCCGCCCCGCGGGCGGGCTCGGCGTTCCGGGGACGGCCGCGAGGCCGCCCCATGCCAACGCTCTCCTAGTCCTTCTTCTCCTCGGCTGCGGGCTGCCCCTGGGCCGGCGTGCGCTTCGTCTGGACCGCGGACCTCAGGATGCGGACGCGGACGCCCTCTCCCATCTCGATGAGGAAGGTGTCGTCCCGAACCTCCTTCACCGTGCCCAGGAAACCCCCGATCGTGACGATCTGATCCCCCCGCCCGATGCCGGAGATCAGGGAGTCGTGTTCCTTCTGGCGCTTCCTCTGGGGGCGAATGATGAAGAAGTAGAAAATGACCACGAAGATGACCAGCGGAAAGAGCATCCCCATCAGGCTGGCCTGCTGCTGGGGGGCGGCGCCTCCCTCTCCCGACGGTGCCGACGCGCCGCCCCCGAAGAGCGACCCGCAGGGCGAAACCGCCGTCGTCTGCTGCGCCGCCTCCGGCGCTGCTGCTGTGTCTGCCATGAAAATACCTCCCCTGAAAGTTTTTTCTAAAATAGCACCTCTCGGCGGGCAACGATCTTCCGCCGAGAGGCAGAACCCCAAGCCTCAGGAGGCTCGCGAACGAGGTTTGATTATAACAGATTTTGAGGGCGCAGAGAGCCTGGAACTACCTCTTCCAGGCCACCACCTCGATCTCCACCAGGACCTCCTTCGGAAGGGCCTTGACGGCCACGAAGGAGCGGGCCGGGGCCTCCGCGTCAAAGTACTTGGCATAGACGCCGTTCACGGCAGCAAAGTTTGCCATGTCCGTCGCGAAGACCGTCGTCTTCACCACGTCCTTCAGGCCGTAGCCGGCGCTCTCAAGGATGGCCTTGACGTTCTCCAGGGACTGCTTCGCCTGCTCCTCGACGCCACCCTGAACGACCTCGCCTTTGGCGTTGGCCGGAATCTGGCCGGACACGTAGAGGAACTCTCCGGCCTGGATGGCCTGGCTGTAGGGACCGATCGCCGCAGGGGCCTTGTCGCAACTGATGATCTTCTTCATGAAACGCATACCTCCAAATGGTTTTAAGATAAAGGCGACCGCACGGACCCAAAGCCCGCGCGTTTCAAGAACGCCGCCCTATTCTACAACTTTTAGGGCCCTTTAGGCGCGCCCCGCGGGCTCACTCCCCCCAGGGGTTCTCGTCCGGGGAGACCGGACGCTCCTCGACCTGCTCCCAGCTCACGGTCCCGGGCCGCTTCAGGAGTGCCTCCTCCGCGCACAGCACGCGCGCCTTCAGCACCCGGTTCATGTAGGCCACCTCCAGGACGCTGCCCTCGCGCACCTCGGAGGCGGGCTTGCAGGGCCGCCCGTCGATGCGCACCGCCCCCAGCTCCGCCATCTCCTGAGCCGCGCTGCGGCGCTTGACCAGGCGGGCCATCTTCAGGAACTTGTCAACTCGCATCGCGCACCCCGCCTCAGGCGACCGACGCCACGATTTCCTGAGCCTCCTGCTGGATGCGCTTCAGGTGATCCGGGCCCTTAAAGCTCTCCGCGTAGATCTTGCAGAGGTCCTCCGTCCCTGAGGGACGCGCGGCGAACCAGCCGCCCTCCGCGACGACCTTGAGCCCGCCGATGGGTGCGTCGTTGCCCGGCGCCTTCGTGAGCCGCGCCACGATGGGGTCCCCCGCCAGCGCGTCGGCCCGCACCGCATCGGGGGAGAGCTTCGCCAAGGCAGCCTTTTGTTCCGGCGAGGCCGGCGCATCGATGCGGGCGTAGCAGGACTCCCCGTACCGCTCCGTGATCTCCTTGTAGTGCTGCGCCGGGTCCTTCCCCGTCACGGCCGCGATCTCCACGGCCAGCAGGTCCAGGATGATGCCGTCCTTGTCCGTCGTCCACACCGAGCCGTCGCGGCAGAGGAAGGACGCCCCGGCGCTCTCCTCGCCGCCGAACCCCATGGAGCCGTCCAGGAGCCCTTCGACGAACCACTTGAACCCGACGGGAACCTCGCAGAGCCTGCGCCCCATCCCCTCCGTCACCCGGTCGATGATGGAACTCGACACCACCGTCTTGCCCACCGCGGCGTCCGCTCGCCAGCCCTTGCGCGTTCCGAACAGGTGTCGCACCGCCACGGCCAGGTAGGCGTTGGGGTTCATCAGCCCCGCGGGCGTCACGATGCCGTGGCGGTCGTAGTCCGTGTCGTTGCCGAAGGCCACGTCGAATCGGTCCTTCATCTTCAGCAGGTTCGCCATCGCCCAGGGCGAGGAGCAGTCCATGCGCACCTTGCCGTCGTGGTCCAGGGGCATGAAGGAGAAGGTGGGGTCGATCGTCCGGTTGACGACCTCCAGGTTCCTGATGCCGTAGAGCTCGACGATGGGGTCCCAGTACCCGATCCCCGCCCCGCCGAGGGGGTCCACGCCGACGTGCAGGCCGGAGCGTGCGATGGCCTCCATGTCCAGGACGGAGGCCAGGCCCCGAACGTAGGGCATGACGTAGTCCTCAAAGTGCGTCGTCTCCAGTTTCACCGCGCGCTCGAAGGGGACCCTCTCGATAGAGCGGACTCCCCCGCGGATCAACTCGTTGGCGCGCCCCTGGATCCGCGACGTGATCTCCGGGGACGCGGGGCCTCCGCTCGGCGGGTCGTACTTGATGCCGCCGTCCTCCGGCGGGTTGTGGGACGGCGTGATCACCATGCCGTCCGCCACGGCCCCTCCGGCCTCGCGGTTGTGCGCCAGGATGGCGCGCGAGATGACGGGCGTCGGCGTCGGGGCAAAGCCCTCCTGCAGCACGACGTCCACGCCGTTCGCCGCCAGGACCTCCACGCAGGTGCGCAGCGCGGGCTCCGACAGGGCATGGGTGTCCGCCCCAATGTAGAGCGGCCCCTGGATGCCAGCCTCCCTGCGGTGCTCCGCCACGGCCTGAGCGATGGCCAGGATGTGGGCCTCGTTGAAGCTGCGAAGCCTGGAGGAGCCGCGATGGCCCGACGTGCCGAACGCCACCTGCTGGGACCGGGCCTCCGGGTCCGGCTCCAGGGTGTAGTAATCGCTGATGAGGGCTGGAAGATTCACCGGCTTGCGCGCCGCCTCTGTGACCTTTTCCATGGTTGCAGAACCTCCTCATTGAAAACTCTATTCCAATCCATGCCCTGACCCTCCGCCTGAAACTTCCGGAAGAGTGCGCCCTGCGCACGGCATCTCAGTCGGACTCCGAGCCGTGCCCCCAGAACGTGACGCCGCGCTGGCTTCCCTCGTAGAAGTCGAGGGCATTTTGGACCTCCAGGATGAAGGCGTCCCGCCTTCCCCTCAGCTCCTCCAGGGAATCCGTGAATCGGCGGTCCCTGCGGTAGAGCTCGCGATAGAAGGTCCGGATGGCCTTCCGCGTTTCGGCGGAGAACCCGGCCCGCTTCAGCCCCACGGAGTTCAGTCCCTCAAGGCGCAGGGGCTCGCCCGCCGCCAGCGTGTAGGGGGGGACGTCCTTCGCCACGCGGTAGAGCCCGCCCACCATGCAGTAGCAGCCGATGCGGACGAACTGATGGGCCCCGGCCATGCCGCCGAACACCGTGTGGTCCCCAACCTGGACGAAACCGGAGAGCCCCACCTTGTTGGCGATGGTGACGGCGTTTCCGACGTGGACGTTGTGCGCCAGGTGCACGCCGTCCATGATGAGGCATCCGTTCCCCACCACCGTTTCGTTGCCCTCGCCCGTCGCCCGGTTGATGGTGACGTTCTCGCGGATGACGTTGTCGTCGCCGATGCGCACCCGGGACGCCTCTCCCCTGTAGCTGTGGTCCTGGGGCTCGCCGCCCAGGGCGGTGTACTCGTAGATATGGCAGTTTCGACCGATGGTGACGCCGTCGTGGACCGTGACGAAGGCGTTCAGCACCGTCCCCTCCCCGATGACGACGCGGGAGTCGATGCAGCAGTACGGGCCGACGCGAACGCCGTCCCCCAGCTCCGCCCCCCGCGCGACGATGGCCGAGGGATGGACGCTGACGCTCACTTCTCACCCTCCTCGTGCTTGTTCAGGGTCGACCCCACCATGAAGATGAATTCGCCCTCCGCCACCACCTCGTCGTCCACGTAGCCCGTGACCCGCGCCCTGCCGGCAACACCCCTGAGCCGCGTCAGCTCCGCCTTCGTGACCAGTCGGTCCCCGGGGCGCACGGGCTTGCGGAATCGGGCCTTGTCCACCCCGGCGAGGAAGGCGATCTTCCCCGTCTGCTCCTTCCCCAGCCGGACGGCCACCAGCACGGAGGCCACCTGCCCCATGGCCTCCAGGATCAGCACGCCGGGCATCGTCGGGTCCCCGGGGAAGTGACCCTGAAAGAAGGGCTCGTTGATCGTGACGTTCTTGTAGCCCGTGACGTGCGACTCGTCGTACTCCGTGATGCGGTCCACCATCAGAAAGGGATAGCGGTGCCGCAGCATGTTCATGATCTCAATGATGTCCAAACCCCATACCTCCTCGCAGGGCTCATCCCACGGGGGATCACGCCTGTCTTTTCACCAGCGCCCGAAGGCGCTCCGCCATCTGCAGGTGCAACTCATGCCCCGCCTTCACGGCCACCAGGTGGGCGTAGAGCGGTCGCCCCAGCGCCGCCAGGTCGCCGATGAGGTCCAGCGTCTTGTGCCGGACGAACTCGTCCGGCCAGCGCAGCCCCCCCGACGCCCGCGCCGAGGCCCCCTCCACCAGGATGGCGTTGTCCAGCGTCCCCCCCAGGGCCAGCCCCTGCGCCCGCAGCGCCTCGATCTCCTGCGCCATGGCGAAGGTCCGCGCCCCCGCAACCCGCCCCAGGAAGCCCTCCGCGCTCCAGGCGAACTCGAGCATCTGCACGCCGATCACGGGCGCATCGTAGCGCACGACGCAGGTGACGTGAAGCCCCTCCGCGGGAAACGCCGCGACGAAGCGGGACTCGTCCCCCACCCGGAGGGAGGTGGAGAGGCTCAGAGGGGCCGGAGCTTCCCCGCAGGGCTCCGAGCTCTCCATCACCGCTGCGCCGACGAGGGCCGCGCAGCCGTCCAGCGCCGGCATCTCCCCCCCCTCCACCTCAAGCCGGGCCCCCCAGACTCCAAGGCCCGTCAAGGCGGCAAGGACGTGCTCGCAGGTCCGGACCCTGCGGCCGTCCGGGAAGAGGTAGTCCGACCCGCGGCCGCTCCCGGACAGGGTCATCCTCTCGATGGGGGCCTCCTGTCCCTCCGAGGCCAGGACGATGCCTCCCTCGGCCGGCAGGAAGCGCAGCCTGCACTCAAGCCCCGAGTGCAGGCCAATGCCGCTGAAGGAGAGGGGGCGGAGCAGGCGGCGATACCGCCCGGCGCCCGCTGCGTCCAGGGGGCTCACCTTTTTGCCTCCGCCAAACTCTCCCGCTCTCCCGAACGGGCCTCAAGGCGACGCTCCAGGCTCCGAAGCCGCTTGAACAGGGCAGGGAGGTCCGCAGCCAACACCATGGCACGCTTGGCCTCCTGGTGGGGCCGCGCGGGGAAGCCGGACAGCACGGCCCCGGCGGGAACGTCGTTTGTGACGCCCGTCCGGGCCGCCAGCACGGCACCCCGGCCAATCGTGACGTGGTCCGTGATCCCTGCCTGCACGGAGAGCGTCACCCCGTCCTCCAGGACGGAGCTGCCCGCGATGCCCGACATGGAGCAGAGGATGCAGCCGCGCCCCACGCGCACGTTGTGCCCCACCTGGACGTGGTTGTCGATCTTCGTCCCGTCGCCGATGACCGTGTCCTCCATCGTGCCGCGGTCCACGGTGGAGCAGGCCCCGATCTCCACGCGGTCGCCGATCTCCACCCCGCCGATCTGGGGGATCTTCACGGGACCGTCCGGCGAGGGCAAAAAGCCGAAGCCGTCACAGCCCAGGACGCAGCCGGAGTGCAGGATGCAGTCCCGCCCCACGCACACCCCGTCCAGCAGCACGGCTCCGGGCTCCAGGATCGTCCTCGCCCCAACGCGGCACCGCGCGCCGACGAAGGCCCCCGCGCCGACCTCCGCCCCGCCCTCGACCACCGTTTTCGGTCCCACCACGGCATGAGGCCCCACCCAGGCGTCGGGGTCCAGGGAGGCCTCCGGGTCCACCACCGCCGTGGGGTGCACGCCGCGGCGAGCGGGGCGCTCCGGCACGAAGAACGCGAGGAGCTTCGGCAGCGCCTCCCGCGGACGATCGGAGACGATCCCGTCCCGTCCCGGCTCGAACAGGGCGAGGGGGGCCAGGATGGGCACGTCCTTCCCTACCAGCGGCAGAGCCCGCTCCTCCCACACCGGGCAGATCGTCCTCTCGTTCGCCGTGCCGGGTGCCGCGACCAAGGACACCGTCCTCTCCCCCCTGCCGATGGCCTTCAAGCCAAGCTCCTGGGCCAGGGCGTTCAGGGTGACCTCCTTCATCGTACTTCCTCCTTCTGCGCGGATCACAGGGACCACAGCCCCCTCAGCCCCACCCGATCGTCGTTCGTCCCGTCGTAGTAGATCTCGATGGAGATGTGCTCGTCGACGCGGTAGCCCAGCGCGCCCTCCTGCCCCAGCTCCGGGCTCCAGCGCCACCAGAGGTACGGCCGACGCATCCGGGAGGGGCCCCACTGCAGGCGGCCAAACCACTCCTCCTCCGGCCATTGCACCTCCGCGCCGGCCCAGAGGTCCCCAAAGAGGCGCAGGCGCAGGCCCAGGCGGCGCGTCAGCTCAAAGGCCTCCAGCTCGACGACGGCTTCTCCGTAGAGCTCGAGGTCCACCCCGGTGAGGTTCGCCGTGTTCCATCCAAAGAAGGCCCCCGCCTCCGGGTAGCGGTCCTCCAGTCCGGCGTAGGCCGACACCCAGACCTGAAAGAGAAACCGATCACTGTCCACCCTGGCGTCCAGCTTCGCCACGGGCGCGGCGACGAACGTCGCCTCAGCCTGCGCCCGCATGTTCTCCACGGAGTGACGCTCCTCCAGAAACTCCTGCGCCATCCTCTCCGCGTCCGCCCTGTGGTGCGCCACCCAGGACACCGGGAGCCCGACCAGCGGGGAAAAGGCCGTCACCAGCTTGGCCTGAAGGTCGGACTGAAGCATCACGGGGATGGTCCGCGAGTAGATGGAGGGGGTCACCGCCAGCACGAGGGGCGTCCCTGGACGAAAGGAGATCGTCAGCGTCCCGCCTGTCGGCGAGAAGGCAACCTGAAGGGAGAAGTCCCAGCCCGGCGTCCTGGCCTCCAGGGCCTCCGCGATCCGCGCCCTCAGGGCCTCGTCCGCCCACGTGAGCGCCGCCTCCGGCAGCGGGCGCAGCAGGGCCGCGATCTCCTCCACAAGCCCATCCACGTCCGCACGAAACCAGTCGGAGAGCGTTCCGCGAAACTCAGGCAGTCTCAACTCCACGTCCCACGACGTCCGAGCCTCCGGGACGAAGCGAACGGCAGGTCCATTTTCCCCCCGGCGCACCTCGACGTCGTAGCCCACGAAGAGCCGCCCCGCTACCGTGGAGAGGGTTCCCTCCCGGTCCACGCCGAGGTCCTTCGGAATCTCGTTCCAGACGGCGTCGAGGCTGCGGCGGACCGCGGGCTCAAGCCAGGTCGGAAGCCCGGAAACGCTCAGGTCCGCCCACGCGGGGGCAGGGACGAGCAACGCGAACAGGGAAAGGAGCGCGGCCGGAAGGAGCGCCGTTGCTGTCCACAAGGGCCTCCGGCGTCGAGCACCGCACCCTGGCCCGGAACGGCTAGAACATATCGCCGAAGCCAAAGTACGTCTTGTTCTCGTCCTCGCCGTGCGCGTAGTCCACGCGCAGGTTGCCGAAGGGGGTCTTCACCCGGACGCCGACGCCGTAGTTGTCGTGGAGGTCACCCCAGTCCATGGAGTTGCTGGCGTTTCCGACGTCAAAGAACCCCACCAGCGTGAAGTTGTCGTGCACGGGGAGCCGAAGCTCAAAGTTGCCCAGGAGGACGTTGCTGCCCTCGAAGGAGCGGCTGCTGTACCCGCGAAGCGTGTTCATCCCGCCGAGGGAATAGCGGGCGAAGGCGGGCAGCTCATCGTTCGTGGCCGACCCGACGCGAAGCCGCGCGGCCAGGATGATGGGGTTCTCATCGGTCCACGTCCCCTCGACGTCCACGACCCCCTCCACCAGCTTGTTCAGGGGCGTGTACCACCGCAGCTGGGTCCAGTACTTCATGTAGTCGAATTCGCCGCCCAGCCCCTCGAAGGCCTTCTCCAGGGTCGTCTCCCACACGAGGCCCTTCGGATAGGGCAGGTAGGGGTCGCGCTTGTCCAGCGTGAACTGAAGCTCGACCGTCTGATTGGTGCCCTCCCACATCGTGAGGTCGTCGATGTAGCCCGGAATCGTGTTGTGGACGTCGTCGTAGCTGGTGTCCTCGTGGCGAAGCGTCGCGAACCAGCTCCAGTCTTCGTTCTTGAACTTCTTGCCGATCCCCGCGTAGAACTGGGTGTTCTTCTCGTCGAACTCGAACTGACGCTCCCCCTGGCGATAGTAATAGCGATCGTCGTAGGTGCGGTAGCGCGCTCCCACGCGCCACGCCCAGGTTTCGGAGTCCATATAGGGGCTGGACAGCGACAGCCAGTAGCTGGCCTCGTCGCCCTCGTCGAAGCCGATCTCGAAGTTGAGCCCCTTGCCGAACAGGTTCGTGTCCCCGTAGGTCAGGCCGCCGCTCAACCCGCTCTCGCTGCCGTAGGCCAGGTTCACCCCCACGGAGGCCGTGCGCTTCTCCTTCACGGTCAGGATGAGGTCCACCACGTCGTCCTGGTTATCCGGGCTGTCGAAGGCGACGTTGACGTCCTCGAAGTAGCCCAGTCCCTGCAGCTTCCCCAGCTGGTAGCGGAAGCGCGTGACGTTGAAGAGGTCCCCCTCCTTCAGCTTGATCTCCCTCCGGATCACCTGCGTCTTCGTCCGGGTGTTGCCCTGGATGATGACGTTCCCCACCCTGGGCTCCAGTATCTTGACGCGGATGTCACCGCCCTGCACCTGCACGTCCGACACCCGCACCATGACGTAGCCGTCCGTGTGGTAGCGGTTTTGGATCCGATCCAGGTCGTTGCGGAAGAAGACGCGGTTGAAGACCGTCCCGACCTGGGAGAAGACCTCCTTCATCAGCTGCTCGCTCGTGTAGACGGTGTTGCCCTCGAAGACGATGGACTCCACGATTGGGTTCTCCCTGACGGAGAACGTCACGGCAACCCCGTCCTGCTCCGGCGTGAGGTCCGCGTCCACAAAGGAGAAAAAGCCCTGGTTGTAGATCGCCTCAATGTCCTTCTGAAGCACGTCCCGATCCAGCGTCTGCCCTACCTTCGTCGAAACGACGCCCAGGATGTAGTTCGAGGTGACCTGGCTGTTCCCCGAAACGCTCACCCTCGCGACGGGCACGGCCTCCGCTCCAGCCTCGGCCGCCACGGGCAGGCACAGGAGCACCATCGCCAGAGCCCCCGCCAGGAAGCTCCATACCGATCCAAGACGCCCTCCCGCGGAGCCCCTTAACAAAGTGCAGCTCAAAGGTCTTCCACTTCCTTTCAAATTTCCTCAAAAACCTTTCAAGTTTTGAAACGTTCCTAAAATAACGATGTTATCAAAAAAACTGGCGCGTTCACCTTCAGCGGGCCTCATTGCACCCTGTCGATTCGGATCGCCGGCCCCTCGTTCCTCAGCGCCCTGGCTCCCGTCTGAAGCAGCAGGAACATCTTGTCGTCGGGCACCGTGCCCCTTTCCTGGGGGGCCGGGCGCACCGCGGTCACCCGCTGCAGCCTCGGCGCTGGTGCGGCCGCCCGCGTCCTCCTGTCGGAGGGGGGCCGCCTCTCGGCCTTGACTGAGCGGGGAGGCACAGGAGCGGATTCCGCCGGGGCCGGAAGTGGCGTTTCAACCCTTCGCTCAGGCTCCTGGGCCACGGCGCGGGCCTCGTGGCGAAGGGGCAACCCCGCTAACCCTTCCTCCCGCGACAGGGGGGACGGAACGGCCAGCACGGCGAGGAGCACCAGCGAGGCCAGCCAGGTGACGACCGCGCGGCGGACGCGGCGGGGCGTCCGAGCCGCTCCCACGCTCCGCCACACGTCGGACCGCAGGTCCTCCAGGTCCGCCCTGGCGCACTCCGCGTCCATCAAGGCACTCTCGATGGCCCCGGAACGATAGGAGCTCTGAAACCGTTCCAGCCATCGAATGATGCCGGCTATGCGCCTGTCCATACCACCCTGGACCATCCCGCACCTCCCCGCGAACTCCCGTCAAAGGCCGCTGTTATCTTATCCCGTCCCCCGCCTCTTTTATGGCATGGCCGTCCAGCCCAAGCCACGCCCGAATCTTCGCCACCGCCGTCCGGCGCAGGCGATAGACGTGGCTGATGTCCATCCGCTGTTCCGCCGCGACGTCGCGGGGCTCCTTGCCGTCGAAGAAGAGCGCGGACACCACCGCCGCCTCGCGCCCCTGGAGCCGGGCGATGCTGTCCGCGACATCCAGCCAGTCCTGCCGGTCGTCGTCCTCCTCCGGTTGGGCCGTCGTGAGCCACTCGTCCGGCACGGGGATGGGGGCGCGCCGCTCCGAGCGCTCCAGCAGGTTGACCATCTGGCCGTGAATCCGGTGGTAGGCGTAGGTGGAGAACCGCAGCTCCCGGTCCGGGTCGAAGCGGTCCGCCGCGCGGATCAGGGCCAGCATCCCCTCCTGGACGAGGTCCTGCTTGAGGGACGGAGCCACCCGGAGCCGCCCCGCGATCCAGAAGACCAGCGGGCGGTAGGCGACGATCAACTCCTCCCGCGCCGCCGCATCCCCCTCGCGACAGAGGCGCCACAGCTCCCGCTCCCTCTCAGGGGACAGGGCCCTCGCGTTCTTTTCAGTCGCTTCGGTCTTCTTCATCGTTCACACCAGGCTGCCGGCCTCGTCCCACACCGGCAGGGTCCGGCCCGCGCGGCCGCCCCGAACGTGCAGGTCGTCGTTGGCAAAGCGGATGCAGGCCCTCCCGTTCCGAAGCTCCACGCCGGTCATGGCACAGTTCGTGACGTCCATGTTCCACACCTGATGCGGGTCGAAGCCCACCAGCACCGCGTAGAGCGCCCGCATCACCCCGCCGTGGGACACGATGACGATCCGCGTTTCCGGTCCGTCCAGTATCTTGCCCACGGCTCGCTCAAGGCGGAGGCGTATGTCCTCCCACCCCTCCGCGCCTGGCGGCGGGTTGAAGAAGGGGTCCGCCCGCCAGCGCGCAAAATCCTCCCGGCGCTCCTCCTTCAGGCCGGGGATCGAAAGCCCCTCCCACCCCGCGAAGTCCACCTCGTGAAGCTCCTCCAGCACCGCGGGGACAAGCCCATGGCGTTCCGCCACGGCCCGGGCGGTATCGAGGGCCCGGGAGAGGGGGCTCGAGTAGACGGCCTCCGCACACCAGGAGGAGAGGCGCTCCGCCAGGGCCTGAGCCTGCCGGCGGCCGACGTCGCTCAGCGATATGTCCGTCTTGCCCTGAAAACGCCGTGCTTCGTTCCACTCCGTCTGCCCGTGGCGCACCAGCACGACGCGCCGAAAAATCGATGACTCCGCCACACGTCTTCCCTCCCCGGCGCCCCGTCTTCCAATCCTCAGACCGGTCGCCGCCCATACGGCCTGTTGGACCCATTTAACTTGAAATTATAACACGCTGCCTGCCTTCCTCCCTACATAGAAAGGCCTGAAGTGCAGGGCGCCGCAGGTGCAGGACGGACCGTGGAGCGTGGGCGGAGGGACCGTGACGCCATAGGGGCTTAAAGCGGGCAGAGGCGTTGCCAACTCGCAAAAATGCTGATAAACTGACCTGAGAGGTGAGCGCGGTGAAACAGGATCTGACGGATTGGCTGAACGGCACGAACGCATTGAATAACGCGGCCTCCAACGAGGGGGCGCAGGAGTTCCTTTTGGCCCCCCCTGCGACGGGGGGCGGTGGGGAGCCCAGCACGGTGCGCCCGGAGCCCGACCTCCTCGAACGACCTGCCGACCCCGCGCCTCAGGCGGAGGATGTGGGGGGTTCAAACCCCGAAGCGCCCTCCGAGCGGCAGCGGGCACCCCTCCGGTGGCCGGCGCCCCCCTCGCGGCGCCCCGCAACGGGCGCACCGGACCAGGAGGGGAGCGTCCCCCTGGCGGAAAGGTCCCCCCTGGGCACGACGCCCATGGAGCTGGAGTCCGACGCCGCGCTGAATCTAAACGCCGTCCAGGCTGCGGAGCCCCTGGAGCCGGACGAGCCGTCCGAAGGGGAGTCCCTCCCCGCTCCCCAGGAGGTTCTCGATCCCTCCGAACCGGAGGAGAGTACCGAACCCCAGGACGCCCCGCAGGAGGAGAGCACCCCCGCTCTCCAAGAGGTTCCCGCGTTCTCCGAGCCAGAGGAGGAAACCGACCCCCAGGACGCCCTGCAGGAGGAGAGCGCCCCCGCGCCTCAGGCATCCTACGAGGAGGAAACGGAGGTCCCGGCCCACGCGATCTCCCGCCCCGCCGACTGGGACCCCGATGAAGAGGAGCCGTCGGACGAGGAACTGGAGCGCGACCTGCTCTTCTCCAAAAGGCTGCACCAGGTCATCCAGATGCGGCGGGACCGCGCGGAGGAGCTCCGCGGGCAGGAGAGCGGGCGCAGACGGAGCACGAGGCGCCGGGCCGTCTTCTGCACCGCGATCCTGCTGGTCGCGCTCATCGCCTACGGGGCCGTCCGATACGTCCAAAGCACCTCCTACGACTGGCTGAGCGACAGGGCGGAGCGGCTCTACCGCGAGGAGCGGTACGAGGCGGCCATCGACGCCTACGAGGACGCCCACCTGAAGTTCCCCGACTCCCCCGCCCTCCTGATGGGCCTCGCGCGGTCCGCCATAGGGGCCGGACGCTTTCAGACGGCGGACCTGGCCCTGGAGCGCTGCCTTCAGGTCCTCTCCCAGGACGACGCGGCGGGGCGGGCGCAGGCACTCTACGAGAAAGCGGCCGTCCGCGCGGCCCTGGACGACGCGGAGGGCGCTGTGGCGCACCTGCTGCAATCGACCCGGTACGCCCCGAACGACTACGACGTCTACATCCTTCTGGGACAGCTCCTGGAGAGACAGGGGAAGGCCCAGGACGCCCTCCGCGCCTACCGCGTCGCCCTGGACCTCCGCCCTTCCTCGGAGGAGGCGGACACGGCGATGCGGCGTATGCTGGAGGCCGTCAAGGCGTCCACGGAGTCGAAGCAGGACCTTCGCCCCGCCTACGAGAAGCGCATCGAGGTGGGGACGGTGGCCCTGAACCTGAAGCGCTACGACGAGGCCGTTTCCTATTTCTCTCAGGCCCTTGAGATCCGGAGCGACGACCCGCGGCCGTGGCTGGGGCTGGCGGACGCATGGAGGAACAGGGGGGAGCCGGACAAGGCCCTCAAGGTCCTGGACGACGCCCGGAAGACGTGTCCGGGGGACCCGACCATCGAAACTCTGCGCGGCGAGGTCGAGGAACAGCTCGGCCCACGCAGGCCGGGGGCGGGAGGACGCTCTTAGGCTCCCACGAAGCACTCAGGAGGGACTGCTATGGAGGACGCATTTTCTGCGGCGCTGGCGCGCGCCGGTTCGGCGGTCGGCGGGGCCGTCGTTGAGGAACTCCGAAAAAGGGGCTTCGACGCCCTCTACGCCGCGACGAAGGAGCAGGCGCTGGCAGCCGTTCTGGACCTGATCCCCGCCGGAGCCAGCGTCGGGGTTCCCGGCTCCGTGACCGTTCGGGAGGTCGGCGCCATGGAGGCGCTTCGGGCACGAGGCTGCCGGGTGATCCAGCACTGGGGCGACATGTCCTCTCAGGATCGCGCTCAGGCGCGGCTGGACGAGAACGCCGCGGACTTCTTCCTCACGAGCGCCAACGCGCTCACGCAGGCCGGAGAGATCATCAGCATCGACGGCATGGGCAACCGGGTGGCTGCGATGGCCTGGGGGCAAGGGAAACTGATCTTCGTCATCGGCCTCAACAAGCTGGCTTCCACCCTGGAGGACGGCATCCACCGGGCGCGGTCCGCCGTGATCCCCAACGCCCTGCGGCTGGGGGAGGAAACGCCCTGCACCAAAGCAGGGCGCTGCGTCGACTGCCGCGCCCCCTCGCGGGCCTGCCGCGCCATGCTGATCCTGGAGGCGCCACCCCGCGGACGCGCCGTTCACGTCATTATCGCAGGGGAGGGCCTGGGGTACTAACGCCGGGGCCTCCCAGAGAACAGGAAGGTTATCGTTTATGGAGAACAGAGATAAGATCGTCGTGCTCCTTGCCGGGGGCAGGATCGTTCACCGTCCTGAGGCGGAGAAGGACACGGAGCAGCGGCAGGAAACGCTCCTCTCGAACGCGGAGTTGGCGGCCCTCCTGCCCGACGACCTGAAGGACCTCACGTCGTTTCAGGCGTGGAGCTCCCAGCCCATATCCAACTGCAGCCTGCGGATGTGCAGCGACATCATGCACATGGCGGCGGGCTACGTCAACGACGAGGGCGCGAAGGGGGTCGTCGTCACCTGCGACGTCCAGGGCATGGCGGAACTGGCCTACTTCGCGGACCTCGTGTGGGGGGTCAACCCGCCCCTGATCTTCACGGGCTCCATCTTCCACGCCGGCACGCCGAACAGCGAAACGTCCCTGCGCCTGGGCCAGGCCGTCCGCGCCGCCCTGTCCGGCTTCTGCGCCGGCAAGGGCGCGCTGATCTGCCTGGGGGACGCCGTCTACGCCCCGGCCGACGTCATCAGCATCTCGAACTCGCGCAGCGTGGGCGTCCTGGCCTTTCCAGAGACCCCGTTGGGCGTCTTCCTGCAGCCCTCCGGGCGGCTCCTCCCCCTTCGCGCGCCCCGCGCCCGTCAGGCGAAGGGCATCGACACCGTCCCGGCCCGCAACGTCGCCATCGTCAGCGCGTCGCTGGGCGACGGCGACCTCATCCTGAAGGCCATCCTGGACAAGCGCATCGAGGAACTGGACGGGCTCGTCATCGCCGCCTTCGGCGACGGGGACGTTCCCTCCTCCTGGCCCCCCCTTCTGCGCAAGATCCTGCGCGAAGGGGTGCCCATCGTTCTGGCCACGCGCTGCCCCATGGGATACGTCCAGCCGCTGGACAGCTTCGAGGGCAGCGCGGCGCAGCTCCTGGAGATGGGGCTCTTCAGCGCCCGGGGGCTCACTCCGCTTCAGGCGCGAATCCGCCTGGCCATCGGCCTGGGGGACGGCCTGAAGGGCGACGAGCTGCGTCAGTACATGGACTGGCAGGGCGAGAAGTAGTATGGCCATCGCAGCGATCGTCGGCAGGCCCAACGTCGGCAAGTCTTCGCTGTTCAACCGCTTGATCGGGCGGCGGGAGTCCATCGTGGACGACGCGCCGGGCGTGACGCGGGACCGCATCTACGGCGAGGCGGAGTGGCGCGGCCGGTCGTTCTACGTCATCGACACGGGAGGGATCCTGGGGGAGGAGTCCGCCTTCAGCGCAGGCATCCGCGCCCACGTGGAGGCGGCCATCGAGGAGTGCGACGCCGTCGTCATGGTGCTGGACGGCCAGGCCGGGGTCACCACGGCGGACGAGGAGGTGGCCCACCTCCTGAGGCGCAGCCGCAAGCCCGTCATCGTCACCGCCAACAAGCTGGACGACCTCAAGCACGACGACAACGCCAACGAGGCCTACGAACTGGGCTTTGAGCACGTCGTGCCCATCAGCGCGCTGCACAAGCGCAACCTTGAGGACCTGCTGGACCTGCTGACGGAGCTGCTTCCCGATGAAAAGCTGCAGGAGGAGGCCACGGACGAGGTTCGCCTCGCCATCGTGGGCAAGCCCAACGTGGGCAAGTCCTCCATGCTGAACGGCCTGGCCGGCGCCGAGCGCTCGCTGGTCAGCCCGGTGGCGGGGACCACGCGGGACCCGGTGGACACTGCCGTCACGCTGGAGGGGCAGCGTTTCCGCATCGTGGACACCGCGGGCCTTCGCCGGCGCGGCCGCATGGACTCCGCCCTGGAGTACTACTCCTTCGTCCGCACCCTGGCCGCCGTGGACCGCTGCGACGTGGCGCTGCTCCTGATGGACGCGCAGGACCCCTGCACGGACCAGGACAAGAAGATCGCCGCTCACGTCGTGGAGAAGGGCAAGGGGCTGGTCCTCATCCTGAACAAGTGGGACCTGGTCACGGGGGAGCGGCCCGGCGACAAGCTGACGAAGCGCATCCGGGACGACATGCCCTTCCTGAGCTGGGCGCCCATCCTCTTCACCTCCGCCAGGAGCGGCCGCGGGCTGCAGCGAATCGCCCAGACGGTCCTCGCCGTGCGGGAGGCCCGCCGCCGCCGCATCCCCACCAACGTCCTGAACCGCCTGATGCGCGACGTGCTGGCCTTCGACCGCCTGCCCTCGAACCGCAAGGGCCGCTCCCTCCGCATCTACTACTGCTCCCAGGCCGACACGGAGCCGCCGACCTTCATCTTCTTCGTCAACGAGCCGGACATCGTGAACACGGCCTTTGAGAACCACGTCCGCAACGAGCTGCGGCGGCTTCAGGACTTCACCGGCACGCCGCTGCGCGTCTTCTGGCGCGGGAAGGAGAAGGAGTAGGGGCATCACACGGGCGACCGTCAGTCCCGCGCCCCCCCACTCCCCTCACTCCCTGCGGTCGCTGTGGCGAGGCCCCGTCTCTGCCAGCGCGGGCCGGCCAGCCGCGCCAGGAAGATCGTCCCCCGCCCGCAGAGCTCGACGCACATGGCCAGCCACACCCCGCGAAGGCCCCTGCGGGGAGCCAGGAACGCCGCCAGAGGAAGGCGCACGCCCCACATGCTGGCGAGGGCCATCAGGCTGGAAAAGAGGGTGTCCCCCGCCCCGCGAAAGACGCCCGCAGCGACGATGTACGCCCCGTACAGCGGCTCCGCCAGCAGCTCGACGCGCAGCACCTCCACGCTCAGGGACAGGATATCCGGATCGGCCGTCATCGTGCCGATCACCAGCGGGGCCAGGAGGTAGAGCAGGGCGCCGCCGAGGGTCATGACGGCC
>ERZ772917.838-NODE-838-length-20272-cov-4.908790_pt1 | contig 20272 bp, 21 predicted proteins | sample MGYA00511187_ERZ772917 | MGnify/ENA primary metagenome ERZ772917 (study PRJEB29015, sample SAMEA2737925) | human oral metagenome | biome: human oral; feature: human-associated habitat; material: dental | place: China | collected 2012 ... | reverse complement strand
ACCAGGACATCTTACCTCATAATTAACCCTTGCTTATCCGAAAACACAATTAATAAGCTTTACCCCCGTTATAGCGTTCGTACTGACCTATAAAAAATAATTTATATATCCCAACGTCGCCCATATGCTACCGCACATAAAAACGATACAGATCGTATAAGCTGCAGAAAAAGAAAATAATAGTAGTGACACAGTAACAGATATATCCAACAAAGAGCTAACAATAGAAACTTCAGTGGGCTATTTATCACCATAAAGATCAAATCAATTCATTATTGAAATTGATAATTAGAACATATATTCCCCACATATGCACGCAGACAATTACTACCCTTCTTTACCAAGTCCAATCATAGAACACACTTAATACAGGACAATAATCCAGCTCTACCATCGGGTTATCTTTTTCTAACATTAAGAAATGTATCGCATACAATTGTCACAACTATCATAGTGTACCTTTGTGAATCAAAATGATTGCTTTCGAATGTGCATATAGAACATCCATACGATGAAATACCATTTTTGAAGCTTATTCAGCTGCTGGGAAAACATGGTTCGGCTGGTGGTTACTGGCCGCAAGGCACGCCCCCACCTCCAGTACCGCCCCGACGCTGAGGGATTCAGCTAACCAATAGCTCACCATTCGATTGCTTCGGTGATGGTGTCGCCGACGGCCAGCCGGGTGGCCAGTACGTCTGAAACAGCCGCACCGCCTGTATTGCGTCTTTGAGCACTTGAGCCCGCTGGCGGATCTGGGGCTTGGTGGCATGTTTGTCTCACAGTTGCACCACGGTCACGCCACCGGTAATAGCCTGGGTGACGATGGCGGGCACAGCATCCGGGTCGGATCCGGGGGCGGATGCCCGTTGAGCGGCAACCATACCAGCGGCACCACTATGGGCGTGGGCCGCCACTACCGCATCATGCAGGTCGAATACATCCTGGCCGGCCGTTGCAGTGCGGTGGGCGCCAGGATTTCCCGGGCGAAGGCGGTGCGATGCGGCAAGGCGCCGACGGCAACCGGGTCGAGCACCCAGGGGGTGCCGGCACTGTTGGCGCCGAGGATGGCCTCCCGCATGCCAGTGTATTGTTCCGCGGAGGGAGTTCCCGGGTTGATGAGCACCCCGGATGCGACCTGGGCAAAGGCCGCGGATTCTTCCGGGGTGTCGCACATTGCAGGGGTGGCACCGGCCGCAAGTAACACGTTTGCGGTGACTTGGGTAACCACATTATTGGTGAGGCATTGCACAAGCGGGCGAGTATTCCGCATTGCGTCAATGGCGGCGATAAGCGCAGTTTTGGTGGCGTGATTAGGCATAAATGTGAAAGACCTCGACAATTCCTTCGCTAGTATGAGCTAGAGCAGGTTCAATGGGTGTGTTCTCAGCGCCCGGAAGAGCGCACCCCATGTCGGTTTCCTAATGTAGCATAATTCGACGCCGCCACCTGCCAGTTTGGGCGAGCATCCCGGCCCGACCAGTTTCAGCCGAGTTCGTCAGGCCAGTGGTGGAGCTTCCCACGCTGGTAGATCAAGGGCCGGGTTTCTTCCTCCCAGCCGCAATCATCCACGGTGACGGTGAGGATAACATGGTCGCCGCCAACATAGCGGTCGGTAACGGTCCCGAGGAACCAGGCGGCCGCGCCACCGATCAGTGGCACTCCCACATCATCCCGGCCACCAATGCTTGCGGAATCGTCACGATGGGGGCCACGTCGCACGATGTCCACGCCGGCAAACCGGTCCAGGCCGTGGCGGGCGAACTGCACCGCCAGGTGCAACTGATCTTCGGCCAACACAGACACCCCGATGGGCGCGCCCACCATGAGGTGGGGGTGGGATTTGGACCTGGCGTCGATACTGAGCAGCACCATCGGCGGTTCCAACGACAGTGAGGTGAAAGCACTCACGGTGAGCCCAATATCCGCCCCCGTTTCGGTGTCACGGGCGGTCACCACGGTCACGCCCGAGGGAAAATTTCCCACGGTTTGTCGATAGTATGTACTATTCACCATTTTCATAGTGCTAAGCATGGGCCCTCGCTCGCTCCAGCTCCCACCGCAATTGTGCTTCCGAGGGCGATTGCACCGGAATAAACGCCGCCTCCCGGAATCGACGCGACGCCGGCGAGCTCTTGGCATAGCCGGCCCCACCCGCGACCCGCACCTCCACATTGGCGGCGGCGACCGCAACCTCGGCGGCATCTAACCGCAATTCTAATAACTCTACGGGGCTGATATCCGAATTACCAACACGGGTAATAATGTTTTCCTGCCGCGCAATGATGTCGGAAACTCTCGCGGCAATGTCTTGAACCTCATCGGCGAAAGTCGCGTTCACACCGAACAGTCGCTCGCTGGCGGCAGCAATCGCAGCCTCGGCAACCCCGATGCATTCCGCGATTTGCAGAACCACAAACGTGGGCCGCACCTGGAGGATGAAGGCATCAAAATCGTGGGTGAGAACCTGCGACTCCGGCACGAACACGTTTTCTAACGAAACCCAGGCGGAGGCGGTAGCGTTCAAGCCCAACAGGCCAAACGGTTTCCCGAACGTAAGCCCCTCGACGCCACTTTCTACAAAGATGAGTAGTCGGTCGCCGGCATCGGTGCGCACCGCGGTCACCAGCACCGCGTCGTCGTACAGGTTGGAGGCCCAGTTCAATTTGCCGGTCACCCGGTATCCACCCTCAACCGGAGTGGCGGCCAGTTCGATCTCGCCGCAACCGGCGAATTCCTTGAACGCGGCAGCCATGCCGGTGATGCCCGGGCGGGCGCCGGAACGCAGCGACTGCTCCACTGCCGACGCCGCCGGCTTGTTGGCATTGGCAAGATAAGTTTGGGTCATGAGGTGGGCCCAGGTGGTGAACCCAACCGACAGGTCACGCCGGGAGATTTCCCGAACAGTTCGGGCCGCGGTGAGCAGATCCGTATCGAGCAGCCCGGCTTCGGCGAGGATCGGCAGAATGTAACGTGCGTCTTCGGTTCCCGCGTCAACTGCCTTCGCTTTCTCGCTCACAGTTTCGAGAATGCTGGGGTCAACAACGAGCGGTGCGGTAGCTTGTTCGATGATAGCGGTCATAGGTTATACCAATTCGGAAGTGAGGCGAGCGGGACGGGTGTAGGTGTTGACCACGGGCGACCACTTGATGGCATCGCGATGAATTTGGTCGAGGGTGTCGCGGTCGGCGTCGCCTTCAAGCTTCACCTTGACGCGAACGTCGGAAACCCCGGGACGCTTGTCGTCGGAAAGGTCGCCGACGCCCCAGGTGGGAGAAATATCAATGTCGCCTTCGATATCAATTTCGATTGCGGTAAGGGTAACGCCACGGTGGGTGGCAATGGCCTGAATGCCTACGGAGATACAGGCGGCAAGTGCGGCCTGGGCAACCTCGGTGGGGTTGGGGGCAGAGTCGTCACCTAGCAGCGCCGGGGGCTCAGACACGAGCACCGGATCCAGCCCACGCACCTTGGTGTAATTACGGAATTGCCCATCGGCCTCGGTGTGGGTGCGCACGGTCTTCCGGCCCCCCTCAGGGTTGTCGATGTTCTTCTGCGCGAGCTTGGCGAGGCCCTCCTTGTCGATGGGCTGGAGGGGTTCGCCGGGGTTGTGGTTGGGGGTGAGGTCACTCATGGTAAGGCTCCTTCAATTTGTCATCGTTGATCGAATTAGGAACCGACACTAACACATAATTTCCAGGTTTGCATACTACTTAGTGCGCCCTTAGTTCATAGGTTCATGGGTTTTTACAATCAGATAATTGTAAATAAATTGGCCCCTACCATCTGCGATATTAATTTTTAGGCTTTTTCATTCGCCCTCAGAGATCATGAAAAGTAGACAGAATAGATCACTATGAATTAGAGTCAAAACCCAGCTTTAAGACCGATCAGTCTAGCAACGAGAACCAAGCGAGGTACCGTGGGAAACCCATTACACTCTCACCGCGTGAGCCGTCGACAAGCGCTAGCGTTAGCTACCGCGCCACCCCTCGCTTCCTGCGCGCTCAGCGTCACAACCCCACGAACCTGCGGACATCATCCCCATCGGCTGCATTCACATCACCCGCACCACAACCTATACCGCCCACCCATAGCATCCAAGCCAAAGCATCCCTCCTATAAGCATCACAACTACTAAACCAGCACCCCCACTGCAACCACAGCAACCACGACTGTCCCTACTCAGGGAAGCGAACACGCATTCGGTCCATGATTATCTAAGCCCTGCTATTAGCAATCTTCCTATCGCTTTGGAAGTTGGCTATCACCGCCGGCGAGCTCACGGGGCTGACCCCTACCCTAGCGCGCACTGCCGCCCACGCTACTGCGCATATTGCGTTGTCTGAATACGGTGATTACGGATGTCGCAGTGGATGTGCCCCACCCATGTCATAGCAATAGTTTCGATGAACGGGTGGCAGGGTTGCGGCATGAGTTGATTGGACTGCTGGGAAATAACTAAAAGCTTTTCGCCAACCGCACGGAATCGGTCGTCGAAAAGCTCGGAGATTATTCGTATCGTAGTGCCTCGATGGGGTCGAGTTTGCCGGCGCGACCGGCGGGATACCAGCCGAAGAACAGGCCGATAACGAGGCAGAACGCAAGGGACCCCATCATGCCCATGACGGGCGGCATAGTCATGGTCTTGAACATGAGCTGGCATGCCAGCGGCCCAAGGATGGCGCCGATGGCCATGCCGATGAAGCCACCGATGAGGCACACCACCATTGCTTCGATGACGAATTGCCTGCGAATGTCTTTGCGGGTGGCGCCGAGGGCTTTGCGGATGCCAATTTCGCGGGTACGTTCGGTCACGGTGATGAGCATGATGTTCATGACACCAATGCCGCCGACCATGAGGGAGATAGCACCAATGCCGGCAATAGCGGCGCTGATACCACCAAGGACACTGTTGACGCTTTCTAATTCTTTGGTGTAGTCCCGAACCTTCATTTCGTATTCGGGGCTCCCCTCAAACCGTGGTTTGAAATAGTCTGCAATGGTTGCCTTGATTTGTTGCAGGTCTCCGGCGGCGGCCGGGGTGGTGCGGAACGTGATTGACTGCCAGGTGCCCGCCTGGTCGCTGAGTCGGGATTCTAGGGTGTAGGGCACGTACATGTTACTGGGTTCCGGCCCACCCCCACTCAACACGCCTTCCTTCGGTTCTTGAAGCACTCCCACAATGGTGAAGTCGCTGAGACCATCCTCGGATTCGAAGGTTACTTCCTTCCCTAAAGCTGCCTGGATATTGTCACCGAATATTTGTTTAGCAAGTTTATTATTGAGCACCGCGACCGGCTTGTTATTGTTAACGTCGTCCTGACCAAGAAGGCGCCCCACTGCGATTTTGTAGTTATTTTGGACGAAATAATAGGGGTTGACGAAGAAGGTAGAACCGTTGATGGTTTTACTGTTGTAGATGAGGTCACCATTGTAGGAGGAACTCCCGCCAATGGCCACCCCAGCTAGTTTGTCGCCCAGAAGTTCTTTGATCCGATCAATATCGTCGCTGGTGATCTCGTAGGAGGGGTCGTCAAGACGTCCGGAATAGTGGTAATGGTCTTCGCCACCAACCATCTGCAATTCTTCCTCCGAGGGGATGGGCCGGGCTTCGGCAACTATCTCAACGCCGCCATCGTTGTTGAGGCTGGATAGGGTGTCTTCACGCAGACCATCACCGATGGTGAGGATGGTAATAACGGAGGCGATACCAATAATCACGCCCAGGAGGGTGAGGGCGGACCGCATTTTATTGGTGCGGAGGTTCGACAGCGCCAGGGTGAGGGATTCAAAAATGCTCACTTAGTGGTCACCTCCCGGGGTGGCCTTGGAATCGGAAGCGGACCTACCCGGCCGACCAGACCTAGGCCCAGTAGCACCCGTACCGGTGCCGGTGGTGACGCCGCGCCAGGCCTCCCCACTCTGCCCCTGGGCGGTGGTGGAATGCCGCTGCGACTTCGATTTCGCCTTCTTCACCTTCGGCTTGGCCGGTACCGTCGGCTTTGGGGTTGGCGTCGGCGATGGCGCCCCGGTCGCCGGCGGTGCACTTGTCGGCGATTGCGGCGCCGCAGCGGCCTCAGCCTCGGCGGCCGCAATATCATCAGGCGTGATTGCAGTAAACGGGCCGGTTGCGGGGGCAAGCATGACCGCCGGCACAATCCCGTTTTGGGGTGCCGGTGGGCCGGTCAGTATGCCGTCATTCATGGTGACAATGCGAGTGGTTTCCTCTGCTAACTCCGGGTTGTGGGTGATGAGTGCAATGGTCACGCCATGGTTTTGATTCAGGTCGTGAAACAGGTCCATGACCATGCGGCCGGTGGCGGTGTCGAGCGCACCGGTGGGCTCGTCGGCAAGCATGAGATCGGGCGAGTTGCTGAGCGCCCGGGCAATAGCCACCCGCTGTTTTTGGCCGCCGGATAGTTCGGCGGGCAGGTGGTCGGCGCGCTCCTGCATGCCCACCATTTCTAGTAGATGGTTGGCGCGTTCGGTGCGGTCCTTGCGGTCCACGCCGGCGTACATCATGGGGAGTTCCACATTACGACGCGCGGAGATACGCCCAATCAGGTTGAAGTTCTGGAACACGAAACCAATGTGTTTGGAACGGTAGAGGGCGGCCTTGTCGTCGGAAAGCTCCAGGACGTCGACGCCATCGAGATTATAGGTGCCGGACGTGGGCTTATCCAATAATCCAATGATGTTCATGAGGGTTGATTTGCCGGAGCCCGAGGTGCCGACCACGGAAAGGAATTCGCCACGCGCCAGGTTAAAGTTCACACCGTGGAGGATTGTGAGTTCGTTAGGGGTGCCGATATTGAAAGTTTTGACAATGTCCTGCATGTCAATGAGCAGGTCGGAGTCGGTTTCCTCCGCGAGGTTGCGTTTCTTCGCCATTTTCTGCCTTTCGCTGCCCTGACTCGGGGGCTATCGTACTTCTGCCGCGGCGGTGCTTGTTGCGGTCCCGCTAGCACCGCCGGCGCCATCCACACCCTCAGGGGCTGTGGTGTCGACGGTGGCTTTCTGCCCCACGGATTGGCGGTATTTCGCGGCATCCACCAGGATCTTATCGCCCTTCTTTGCCTCGCCGGAGAGAACCTCCACATCGAAGTCGGTCTTGCTTCCCAGTTTCACGGTGCGTTCCACGATGGTGTCGTCGGCGGCGATGACCAGGACTTTTTTCTTGCCTTGGTCTTCGTACACGGCGGATTGGGGGATGACCATCTTGTCGGAGGCTTCCCGGGTAATAATCCGCGCCTTGGCTGTGGAGCCCAACCGTAGGGTTCCCTTATTGCCTAGCACTTCGATCTCAACGGGGAAGTTCACCTTATTACTGCCACTGGTACCGGACGATCCGCCGGAGGAGGAACCGCCGGCCGAGCCACCACTGGCGGGAGTCGCTGGGGTTTCCTGCGATGCCGCAACCGTGGAGACGAAGGAGACTTTACCTTGGAATTTCTTGTCACCAGTACCGGGGGTGGTGAACTCCACCCGCTGGCCAACTGCGATCTTGGCGACGTCGATTTCTTTCACATTGGCGTGCACAATCATGCGGGCATCATCGGCAATGGTCATGAGGGCACCGTTCGCGGCCGACCCCTGCTTGGCGGCAACATTGGTGACCACCCCGTCAAAGGGGGCACGAATCTGCGCGGAGGCAATATCGAGTTTGAGTTGGTTATCGCCGGCATTATTGGAGGCCTGGGTGGCCCGAGCGTTCCGCACCGCATTATCAATGGCCGCCTGATTGTCTTCCATTTGGAATTGGGCATTGCGTTCCGCCACGGCAAGCGCGGTAGCAGCATCCTTCTTTTCTTCGAACGCTTTAGCGACATTGCGTTGGTCGGTGACGAGCTTATTGTCGGCTTGAGCCAGGGTGGCCTCGTAGCTGTCCTGGGATTCCCGCAGGTTCCGGTCGGCGGCCTGCAGCTTATTGGTCACGTCGGCGGCATCCAGCCCGGAGTCAATAGTATTACGGTACTGTTTATTCACGGAGTTTTGCAGGGTTTCTACCCGCTCTTCGGATGCCTTGATTTGCGCCTGGATCTGAACCTGCTGTTCCGGGCTGGCCCCATCGAGTTGGGCTTTGAGTTCCGCAAGATTGCTCTGCTCGGTGGCCAGCGATCGGCGTTCCGTGTCCTGGTCCTGGAGGGTTCCCACCGCCTTGAGACCCATGCGGGCAGCCTCAACGTTGGTGTTCATGCTGTCCTGACGAGCGTTTTCGATCTTGGACTGTTGGGCGGCGATGTCTTGCTGTTTCCCATTGCCACGCAGGGCGCTTTCCAGCTGGAAGTTGCGGTTTGCCTCATCGTAAGCGGATTCGGCTGTGCGCAATGCGGCCTTGGCGTTATTAATATCCTGGTTCATACCGTTATCCAGTAGTTCCTTATACCGGTTGTAGCGGGATTCGGCACCCCGGATTTCGGCAATAGAATTGGCTTCGCTGGTGGCCGCCTGCGCCTGGCTTTTCGCCAATTCGGTTTCTTTATCGGTGACATCAAGGTTGGCGACCAATTGGTCCGCTTGCACCCGGTCCCCCACTTTAACATTGAGTTGGTTGACCGGGCCGGTGAGCCGGGTGGAGAGCACCATGGATTTTTGGGGTTCCACATTGCCGGACACGGCGACGCGCTGCGAGTTATCGCGCTTGTCAAGGACCTGAACGTCAGAGGAAGCTAATGTGACGGTGGATGAATTCGCAAAGAACGAATACAGGGCTACACCTATCAATGTGATTATCACAACCACTGCGGCGCTAATGAAAAACACCTTACGCTTACTAAGGTTTTTTATTCTCACTGCTGCTATGCCTTTCTGCTTCCTGAATTAACGGTATCGAAAGTAAAATTAGCATAGTAACAATTGTGCAGCACGGTCTAGCACGCTTTTGGGGTGGGGGGAAACCCTGATGCCGGACTCATACCGTGGTATGAGTCTAAGTTTTTCCTGAGGTTACGATATAAAAAATAATGCTTTTCGACGCTCAGGGCAAACCCCTAGGGGCGTCGAAAAGCGATTCAATTACTGAGCTTCGGCTGGGACCGGTTTCGGATCGACCGTCATGAGTGCATCACCAGCAGTAATATTGCTCGGCAATGGCAAACCTGCAGCAGGAATCACCGGGCCGGTACGTTTCGAATTCGACACCACAATCGGGGTGGTTACCTCATATCCTGCGGCCTTAATGGCATCGATGTCAAATTCGCCCAACAGGTCGCCGGCCTGCACCTCATCCCCCTGTTGTGCAGCAGGTTTGAAGTGCTCACCCTTGAGATTCACGGTATCAAATCCGATGTGCATGAGGACCTCGACGTTCTTGCCATCGGCGCCCTTGCCACGAATGGCGAACGCGTGCCCGGACGGGAATGCCACCACAACTTTGCCGGTGATCGGCGCAGTCAGCTTACCCACGGTTGGGACAATCGCCAGGCCGGCGCCCAACTTGCCTTGGGCAAACATCGGGTCGGACACAGCCGACAGTTGCTTGACCTCACCGGTCAACGGGGCAATAACCGGGAGGGCGTTCTCCGCAGCAACCTCGGTGGTCACGACGGGTTCGGCGTCAGCGCTAGCCTCAACGGCGGTGCCCACATCATCAGGGTCGATGCTGCCGTTGCGTTGCGCCAGGTAGCGGCCATAGGCAAAGGCGGCGGCGAAGGAAACAATAAAGGTAATCACGGCGCAGATCATGAAGGGACCCATGTCTTCGGCCTTGATGGACACAACACCCAGGAAGCCGGCGGCACCCAGCGCAACGGCCTTCACGTTCAGCAGGGCAATCAGCGCACCACCAATGGCGGCGGAACCGATGCCGATGAAGAAGGGCCAGCGCAACCGCAGGTTCACACCGAAGATAGCGGGCTCGGTGATGCCCAGCACGGCGGACACACCGGAGGCACCGGCCAGCCCCTTGAGCTTTTCGCCCTTGGCCAGGAAGAACACGGCCAGTGTTGCGGCACCCTGGGCGATATTTGCCATGGATGCGGTGGCGAAGATGAACGAACCACCCTGCTGTTGCAGCTGCAATTCGATCGGCGGGAACGACTGGTGCAGACCAGTAATAACGATGGGCGAGTAGACCAAACCGAACAGGAAACCACCAATGGGGCCGCCCGCCTCGTACACGGTTTGCAGGCCCTGCCCCAGGGCGGTACCCAGGCTACGCATGAACGGGCCGATAACGATGAAGGTGAGGAAGCCCGTGATGAGCAGTGTGAGCATCGGGGTAATAAGGAAGTCCGCGGTACCCTTGAGCTTCTTGTGCAGGAACTTCTCAATGGTAGCCAACACCCAAGAGATCACGAGGATCGGCAGCACAGTGCCCTGGTAGCCGATCTTATCCACGAACAGGCCAAACAGGTTCCACTGCTCGATAGTTCCGGCCGCCTCGGCTTCAGCCATCTGGTAGAAGTTCACCAGGTCAGGGCTCAGCATGGCCATGGCGATGCCGGCACCCAGGAACTCATTGCCGCCAAACCGCTTGGTTGCGGTGAAGCCCACGAGGATCGGCAGGAAGGCGAATGGTGCCGAGGCCAGCAGGTTAATCAAGCCTGCCAGACCCTCCATCTGCGGATATTGTTCAACCAAGGATAATTCGCCAAACAGGTTTTTAGCGGTGAGCACATTGTTCAGGGCCATGAGCAAACCGCCACCGACCAGGATAGGGATCAGCGGCACAAAAATATCCGCCAGCACCTTAATCGAGCGGGTGAAGACGTTGCCACTATTGGCAACCACTTCTTTGAGCTCTTCGGTACTGACGGCAATGCTCTTGCTGGTGGCGTTGTCGAGTTCCTTGAACACCGTGTTGACGTCACCAGGACCAACGATAATTTGGAACATCCCACCAGTTTCAAAGGTGCCTTTCAGATCCGGGTCGTTGTCCAAAGCCTTTTGGTCAACCTTTTTTGAATCTTTTAGCACCATACGCAGGCGGGTTGCACAGTGGGCTGCGGCGACAATATTGTCTTCGCCGCCAACCGCTTTAAGGACGCGGTCAGCAACCTCTTTATGTTGCATAAGAACTTCTCCCTATGTTTAGTTGATCGAAACTCCCCAAAAACCACACAAACTCACATTTTTGCGAAGTCCGATTGTCTACCCCCTCTATTAAACAATCATTGCAACATAAAAACAATAGCTAATCACAGTTTCTTGTGATTGTGCTCCAAATCTCATTGACATTTGGGAAGGTAACAAAACTGGCAGCAATAGCACCATCAGCAGCTGTAACCTCAACCGCACTACGATCCACAAAAACAACCAGTTCACCGGGCGGGCAGGGAACCCGACGTACATCACCTGCTACATCAATTTCCAATACCGGATTCTCCCCCGAAAGATAGTGAATAGTTGCCCCTATCGTCCCTTGTGACCCAGTAATCATTAATGTGGTTTCGTGTCCGTCCAGACGTTCCGAATGCCACAAAATCCCAGAATCAGCGTGATTAATCTCACCGTTCCGGACAGGTTCGGGCACAATCAGGGTTTGTCGAAGCACATGATTATGTACTTCCACTCGCCGCGGCACGGTGAGCGAGTGCACCCATCCTTCCGCCGACGCCGACGGAGTATCGTCCTGTCCTGGCAAACCCATCCAGCCAAGTAATAAACCTGAAGTTTCGCTAAACCCGGTGATCTGTGGCGCATAGAACTGCTGTCCGTGATCTAATTCACTGAATCCTCGAAGCACTGTGAACCGGGTGCCGTCCAACTTGCCAACGATATAGCCGCATTGGTCACTGCTGGCATAGTGAGTAGCGGTATCGGTAGCCACTGGTTCCAGGCCCTGCGGGCAGATAATCAGAATGTCCAGGTCTTCCCCGGTCACCGCATCACGCAAGGTAATCAGGTTCGGGCATTCCCACATGTAGCCGCCCGGCACCAGGTCCGGGGCTGTACCCGGAGCCGCATTAGTGGTATCGAACTCCAGTTCCCCCACAAAATTCCAATTGTGCAGGTCGTCGCTGTGATAGAGCACTACCGTCCCGGTTTCGTCTTCCCGCTGGGCGCCAATGACCATGCGCCAACCATCATGGGAATCACAGGGGTCGCGGGTAATCATGGGGTCCCGGTAGTGGGCGGTGTATCCGGCGGCGGGGCCATCGATAAGTGGATTTGCCACATCACGCCGATACACGCCCCCCATCAGGCCGTCGGGGTCGGCCACATCCACCCGGTTTTGAGTGGCCCGGCGCGCAAATTCCCCATCGGCAGTGGGTTCTTTCAGATTGCCGGTATAGAACAGGTAGACCTGTTCACCATCAACGACTGCACCGCCGGAGTAGCAACCATCGAGGTCGTAGGCAGCATCAGGGTAGAGCGCATCGGGATGATGCGACCACCGAAGGGTGTCGAGCTCGGCGGAGGCATGCCCCCAGCCGGTGCGTTTCTTGCCAAAAGGAAACGCCGGATCATGCTGATAGAAAACATGAAGCCGTCCGGTGCGTGGGGAGACGAAGACGCCATTGGGGTCATTGAGGCGCCCCTGGGGTGGTGTGATGTGATACCGCGGGCGGAAAAATGTTTCAGAACTCATATGGCTATGATAGATGCATCTCATATCACAGGTCATAGGCCTATACTTGTCGCCGTTTCCCCTGGGTGAACATCAACAGCCTAACGCTACTGGCCTAGGCGGACGCATTCTTCCAACTTGTCGTGGCCATAGCCTGCCATGCGGATTGACCGATGTAGCTGCAATTCAAACCCGGTATTCCCCTTGTCCATGATTTTTGCCGAGAGCTTCGGGGCCGGCTGCGGCGCATGATCGTCATCTAGCCAATAGACATACTCGTGCAGCTGTGGCCCGTCACCAAGCAGATAGCGGAAGTTTTTGAACACGAAAAACTGGGTTCGTCCCTTGTCTTCGCTGTCGATCCATTTCTTGGCTTTTTGGGGCGAGATGGGATTGTTGCCGGGCTTGTACACGGCAGATAAGGGATAGGGCAGCAGGCCTTTGCGTAATTGTCGGTCCAGCCAGGTAATGTCTCCATCCGTGTAGCCGGCGGCTTTCAGCTTGCCGGTCACCGACTTCCATTTCGCCTGGTAAGTCGGGTCGGTTTTGTCTTCCAGCTTGGGGTTCATCGCCCGAATCTCGGCAAACTCCGGCACTTCTTTGGCGACCTCGTCAAACACGTAGCTTCGGTTGATGGAACTGTCTTGGCGGAATAGTTTCATTTCGGGGTTCTGATCGTCGACCCCGAAGCTGCACATCCCATTGGCGAATGTGAGTGTGAACGGGTTGGGGCCCTCGGCGTCCTCGGCACTGGCGGCTGGTGGCATCAGTGACATTCCGATAACCGTGGCGGCGATGAGTGCCGCCAATCGATTTTTCATGATTATCCTTTGGCAAAGTTATTGGACTTTACTAAGTATCGAATCATAAACGCATCACTGGTGCTACCGTTGTCACCCCCGCGCCGCAAAACTCCAGCTTAGAACACCCGATACCTGTAGATGACGGCCCCCTGGCCGCCCCCACGCCGACTTTCTGCCCCATCATCTACCGGTATCACAAGTTCTGAGCTGGAGTTCTGGTTTGAGGCCGCCCCGCCAACACCCTCTGAATCGAGAAAGTACAGCTTGGCAAACCGGGACGCCACCCCACGCCGACCAACATGCCCATGATTTGCCCGACATGCGGGCGTAACCCACCCGCCACCAATAGGGCTTCAAATCTTCTGAGCTGGAGTTGCTGGAGTTTGCCGCCACACCACATTCTGGGCGGCTGCGCGAGCCACCCCTCCCCCACAACCCCAGCTCGGCACCCGATGCACCCGACTATTCGGGCAGCAGTGGGGTGGATAATGCCGGAACGAAAAACCCAATCACCGAATTAATGATCCGGTAGATCATGCCCAGTGCCCCACCGGGCTTGCGATCCTGCGAAGACTTGCTAAACATGCTGTCGCTGGCTGCCCGAGAACCGCTGGTCGCGGTGGATTCCGTGGGCGCACCGGATGCAGCAGTCGACTTGGCGGCTGACTGCGATGGGGTATCCGCGCCGGCGCCGAACCCGCCGAGCTTCGCGCACTCCTCTAGAATGTCGTGTTGGTAGCCAGCGAAATCCCTGGCGCGTTTCACTAATTGCAGGTGTCCCTCGCCGCTGGCTTTGTCTGTGATTTTTTCGGAAAGCTCGGGCAATGTTTTGTCCGCCGCCGACCAATATTGGAAGAGCTCGATCTTGCCGTTCTCATCAATGTTGTAATACAACATCTTGGAGGCATAGTGTTGCATAATGCCCTTAGGTTCCATATCAGCTCGCCGTCTAGCCTCTTTCGGGGGTAACGGCTTGCTGAGGTCAGTGTCATCCGCCAATGGGTTCAACATGCCGCGCTTATGGAGCACCCGGTCAATCCACATGATGTCGTTGTCCGTGTAACCTGCGGCTTTGAGCTTGACCACAGCTTTGTCCCAGTTCCCGCGGTATCTCGGGTCGGTGAGTTTGTTTTCCAGGTGAGGATTGGCAGCCCACACTGGGGCGAATTCGGGTACTTCCTTGGCGATTTTATCTAGAACATAGCTTTGATTGATATAACCCCTGTCTTGGGAATAAGCAAGCGCTTCCGGGTTGTTTAGGTCAATTCCAAAGGTACACACTCCATTGTCAAGCTTCACCGTATACGGATTCGTGCCATCTGCCGCAAGAGCTGGAGCAGGCGCTAATGCCGTGATGGCGATGAGCGCCGCCATAAGCCTAGTTGTTGTGGTGTTCATGCCTCTCCTTCAATTCCCATACTTAGTATAAAGGCACGCCCCGGGCGTCGAAAAGCAAGCTAAAAGGCAGGAAGCAGGACCGGACTAACCTGTGAAATGATCGTATACGACTGCACAATGGGATCCTTGCGAAGCGACGGATTCGGTGCCGGCGGCTCTCCTTTGCCGCTGCATTCCATGAGCGCATCGTAACGGTAACCGGCGAAGGTACGGGCCCGCTCGACGAGCTGCTGATAGCCGGCGTTAGCTGGGCCGGTGATCTTCTGCGACAGCTCTGGGTATGGAGCGTCACGACGCCAATAGTGCTGCGGCGCTAGCTCTCCATCAACCTCATCGACCCCCAATTTCGATGGCGCATAATACATCCGCGCAGTCCGTGACTGGGCCTTGACCGCAAACATCGCCTCCCGTGGAGTGATCGCATGAGCCACCTCCTCATCCAGGTCGCGCACGCCTCGCTTCAGCGTGATAGCGTCCAGCCACATGATGTCGTTACCGGTGTATCCTGCGCTTTTGAGCTTTGCGACAACCTTGCCCCACCGTTTCTGGTATGTCGAATCGGTGGCCGGTTTATTTTCCAACCGGGGATTCTCCGCCACCATGAGGCCATAGTCGGGCACCTCCCGCGCTACCGCCTCCATGACATAGCTTCGATTTATAAGATCGCTGTCAGCCAGGTATTGTCTCGCCTCTGGGTTTGTCTCATCAAGGCTGAATATGCAGTGCCCGTTCTTATATCGCACCTGGTAGGGATTGGTGTCATGGACGGTCTGAGCCACGGCAACCCCTGGGGATATAAACACTCCCACAACCAAAAATAGTGCGGTTATGACAGTTGCGGGTTTCATGGCGTCCTCCTTAGGTTTTCCGCCGACATACCAGTAGTCATACCAACCGTAACCCATGAACGGTAGCAACCTTGGGACCAAAACCCGCAGGTAGGCACCTTTTCCTAAAAACACCAAAAGCCACCCCTAAAGGTGGCTAAACGCGCAGCAGTGAATCTGCCGCGGTGGGTGTTACTGCTCTTTCTTGAACGGGAAGCCCAGTTCGCGCAGCAGCGCCCGGCCTTCGTCGTTGTTGGTGGCAGAGGTCACAACGGTGATGTCCATACCGCGGGGCCGATCAACCTTGTCCACGTCGATTTCGTAGAACATGGTTTGTTCGGTCAGGCCGAAGGTGTAGTTACCGTGGCCATCGAATTGCTGGTCGGACAGGCCCCGGAAGTCACGAATACGGGGCAGGGCCACGGTCAGCAACCGGTCCAGGAATTCCCACATGCGGTCGCCGCGCAGGGTCACGCGGGCACCGATGGGCATGCCTTCACGAAGCTTGAAGTTAGCAATGGACTTCTTGGCGCGCCGCAGTTCGGGCTTTTGACCGGTGATCAGGGCCAGGTCTTCCAAGGCACCATTGATGAGCTTGGAGTCACGGGCTGCGGCACCAACACCCATGTTCACAACAACCTTGACCACACCAGGAATCTGCATGACGTTCTCGTAGTTGAATTCGTCATTGAGTTTGGTGCGGATTTCTTCACGGTACCGGGTCTTTAACCGGGGAGTGTAATTCTCGCTCATGCTTAGATGTCCTTCCCAGTACGACGGGAGACACGGACCTTCTTGCCGTTCTCATCAAACCGGTAGCCAACGCGGGTGGGGACGCCATCAGAGTCCAGCACCATCACATTGGACACGTGGATGGGGGCTTCTTGGGTAACAATGCCACCGGAAGAAGCACCACGCTCCGGGGCGGAGTTAGCAACATGCTTCTTCACCCGGTTCACGCCTTCAACCAGCACTTTGTCCTTCTGCGGGAAGGCCTGAATGACCTTGCCTTTGGCGCCCTTGTCGGGGCCGGAAATAACCAAAACCATATCGCCCTTATGCACCTTCATAAGTTAGATCACCTCCGGGGCAAGCGAAACGATCTTCATGAACTTCTTGTCACGCAGTTCACGGGCAACCGGGCCGAAGATGCGGGTACCGCGCGGCTCGTTATCGTTCTTAATAATCACGGCAGCGTTCTCGTCGAACCGAATGTAGGAACCATCGGGACGACGGGTTTCCTTCTTGGCGCGGACAACAACAGCCTTCACAACTTCACCGGCTTTGACGTTGCCGCCGGGGGTTGCTTCCTTGACAGTAGCGACGATCACGTCGCCAATGCCAGCAAAGCGTCGGGTGGAACCGCCCAACACGCGAATGCACAGGATCTCCCGAGCACCGGTGTTATCGGCGATCTTCAGACGCGATTCCTGCTGAATCACTTTGGTCTCCTGACCTCAATTTTATGTGTGACAGATTTCTGGACTGCCACACGCGGTCTATGTACATGCCGCCCCATTCCGCGCAGATGCAGCATGGGAACAACCCCGCTATTCAACCACATTGGGGGTAAGATTCGCAAATATTCCCGACGTGGGCTCTCAGCCCCTAGGCTCACACCGCGGGCGGGCACACCATCGCGCTCTACTGCGTGGTGACCGAAGCTGGAGTTCTGGCTTTACGACGCCTCGGCGCCCCCTTCTGAATCGAGAAAGTCCAGCTTGGGTTTTGCGGCGAAGCTATACTTCGTCGTCGTAAACAAGTTTCACCTTCATTCCTCGTAGCGATTTCAAATCAACTACCGGATCCATTGCCGCGAATTTGCGTAGATCCGATTGCCCAAGATCGACGATAGGATCATCTAAATCAGGGTTATCGAAGTCCTCATCATTGACCCACAATGCTAAAAACGGCCTTTTAAGTTCCAGATCAAGCCACGCATGAGAATTCACTAAATCATCCAAAAGTACATAAACAGCATAGTCAGGTGGGCCGCACCCTGGCCGACTCCATATTGCCGGCGGACGGGCTTCGTCAGCAACCCGTTGAAATATATCTTTCGCCATGATCACACCACCCTCAAGGACAGTCGCAAAGATGCTGAGCTAGAGTTTACTCCCTCACCAAACTCCAGTTCAGCACATTTGCAGCCAGGTGGGACACTTGGGCCACCTGGGCAGTGCAGTGTGGAATAAGCCGCATCCACGGCACCACTAGCGTGTACTTTTATCTACAAGCTGCACACCGGCACGGCGTCACCACGTCCACCTGCCATTGGCACAGTTAAGAATGCACACGGCCACCAGCCACGCGATTCAACAGTGGAACGAACCATCTGCCACTGCTCTTTCGACAATTGCGGCGTGCGTGAGAGCACGAAACCAGCCGACCGATTCGGTGAACCAACAATCGCCAGCGAGTAGTCATCAGCCAGATACGTCACCCGGTAGTTCGTTGCGCCATCTTCTTTTTGGAACGGCACGCCTGGGAAATTCACCCGCAGCGAAGCCTTCGACCGCACAGTTGCCGAGCCATCAATAAAGGACTGCTGGCCCAACGAGGTACCACACGAATTACGCACTGAAATGGTTGTATCGTTCACCAACTTGTACTCAGCGGTGGTGTTATTCGCGCACTGAAGCGTATATGGCTGCGGAACAGCTGCAACCTGGTACCACTTACCCACATACTTTGTAAGGTCCACCGATCCGTCAATCTCCGGCAGCTCAGATCCCGTAATGCCAGGTGGGATCAACTGCGAAGAACCACCACTGGAGCGACCGCCGTTGAAAATATCATCTGCCTGTGCCACCGGTGTAAGTGTCCCAACGGACACCACCACTGCGGCAATAAGAGAAACTAATTTTCGCACAACACACAACCTCAATTCACAATATAAACAAAAACTAACTCAAGCTTATTGCGGTATTCAGGCAAGCACAATGCCTTTGATAGTCTCCACGACTTACCTGTTCCTGTATGGTTTTGTTCATTATGCGGATTGGAGTGAGGTCACCAGGCATGCCACGCCAATGACCGCAAACGCGCATTGTTTCACGGCTGCCCCACGATGTTTCGGGGACTTGAGCGCCAGTGCGGCGGCAGCCACAATCATGGAACCAGCCCCGGCCAGCATCAGGGCGGGATTGCGCATTGCCACCCCAATGCCAGCGATGATTGCCAGCAAGAGGTTATACACACCTTGGTTGTAGGCGAAGAATCGAGTTATAGCCAGCTCTTCGGCCGAGGCTTCACCAAATACCTTTCGAGCGGCGGGTTTATCCCACGCGAATACTTCTAGGTAAAAGATGTATGCGTGCAGTGAGGCTGCGAGGGAGATAAAAACGAGTGCGATTGTCGTCAGCATACAAGCATCATACTGATGCTATCGCACGACCCCACTAAACCTACTGTGTTTGCGGGGATTTTGGTTTTTGGCGGCTAGCCTCGGCAACGACCTTGGCTACCTCCTCGCTGCTCATTGGCGCGAAACCGGGGCAGGCCTCCACCCCGACGTTCACCTGAAGGGTGCCCTTGTCGGACCAGGAGATTTGTTCACTGGAGTGGGTATGTCCGTGGATAAGGGTTTGCCCGAGATCGTGCAGGCGGAATTGCATGGTTTTTTCCGGCTCGTAGTCGCCAGAATAGGGGAAATGGTGCAGCATTACTAATGAGCCGTTGAGCGAGTACCGCGCCACGGTTTGGACGCTGTCGAATACTCGGTTGAAGTTACGTAAGGAGCGTAAATTATTTCGCTTCATGGGATGAGCCTGGTCATGGTTACCTAATAGTGCTTCCATCCACATGTCGGTGTTTTTACGGGAAAGAAGATCGTCGCGGAATTGGGCAATAAATCGCAGGGCTTTTTCCTCCGCCGGAGGTTTGCCGCAGTAAAGGTCGCCAAGCATCCATAGGCGAATTCGCTCATTAGATGGCAGCTTATCCATCCATTGTTCATAAAGGTAGCGGTCGTGTTTATAGGGGTCATCGAAGCCCCGTAACCGGGAAACTAGTCGGTGGCCAAAGTGCGGATCAGAGATAAAGTAATCTTTCATGGCGACTATTCTATCCCTGGTTACGAAAAAATAATACTCAGCTATAACTGTATCGATTCTGTTGATATAGCCGCATAAGGGATCTGTGCGAGAAATGAGTGGCTCGCCATCGCTGTTGGTTATGGCATCATTCCACACCGCAACCAACAGAAGCCGGCGTTAGTCCAGTGGTTCGTCGTCCCACCGGTCTCGGCGGTCGCGGTCGCGGTCCCGATCCCACCGATCTCGTCGATCCCGTTCCCACCGATCGCGGTCCCGGTCCCGACGCGAATCATTGCGTTGCACGTAGAGCCAAGCATTGATGGCGGTCATGCCCACGAGCAGGATTGCCCCACCCACGAAGAATCCAATATAAGGAATGGATCCGGCTGCCGAAATGGAGGTGGGGATGGCTTCGTCCGCGTTTTTGTCGAAAAGTCCACCGTTGTTAGGCACGGTGGTGGGCTGGGCGGTGAAGCCGGTGGCTTTGACTTTATTGTGCGCAGCAGTTTCCGTCGTGTTTTTCGCTGTTCCGCTACGGTTTTGCGACGCACCCCGATTGCCGGCGTTCGAACCCGCGTTCGGTTCCGCGTTGCTGTTGGTTCGGCCGGTTCCGCTGGCAAGGTGGGCGCTATCGCGGCTGGGAGTGGCGCTGGGCTTATTGGCGGCCTCGCTCGTGGCCGCCGGTTTTGCAGT
>ERZ772917.836-NODE-836-length-20293-cov-10.628224_pt1 | contig 20293 bp, 17 predicted proteins | sample MGYA00511187_ERZ772917 | MGnify/ENA primary metagenome ERZ772917 (study PRJEB29015, sample SAMEA2737925) | human oral metagenome | biome: human oral; feature: human-associated habitat; material: dental | place: China | collected 2012 ... | reverse complement strand
CCACCTATCGGGTTAACGTGCGCATCAATGGGCCCAGGTGTCCACCTGCCGGGTTTAGGTCACCACTTATCGGGTTAACGTGCGGGTCATCGGGCCCGCATGTGCAGGATACGTTCACAGAAACAGAAGAGGGACTCACAGCTCACAGGCCTCCCAACGCTCCCCAGGCCTCCCCGGATACGACGGAGGCGGGACCCCACAGGAACCCGCCCCTCGTTGCGCGCGGTCGCCACGCCGTCGGTGCCGAAAAGTCACGCCACCAGCAACACGTAGAGTCCTATAACCCGAAGAATCAGGTCTACGCCCTTTGAACCTTGCCGGCACGAGGCATGCGGTATCGATGACGAGCAGTTGTTCGCAATCTGACTGAGCGTGTGTCCAGCAGATGAAAAACCACACGTCACGGACCAACGTCGCCCACGTTCGGTCCTTTTGCATGCGATGCTATATCCATGGTCACTTCTGCACATCAGCACGGACCTCACCACCACGGTGGTAAAGATGAGGTTCTCGCCCAACGTATGGCGGCGCATGACCGCCTCGCCTATCAATCTCAGGTAGTACTCAGGCTCGGCCAAATGCTTCTGTCCTTTGGTGCGAGCGCTTACCGCGTCAAGAAGTCGATGGCTGACCTTGCACGCGCAGTCGGTATTTCTGAGCATCGAGCGCAGGTCACGTACACAGAGATTATCGCGACTGCCTACGCGAACGGTACATTCCGCACGGAGCTCGCTGAGCAGCGTCTCATGGGCGTGAACGCTGACAAGATCGACCGTATCAACAACTACGTGGCTTCTTTGCATGGCAAGTCCGTACGCGTCGAGGACGTGTCGGACGAGCTCGACAAGATCGCGAAGGTTCCCGGTCTCTACGACTGGTTTTCCAACGCGCTTGCCTCCGGTCTCGCCTGTGCGGCATTCGCGTTTCTCAACGGTGGGGGATGGGTCGAGTGCTCCGCCGTCGCCGTTGCCTCGTTCTTCGGGCAGGCCCTGCGTCGTCAGATGCTGATCCGGCACATGAACCACTTCGGCGTCTGGATGGCCTGTGGCGCTTTGGCTGCGATGATCTACATTTTGCTGGTTGCACCGGCCCAGCACTTCCTCGGCATCGAGTCGACGCATCAGGCCGGCTTCATCTCCGCGCTGCTTTTCCTGGTCCCCGGATTCCCACTTGTGACGGGCCTGATCGATTTGGTGCGTCAAGACTTCCAGGGTGGCGTCGGCCGCCTCGTGTACGTCACGATGCTCGTCATGTCGGCGGGTGTGGCCGTCTGGGCGATTTCGGCTGTTTTTGGTTGGTCTGTGACTCCCGAGTACGGTGTCTCGCTCGTTCCCTGGCTGCATTACCTCCTGCGCTTCCTCACTAGCTTTGTGGCCGCATATGGGTTCGCGATGCTTTTCAACTCGCCGCAACGCGTCTGCGCGACGGCCGCTCTCATCGGTGCGGTTATCAATACGGCTCGTATCGCGCTCCATCTGGAACTCGGCGTTCCCGCTCCGGCCGCCGTCGGCCTCGCGGCGCTCGCTGCAGGCCTTCTCGCTGTGTTCGTTGCCCGCCGGACGCGCTTCTCGCGCGTGACCCTGTCGGTCCCCGCCGTCGTCATCATGATTCCCGGTGTGCCGCTGTACCGTGCGCTCACCTACCTGAACAACCAGCAGATCGACGATGCTCTCGCAGCGCTTTTCACGGTGATGTTCACGATCGTGGCTATCGGTATGGGGCTGGCGCTTTCCCGTATGCTGACGGATAAGAACTGGCTCGTCGAAAAGCAAGATCGAGTCCCGAACCTGTGGGAATACGAGGAGGAGAACGCGTGAAGATCGAGATCGAAGCAAGCCTGAAGCCACCGTCATTCGAGGTCGAGTACGAGATCGACCGCGACGAGATCCGCGCGGTCGGACGCAATATCGCTATCGTGTGCGTGGCGGCGGTGACCGCTCGAGTGCTCGTCGCGCTGATTTCGCGCTGACGCTCATTCATCGACGAGGCCGTGGCGGGGAAACCGGTCGCGGCCTCGTCGCGTGTTCGTGACCCGCTGTTCACCGTTGGCCGGTGAGTCTTGAGCCCGGCCATGCCCCGCCACCGCCCACGGGCACCGCAGCCAGGCCTTGCGGGCCTAGCCGCGGCCTTGGTAGCTATGGGCCCCGCGGCGCCCGTGACGCGCTCAGGAGACGGCGGGAGGGGAGACGAATGGGGCCGACCCGTGCGGGCCGGCCCCATTGTTGCGCGGGATCGAACCCGCGGGAGAATCTACAGCTACATGCCGCCCAGGATCTGCGCGACGACGATCTTTCCGACCATCGCAACCGGGTAGACTAACGCGTAGCCGAGTGCCACGCGAGGATCGGCGTTGGTGCGGCCGTTTGCGAAGGCGAGAACGGCGGGCTGCGTCTGAGCGCCACCGAGCAGACCGGCGAGCTTCGTGCCGCCCATCTTGAAGACCCACCGCATCGTACAGTACAGGCCGATCGCCATAATCGACGTCATGACGATGCCTAGGGCGAAGATGCGGATCCAGTCGCCCGAGGTGAAGGCCTCGAGGATCTGACCGCCTGCCTTGGCTCCAGCCTGTGCGAGGAAGATCAGCAGGCCAAGCTCGGCCATGACCTGGCAGGTTGTGAAGGGGAGCGCAGTCGCGATGGGGCCGATGCGGCCGATGCGTCCGAAGATCAGGCCGACGATGAGAGTGCCTGCGGCGGAACCGATGGAGAAGTACTCACCGGAGGGAGTCAGGATCGGCAGCTCGCCGATTGCGATGCCCAGTGCCATGCCGATGCCCAGGGCGATGGGGTTCAGGTCTGTGAGGCCTCGGGACGAGTCACCGAAGAACTTCGTGATCTCAGCCATCTTGGACGTGGGGGCAACGACACGTACGCGGTCGCCCTCCTGGAGCACCAGGCCCGGCTCAGCGACCATGTCGACGTCACCGCGGCGCACGCGCGAAATCGTCGCGGAGAAATCCTTGGCGAGGCCGAGCGAGGCGACCGTGCGTCCGGCGACCTTCGGATTGGAGATCGTCACGCGGCGGAAGTCCAGGTAGGAGCGGTCCTGCATGAGGGAATGCGAGGACGCGTGGCCCAGCTCGGTGGCGGCGCGAGCGACGAGCTCGCGGGGGCCGACAACCGTCACGAGGTCACCGGGATCCAGGGTGTCGGACATCTGGGGACGGGTGATCGGGCCGGTCTCGCCGCGGCGCAGACGGGAGAAGGAGACCTTCTCACCAAGCTTTTCGTAGATGTCGCCGACGAAGGGGTGATCGTCGCGCTCGACGCGAATTGTGCGGTTCGATAGGGGCGAGGGTGCGTCCTTGTCGTTACGGCCGTAGTGCAGTGCGACCATCGAAGCTGCCAGCATGCCGATGACGCCAAAAAGGTAGGCGATCGAGTAGCCGACCGTCGCGCGGGCCGGATCGCCGGATGCCTCGCCGGCGGCGGCCAGAGCGGGCGTGTTCGTGACCGAACCCGCAAAGGTACCGGCGATCAGCGGAACGTCCATGCCCATGGCCTTACCGAGGTAGAGACCGACGGTGGCAGCGATGCCGTAGAGGGCAACCATCGTCAGGATCGGGCCGACGGCGGTCTTCAGGTTGTGGAAGAACGACGCGCCCGAGTTGATGCCGATCGCGAACGTGAACAGCGTCAGGCCGAGGGTGCCCAACTGGGGGGTAACGCGCAGCTCGATACCGTAGGACTGCGCCCATGCAGCCAACGCGATGGCAAAGAAGAGAACGGCGGCGGCGCCGAGGCTAATGCCCTTGATTTTCACATGGCCGAACGCCATGCCTATACCGATGAGAATGAAGAGGAACAGAACCGGCTGTTCGCTCAGAATCTCGAAGATCTGATGCACGATGAAATCTCCGTGTTGTGGATTGTGATATGAGGTATGTATCAATTAAAGCAGCAATACGTGCTGTGCATCTCAGTCCATCGTCCTAGATGGCGATCAGAGCCCAAAGGTCCGCACAATGAGATGAAGCAGAGCGCGGCGCTCAGGAGAGATACGGTAAAGGCATGCTTAACGCTCACGGAATTGGAATCCTCGCCCTGGTCATCGTACCCGGGCGTGCGGTTCCTGCCGTGTAACGTGAGGATGGATCGCACGCCGAATTCCCCGCATCCGCGCGACTGCCGGATCTGACGGGGTTTTTTCTTTGAGACGGTCCCAACGATTGAGAGGACGAATGGTGAGCGACACCGCCAACACCACCCGCATGACCGGAGCCGAGGCAATTGTGGCCAGCCTCGAGGCCCTGGGCGTCACCGACGTGTTCGGTATGCCCGGCGGCGCAATTCTCCCGACCTACGATCCGCTGATGGCGTCGACGTCCATCCGCCACATTCTTGTCCGTCACGAGCAGGGCGCGGGCCACGCCGCCGAAGGCTACGCCGTGGCCACCGGTAAGGTCGGCTGCGCGATCGTGACGTCTGGCCCCGGCGCCACCAACGTGCTCACCGCCCTGGGTGACGCCTGCATGGACTCCGTCCCGATCGTCGTGATCTCGGGCCAGGTCGGTGCATCCCTGATCGGCAGTGACGCCTTCCAGGAAGCCGACGTCGTGGGCGCCTCAATGCCCATCACTAAGCATTCCTTCCTCGTCACGGATCCCGCGGAGATTCCCGCGCGCCTCGCCGAGGCCTTCCACCTCGCGGGCACCGGCCGCCCCGGCCCGGTCCTCGTGGACATCACCAAGTCCGCGCAGGTCGCCGAGATGGACTTCTCCTGGCCTCCCGCTATCGACCTGCCCGGCTACCGCGTCGCGGACAAGCCGAACATGAAGCAGGTGCGCGCGGCTGCCCGCGCGATCGCCGGTGCTCAGGCCCCCGTGCTCTACGTGGGCGGCGGCATCGTGCGCTCCGGCTCCACTGATGCCCTCGCCGACCTCGTCGAGGTCACGAACGCCCCCGTCGTCACCACGCTGACCGCCCGCGGTGCGTTCCCTGACTCCGATCGCCACAACCTCGGTATGCCCGGCATGCACGGCACCGTGGCGGCCGTCGGCGCCCTCCAGCGCGCCGACCTGATCGTCGCCCTCGGCGCTCGCTTCGACGATCGCGTGACGGGCCGTCTCGACTCCTTCGCGCCCCGCGCCACCGTCGTGCACATCGACATTGACGCTGCGGAGATCTCGAAGAACCGCCACGCCGACATCCCGATCGTCGCCGACCTGGCGACCGCCCTGCCGATCCTCACCGAAGAAATCGCCCAGGCCTCGTCGGAAAACAAGGCGGACATCTCCGGATGGTGGCGCTACCTCGACCGCCTGCGCACCAAGTACCCGATCGGATGGGCTGAGCCCGAAGACGGCATGATGGCGCCCCAGGAAGTCATCAAGAAGCTCTCTGACAAGGTCGGCCCCGAGGCGATCTACGTGACGGGCGTGGGCCAGCACCAGATGTGGGCCGCCCAGTTCATCACGCTGGACAACCCGCGAAGCTTCATCTCCTCTTGCGGCTCCGGCACCATGGGCTACTGCATCCCCGCAGCCATGGGCGCCCAGGTCGCGGCCCCCGACAAGGCCGTGTGGGCGATCGACGGCGACGGCTCCTTCCAGATGACCAACCAGGAACTGGCCACCTGCACGATCAACAACATCCCGATCAAGGTCGCCCTCATCAACAACTCGGTGCTGGGCATGGTCCGCCAGTGGCAGTCCCTGTTCTTCGGCAAGCGCTACTCGAACACGACGCTCAACCCCGTCGAGGGCGAGCAGATCCCCAACTTCGAGATGCTCGCGCAGGCCTACGGCATGGCCGCGCGCACCGTTCGCTCCATCGACGAGGTCGACGAGGCCATCGAATGGGCCATGTCGATCAACGATCGCCCCGTTCTCATTGACTTCCGCGTCTCCAAGGACTCGATGGTCTGGCCGATGGTCGCCGCGGGCGTGTCCAACGATGAGATTCGTTACGCCAAGGGCATGGCGCCCGACTGGGAGGTGGAAGACTGATGACGAATCGTCACACTCTGGCCGTGTTGGTCGAGAACAAGCCCGGCGTGCTCACTCGCGTCGCCGCTCTTTTCGCCCGCCGCGCCTTTAATATCAAGTCGCTGACTGTGGGAGAGACGGAACATCCAGAAATCTCTCGCATGACCATCATCGTGGACGCCGACTCCGCGCCCATCGAGCAGGTGGTGAAGCAGCTCAACAAGCTCATCAACGTCCTCAAGGTCGTTGAGCTTGAACCCGAAGACTCCGTCGAACGGCGTCTGCTCATGATGAAGGTCCAGGCTGACGAGACCCGTCGCACATCGGTCCTGCAGATCGTGGACCTGTTCCGCGCACACGTCGTCGACGTGCAACCCGAGTCGGTCGTCATCGAGTCGATCGGCTCCCTACCCAAGCTGGAGGCGCTGCTGCGGGCCCTGGAGCCCTACGGCGTCACCGAACTCGTCCAGTCGGGCGCCGTGGCCATCGGCCGCGGGTCGCGCTCGATCACGGATCAACTGAAGGAGAAATGAAAATGGCAGAGATCATCTACGACGACGGCGCAGACCTGTCGCTGATCCAGTCCAAGAAGGTTGCCATCATTGGTTACGGTTCGCAGGGTCACGCGCACGCGCTGAACCTGAAGGATTCCGGAGTTGACGTGGTCGTCGGCCTGCGCCCCGGTTCCTCTTCCTGGGCGAAGGCTGAGGCCGCCGGCCTCGAGGTCAAGGACGTGGCCGAGGCCGTCGCCGAGGGCGACGTCGTCTCCGTGCTGCTGCCCGACCAGGTTCAGCGCTACGTCTACGCCGAGCAGATTGCCCCCAACCTGAAGGAAGGTGCCGCCCTCCTCTTCGCGCACGGCTTCAACATCCGCTACGGCTACATCGAGGTCCCCGAGGGCCACGATGTCATCATGGTCGCCCCCAAGGGCCCCGGCCACAAGGTCCGCGAGACCTACACCCAGGGCAAGGGTACCCCGGACGTCGTCGCCGTCGAGGTGGACGCCTCCGGTAAGGCTTGGGAGCTGGCCCTGTCCTACGCGAAGGGCATCGGCGGAACCCGCGCCGGTGTCATCAAGACGACCTTCACCGAAGAGACCGAGACCGACCTGTTCGGCGAGCAGGCTGTCCTGTGTGGCGGCGTCTCCCACCTGATCCAGGCTGGCTTCGAGACCCTGGTCGAGGCTGGCTACCAGCCCGAGATCGCCTACTTCGAGGTCTGCCACGAGATGAAGCAGATCGTCGACCTCATCAACGAGGGTGGCATCACCAAGCAGCGTTGGTCCTGCTCCGACACCGCTGAGTACGGCGACTACGTCTCCGGCCCGCGTGTCATTGGCGAGTCCTCCAAGGAGGCCATGAAGGCTGTTCTGGCCGACATTCAGGACGGCACCTTCGCCCGCAAGTTCATCGCCGATCAGGATAACGGTGCCCTCGAGTTCAAGGCGCTGCGCGCCGAGGAAGAGGCTCACCCGATCGAGAAGACCGGCCAGAAGCTGCGCAAGGCCTTCGGCTGGACCGATTCCGACGAGGACTACACCGAGGGCAGCGCCGCGCGCTGATCTCGGGCTCTGTTTCGGATAGCTTCACGCCCCGGCCTCGTTCCTAACTTGGGACGAGGCCGGGGCCCGTTTGTGCTGAAAGGTGTGGTGACGCTCGACAGCGTTCCCGCGAGGGTTAGTTCGCCGTAGCTTCGTCGGCGCCGTTTGTCCAGGGAAGGGGGGTGGGGGAGAGGGCATCCGCGTTGGAGACGGTGGAGATCGGTGCAACGATCACGAGGGAAGCGACGGCGGCCGACGCGACGCGCGTCAGAGTTCGACGGGAGGGGCGCACGGTAGTTCCTTGCTGCGAAAGACTGATTGACAGGACTAGTTTAGTAGCCACTACTTTCTGAGCAACTCTTTGTGATGTCTTGCATGGGGAGCTGGGGTTCGTTCCGTCTGCGAAAGGAATTGTCGCTGTGTTCTCGTGGCTACAATTGGGTGTGGCTCCCCTGGGGGTGGGTTCATCCGCCCAGCTCAAGATCCTGTTCGTAATTTACGATCTGTATACGCGCGGTAATGGGCTTGCTGAGTCCGCGCGTCGGACCATTATGCTCCTGCGAGAGCGGGGGCATGATGTTCGCGTGCTGTCTGCCCCTCCAAGTCACGGTGATGATTGTGGCGCCGGTGTGCCTGATTATCCGCTTCCGCACCTTCGTATCCCACTCGTTGCGCCACTCATTGCCTCTCAGGGCTACGCCTTTGCCCGTTCGGATCGTCGCCAGATCGACCGGGCGCTCGACTGGGCGGACGTGGTGCATCTGGAAGAGCCTTTCATGTTGCAGGCCATTGTTGCGCGGCGTGCGCGCGCTCTTGGTGTGCCAGCTCTGGCGACCTATCACATTCATCCGGAAAACCTGACGGCCTCCGTGTATCTCGATCGCTGTACTGTCCTCAATCGTGCGATTCTTCAGGTGTGGAAACGCTTCGTTTTTGGTCGCTGTGGTGCGCTTCAGTGTCCCTCGTCCTCGGTGTGGCGTCGCGCTTCATCGTTGAGGCTGTCTGCGAGGCCATTTGTTCTCTCGAATGGTGTTCCGCTTGACGATGTGAGAGCAGATGGTGGGGGTCGTGGGGATGGGTTGCCCATCGTGCGCCTGTTGTCGGTCGGTCGCTTCTCGCGCGAAAAAGATCAGGTGACGATTCTGCGGGCGCTCCGCTTCAGTTCTCATGCTCGTTCTATTGAGTTGACGTTGGCGGGGCGGGGACCGACCGAGCGTCGCCTGCGAAAGCTATCGGATCGCCTTGTGCGGGATGGGGTGATCGAGCCCCCTGTGCGCTTCGCCTTCATGGGGCCTGAGGAGATGGCTCGAGCTTCGCGAGAGGCTGATCTCTATGTGCATGCGGCGCGGATCGAGGTGGAGGGCCTTGGTGCTCTTGAAGTGCTACGCCATGGGGTGGTCCCTGTTCTGGCGCGTGGTCCTTTGGCTGCGACCAGTCAATTCGCTCTTTCGGAGGAGAGTGTGTTCGAGGCGGGGGATCCGCGTTCGCTTGCCCGTACGATCGACGGCTGGGTCGATCGCGGTAGTGAGGATCGTCTGATCGAGGCGGCTCGCTATTGGCGTGTGGGGGCTCAGTATGACATCCGTTCGTGCGTGGGTGAGTTGGAGCGGGTCTATCGCTGGCTGGTTGCAGGAGGGGAGTTCCCTGGTCAGGAGCCTGACAGTATTGGCGGGATTTATTCAGTTGCAAGGTAATTGTCCTAGACGTTGATAAAAGTTGTCTGTCGTATAACTGGTTAGCGAGCATCTAAATGTGTGTGATGAATCTCATGGATAGTGACTCATGACTCGCTGACCGCTGATTGACAACCCATATCGGAAGGACCAATGATGACCCTCCGCCACTACGGGCGCGCCCTCGCGGCTGCCTCGGGAGCTGTGCTGCTGTGCGCGACTCTCTCGGTTCCCGCGCTCGCGACCCCGTCCAGTGACACCGGTGCAGCTGCGCCGGTGGCGGCCTCGGCAACGGACGAAGGTTCGGCCCCCATCACCGTCACCGTCACCTACACCAACAACACCGACAGCACTCTCACCGTCTTCCTGGTGGACTCGAACCTGTCCGGCGTCCTCACCACCGGCGCTCCTAACTGCCGCTGGCACAACCTCGCCGCGCACACCACCAAGCAGTGCACGACCGCCACGCACACCGTGACCGCCGCCGATGTCGCGGCCGGCACCTTCACCCCGATGACCACGTGGGCGGCCACCCGTGACCGCAACGGTACCGACGCCATCGCCGGTGGCATCACTGCCAACGCCGACCCGGTGACCGTCGCCCAGGGCGAGCGCCCCCGGCCCCGGACCCGCTGGAGACTCCGCAGGACTACGCGATCGGTGACAAGGTCCGCCTCGCGTCCCCCGGCCTCGCCGGTTTCAGCTGCCACCGCATCCCCCCGCTGACCACCGCCGCCAACGGCTGGATCATCGCCGTGTGGGACGGTCGCCCCGACACCTGCCAGGAGCCGCAGCCCACCCCTGAGCCTGCCCCCGTGGTCACGCCCGCGCACTGGGTGAACACCGGCTCGGGCTGGAAGTGGCAGCTGGAGGACTCCAGCTACGCGACCAACCAGACCATCACGATTGGTGACGCCACCTACCGCTTCAACTCGGCTGGCACGATGGTCACCGGCTTGGACCTCCAGGACGGCAAGTGGAGCTACTACAACGCCTACGGCGCTCGCGTAAGCGGCTGGGTCAAGGACGGTTCCTGCTACTACCTGGATCCCGCGACCGGCGTTATAGCGACCGGCTGGGTGCAGGTCGACGGCACCTGGTACCTCCTCTCGGCCTCCGGTGCGATGCTCACCGGCTGGCAGCACGCCGGCAGCTGGTACTACCTGGCCCCCTCGGGTGCCATGCTCACCGGCTGGCAGCACGTTGGCGTTACCTGGTACTACTTCGCAGGTGACGGTCACATGGTCACCGGCTGGCAGATGATCGACGGCCGCTGGTACTACTTTGCATCCTCGGGTGCGTGGATCTGATCCGCATCTATCGCGGCCGGGGCCGGGGGAGCGTGTGTGCCCTCCCGGCCCCGGCCTCGTCTATGGGGGACGTCACGGCGTAAAGAGACCACGGGTTGGACCCGTGCGGACGCGCGGCGTGGACGCGGGCGAAGATGGAGTCATGACACTGAACATCGCAGTAATCCCCGGCGACGGCATCGGCAAGGAAATCGTCCCCGAAGGCCTGAAAGTCCTGGACCGCGTCCTGGCAGACAAAGGCATCGACTACTCCACCACCCACTTCAACCTGGGAGCCGAGCGCTGGCACGCCACCGGCGACACCCTCACCGACGAGGACCTCGAGGCGATCAAGCGCCACGACGTCATCCTCCTGGGTGCGGTCGGCGACCCCTCCGTGCCCTCTGGTGTCCTCGAGCGCGGGCTGCTCCTCAAGCTGCGCTTCGCCCTCGATCACTACGTGAACCTGCGACCCTCCAAGTACTACGAGGGCGTGCCCAGCCCCCTGGCCAACCCCGGCGACATCGACTTCGTCGTCGTGCGCGAAGGCACCGAGGGCCTCTACTGCGGCAACGGCGGGGCCGTGCGCGTGGGCACCCCCCACGAGATCGCGACCGAGGTCAGCGTCAACACCGCCTACGGTGTCGAGCGCGTCGTGCGCTACGCCTTTGAGGCGGCCGCCTCGCGCAAGAAGCACCTGACCCTCGTCCACAAGCACAACGTCCTGGTCAACGCCGGACACATGTGGCACCGCATCGTCGACGAGGTGGGGGAGGAATACCCCGACGTGCGCGTCGACTACTGCCACATCGATGCTGCCACCATCTACATGGTCACCGACCCGGGCCGCTTCGACGTCATCGTCACCGACAACCTTTTCGGCGATATCCTCACCGACGAGGCCGGGGCAGTCACCGGCGGCATCGGCCTGAGCGCGTCCGGCAACCTGAACCCCTCGCGCGAGTTCCCCTCGATGTTCGAGCCCGTGCACGGCTCCGCCCCCGACATCGCGGGGCAGGGCAAGGCGGATCCGACCGCTACCATCTCCTCGGTCGCGCTCATGCTCGACTTCATGGGATTCGCCGAGGAAGCCGAGCGCGTGCGCGCGGCGATTGATGCTGACATGGCGGCGCGCGCCGAGGCTGCGGCGGCCGGAACGCCGCTCGTGCGCTCCACCTCCCAGATCGGCGACGACATCGCCGCGAGGGTCTGAGACATCGATACAGCAGGGCCGCTCCCCGGATGGGGAGCGGCCCTGCTGTTAGATCCGTCGGAGCGACGGCCTCGCAGCGCGCGTGTTAGCGCGTGCCGATGAGAGCGGGCAGGGGAGTGCGCGACGCCCACTGCTCGATGTCGATGAGGGCGGCGCTAGCCCCCGCAGCGCGCACGTCGGCGGAGTCGCTCGCGAGCATTGCGGCATCAGCCGCCAGCAGGTTTGAGGCCAGGGACGCGCCGTCGAGGGCATCGAGCGTGCAGCGCGGTGTGCGTGTGTCCGCAGCACCGGCGCGCAACGCAGTATCGGCGCGGGTGAGCAGCTCGCCGGAGACGTTGTACGCGTCGCTCAGCGTCCCCGCGCTCACCTGCGCCTTCGGCAGGGACGAGGCAGTGCAATCCCACGTGGCGACAGCCTGTGAGAGCTCCGCCGAAGAATCGAGATCCTTGCCGGAAGGGGCGAACGTGGGGGAGATGGACGACTCATTGAACAGGTCAATCGCCCAGGTCTGAACGCCCTGACGTGACGCCGTGTTCACGCGGTCGTTGATGAGTTGTGCCGCGTCGTCACCGGCCTCGAGATCGATACCGTAGACGTGGGCGAGGGTCACCGCGCTCGCGTAACGCCCAAGCGCAGAAGCGCCGAGCGTGCGCGCCTCTTCGGCGGACGTCTTGTCCGGGTCGGCAGCAATCTCGAGGTCGCGCGTAGCCGTGCGCGCCAGCCACGACACGTACGCCGAGACATCGGTGGGAGCCTCGGAGACGGGTGTCGGAGCGGACTCGCCCTCGGGCGTCGCCCCGCCCCACGGGTCCCACAGTCCGCCGAGCGCCTCGAGCCGTGCCTGCGAGGACGAAGCCACGTCACGCAGAGCGGACGAACAGGACGCGCAATCCGTCGCGACGTCCGCCAGCTCGGTCGCGCGTGCCGCAGCGGCAGCTTCCGTGCGCGCAGCCTGGTCGCGAACCGCCGCGAAACCAGACAGGGTGGGCAGCGACGACGCGCCGCACGCGGACAGCGCGAGAACCGCAGCCGACGTCACGACGAGGCCGGGGATGCGGTGTGTGGTCAAAGTCAGTTTTGCGAAACGCACACCCGCATCATCCCACACCCCCGGGTAGGATAGGGAACTGACCCGCGTACGCGAGAGAAAGATAGGCGCATATGGCATCGTCCACGTCAGGGGGACCGCTCGAGGAGCTGCTGGCTCCCGTGGTCGCACGCTCGGGACTGGAACTGGACTCGGTGACCCGCTCACGCTCCGACGCGATGCCCCTCCTGCGGGTCGTCGTCCAAGCGCCCATCGGTGCCGAAGGAATTGACTCAGACACCCTCGCTGAGGTGTCCCGCGCCGTGTCGAAAGCCCTGGACGTCGCGGACCCGATCGACGGTGAATACCTGCTCGAAGTCTCCACGCCGGGAGCCGAACGCGAGCTCACCAAGGTTGGGCACTGGTTGCGACAGATCGGACGCCTCGTGCGCATCAAGCTGCGAGCCGGCGGCTACGTCTCCGGACGCGTCGTCGCCGCGAACGAGACCAGCGCAACGATCGATGTCGACGGCGAAACGACTACCATTGACTATTCTGACATGAGGAAGGCGCGCTCCCGCGTCGACTTTGGAACGGGGAACTAACCCCGTGATCTGCGATGTGCCCGGCTTCGTTGACGCAGCCGGGCACATGTGTGTGATCCGTTTGATAATGAACCCGATGGGGTGTAAAGTGTGATGCGATGCACGGGAGCCCCAGAAGTGAGGGGCTGAGAGGGAGGCGATCCTCCGACCGACACACCTGATCCGGGTCATACCGGCGTAGGGACGCAGACACTTCTTCCACGAAGGCTCGTGCGCGCACGCGAAAGAGCCTACGTGAGCGACGATAACAATCATCTCGATGTGACGACCAGGGTCTGGCCCGTCATCTCCGACGAGGAAATCTCCCGGGTACTCGCCCGCCTCGCCACCCCACTCGCAGGCACCGCCCTGCAGGTTTCGAACCGCCCAACGACAGCGGGAATCCTCGTAGATGCGGGCGACACGACGGTTTTCATCAAGCGTTATGGGCCTGGCGCCGTACCCCCCGATCACCTGCGAGCTGTCCACGGCCTCGTCGCCCACGTACGCGCGAAGGGTTTTCCCACCCCAGCCTTTCTGCCCTTTGCGGACGGCGATACCGTCTGGGAAACACCTACGGGCACGTGGGAGGTGTGCGAAGGGGCAATCGGTGAGGACCGGTACCGTGATGATCCCACGTGGACGATTCCGGGCACCCTCGAGGAGGCGCACGCCCTGGGCGCCATGACCGCGCAACTCGCCCTGGCCTCGGCGGACTATCGAGCCCGCAACAACCCGCCCTGCGCCTACCAGTCACGCATGCGCCTCTTCGCCGACGATCCCCGCCGAGAACTGGCCCGATGGATCGAGCAGCGACCCGGGGTTGCGGCCTTCCTGCGCGATACGGGCAGACGTATCGAAGATCAGTGGGAACCGCATCTGAAGTTCGCCGCCGCATACGCCCCGATCGCCCGCGATCTGCCGACGTCGTGGACCCACGGAGACCTGCACATCTCCAACGTCTTCTGGCAGGGCCTCGCCCCCTCACAATTCATCGATTTTGGGCTGGCCGATCTCAATCCCTCCATCTACGACTTGGCGCTCGTTATCGAGCGCAATGCCTTCGAGTGGACGCGGATCGTCGACGGCGAGGAAGAGGCAGTCCACCGAGACATCACCCTCGCCCTCATCGAAGGCTACGAGGACGTGAGACCCCTGAGTCCTCTCGAACGACGCGGCCTCATTGCCTTGATGCCGCTGATCCAAGCGGAGTCTGGCCTCAACTGGATCGACTACCAGTACGGGGTGACCCGATCCGTCCCGGGCGCGACTTGGTGCCTTGACATTTTTTTCGGCGAGCATACTCGGTGGTTCACACGCCCGGCTGGGCAGGACTACCTGGCGTGGCTCGACGACGCAGTGATGCACGAATGAAAGGAAAAACAATGAAACGAACTATCAAGGGGCTTGCATTGCTGCTGCCCGCCTGCGCTCTCGCCGTGGCGGCCTGCTCAGGCACCGCAACGAACTCCCAGAGCGAGCATGTGCGGGAAACAGTGAGTGTCGTCCTGGACTGGACACCAAATACAAACCATTCCGGCGTCTACCTGGCCATGGCCCGCGGATACTACGACCAGGCGGGTATCGATGTTGAGATCTTGCCCTACTCCGAAGCGGGGTCCGCGTCAGTTCTCCTGGGTGGAGGGGCCGATTTCGCCTTCGAAGGGGCCTACTCCGTGATCGCCGGCAAAGCGCGTGGTGACGACATGACCATGGTCTTCAACCTCCAGCAAGAGTCCTCGCAGGGCATCGCAGTACGCGCAGACAACTCGGACATCATGAGGCCCGCCGACCTTGACGGAAAACTCTTTGCAACCTGGGGCGCAGCCGAAGGCGTCGCGAAGGTACAAACTATGATCCGCAACGACGGCGGACAAGGAAACGTGGAGACCGCGCTGCTCGGAACCAGCGCCTACGCAGCCGTCTACAACGGCACGGCAGACTATGCCGAAGGCCTCACAACGTGGGAAGGGATCGAGGCGGACCTCGCCGGAACTCCCGTCAAGTGGTTCATGCCCGCTGACTACGGTGTTGAGACGACGCCCGCCGAGCTTGGTCTGGTAACAACCCCCGCATACCTGCGAGACCACTCCGACCTGGCAAAGCGATTCATCCAGGCGACCCAACGCGGATACAAGGATGCCATCTCCGATCCGTCCGGTGCTATAGACGCACTGTTGAATGCCAATCCCGACGCCGCCATCGATCGCGAATTGGCCACCAGGAGCCAGGAGCTGCTCTCATCGCAGTACTGGAAGGACTCAGCTGGCAGCGTCGGTCACGGTGACGTCGATCGTTGGCAGCGCTACATCGACTACCTGGAGGGACAGGGCCTCCTCGAAGACGCCAACGGGAAGCCCGCATCCGCCGGCCTGCGCGGCGCAGACATGGTGACCAATGATCTCCTCGAGTAGGACAAGCTCGGAGGCTGGGCGCACGTGCGACAACGTCGTGCGCTCAGCCTGGGCACTCGCCTCCCTGGGTGTGGTCGTGACAGCGTGGCAGATTCTCCACGCCTGGTCCGGCCTGCCAGAGCGGATCCTGCCGGCTCCCACCACAATTGTTACCTCGGCATCGGCCAGCTGGCCGTCGCTCAGAGCGGCTGCGTGGGCGACGGGTATCGAAGGGATCGCGGGCATGCTCGTCGGAATCGCTGCGGGAGTCATCATCGCTTTCACCACGTCGCTCTGGCCCCGTTTCTCCCATGTCGCCATGCCAATCCTGGTTGTCTCCCAGACAATCCCCCTGGTGGCGATCGCACCCCTCATGGTGATTTGGATGGGCTTCACCATGGCCTCGAAAATTGTGGTCGTCGCGGTGTTCACCGCCTTCCCCGTGGCTATTGCCTTGCTGCGCGGTCTCGGGCGCGTGCCAACCTCCCTCACCGACCCACTCACTGTCGCCGGTGCCTCGCGTCTCTGGATCCTCATCCATGCGCGGCTGCCCTGGGCGCACACGCACCTGTTCTCGGGCATCCGCATCGCGGCTACCTACGCTTTCGCATCCGCTGCGACGGCCGAGTTTATGGGTGCCAAACGTGGACTTGGCGTCTTCCTCCTGAGTGCGCAATCGTCATTTCGCACCGACCTCGTATTTGCCGGAGCCGGAGTCCTCGTGCTGATGACACTCCTGCTCTACGGACTCGTTGCCGCTGCGGAGGCGGTGACATCCCGTCGCTCCCTGCCCTCCCCCTGGAGGCGAATGAAGGGGAGTCGGAGCGTCGTTCCCGGACGCATCGACATCGCTGACGTGTCGAAAACCTACCGCTCCTCGCGGGGGGAAGTGCGAGCGCTTGAGCGTGCGAGCTTGGCGGTAACGGAGGGGAAGATAGCGGCCGTCGTCGGGCCCTCCGGATGCGGCAAGAGCACACTCATCCGTATTACGGCTGGACTCGAACAGGCAGACCACGCGCTCGACCACGTGCAGCCGAACACTTCTATGTCCTGCGCCCTTATGCCGCAATCGGACTCGCTCGTGCCCTGGCTCAGCGTTCGAGACAACGTGGCTCTGCCTCTCGTCCTGGCGGGAGCCCTGAAACGGGACGCTCGCGCCCAGGCGCAAGCCGCCCTTGAGGGGCTGACACTCGGCTCATTTTCCTCCCACCGGCCCGATGAGCTGTCCGGAGGAATGCGTGCCCGTGTTGCTTTCGCTCGTACGATGCTCACCCCGGCCAGCGCGATCCTGCTTGATGAACCCTTCGGAGCTCTCGACGCCCTCACTCGGGCAGACGTGTGCGACTGGCTCGCGGGCATTCTCGACGAGGAATCGCGCACAACCATCATCGTCACCCACGACATCCGGGAAGCCGTTCAACTTGCCGACACCGTCCATGTCATGAGCGTGCGGCCCGGGCATATCACAGACATCATCCCGATTGATCTACCGCACCCTCGCGGGCGCGGTACCCGACGACTGGAGCGATTTCACGCCCTGTGCGCCCGCGTGGAAGACGCTCTTACCAACACTCACGCGCGCACCGAACACGAAGGAACACCATGCCAGTCACACGAGTAATGCTCGAATATGTACACCCGTGGCCCAACCATGCCGGCCTCTTCCTGGCCAGGCACAATGGAGGCTTCGCGCGGGCGGGTCTCGACGTCGAACTGATCTCCGACGGTTACGACAGGGGAGGGGCGCCCGCGATGCTCGCGCGCGGTGAATACGATGTTGCCTCCCTGCGCCTGGGACACGTTCTGCAGTCGCGGTCCGCTGGCGTGCCTTTCGTCGCCGTTGCAACGCTCAATCAGCGTCAGCTCGGATCGGTGATCACAACGCCCGCGACTGGGATCTCACGCTTCGCGGACCTTGAAGGAAAGACCGTTGCCGTTCCGCCTGTTGCTCGCCTCATTCACGAAGTGTGCGAGGCGGTGGCCGCGGACGGGGGAGACCCCACCCTGATTCGCTTCGCGGACCCCGGCAACTGGGAGCCCGATGTTCGCTCCGTCGAGCAGGGGATCTACGACGCCGTTATGAACGTTCGTGCGTGGGAACCCTTCCAAGGAAACACTCCTCTTGATGAGGTGATCGTCCTCGAATTCGACTCGGTAGGGGTCGCACCTCATCACTCCTACTTCCTGTCGGTGCGCGAGGACACCCTGGAAAGCAATCCCGAATTCGTCCGTACGTTCCTCGCCGCTGCGAGTGTCGGCTATCGGGAGGCAATGGACGACGAGGACAGCGCCGTCGAAGCGATGACGTGGCCCATGTGCCACGTGCGCCCCGACGTACTGCGTGCCTCGCTGCGGGCAATTCGTGACTCCTGGTTCACTCCCTCCGGACGCTGGGGCGAGATTCAAGAGGATCTCGTGACTTCCTACACGGAATGGATGGAAAAGGGCGGGTGGCTCGAAGAGGGCAGCTCGGTTGATGATCTGGCGGGAGCTTGGACGAACTCCTTCCTGCCGTAGAAAAGTACCCAGCGGGCGCTCGCGCGCCCGTTCGCAGACGCCTCGCCCATTCCCCAGTGTGGCTGAGGCGTCTGCTTGTCAGGCGCACGTCGCGGATGAACGTGACGTGGGCGAGACAATCGCAACGACCACCAACCGCGCCAGATCGATTACCATGGGTAATCAGGATATGAGGAAGGCGCGCTCCCGCGTCGACTTTGGAACGGGGAAGTAGGAGACCATGGAAATCGATATGACCGCCCTGCGGATGGTAGAAAACGAGAAGGGCGTCAGCCTCGAAACCCTCGTCGACGCCATCGAAGAGGCGCTGCTCAAGGCGTATCACAACCTGCCCGGCGCCATCTCCCAGGCCCGCATCGAAATCGACAAGAAGACCGGACGCGTCACCGTCATGGCTATGGACGAGGACGAGGACGGCAACCCGATCGGCGAGTTCGACGACACCCCGAAGAACTTCGGGCGCATCGCCCAGTCGACCGCGCGCTCCGTCATCATGCAGCGCCTGCGCGACGCTGACGACCAGCGCGTCTTCGGTGACTTCGCCGGACGCGAAGGCCAGATCATCACGGGCATCGTCCAGGCCCCGCGCCCCGGCCGCCCCACGATGGTCCAGGTCTCCGACGACTTCGAGGCCGTCCTGCCCGACGGTGAAAAGGTCCCCGGCGAGTCCTACCGCCACGGCGACCGCATCCGCGCCTACGTCGTGGGCGTTGAGCGCACCGAGCGCGGTCCCCGCATCACCCTGTCGCGCACCCACCCCAACCTCGTTGCCGGCCTCTTCCAGCGCGAGGTCCCCGAAATCCAGCAGGGCCTCGTCAAGATCAAGGCCATCGCCCGCGAGGCCGGCCACCGCACGAAGATCGCCGTGGCCGCCACCCGCGAAGGTATCAACGCCAAGGGCGCCTGCATCGGCCCGATGGGCGCGCGCGTGCGCTCCGTCATGGCCGAGCTGGGCGGGGAGAAGATCGACATCGTCGACTACTCCGACGATCCGGCGCGCTTCGTCGCCAACTCGCTGTCGCCCGCACGCGTCACCCGCGTCGTCGTCCACTCCGTGGACAACCGCACGGCGACGGCCATCGTCCCTGACTTCCAGCTCTCCCTCGCCATCGGCAAGGAAGGCCAGAACGCCCGCCTCGCCGCGCGCCTGACGAACTACCACATCGACATCCACGCCGATACGGAAACCGGCGACGACGCAATCGCCTCGCGCGTCTCGACCCCCGACGACGTGACAAGTCGCTCATAGAATATGAGACGAGCAATCCCCTAGCTGGACTAAGCTAGGGGATTGTGTCGTATTCTGTGCCGCCAGTGTCCACCCCTGGGCCCCAGCGCACCTGCATTGGATGTGGCGCACACGCGCATCGATCCGCGCTCGTGCGGATCGTTCGCTCGCCGGACGGCTCGATTCGTCTCGACCGAACGGCCACTCTTCCGGGCCGAGGGGCCTGGATTCACCCCGATGCGGGGTGCATCCACAAAGCCCGAGCCAGACGGGGTCTCTCGCGTGCGTTCCGAACGGGAAACGTGACGGACGGCGTGTGGGACGACGTGGAGGAGTTGATCAACCACCAGTGATGGCCACGGGCCATCAACGCCGAGAAAATGGAAGCGGGTTGGAAGCTGATGGGCACCCGATGAGTACCCAGCGATGAGCTGCCAGCAATATCAGTAAGGCGTCTCCGGTCCGGAGGCGCTTCCGGAATGGAGAAATGTGGCAAAGTTGCGTGTCCACGAGCTCGCCAAGGAGCTCGGAATCACCAGCAAAGAACTGATGGGTCACCTGAAGGAAGCAGGTGAATTCGTCAAGTCGTCCTCGTCCTCGCTCGAGCCGCCCGTCGTGCGGCAGATGCGCGAGAAGTTCGCGGCGGCACCCAAGACCAAGAAGGCGGAGGCAAAGCCCGCCCCGAGGAAGCCCGCGGCCCCCAAGCCCGGCGCGGCGAAGCCCGCCCCGAAGAAGCCCGCGGCCCCCAAGCCCGGCGCTCCTAAGCCCGGCGCGCGCAAGAGCGAAGCGGCCCCCAAGCCTCGCGGCAAGAAGCCCGCTGAGGGCACAGCGCCCACGCCCGCCGGCCGCAGGCCCGCGGAGGGCGGCGCCCCCAAGCCCGCGCCTCGTCGCGGCGACGCG
>ERZ772917.831-NODE-831-length-20398-cov-9.480214_pt1 | contig 20398 bp, 13 predicted proteins | sample MGYA00511187_ERZ772917 | MGnify/ENA primary metagenome ERZ772917 (study PRJEB29015, sample SAMEA2737925) | human oral metagenome | biome: human oral; feature: human-associated habitat; material: dental | place: China | collected 2012 ... | reverse complement strand
CCCGTACCCCCCCTCGGGTTTCAAGCAACGCGGACCCCCGGCGCACTATTCCCCAAGCAAGCGGGCCTCCAGCACCTGGTCGCGCTTGAAACCCTCGAGGCGCAGGTAGAAGTCGGCGGCGTCCAGGAGGGCCTGCATGGGGGTGAGCCCGATGATCTCGCTGCCCACGACGCTGACGCCGTAGCGCGCGGCCTCGGACTTGACGGTCTCGAAGACGCGGTGCAGCGGGGTCGCGGTGTAGTCCGTCATATTGATGGAGACCTGAGTGATCCCCCTTTCCTCGAGCGCCAGGCCGATGGCGCGGCAGTTCACATAGCCGCCCCTGGCCGCGCGGATGGTCTGGGCGATGTGTTTGGCCAGCGCCACGTCGGGGGTAGACAGGTTGATGTTGAAGGCCACCAGAAAGGGGCGCGCGCCGACGACCGTAGCTCCGGCCCGGGGGTGCATGGCCCGAGGCCCCTCGTCGGGGGCGCGTTCCGGCGTTTTGATGGCCTCCTTCAGCCCCTCGTACTCACCCTTGCGGATGTCTGGCAGCGCCTTCATCGAGGGACGCTTCGCGGCGGCCTCGTAGAAGTAGACGGGAATGGAGAGCTTGTCGGCAATCTCCCTGCCCAGCTCGTGGGCCAGAGCCACGCACTCCTCCATCGCAACGTTCGAGACGGGGATGAAGGGAATGACGTCCGTCGCACCGATGCGGGGATGCCCGCCCCTGTGCTTCTCCATGTCGATCAGCTCCGCGGCCCTGGCGCAGCAGGCGAACGCCGCCCGCTTGGCGGCCTGGGGCTCGCCCACGAAGGTGAGCACCGTCCGATTGTGACTGGGGTCGGAGGAGTGGTCCAGGACGGTCACGCCGGGCGTCCCGCGCGCCTCGTCGATGATGGCCTCGATGACCTCGGCCCTCTGCCCCTCGCTGAAATTCGGTACGCATTCCACGAGCTTCGCCATATCCGTTCATCCTGTCCTTTCATTCCGGTCATTCCGGCATCCGCAATGGGTTCAAGCGCCGTATGGTTTCGAATTCGCCTTGCCTCAGCATTATAGACGAAGACGAAAAAACGAAAAAGTCCGTGCCCCCCGCCTTTTACGTTTCCCCCTCTTTGACTATAATGAATGCAGGATGGAACCGGAGGAACGTACCGGACCACCAGCTCGGTCAGCATAGGAGGACTCTCGATGGACAGGCAACGGAACGGCTGGGACTTTGTCATCGACGTGATGAACGGAATGGGGCGCGGACTCTTCGCCTCCCTGATCGTGGGGCTGATCCTGAGGCAGGCGGGCACCTACCTCTCGGTCCCCCTGCTGACGAAACTCGGCAGTGCGGCGCAGATCCTCATGGGGCCGGCTATCGCGGCCAGCATCGCGTGCAGCGTCTCGGCTCCGCCCCTGGCGGTCTTCTCCTCCCTGGCGGTCGGCGCCGTCGGAGCCGGGGCCTTTGCCGGCCCCGCGCCCGTGCCAGGCGAGCCCGTGGGGGCCGCCGTCGCAGCTCTCGTCGGAGTCCTGTGCGGCAAGATCGCGCAGGGGAAAGGCGGCAAGGGGCTCGACATCCTGTTGATCCCTCTCGCCACGATCGTCGGCGGCGGACTCGCGGCCGTGACCTGCGCACCCTGGATCGCGAGCGGGATGAACGCCGTAGGGGATCTCGTCAACCTGACGACGACCCTGCAGCCGCTGCCGATGGGCGTCGCCGTCTCCGTCGTCATGGGGATGATCCTCACGCTGCCGATCAGCAGCGCCGCCCTGGCGATCTCGTTGGGGCTCTCGGGACTCGCCGCCGGGGCCTCCACGGTGGGGTGCAGCGCGCAGATGGTCGGGTTCGCGGTCATGAGCTTCCGGGAGAACGGGATCGGGGGCCTGATCGCTCAGGGGCTGGGCACGTCCATGATTCAGGTGCCGAACATCATGCGCAACCCCTGGATATGGGTCCCGCCGACCCTCGCCTCGGCCATCCTGGGCCCCCTCGCGACGCTGCTTTTCCGGATGAAGAACAACAGCGTCGGCGCGGGGATGGGGACGAGCGGCCTGGTGGGGCAGATCGGCACGTTCGCCGTGATGGGCGAGTCCGCCTGGCCCGGCGTGATCCTGCTGCATTTCGTCCTTCCCGCCCTGCTCACCTGGTTCTTCGCCAGGATTCTCGAGGGCCGGGGGCTGATCCGGCCGGGGGATATGACGCTGGACAGGGAGGCGTGACGCCGCGCTATTTCGCCGTTTCGGACATGCCCTTCAGGCGCTTTTCGAGCCCCTTGAGAACGACCAGGCCAAGGAGGGCGCCCGGAACGCTGCTGGTGAGAAACGCGGCGGAGAGGGTGACGAACATCCCTCCCGCCGCCCCGGGGGACACGATCAGGGCCGCGACGAAGGCGCCCAGCGTCCCCGTGGCGCAGGGCTCCGCGAGGGCCGCCCAGGCCCTGACCCTTTGTCCGCGCAGAACCGTGCGGGCCGCCAACCCCACGGCCAGCGCCCCGAAAAGGCTCCCGGGGAAGGCCAGGATCGTCCCCATACCCGTCGTATAGCGGACGAGACTGGCGACGAACGCGCTGCCCACCGCCCACCAGGGCCCCAGCAGGACCCCCGCCACGGCGTTGATCGTATGCTGAAAGGGGAAACATCGCGAGGGCCCGACGGGAAAGGAGAAGGGCGCGAGCAGGACGGCCGCCGCCGCGAGGAGCGCGGCCAGGAGCATGGCCCGCAGATGTGTTACGGGTACCGCAGAGTTTCGATCTTCGTAGGCTTCGTGCATCGAGGGATGCCTCCGTTCTCCATCTCGTAGCCTCATCGTCATTTCAGCGCGAAGCCCTATCCCCGCGCCCTATCCCGTCATCAGGCCCCTGCCGGCGTTCCAGGCGGTTCCGCCCCTCTCCCCGATCCGGCAACAGCCGTTCCGGAACGGGGCGGGACCGAGGGGGCTCTTCGGGCCTCAGTCCAACCTCACGGCCGTTCCGCTGCAGGTCACCATCAACATGTCGTTGCCCGTTCCCAGCACCTCGTAGTCCATCTTGACCCCCACCACCGCGTCGGCCCCCAGCGCAGCCGCCCGCTGGGCCATCTCGGCCAGGCTCTCGGCCCTGGCTCGGGTCAGTTCCTCCTCGTAGCCCTTGGAACGACCTCCAAAGACGTTGCGCAGCGCCGCCCCGATATCCTTCAGAAAATTGACCCCGGCGACCACCTCGCCAAACACGATACCCCGATACTCCCTGATGGTGCGCCCCTCGATGCCGGGCGTCGTCGTCACGATCATGCCGCGAAGACCTCCCTTTCCTGCAATGTTTTTCCACAGGGGCAAGCGGACTCGGACACATGGGCTCCGCAGGTCCCCTCTCATTTTCTCCCCCCGCACGTTCGTGCTTTTTACGAGGGGTCTCCCCAGAATTATTGTAGGCCCTCGGGGGGACAGGGGCAAGCGCAACCCGGCCGTCCGAGTTCAAAGGCCCCCGATTTTCCCACGGACGGCAAAACGGCCCCGGGCCGATCGCCCGTATTCCGCGAAAGAGACCTTATCCCCGGGCGGCGGCAAAATGCGGAAAATCGTTGACTGAAAGAGGGTTTTGCCCTAAAGTTACTCTTGAAATCACAAGCGTGCGGACAAGTACGGCACGGCGATGCGGGCAGGCCTTTTTGCCGCGCGGCTGCCTTCGTTCTTGAAACATCGGGCGGGCCCGCAGAAAAATGGAGGGGAAGAGATGAGAAAGTCGTTTTTGCTCGCCGCGGTCCTTTTGGGGCTGCTGACAGCTCCAGGGGGGGCCCTTGCCGCCCCCTGCGTCGAGGGCGAGGCGCTGGTGGTCTTCAAGAAGGCGCCCGGCGCCGTCGTGACGGCGGCCTCCGTGGAGCGCGGGGCGGAATCGTTCCGCCTGGCGGCGCTGGCGGCGGCCTCCGGGGCACGGGTGATGCAGGCCTACGGGGCCCTGTCCGAGGCCGGCGACGGCGTCTTCGCGCTGGTCCGATCCGAGACCGTAACGGCGAATCAGCTGGTGGAGGACCTGAGGGCGAGGGCCGACGTGCTCGCGGCAGCTCCAAACTACATCAACCGGGCCATGCGGCAGCCCAACGATCCCCGATACGCCTCGGGAGAGCTTTGGGGACTGAAGGCCATCCGCGCTCCCGAGGCGTGGGACGTCGTGACGGGCAGCACGGACGTATACGTCGCGGTTGCGGATACGGGTGTCCATGCCGCCCACGAGGACCTTCGGCCGAACCTGGATACGGGACTCAGCCGGGATTTCTCCAAGAGCAGCCAAGGCTACGCCGACGCCCACGGACACGGGACGCACGTTGCGGGGACGATCGGGGCCGTGGGGAACAACGGCCTGGGCGTCGCGGGAGTGAGCTGGACGACGCGGCTGATCGCGCTGCGGATCATGGGCGCGGACGGGGCCGGTCCATCCTCCTGGACCGTGGAGGCTTTCAGTTACCTGATCTCCCTCCTTCGCACGAATCCGCAGATGAAGGTCGCCGCAATCAACCTCTCGCTGGGAGGGTACGCGGACATAACTCCGAGTGAAGCTCAGTCGCTGCCGGATCCCTACTGGCTTGTCTACAAGATTCTGGACAACATGGACCGGACCATGATCGTCGTCGCGGCGGGGAACGAGGGGCTGGAGGTGGGCAAACCTGCGCCCTATGACGACCCCAGCGATCCCGCCAATCCCATGTTCAGGAGAGGACAATACTGCTATCCCGCGTCCTTCACGGGGCTGAAGAACCTGATCGTCGTCGGGGCGGCGGCATCCGACGGCAGTGCGGCAGTCTTCTCGAACTGGAGCCCGACGGCCGTCTCGCTCGCGGCTCCGGGCGTCAACATCCTCAGCACGGTCTTCCCGAACGCCTCGGATCCGGAACACCCCGGACACACTTACGGAAGTCTGTACGGCGCAATGTCCGGCACGTCTCAGGCAACCCCGCACGTCGCCGGGGCCGTTGCGCTGCTGGCGAGCCGCTACCCGAACGCCACGGCGTCCCAGATCAAGGATGCCCTGCTGAGGGGAGCGAACGGCAGCCGGAACCCGGTAGCGACGGCGCGGACGAACACGGGCGGCGCCAAGCTCTCCCAATACGGCTACCTGGACGTGAAAAAGGCGCTGGACATCCTGGAGGCGGCGAGCGCCGATCTGGGGCCCAAGCCTCAGCCCGACCCCAAGCCTCAGCCCGACCCCAAGCCGAACCCCGACCCCAAGCCGCAGCCCGATCCGGGGGAGTTCACCTCGGGCGACGTCGTTGTCCCGACGACCCCCAGCCTATGGACGATCATTTACGGGACCCCCGACGCGCGGGGAAACACCCCCGTGACGATCCGCGTCCCCTTTTCGACGCAAAAGGAATTGATCTCCGCATCCGTCGAGACCAGGGGACTGGACTCCGTCAGGGCCACGATCCCGGAAAAAGAAAATGCCTCCTCTGCGGCGGCCTCGCCTTCTGCAGCTTCGGCTTCTCTGACCTACACGCTGCAGATCACGGGCACGGTCGCCAGGAAAAATCTGAGTACGGCGGCCATCGAGGCGCTGAACTGCCGGCTGGAGGGAGATGCCGCGGACACGAGGGTTCCGCTGGGAGCGACGGGCATCCCTCTGAGCGGCATGACGGACCGGAGTCCGCTTCTGCCCGACCCCAACCCCGGACAGGAATCGAAATCGAGCGGCGGCTGCAACGGCGGATTCCTTGTCCTGGGCCTGCTGGCGCTCGCGTTCCTCCCGAGCCGGAGGCGCTGACCCCCGTCCCCGTATTTTCTCGAGTACGATCGACCTCATACGAGCGGCCCTCAACCGGGGCCGCTCGTACTTTTTATGGAGGCCTTACCCTACCGCCGCTTTCCCTCGTACTCTCGAATTTTTGCCAAAAAATTTTGCCGTTTCACGCCGAAAACGCTATAATTCCCTTTATATTTCCTGACAGGTGCAGGCGAACTTCCGAGGAGGACAGGACGATGGCGTACGATTTTCATGCAATCGAGGCTAAGTGGCAGAGGGTATGGCAGGAGAAGCGGTGTTTCGAGGCGGAGACGGACCCCTCGCGTCCCAAGTTCTACTGTCTCGAGATGTTTCCCTACCCCAGCGGAGCCCTGCACATGGGGCACATCCGCAACTATTCCATGGGAGACATGCTCGCGCGCTTTCTCCGCAAGAAGGGGATGAACGTCCTCTACCCCATGGGCTTCGACGCGTTCGGAATGCCCGCGGAGAACGCCGCCATCAAGTACAGGACCAAGCCGCACGACTGGACCTGGAACAACATCGAGCACATGACCAGCCAGCTCAAGAGCATGGGCTACAGCTACGACTGGAGACGCCGCGTCGAGACCTGCAACCCGAACTACTACCGGTGGAATCAGTGGATATTCCTGCAGATGTACAAAAAGGGCCTGGTCTACCGCAAGGAGGCGCCCGTCAACTGGTGCGACTCCTGCGGCACCGTCCTGGCCAACGAGCAGGTGGTGGACGGCGGGCACTGCTGGCGCTGCCATTCCTCCGTCACCAAGAAGAACCTCCGGCAGTGGTTCATCAAGATCACCGACTACGCTCAGGAGCTGGTGGACGACATCGAGACGAAGCTCGGAGGCTGGCCGGAACGCGTGCGCATCATGCAGCGCAACTGGATCGGCCGATCCGAGGGCGCGCAGCTCACCTTCCACCTTCCCGAGCTGGACTACACCATCGAGGCTTTCACCACGCGGTTCGACACGGTGTTCGGCATCACCTTCATCGCCCTGGCGCCCGAACACGAGCTGGTGAGGAAAATGATCGAGCGTCTGCCGGAGGACGAGGCCCGGAAGCTGAGCGATTTCGTGGACCGGGTTGGGGCCCAGAGCGCGATCGAGCGCTCCGACGCCGGAGCGGAGAAGCTGGGCTGCAAAACCCCCTTCTGCGGCCGGCATCCCGTCACGGGCAAGCCCATCCCCATCTGGATCGCCAACTACGTCCTGACGGACTACGGCACCGGGGCCATCATGGGCGTCCCCGCGCACGACCAGCGCGACTTCGACTTCTGCCGCAAGTACGGAATCGAGGTCATCCCCGTCATCCAGCCGGAGGGCGGACACCTGGACGGCGCGACGATGACGGCCGCCTTCGAGGACGACGGCATCGCCTGCAACTCCGGCCAGTTCGACGGCCTGCCAACGGCCCGGGCCATCCCCACGATGATCGCCTGGGGCGAGCGCGAGGGGTTCTGCAAGCGCGAGGTGAACTTCCGCCTGCGCGACTGGCTGATCTCGCGCCAGCGCTACTGGGGCACGCCCATCCCGTTCGTGCACTGCCCGCACTGCGGCGTCGTGCCCGTCCCGGAGGAGCAGCTCCCCGTTCTGCTGCCCGAGGACGTCGAGGTGAAGGACGTCGGGCGCTCTCCCCTTCTGGACATGCCCGAGTGGCTGGCCACGACCTGTCCGCAGTGCGGCGCTCCCGCGACCCGGGAGGCGGACACGATGGACACGTTCTTCTGCTCGTCCTGGTACTTCAACCGCTACTGCTCGCCCGACGACACGAAGGCCCCCTTCGAGAGGGCGGACGTGGACTACTGGATGGCCGTGGACCAGTACATCGGCGGCATCGAGCACGCCTGCCTGCACCTGATCTACGCCCGGTTCTTCACGAAGTTCCTGGCGGACATCGGGATGATGAAGGTTCGGGAGCCCTTCATCAACCTGCTGACCCAAGGCATGGTGATCAAGGACGGCGCCAAGATGTCCAAGTCCCTGGGCAACGTCGTGGACCCGACGGAGATCGTGGAAAAGTACGGCGCGGACACGGTCCGGCTCTTCATCCTCTTCGCCGCGCCGCCCCAGAACGATCTGGACTGGTCGGAGAGGGGCGTGGAGGGAGCGCACCGCTTCCTGGGACGCGTGTGGCGCTACGTCGAGGAGCACCTCGACGTCCTGAGGTCCACAGGAGATCCCATCCCGATGAATCGGCTTCAGGACCCCGTCCTGCGGGACTTCAAGCGCAGGATCCACACGACCATCGAGGCGGTGACCCGCGACATCGACAGGGAGAAGCAGTTCAACACGGCCATCGCACGCCTGATGGAGCTGACCAACGCCCTCTACTCCTTCGCCGCCGAGGGCGCGGAGGCGGACGCCCTGCGGCGCGAGGCCGTAAGCGTCCTGCTGAACTGTCTGTCCCCGTTCTCCCCCCACATCGCCGAGGAGCTCTGGGAGATGCTGGGCAACGCGGACCCCATCAGCGTCGCCCCCTGGCCGGTCGCCGAGGCGGACGCCTTGGCTCAGGATGCCGTGACCGTCGTCGTGCAGATCAACGGCAAGGTCCGCGCCAGGCTGGAGCTGCCGGCCGGGCTGGACGGCGCGGAACTCGAGGCCCGGGTGATGGCCGACCCCACCGTCAGGGAACGCCTGGACGGGCGCCCCGTCGTCAAGACGATCGTCGTCCCGGACAAGCTGGTCAACATCGTCGTCAAGGGCTGAGGCCCCCGGGCGCTCGATATCGGCATCCCCCCATGTCCGACCTTTTTCCATGTCACGCCTCATCGTAATCGAGGGGCACGAGGGCCAGCGCCGTCAGCTCGCGGAGCAGCTGGCGGCGCTCTCCGAAAAAGGCTTCGCCCTGGCGGGAAAGCTCGAGGCCGGCACGACGTTCCGGGACTGGAAGGAGCTCTTTGCCTCCGCGGGCGCGCGCGGCCTGTTCGACGCCCGGACAGTCACGGTGGCCGAGGGCGCGGAGGCGCTGGGTCCCTTTCCCGACGAGCTGGCCTCCATCCTGGAGAACGGCCAGGAGGGCGACGAGGCGGAGAGCGTCGTTGTCGCGACCTTCGCGGGGGACACCCGGAAGATTTTTTCCAGGGAGACCCTGGCGCTCAAGAGGATTCTCTTTCTCAAGGCGGAGGCGTCCGTACCGCCCTGGAAGCGAAAGGACTGGCTCCTCGGCCTGGCCCGGGAGCGCGGCTGCCGGCTGAACCCCGCGGCCGCGGCGCTGCTCGGCGAGTCGCTGGAGTCCCAGGAGGAGCTGCGCTCGGAGCTCGACAAGCTGTCCTTCTACGCCTCCGGCAGGGAGATCGGGGTCGACGACGTGAGGGCGCTCTCCTTCGACGAGGGGGCCAAGGCACTGCTTCAATTTCTCGACGGACTCTGTCAGGCCCGCCACGGCGAGGTGGTGCGGAGCCTGTGGCACCTCCGGTCCGATCCCTCCCCGCTGCGTCTTTTGGCCGCGTTGGGCAACCGCCTGCGGCCCGCGCTTTACCTGGCCTGTTTCCCGGAGGACGAGGCGGCGGCCCTGCGGGCCTCCGGCGGTCCCCGGGACCACGCCGTGAAGATGTCCAGGCTCGCTCTCGGGAACTTCGGCGCGGAGGCGATCAAGCGCTTCATGCTGGGGGCCGCCGGCCTCTCCTGGAGGGAGAAGACCTCCGCCGCCGGGGGCTGGCCGGACTTCGAGCTCCTCCTCTGGGAGCTCCTGCGCCGCGCCTCCGGTAAGGGACCGGGACAAAAAACGGATCACACCCCATCCAGATACGGCAAGAGGTAAATGTGCTACAATCGAAGCGGAAGCCGCCCCCCGCGGGCAGGCGTCCGGCCACGGGCAGGCTTCCGGGTCCGCTCTCAACATCTCTCTTATCCGCTATCTGAGAAACGGAGGCGAAGGTCGATGGAAGTACGTTTTGTGCAGCGAGGGACGGAGATCGACGACAAACTGCGAGGCTACATGGAGGGCAAGGTCTCCAAACTGGAAAAATTCTTCAGGAAGATCCTGAACAGCCAGGTGGTCGTCAGCCTTCACAAGGGCAACTTCAACGTGGAGACGACGGCCAACGCCAACGGCGTCATCCTGCGGGCGGAGGAGAACGCCAACGATCCCCGCAGGGCTTTCGACCAGGCGTTGAAGAACCTGGAGCGCCAAATCAAGCGCCACAACGACTACCTCAAGAAGAAGGGGCAGTACCAGGGCGACGCCGAGTTCTCCTTCAGCCTGGACGAAACGGTGGAGGCCCCCCTCGAGGGCATCGAGCTCCAGGACCCCGTCATCGAAAAGGTGAAGAGGATCCCCGTGCATCCCATGGACCCCAAGGAGGCCGCGATGCAGATGGACCTCGTGGGACACACCTTCTTCATGTTCCAGAATGCCGATACGGGCGACATCAACGTCGTCTACAAGCGCAAGGACGGCAACTACGGACGCTTGGAGCCCATGAAGTAAGGGCTGCGGCAAAACGCACCACAAACACGCAGCATACGCGAGAGCGGCCCTCGAGGGGGCCGCTCTTTTGAGATGCGGGCGTACCATGCGGCGCGCTCCGCCACTCACTCCAGTGCCCGGCACTTAGTCGCCCCACCAGTTATGCGGGGCGCTTATAAGCGAGAAAGCAAATCTCTGATTTGCGTTTTCGAGCTTATAAGCAGACAACCGGCAAGCATAGCGAGCCGAGTTGGTCGTTTAGATTCTTCACCAGGGGGCTTCATCAGAGGCTTCATCGGGGCCGGTCGCCTGCTGGCGTCGATGCGCGGCAATTGTGCCGCGCATCGACATAAGCGATCGACACGGCATCTGCGGCCTACGGCCGCAGAGAGCCGGTCGCCTGCTTAACGCAATACCGGCGTGACCGCCCATTTCCAGTTGCCTGGACCACACCTTCTTCCGCAAGTTCCGAAAGAAGAACCCGTACCCTTGCCGGGCTGAGGCCGATATGCCGCGCAATTTCCCCGGTCCCGGCACTTTCCTCGGAGGCAAGGAAGGCCGTGATCTTCCCCCTGTTCTCCAGGGTCTTCGCGGCCTTACCCTTGCTGCCTTTCGCCTCCGCTTGTTTTTTCCGCTTGCTTTTTCCGCTTGCTTTTTCCGCTTGTTTTGGGGTAAAAGCAAGCGTTAAGATCGTGCGGTCCGGATTGTACCGCTCCTCGACAACGGGATCCTTCCAGCCCTGGGACTCCCACACCGCATAGATATCCGGAACGCCGCTCCCGGCGCGCTCCCCGATGCCGATCATGTTGAACATCTTCATCAGCGCCTTGTTCCGTGGGTCGGAGATGCCGCCCTTCAGCATCTGCTCCCTGCCCGTGCGGATATAGCCGGGGTTCTCCATGACAATGGCGTCGCTGCCCTTCTTGACGACGACGCCCCGCGCCACGAAGAAGTCCGTGTTCACCAGACAGTTGGCCAAGGCCTCGCGGAGGGCCTTGTGAACGGGGGTATCGTCGACGCGCGTCACACCCTCCAGCTTGAAGGGTCTCTTCAAGTCCTTCACAAGTTTTGAGTACACGAGGAAGAAGAAGTCAAACAGGTTCCCCGTCCAGTCCCCGGAGCTCGAATGCAGACGGTCCGTCCACCGAATGGAGGGGTCCAGCGTCTCACGGTAGTCCAGGAAGTACTCCGGATACTCGTTCAGGATGCAAAACTCCTCGCCGAACATCAAAAGTCCTGCCGCCGTGGGGTGCAGCCTTCTATCCGCCTTTGCCCTCTTTGCCGCGCCGATCCGCTCCAGGTATTCCTCATCTCCCAGACTTTCCCAGACATGCCCTGTGCGGTAGGCACTGTGCCGGTTTCGGTAGGCGTGGACCGTATCCAGGTTCAGGTCGCCGATCTCGAGATTCTCGAGGACCTTCATGTCGGAGGTCTCCTCCGTCTGGTCGCGGAGCATGGCCTTGACCTCACTTCGTGTGCAGCGGTAATCCCCATCACCGTTTCGGCGGAACGTACCGCCAAAGAGGTCGTCGTTGATATAGACAGGCCTGACCTCGCGCTCCGCCCTTGGAACGCGGATGGAGAGGACAAGGTCCTCCCCCACCTTGCAGTCCTTCACATCCTCCTCGGCCAGGAGGTTGACGCTCACTTTTTTGCCGTCGTTAAGGACGCTCCACAGATCCCTTCGCAGCTTCTCCACGTCCTCCACATCCAGCCCGGCCGTCACGAAGCCGCCGTCTTCCTTCTCGCTCACTCCAAGCAGGATGAGGCCCCCATAGCCGTTCGCCATGGAGGAGTAGGTCTCCCAGAGGCTCTTGGGCAGGCCGCCCTTCGCCTCCTTGACCTCGAGGCGGTTGTCCTCCCGGTACTCCTCGAACTTCCCGATATCAAACTCCATGGCGTTCCCCTCCAACGGCACGGAGCACAGGTCCGATATATAGGGAATATATAGGGATGGAATCCGTCATGTCCTCCGTCCGTACCAACCCAGGAGCTCCAGCGTCGCCTGGGTGGCGGCCAGCTCGCCGCGGACGACGCGCTCCTCGATCTCCGCCCGATGTTCCTTCACGGCGGCGCACTCGTAGAAGTCGCGCAGCAGATGGTCCTCCACCATGCTGTGAACCCAGGAGAGGACCTGACGCCGGCGGCGTTCGGCGAACACGCCGGACGCCCTGACCTCCTCCATGAAGCGCCCGACGACGCCCCAGAGCTCGGAGATCCCCGCGTGACTCAGGGCGGAGCAGGTATGGGCGTGCGTGACCCACCCCTCCGTCGCGGGGCGGAGGTAGTGCAGGATGCGGTCGTACTCCACCCGTGTGGCCTCCGCCTTCATGACGTTGTTCCCGTCGGCCTTGTTCACCACGATGGCGTCGGCCAGCTCCATCACGCCCTTCTTCATCCCCTGGAGCTCGTCGCCGGCCCCGGTGATGACCAGCAGCATGAAGAAGTCCACCATGTCCCGCACCGTGACCTCGCTCTGCCCCACCCCGACCGTCTCGACCAGGATGACGTCGTACCCCGCCGCCTCGCAGAGCAGCAGCGTCTCGCGGCTCTTGCGCGTCAGCCCGCCCAGGGTTCCGCCGGAGGGCGAGGGGCGGATGAAGGCGTTCGGCTCGCGCGACAGGTTCTCCATCCGGGTCTTGTCGCCCAGGATGCTGCCCTTGGTGACGCTGCTGCTGGGGTCCACCGCCAGGACTGCGACCCTGTGCCCCTCCCGGCAGAGGTCCACCCCGAGCGCCTCGATGAAGGTGCTCTTGCCCGCGCCCGGCACCCCGGTTATCCCGACCCGCACGGCCCGACCCGTTCGGGGCAGGACCCCGGCGATGACCTGCTGGGCCAGATCGAAGTGCGCCGCGGCGTTGCTCTCCACCAGCGTTATGGCGCGGGAGAGCACCGTGCGGTCGCCCGCCAGCACGCCCTCGACATAGTCCTGGAGCGTGAGCTGGCGGCGGCGGGGAACGGGACGCGACGGGGCCGCATAGGCCATGCCGTCATGGGCGTCGTCGACCCCTCCCATGACGCGCGTGGCGAACTCGCCGCCCGCCCCGTCCGGAACCCACTCGGGCCTACCCGAAGACACGGCGGTTCAGCTCCTCCATCACCCTCTTGGCCGAGACGGGGATGACCGTCCCGGGGCCGAAGATGGCGGCCGCCCCGTGCTCGCGCAGGAACTCGTAGTCCTGCGCCGGGATGACGCCGCCGATGACGACGATGATGTCCTCACGTCCCCGCTTGCGCAGCTCCTCCACCAGCTGGGGCAGCAGCGTCTTGTGCCCCGCGGCGAGCGAGCTCATGCCCACGATGTGCACGTCGTTGTCCACGGCGTCCTGCGCCGCCTCGGCGGGCGTCTGGAAGAGCGGGCCGATGTCCACGTCGTAGCCCATGTCGGCGAACGCCGTGGAGATGACCTTCGCACCCCGGTCGTGCCCGTCCTGCCCCATCTTGGCGATCATGATGCGGGGCCGGCGGCCCTCCTTCTCCGCGAACTCGTCCGTCATCGCGCGGACCTCGGCGATGATCTCCTCGTCCGCGAACTCGCTGCTGTAGATGCCGGAGATGGAGCGGATGATGGCCTTGTGGCGCCCGCAGACCTTCTCCACCGCGTCCGAGATCTCCCCCAGGGACGCCCGTGCCCGCGCCGCGTCGACGGCCAGCTCCAGCAGGTTCCCCTCCCCCGTCTCCGTCGCCCTGGTGATGGCGTCCAGGCAGACCCGGACCTTCTCGGGGTCCCGGATGGCGCGCAGCTTCTCCAGCCGCGCGATCTGGGCCTGACGGACCGCGGTGTTGTCGACCTCCAGGATCTCCAGCGGGTCCTCCTTCTCCAGGCGATAGCTGTTGACCCCGACGATCTCCTCGGTGCCGGAGTCGATGTGGGCCTGACGGCGCGCGGCCGCCTCCTCGATGCGCATCTTGGGCAGCCCCGTTTCGATGGCCGCGGCCATGCCGCCCAGGGACTCGATCTCCTGGATGTGGCCCCAGCTGCGGCGGATCAGCCGGTCCGTCAGGGCCTCCACGTACCAGGAGCCGCCCCACGGGTCGATGACCTTGCAGACCTTCGTCTCGTCCTGAATGTAGAGCTGCGTGTTGCGCGCGATGCGCGCGGAGAAGTCCGTCGGCAGGGCGATGGCCTCGTCCAGCGCGTTGGTGTGCAGGGACTGCGTGTGCCCCAGCGCCGCCGCCAGCGCCTCGATGCAGGTGCGCTCCACGTTGTTGAACGGATCCTGCTCCGTCAGGCTCCAGCCGGAGGTCTGGCTGTGGGTGCGCAGCGCCATGGACTTGGGATTCCCGGGACTGAAGGTCTTGACGATCTTGGCCCAGAGCATCCGGGCCGCGCGCATCTTGGCGACCTCCATGAAATAGTTCTTGCCGATGCCCCAGAAGAACGACAGGCGCGGCGCGAAGGCGTCGATGGAGAGCCCCGCCCGGGTGCCGGTGCGCAGGTACTCCAGGCCGTCCGCCAGCGTGTAGCCCAGCTCGATGTCGGCCGTGGCGCCCGCCTCCTGGATGTGGTAGCCGGAGATGCTGATGCTGTTGAACTTGGGCATGTACTTCGAGGTGTAGGCGAAGATGTCCCCGATGATGCGCATCGAGGCCTTGGGCGGATAGATGTAGGTGTTGCGGACCATGAACTCCTTCAGGATGTCGTTCTGGATGGTCCCGCTCAGGACGGACTTGTCCACTCCCTGCTCCTCCGCGGCGAGGATGTAGAAGGCCAGGACGGGCAGCACGGCGCCGTTCATCGTCATGGAGACGGACATCTGGTCCAGCGGGATGCCGGAGAACAGGATCTCCATGTCCAGGATGGAGTCCACGGCCACGCCGGCCTTGCCCACGTCGCCGACGACCCGCGGGTGATCGGAGTCGTAGCCGCGGTGCGTCGCCAGGTCGAAGGCGATGGAAAGCCCCTTCTGCCCCGCGGCGAGGTTGCGCCGATAGAAGGCGTTGCTCTCCTCGGCGGTCGAGAACCCTGCATACTGGCGCACCGTCCAGGGGCGCGTGACGTACATGGTGGGATAGGGCCCGCGCAGAAAGGGCGGCAGCCCCGGCATGTCGTAGGCCAGGTGCGGGAACCCGCGGCCGTCCGACTCCGCATAGAGCGGCGCCACGTCGATCTGCTCCATCGTGTGGAAGAACGCCTCTTCCGGCGTCCTCCCGGTCTCCTCCCTGAAGCGGCGGCTCCACTCCCCGGCGTCGAACGCCGAACCCGCCTCCGGCGACCGAAGGTCTATCCGCGTGAAATCGGGGTCCGCGTACCGGCTCATCGAGCTCATCAAAAATACCTCCCCTCCCGGCGATCCCATCCGGAAAATCCGCCCAAAATGGACCTCTCGAAAAATCTCCCGCTCATGACAGAAGCATCCCCTTCGCTCTCTGGAATCCGGTCAGCGTCTCCAGGCAGTTGGAGCGGATGCTGATGAAGCCGTCCACGCCCGCCTCGACGTAGGAATCCTTGCAGTCGTCGGCCGGCGCGCCGGCCAGATAGACGCCCATCCCCGGGCAGCGCTCCTTGATGGCGCGGGCCAGGGGCGGGACCAGCTCCGGATAGGACGCGTCCGTAGAGCAGATCACCGCGATGTCCGCCCCGCTGGCGGCGGCGGCGGCCGCGCACTCCCCAATCTCGGCAAAGCCGTCGTTCCTCAGGATTTCGAAGGCGGCCACCTCCATAAAGCTCGCGATGAAGTCGGCGCGTGCCTTGTGCTGCGGGATCGGCCCCATGTTCGCCAGGAACACCTTGAAGTTGTTCCCCTTCTCCGCCTCGAAGGCCTCCGTGCGGCGGCGCATGGCCTCGTACTGCTCCGTCCAGCGGTGCGGCAGGATGGGCTCCACGGAAAGGGCTCCGTCCCCCTTCCGGCCCAGCGCGGCCCGCAGCTCGCCGAGCGTCACCCCGGCGGAGGCGGCGTCCGCGGCGCTCGAGACCGTCCCGGACGCGGCCGCCCCCTCCAGCGCCCTTTCGACGGCCCCCCCGTCCCGACCGGCACGGAATCGGCGAAGCGCCTCGGCGCGTTCGGCACGCTGCGCCCTCAGGTCCGGCTCCGCGAACTCCGGCAGGGGCTCCGCCGGATTGGGGTACATGTTGGTGCCGACGGCACGGTCGGCACGCTGCGCAAGCCTCTTGAAACGCTGCTGCAGCACGGACTGGATGTCCCGTTGGATGACGCCCTCGCGGACGCTCTTCAGGAATCCGCCCGCCGCCTCTATCCTCTGGAGCTCCTCCCAGGCCTTCCGGGCCAGCTCGTCGGTCAGCTTCTCCACGTACCAGGAGCCGCCCGCGGGATCCTCGGGCTGGAGCAGATTGAACTCCTTCTGCAGCAGCACCTGCGCGTTGCGCGCGACGCGGCGCGAGAACTCCGAGCCGGGCCGCAGCGCCTCGTCGAAGCACCCGACGGTCAGGCCGTCGACGCCGCCCACCACGCCGGAGAAGGCCTCCGTGGTGTTGCGGAGCATGTTCACGTAGGGGTCGTACACCGTCTTGGTGAAGAGGGAGGTGCGGCCGAAAATCTGCGCCTTCTGCGCCTCCGTGTCCCCTCCGAAGCTCGAGGCGATCTGCGCCCACACGCAGCGGGCCGCCCGGAGCTTGGCTATCTCCATGAAAAAGTTGGACGAGAGCGAGAACTCGAAGCGCAGGCGGCGGGAGAACTCCGCGACGTCCACCCCCCGCTCCCGGAGGGCGCGCAGCGTCTCAATGGCCGAGGTCATCGCACAGGCGACCTCCTGAACGGCGCTGGCCCCCCCGTTATGGAACACCGAGCCCCGGATCAGGACGGTACGGAGCGGCGTTTCCCGGTCGCGGGCCCAGGCGAACGTCTGCGCCATCTCGCCGAACAGCGCGTCGAGCCCCGCAGGCAGACTTCCCCGTTCCAGCAGGGCCCCCAGGGGATCGGCGCCGACGCAGCCCGCAACCTTCCCGAGGGGAAAATTCCTCTTCGCCGCAAGGGCGTCGAGCAGGGCGAGGAGGGGCAGGGCGGACGCCCCGGCATGGATGTACAGGGGACGGCGCGCCGGCAGGTCGCCCAGGAGCGCGTCCAGGTCGTCGAGCGACGAGACGGAGACGCCGCCGTCCTCGGCACCGTCCGAGTCGGCATCCAGCCCCTCCCGCGTGCGGCCGTCCAGGACGAAGGCCACGGTGGAGGCCCCGCGGTCGAGCTCGTGCACGATCCCCTCGTGGGCATCGCCGGGCAGGGTCTCGTCGCAGAACTGGGCGATCTCCCACGGGCGGCAAAGGTTCCCCGCCGCGGAGGCCCCGCGCAGGGGATAGGAACCCGGAAAGGTCCGGGCCGCCCGAAGGTCCTGCGTGTCCGACGCCGTATAGAGCGGATCGAGCGTGATGCCCTCGTAGGTGGAGGTGTACATGGCCTTTTCGAAGGGAGCGCCCTTCAGGGCCGCGACGGCCGCCTCCTTCCACGCCTCGTAATCCGACGGGACGAACTCCCCGAAGTCGACCTCGGGCAGCGGCTCCGGAGCCGTCCGCCCGCCGCAGTGGTGCCCGTCCTCCGATTGCCTTGCCTTTTCGCTGCTCATACGATATTCCCTCCAATGCATGATGCCGGAGCTCCAACACACACAACCGGGAAGGCCATAAACGAAACCCTCCCGGAGAAATCCTCCGCACTGCCGGGTTCCACCACCCAAAAACGCAGGAGGAACCGCCATCCTTCCGGCTTCTGCGGAGCCGCCCGGCCCGAGGCGGACCGTTCCCGTTCCCTACCGGGATCCCGATTCGCCGAAGGCCGCTCCGCTCTCTTCCATTATATCAATACATCGAAGGCGAGGCACAAAGATTCCCGCTTTTCCGCAAAAGGAGAGGCTCGATCGGGTCCTCCCTCTCATCGTGCCCCGAGGCGGCCCCGGCCCGCCGCGGTCAGCCGCCTTGACCGGACGGCGAGTCGTGCTCGCAATCAGAACAGCATGACCCATCCACGCCTTTCAGACGCCCGGGCACAACCCGCGTTGCCCATTGGTCGCTTGGCCCAGGGGCCTTATCATATTTTTCGTCTGAAAGGGAGGGGTAAAACCACCCCCGGGGTTAAATTTTCAATCCTTGTATTTTTACGGACATCTGGTATTTTCACAATAATATAATAACACAATGTAGCGCCCATCGTGCGAAGGGCATCCGTGTGCGCGTAATTTTTTCATTAGAGGGAGTCATCACACCTTAAGGAGGGAAAGAACATGGTTTTGAGCAGGAGGTTGTTGCGTGTGGCGGCGCTGGGGGCGGTCATTGCCCTGGCCCTCGCCGGGACAGCGTTGGCGGAGACTTATACGTGGAAGGATAGTGTACCTTCAGGAAGTTGGAATGATAGTAGTAACTGGACTAAGTCTGGTAGTGGTACTGGTTACCCAGGGGCCGCCGACACGGCCATCTTTACCAAGGACGCCGAGATCACCACTCTTGAAGGGCCTAGTACTGTTGATGAGCTGAAGTTCACAGGCACGGGCACGGCCAAGCTGACCTTGAATGATAGTGTTGTTGGCCGTTTCTTGAAGGCCAGGAAGCTCACGGTCGCGGGCGGCAAGCAAGTCACGATTGATAGTCGCAGCAAAATTTCCATCAGCCTCGGGTCAGACAGCCCCATCGAGGTCGGGACCGGCGCGACGCTCACAATTGAGTATGGTGGGGTATTTTCTGGCGCCGGCGAGTTGCAGCTGAGCGGTGGGGGTACATTGGATTTGAAGATTTCGGTAGATGATGTCACGGGCCTGAAGATCACGGGGGACAGCACGCTGCTCGTAAACTGCACTGGCGCCCTGCCGAATCTCCTGGGATCCGCGCTTTCTATCACAACCGGCAACCTGACGCTGAATCAACCGCTTAGTGCTGCTATTACGACAATAACGGTCACGAACGGCGTCCTGACGGTGGCGGATGCTGGCTATATCGGAAACGGGAGCGATAGCAATCCTGATAGCACCGTGGAACTGGGGGCTGGGGGGCGGCTCGAGCTGGGCACGGACCTGACGCTGAAGGAGCTGAAGACGGCCGAAGGCAGCAAGATCGACACCAACGGCAAGACCCTGACCGTCAAGCCTGCTGGCGATCTTGACCTCAAGGCTGCGGTTACGGGAAATCTGAACCTGAAAATGGCAGCCGGTAAAACGGCCATGCTGTTTAGGGACGTCAAAGGGACGGTCGGGTTCGAGGGGAAGAACCCCGCCCCTACATTGGCTCTTGCCTCATCGGTTAGGGTGGGCACCATCGATATTACGGGTGTCCTCCCCTCTAAGTTGAGGCTCGAGGGGGGTAACACCGTTGATGTTCTGAAGTTCGACAATGCGGCTCCCTTTGCACTCACCACCGCGGGCGGGGAGAGTACCATCGGACAGTTGGCGCCTGCCTCTGGTGCCACCCTTAACCTGGAGGGAAATTCCCCCCTGACCGTTAACGGCGGGCCAAGCGTGAGTTGGAATGTGAATGTGGGTGCGGGGTCCGATCTCCGTGTGAAGGGCAAAGATCTGCTCTCCGGGAGGGCGATGATCGGTACCAGCGCCGGGGGCGGCGTCCTGACCCTGCCCAGCGGGAACTACACGAACCTGAAGTTGAAAACGAAGAACAATGCTTCGAAGATCAGGGTTGTTGACGAGGCGCCGAATGATCGGGTTCTGAAAATGAGGGAGCTTGATCTCAGTGATGCCGGCCTGGTTATGGAGGTTCCCACCAACTGGAAGACCCCCCTGAAGAAGGGCGATACGGTCGTACTGCTGGAGACCGACACGGTGACCGGCGACAATACGGTCACGGGAGATCCGGCGGAGGATGGATTCTGGAAGGTGGAGCCGCTTACAAAGGACAACAAAAAGCTGGTCCTCACCTCAAAGAAGGATATCGCTGCCGCCCCCGTGCTGGCAGCAGAGATGACGGGCTCGGGGAACGAGCGCATCGTGAACGTCAAGGTCTCGGGTGACGTGCTGGTGAAATCGGATAGCTGGCGCTCCGAGCTTTTGAGCGTCGTCGCTCCGGGCTCCGTTTCCGTCAGCCGCGAGTCAGCCACCCAGAACGCCGCGTCCTTTAAGGTGCTGCTGGGGCCCAATTTCAAAAGCGGGACGCTGAGGGTGTACGCCAAAAACACGAGCGCAACGCTTGAGGGCTCTGTCAACGTTGACCTGAAGGCCGCTTCCGGCGGCGGTGGCGACAGCGGCGGCGACGACAATGGCGGCGGCGGTAAGAACCCCGGCGGCGAAAAGAAGGGCAGTTCCGGCGGCGGGTGCGACGCGGGATTTGGTGGACTTGCGCTGACTCTTGCAGCTGCGTTCCTATTGAAAAGGAAAGCCTGATTTTCAACAACCGCAGC
>ERZ772917.830-NODE-830-length-20400-cov-12.246744_pt1 | contig 20400 bp, 18 predicted proteins | sample MGYA00511187_ERZ772917 | MGnify/ENA primary metagenome ERZ772917 (study PRJEB29015, sample SAMEA2737925) | human oral metagenome | biome: human oral; feature: human-associated habitat; material: dental | place: China | collected 2012 ... | reverse complement strand
ATATTCGACTGAAGGACGATAAGAGTTACCCCTATGTCAAGGTGACGGTGCAGGAAGAATATCCGCGCGTCTTCATCACGCGGCGCGTCCTGCGTGATGGGGCGCGCTACTTCGGCCCCTATACAAATGTAACGGCGCTGCGGGACAGCTTGAAGCTCCTGAAGCGCCTTTTTCCTCTGCGTACGTGCCGTACGATGCCCGACCGTCCCTGTCTGGAGTACCACATCAAGCGCTGTCTCGCGCCCTGCGTGGGGAAGGTAACGGCGGAGGACTACCGTGCGATGATCCGCGCCGTCCTGCTCTTTCTCGAAGGGCGGACGGACGATGTGGAGCGCGAGCTGGAGCACCGCATGAACCTTGCAGCAGAAGCCTATCACTTCGAGACGGCGGCACGGCTGCGTGATCAGCTTGCTGCGGTGCGCAAGGCGGCGGAGCGGCAGAACATCGTGACGGGCGCGGGCGATCAGGATGCGATCGGCATGGCGCGCTCTGCAGCGGGCGTCTGCGTGCAGATCTTCTTTATCCGCGGCGGCAAGATGATCGGGCGCGAGCACTTCCTCCTGCGCGGGAGCGAGGAGGAGAGCGATGCGGATATCCTGCGTGCCTTTCTTGAACAGTACTACAACCAAGCGACATTTGTCCCGCGCGAGGTGCTGCTGCCGCATACGATCGACGACGCTGCGCGTGCGGTCATCGAGCAGTGGCTTGCCGAGAAAAAGGGCGGGGGAAAGGTCGCGCTCCTCACGCCGCAGCGCGGAACAAAGCACGATCTCGTCATGATGGCGACGGGGAACGCGGAGAAATTCCTTGCAGATGAAGAAACGCGCCGCAGTCTCGCCGATGAGCAGACGCTCGGCGCGGTCGAGGAGCTTGGGCGTTATCTCGGGCTCAAGAAGCCGCCGCATCGCATGGAGTGCTTCGATATCTCGCACAATCAGGGGCAGGAGACCGTTGCCTCGATGGTCGTCTTCGAGGGTGGTATGCCGAAGAAGTCGGACTATCGCCGCTTTAAGATCAAGAGCGCCGAGGGCAAGCCCGACGACTTCCTCTCCATGCGCGAGGTGACAACGCGGCGTTACGTTGGACTGCCGGAGGATGAACTGCCCGACCTCATCATCATCGACGGCGGCAAGGGACAGCTCTCCTCCGCGCTCGAGATCATCCGAAATGAGGCAGGGCACAAGGATGTGCCTGTCGTTGGACTCGCAAAGCAATTCGAGCTCATCTTTACGGAGGGGAATTCGGAGCCTGTCGAGCTTCCGCGCCGCAGTCAGTCCCTCTACCTCGTCCAGCGCATCCGCGACGAGGCGCACCGCTTTGCAATTACTTTTCATCGCAAGCTGCGCGGCAAGCGCAACCTCGTCTCCGTGCTCGATCACATCGTCGGCGTGGGGCCGAAGCGGCGGCAGAGTCTTTGGTCGCACTTCGGCACACTCGATAAGATCAAGGCGGCATCCGTCGATGAACTCGTAGCAGCACCCGGCATGAATCGCCCAGCAGCAGAGGCGATTGTGCATTTTTTCGACGCGCAGCGCGCGCTACGCGGGAAAGATTAGCGATTCTTTTACTTTTATCCGGTGCGTTTGCGTTGGTTGCGACGCACAAAGATAGGATTCTCCCCCAAAAATGACGAACTGTATGATTGCACTGCAGTTCTGATTATTGTAGAATTATCAAAAAGATTTGAAATTGATGACATCTCGTTGAGGAGGTGTCGCACGATGATCATCTTTCAGCGCATGCAGATATGGGGTGCGACGCTTCTGCTCACGGCAGGGGTTCTCCTTGCAGCCTGCGGCACAGAGCCGCAGAGCGTGCAGTCGGATGAAAATATCGTTGTTGTCTACAACTGTAATACGGATGACTGGACAGCTCCGCTTGCCAAAGAGTTTCAGGAGCAGACTGGCATACAGGTACAGCTTGTCAGCGGCAGTTCGGGCGAGCTCATGGCGCGTGTCCGCACGGAGCAGGAGAACCCGCACGGCGATATCATATGGGGCGGCACGGCGGATGCCTACGTCGCACTTGAGTCCTATCTCGAACCCTATGTGTCTCCTGAAAAATCTGCAATTCTACCCAATTTTGTGCGCGGGAACAATGCGTTCTACAATATGGTCATGGATCCTTACGTCATCGCCTACAACAGTGATCTGGTGAGTGAGGTAGACGCCCCGAAGGGGTGGCGGGATCTGCTCGACCCAAAGTTTCGTGGACGCATTGCACTGGCAGATCCAACGAAGTCCACGTCCTCCTATGCCGTCCTACTGACGATGGTGGATGCCCTTGGCGGCGATACCACAGTCATCGGAGACGTGGCAGAGCAGCTCGATGGACGCAGTACCGCCAGCTCGGCAGCGCAGATCAAGGCTCTTTCCGATGGAGAATATGCCGTTACTGCAACGTTTGAGGAGGCTGTACTCACATACATTGCAGGCGGTGCCCATATGAAGATTGTATATCCTGAAGAAGGGACGGCTGTGTCCTCGGGCGGAATTGCAATCATCAAAAATGCTCCGCACGCAGAGAATGCAAAGAAATTCCTCAATTTCCTGATGAGCCGTCAGGTTCATGAACGCCTCGGCGAATATGAACGACGCTCAACGCGTGCCGATATTCCGGCACCGCAGAATCTTCGTCCTCTTTCGGAGATTCGTTACATTTGGTTTGATACGCAGCGCGCCGTCTCCTTTCGGGACGAGTTCCTAAGCAAATGGCGCGCGGCGGTTATCAAATAAATCCCCATTTCCCCCCATCCCCCCATTCCCATATTTTCCCCTTCCAAGACCGTCACGTTTCGTGGCGGTTTTTCCTTTGCTTTCATTCCTTTTTGTATGTAAATATATTTTTTCAATTTATACATGATTTTACTTGACAGGAATTAGATTTATCCGTATTCTTTCTTTATAGTCTGAACATTAAGGAAGACTTTTGTTTTCCTCGTTTTTCCGTCGCTCTTTACTTGCGGCTGGAGAGGGGCTGCGCCATTTATGGGACGATATCGGATCAGCTATCAGAAGCGACTGCTTGCCTATCTGCTCTTTGGGGGACTCTTTCCGCTCCTTTTAGCTTCTGCGATGATCCTCTATGCGGCGGATCGCGTCTATGAAAATACGCAGGCAAAGGGCGGCCGTGCAGAGGTGCAGCGCATCTCACGCGAGATCGACAATCTTGTCGGCAGCTATCAGCGCCTGATGAACCCTCTGCTCGTGCGTGGGGAGACCATTGCATTTCTGCGTGGTGAACGTGCAGATGTAGAGAACATCTACGGCGATCTCTATGCGATTCTGGCAGGGCGTTCCGGCGAGGCAGCAATCTATCTCCTCTCCGCAGACGGCAGTCAGGTTATTGCGACGGATGATCTGCCGCGCGACTATCGTCTGCCGGAACATCTGCATTGGGGGCTACTCGGCCGTGCCGTGGAGGGGCAGGACTGGGTGATCGCTTCCGCAGACCGCTATGAGGCAGATCGCAGGGAGACGGTCTTTTCAATGGCGCGTGCGATTCGTCAGGGGGAGGAGCTGCTCGGCTTTGCCGTTATCGATGTGCGGCGTGAGGCTCTTGTGCCGCTCATTCAGCGTGTGCAGGACGGCAATGAAGGGCAGATCATCCTGACGGATCGCTATCGCTATGTCATGATGGACATGCTCGATCATCACCGCGAGGGGTTTTCTTCCGTATTTTCGACGCCCGAGGAGGGGACGGCTTCGGAGTCTGTCTTTCGCGACTATGCCTACTCCTCGTCGGATACGGGCTTTGCCGTGCATCTGCGCCAGCGGCTTGACTCCGCACCGCTTGACTATCTTTTCCGTCTCGTGCTGATGGTGGATGCCGTCGCGCTCTGCATGACTGCGTATCTTGCCTATCTGCTGAGCCGTCATCTCTGGCGTCCGCTGCACAGCCTTGCGCTTGCCATGCGCCGCGTACGCAGCCGCGATGATTTCTCGGTACAGGTGGACGCGCAGCGCGGCGATGAGATCGGGGAACTTGCACTCACATTTAACAATCTCGTTTCGCATATTCGCACGCTGCTTGCAGAAAATCGGGAGCGTGAGCGGACACTGCGCGTGGCGCAGGTGAAATCACTCACGGAGATGATCAAGCCGCATTTTATGTATAATACGCTCAATCTCATCAAATGGAGTGCAAAGCTCGGCGACAGTGAGGGCGCTGCCGATATCGCCGTGCAGCTCGGGAAGCTATTGCGTGCCTCGGTGAGCATGAAGGAATTTGTGACAGTGGCGGAGGAGCTCACCTTTCTTCGCACGTATCTGAAAATCCAGCGGCGCCGCTTTGAGGGACGCCTCAAGGTGACGGTGCGCGTGGAGTCCTCGGCATATGGCTGTTATGTGCCGAAGCTGATTTTGCAGCCGCTCGTGGAAAATGCGATACAGCACGGCATCGAGATGGCAGAACGCGGCGGATGCATCACGATCACAGGCGCGCGGGAAGACGGGCATCTCGTCTTTCGCGTGAAGGACAACGGACAGGGGATGAGCCCCGAGCGGCAGCAGGAAGTGCTCGCACGGCGGGATGACAATCATTTCGGACTGTACAATGTGCATATGCGTGCGGTGCTGAATGGGGATGAAGCTTGCGGAGTCGAGCTGCACTCTGCGGAGGGGAAGGGGACGGAGGTAATACTGAGATTGAAGCACTGGGAGGAGGCTCCTCATTATGATTAAAGTGCTGATTATTGACGACGAACCCATGCAGCGCGAGGGCATTGTGCGCCTGACGCCGTGGGAGGATTTTGGTGCCGAGGTCATCGGTGCGGCGGGCAGCGGCATGGAGGGGATTCTTCTTGCGCGCGAGTATCGTCCCGATGTGCTCATTGTGGATATCAAGATGCCGGGACTCTCGGGCTTGGATGTGATTGCGCGTCTGCGCGAGGAGCTGGAAGCAGAGTACATCATTCTCTCAGGCTACGGTGAGTTCGAGTATGCGCAGCAGGCGATTGCACTCGGCGTATGTGCCTATCTCCTGAAGCCTCTCGACGATGAGGAGCTCTCGGCGGCCGTGCGTTTGGCAGCAGACCATATCAGGGAGCGCCGCGTTCATCTCAATGAAGCGAATGCTTCGGAGGTCATCGGTACACATCTCGATCTGCCGGAGGAGGAGCCGATCCGCGGCTATCTCCTGCACGCCGTCCGCCATATGGAGGAGCATATGGCAGAGCCGATCACCGTGCGCGAGGTCGCGGATGAACTGGGGCTGAGCGTCAGCTATCTGCACAAGCTCTTTGCACGTTGCGGTACCTCGTTCAGCTCCTATCTGACGGATTGCCGTCTGCGCCGCGCAGGTCAGATGCTGCGCGAGGGCGATGAGAAGATCTATGCTGTTGCAGCAGCATGCGGCTATCAGGACACGCGCTATTTCAGCAAGATTTTTCAAAAGCATATGGGAGTCAAGCCGACCGAATATCGCCATGGTAAGGAAGCACTGATAAATTCAGCACCGCCATCTTAGCGCATCTTTTTTGCCCGTACTTCGTCGGCAAATCCTCCACAGAGCACCACTCTGCGTCCGGTTTGCCTCCTCGTTCGGACGAAAAAATCTGCGCCAATCTGACGGACTTTATTTTATCAGCGATTCCGTAAAAATTTATAAATTTTTTTTCAAAACCCCTAGCCAAAATACAAAATATGTTGTAATATAATAATTGTTATTGGGTAGTAACTTATACATAAGTCTAACCTCCCGATACATCTGTGTGTTATGTTTTAATCGTGTGTATTATATTAAGGAGGGCTTCCCATGAAGACATGGGTTTGTACGGTTTGCGGTTGGGTCTATGATGAGGCAGTCGGCGATGCTGATTATGATCTGGCTGCCGGTGTAGCGTTTGAGGATCTGCCGGATGATTTTGTCTGTCCGCTCTGCGGCGTGGACAAGTCTCTGTTTGAGCAGCAGGAGTAGTGTCGTCCATCTAGGAGAGTGACCCCGCGTATGCGGGGTTTTTTCATGCCCGATGTATGAGTCTTCTCTCAAATGTTTTGCTTTTCATGGGAAAATCCCGTATAATGAACGACAGAATTTATTGTGAGGGGACTTGTCTTTGGCAGAGCAAATTGAAATCAGCGTCATCTTCCTTGTCTATATGCTTGTGATGATGGGGATTGGTGTCTATTACTATCGGCGTACGCGCAATATGAGCGACTACTTTCTCGGCAATCGGAAACTTGGTGCATGGGTGACTTCGATGAGCGCCGAGGCGTCAGATATGTCAGGGTGGATGCTCATGGGACTACCCGGATTTGCGTATGTGGCAGGGCTCAATGCCGGGTGGATTGCGCTGGGACTTGCGCTCGGCACATGGGCGAATTGGCAGTTCATTGCGGCGCGCCTGCGCATCTATACGGAGCTTGCGAACAACTCGCTGACACTGCCGGATTTCTTTGAGAACCGCTTCTTTGCAACGTCGGGTGCGCTGCGCATCGTGCCGGCAATCTTCATTCTGATCTTCTTCATTCTCTATACGTCTTCGGGATTCGTGGCGGCGGGGCGTCTCTTCGAGACGATCTTTCAGTTGCCGTATTTCACGGCTCTGCTTGCAGGCGCGGCCGTGGTCGTCTTCTATACGCTTGTTGGCGGCTTCCTTGCCGTCTCGCGCACGGATTTCATCCAGGGCGTGATGATGTTCTTCGCGATCCTTGTGGTGCCCATAGGCGCTGCCGTCATGCTCGGCGGCTTCACGGCGACGGCGGAGCTGATCTATGCGGAGCACGCTTCGTTCTTCTCACCGCTGACGAAGGTGGACGGGAGTACGCTTGGTTTTATCGAGTTCATCTCTCTTATGGCATGGGGCATCGGCTACTTCGGGCAGCCGCACATCCTCGTGCGCTTTATGGCGATCCGTCATGCGGAAGAGCTGCCACAGGCGACGCGCATTGCGATGGCGTGGGTGGTGATCTCGCTCTCCGCTGCAATTCTTGTCGGCATGGTCGGTGCAGTCTATCTGAAGACACCCCTTGAGGGCACGGCAGCAGAGACTGTCTTTCTCGCGATGGCGGGCGAGCTCTTCCCGCCCATTGTGGCAGGGCTGATCCTTGCGGCGGTGCTCGCAGCGATCATGAGTACAGCCTCCGCACAGTTGCTCGTTGCGGCATCGGCGTTTGCGCAGGATATCTATCGGCGCAGCTTCCGCCCGCATGCACAGCAGGTGGAGCTCGTCTGGGTGAGCCGCCTGTCCGTGCTCGCGATTGCGGCGGCGTCGATCTATCTCGGGCTGAGCCCCGATAATTTCATCCTCGATATGGTGGCGTACGCATGGGCGGGATTTGGTGCCTCGTTCGGTCCCGCACTCCTCATGTGCCTGTTCTGGCGGCGTACGACGGAGCGCGGTGTGCTTGTGGGGATTGTGACGGGCGGCATTACGGTGCTTGTCTGGAAGCAGTTTGCGCTCTTCGGGCTCTATGAGATCGTGCCGGGCTTCCTGCTCGGACTCCTTGCGATCTACATTGTGAGCAAGCTCGATCGGGAGCCCGCACCTGAGGTGACGGAGCTCTTTGATCGTGTGGGGCGGCAGTAGACTGTTGCACTTGTTACGACATAGGATGTTTTTCTGCGGTACAATGTGGTTTAAAATAGGAGGATACGATGGCATTTACGTTTACGCATGTGAATTTCAATGTACTTGATCTTGCACGCAGCATGGACTTCTATGAGAAGGCATTCGGCTTTCGTGAGAAGCGCCGCTTGGAGGCTGAGGGCTTCACACTCGTCTATCTCTGGGATGGCGTGACGGATTTCGAGCTTGAGCTGACGTATTTGCATGCGCGCACGGAGCCGTATGATCTCGGGGAAAAGGAGTTCCATCTCGCGCTATATACGGACAACTACGCCGAAGCGCATGCGAAGCATGCGGAGATGGGCATCATTTGCTATGAAAATGCGGAGATGGGCATTTATTTCGTTGAAGATCCGGACGGGTACTGGGTGGAAGTTTTGCCAAAAAACATGTGACGAAAGCCGTTGTTTCGTGTATAATAAAGGATGCATGTAACGATCCGTAAAAGAGGGTGAATTTGTATGGGGAAATTACGGGTACTGATCGTGGATGACTCCAAGATCAGCCGCGTGATGATTGCTGAAAATCTAAGGGATACGGATTTTGAGGTCTGCGGGATGGCGGCGGATGCGGTAGAGGCACTGCGCCTTTACACGGAGCTGCATCCGGATCTTGTGACAATGGATATGAATCTGCCAGATGCAAATGGGTTGGAGTGCAGCAAACGTATTCTTGTGGCGGATGCGCATGCAAAAATTCTGATGATCAGTGCGATGAAGGATCTGAATCTCATCACGCAGGGAAAGGCTGTCGGAATCCGCGCATTTTTGCAAAAGCCGGTGTCGAAGTCGGATCTTGTGGACACGCTCCATCTCATCTGTGAGTCTGCGGTGAGTCAGGAGTCGGCGTTTCGTGAACTCTATGCCAAGCCCTTTGGGCGAGGTCTCCAACAGGGACTCGCAGGGCTTCTCGGCATGGAGGGGGAGGTCGAGATTGAGCCGTATGATTCGCGCTCACTCGATGTGAGCGGTGTTGCCGTCATTATCGGCATTACGGGCTTTACAACAGGCCGTGCGATTTTCTATATGGATGAGTCCGTGATCAAGCTGTTCGCAATGCACATGCTTGGACGCGCGTCTGTGGAAGAAATCGATGATGTCGAGGCGGTGGATGCCGTCGAGGAGGCGGCGAACATCCTCGCGGGACGTGCCGTATCGAAGATCAACAACGTACTTGAGGGAAAGGAACTGCGCCTGACACCGCCGGGGACGATTCATGGGTCTCAGGTGCATATTGTCAGCCCACGTATGACGACGTTCTGCATCAGCATACGGCTGCCAATTGGAATGGTGCGAATGAATGTGGGCTTTGCAGAGGGAGAGTAGTAGATGGATGCAAAACTGATCAATCCTTTTGTGGATGCCTTTACAACGGTCATGCCGATGCTGGGGTTCCCCGAGCCGACGCGGACGAAACTTTACGCCGCATCGGATCGGGTCAAGAGCCACGGGGTATCGATGCTGGTCGGCTTTACGAAGCAGATCCGCGGGAATGTCGTCTACAATATGAGTGAGGATACAGCAAAGTTCATTGCCTCTCAGATGATGATGGGCATGCCGGTGGAGTCGTTTGACGAGATGGCGCAGAGTGCGATCTCTGAGCTCAGCAACATGCTGACGGCGCATACGGCGACGAATATCACGGGGCTGGGGCTCGACGTTGACATCTCCACCCCGTCTCTGAGCGTGGGCAAGGATTTCGATGTCAAGATCAGCGATGGGCAATACCTCGTTGTGGAGATGAATTTGAGCGGTCAGATGGTGGATCTCGCGATTGCCGTCGATCAGAATTAGGCTATGCAGACACTTTTTGTCGGAGGGACGATTCGATGAAGGGTGCGGAGCAGGTACGTGTCTTCCTCGACGGGAGGCAGGTGGATGCTGCGGGCGAGGAGAGCCGCATTGCGCTGTCCGTTACCGGACGGCGTTTTTTGCGTGGTGAGAGTCACTATGTCAGCTACGATGATGCGACGCTGATTGATGGTGAGATCGTTCCGTCGGTTCTGCGGATCGGCGCGGCGGGGGTTATGCTCCAGCGCCGCGGCGTTGTACGCTGGACGCAGCATTTTGCCGCAGGTGAGGAGCGCTCGAGCAACTACCGTACGCCGTACGGCACATTTCTCATCAAGACGGATACGCGTCGTCTTCGCATGCGTACATTTCCGGACGGGCGGGAGGAGATATATATCTTCTATACGCTCTATGTGGACGGCGTGCGTCAAAGTGACAATATGCTAGAGATACGGATCGAGTCGATGTAAAGGAGAAACACGAAGGTGGATATCAAACAGCAGATTGAGCAGGCGCTGATACGGGCTGTAGACGCAGCTGTGGCGGCGGGAGAGCTGCCGGAGGCCGGCGCACTCCCTGCAATTCTTCTGGAAGAGCCGCCCGAGAAGGAGCTCGGCGACTTCGCGACGAATTTTGCGATGCAGTCGGCGCGCGTCTTCCGTCAGGCGCCGCAGAAGATTGCAGCCGCGATACAGGCGCATCTTGCGGGTGACTGGCTCGATCGTGCAGAGGTTGCGGGTCCCGGCTTTCTCAATCTCTACCTCAAGAAGACTGTCATTGCCGACACTCTGCGCGCCATTCTTGCTGCAGGAGAGGACTATGGTACGCTGCCATCGCAGGATGCGCCGCGTATTCAGGTGGAGTACGTCAGCGCGAACCCGACGGGGCCTCTGCACGTAGGACATGGGCGCGGTGCCGCCGTCGGCTCGGCGCTTGTGAATCTGCTGCGTACGGCGGGGTACGCTGTGGACAGCGAGTACTATGTGAACGACGCAGGCAATCAGATGAATCTCCTCGCTGTGTCGGTGAATGCACGCTATTTGGAACTCCTTGGCAAAGAGGTGGAATTCCCTGAGAATGGCTACCACGGTGCGGATATCGTGGAGACGGCGCAGCGGATCATTGACCGCGAGGGGGATAGGTATCTCGCACTGCCCGAGGAGGAGCGTCTGCAGCTCTTTCAGGATGTCGCCTACCGTGAGAAGCTCGCGGCGCTTGAGGAGGATCTGGCAGATTTCGGCGTGACCTTCGATCGCTGGTACAGCGAGCGCACACTGCATCCCGATGCCGTGCGTCATGTGGTGGACACGCTGCTCGAGCGCGGGAAGGCATACGAGAAGGACGGCGCAGTCTGGCTGCGCTCGACGGACTACGGAGATGACAAGGATCGCGTGATCTTCCGCGATAACGGCGTACCGACCTATCTCGCAGCAGACATCGCCTACCACGACGATAAATACGAGCGCGGCTACGGACGCCTCATCAACATATGGGGCGCGGATCACCACGGCTATGTGGCGCGTGTCAAGGCGGCGATGGCGGCACTCGGACACGATCCCGAGGTGCTCACGGTACTCCTCCTGCAGATGGTGAGCCTCTACCGTGATGGAGAGCTCGTGAAGCTGAGCAAGCGCACGGGCGAGACGGTCACGCTGCGCGAGCTGATGGAGGAGGTCGGCGTCGATGCAGCGCGCTACTTCTTCCTCATGCGCTCGCTCGACAGTCAGCTCGATTTCGACCTCGACCTTGCCAAGAAGAAGTCCAATGAGAATCCCGTTTACTACATCCAGTATGCGCATGCGCGCATCTCGAGCATCTTCCGTCAGGCGGATGAGGCGGGGATTGCCGTGCGGGATGGGGCGGAGCTCGAGCTCCTGACGGACGAGACGGAAATCGCACTCATTAAGAAGCTCGCCTCCTACCCCGAGGAGATCGCGCGCGCAGCGACGGATTTTGCTCCGCAGCGCATTGCACGTTACAGTCATGAACTCTCGAGTGCATTCCACTCGTTCTACAATAAATGCCGCATTGTCGGACAGGAACCGGCCCTCGCCTCTGCGCGCCTCGCCCTTGTGCTTGCGACAGGGCGCGTGATTCGCCACAGTCTCGGCGTGCTCGGGGTCTCGGCACCGGAGAAGATGTAAGCGCCGCTTGAAAGGAGCGTATCTATGGATTTTGAACACATGTCGGAAGTGGACGCCGCCTATCACATCCTCGCGAAGAAGGGGACGCCCGTTCACTATAAGGAGCTGATCACCGAGGTCATCGAGGCGACGCACAAGCCCGTACAGTCTCTGGCGATGGCGATCTCCGAGATCTACACGATGATGAACATGGACAGCCGCTTTCACTATGAGGGCGAGAGCAAATGGGGACTGACGGAGTGGGTTCCGCCTGAGGTCAAGCGCTCCTCGTCCCGCGCCTCCTCCGCTGCGGCAAAGACGGCGATTACGAAGGAGACAGCGCGCAAGAAGAAGCTCGAGAGCATTCAGAACTGATGTAAGGAGTGCGGAGGAACGGCATGGCAAAGTATATTTTCGTCACGGGTGGCGTGGTCTCATCGCTCGGCAAGGGCATTACGGCGGCATCGCTCGGTCGGCTGCTGAAGAATCGCGGGCTGAAGGTCACGATTCAGAAATTCGACCCCTACATCAATATTGACCCCGGCACGATGAGCCCCTATCAGCACGGCGAGGTGTTCGTCACGGATGACGGGGCGGAGACGGATCTCGATCTCGGGCACTATGAGCGCTTCATCGACATTAACCTCACGAAGCGTTCGAATATCACGACGGGAAAGGTCTACTCGACCGTCCTCAACAAGGAGCGCCACGGCGACTATCTCGGCTCGACGGTGCAGGTCATTCCGCATATCACGAACGAGATCAAGCAGCGTGTCTACGATGTGGCAAAGGCGGACAACGCCGATGTGGTCATCACGGAGATCGGCGGGACGGTCGGCGATATCGAGAGCCTGCCGTTCCTTGAGGCGATTCGCCAGGTCAAGAAGGAAGTCGGCAAGAACGACGCGCTCTATATCCATGTGACCTTGCTGCCCTACATCGGGGCGGCGGGCGAGCTGAAGACGAAGCCGACGCAGCACAGCGTCAAGGAGCTGCGCGCGATCGGTATTCAGCCGGATATCCTCGTCTGCCGCACGGAGCAGCCGATTCCGCGCGAGATGAAGGAGAAGATCGCACTCTTTTGCGATGTGGATGCGGATGCCGTCATCGAGAACCGTACGGCAGCGACGATCTACGAGGTTCCCCTCATGATGCAGCAGGAGGGACTCGACCGCATCGTGCTCGAGAAGATGGCGATGAACTTCGATCCGTCCAATATGGAGACGTGGGAGAAGATGGTCTTCAAGATCAACCATCCCGCGAAAAAGGTGAAGATCGCCGTCGTCGGCAAATACGTTGCTCTGCCCGATGCCTATATGTCGGTGACGGAGGCTCTGCACCACGGCGGTATTGAGAACGATGCGCAGGTCAAAATTGCATGGGTCAATGCGGAGGAGCTCGAGAACCCGAACGTGGATCTCGACGAGCTCTTTGTCGGGTGCAAGGGCATCCTCGTGCCCGGTGGATTCGGCGACCGTGGCGTCGAGGGGAAGATCCGCGCCATCCAATACGCGCGCGAGCATGAGATTCCCTTCCTCGGGCTCTGTCTCGGCATGCAGTGTGCCGTCATCGAGTTCGCGCGTCACGTTGCGGGTCTCGCCAATGCACACAGCACGGAGTTTGTGCCCGAGACGCCGCATCCCGTCATCGCCCTGATGGCAGATCAGCAGGATGTGGAGGAAAAGGGCGGTACCATGCGCCTCGGTGCATATCCGTGCATCCTCTCCGACGCGTCCCGCTCCCGTGCAGAATACGGCACAATCGAGATCAGCGAGCGCCATCGCCATCGCTTTGAGTTCAACAATGCCTATCGTGCACAGCTCGAGGAAAAGGGCATGGTCATTGCGGGCACAAGCCCCGACAACCGCCTCGTGGAGGTCGTGGAGATCGCGGATCATCCGTGGTTCGTCGCCTCTCAGTTCCATCCGGAGCTCAAGTCGCGGCCGAACCATCCGCATCCGCTCTTTGCAGGTTTTGTGCGCGCAGCGCTCGCTGCAGCTCCCAAATGAACGCACTCTTTTCGATCCTGCGTGCAGACAGCGGCGTACATCAGCTGGCAGATTCATTGGGCGGGGAGCCACAGCAAATCCTTGCGCACGGCTTTGCCAGCTCCATGAAGCACGCTGCCGTCGCTGCTGCCTATGACAGCGCCCCGCGCCCACTCGCCATCGTGACGAGCGGGCGCGAAGCGTTGCGCGCGTGGCAGGAGGATCTGGCATCGCTCCTGCCTGAGGCGGATGTCTACGAACTGCCCGAGCTGGATCGCATCGATTTCGCTGCACCCGGTGCGGCAAAGGGGCTCGAGCGTTCGGCACAGCGGATGAACATTCTCGCCCGGCTCCTACGCCATGAGCCGATCATTGTGCTCGCGGATATCGGGGCGGCGGCACAGAAGGGGCTCAGTACGGCGGAGTTTTCGCGCGCTGCGCTCTCCCTGCGCCTCGGTGAGGAACTGCCGCGCGATACGCTGCTCGAGCGCCTGACTGCGCTCGGCTATGAGCACGCGGCCGAGGTGGAGCACGTTGGGCAGTTCAGCGTGCGCGGCGGCATCGTCGACATCTTTCCCATCAACGCGCTCTCTCCCATCCGCATCGAATTCTTCGACGCGGAGATCGACTCTATGCGCGAGTATGATCCTTTGACAAAGCGCTCCATCAAAAATATCGGCACGGCTTCCGTCATGCCGCTGCGCGCAGCGGATGATGAGGGGGAGGCGTGCTTTTTGACGTATCTCGGACGAGAGGGAATCACGCTGTTCGATGAGCCATCCCGTCTGAGTGCAGCGCTTTCGGACGCTGCACAGGAGGATGACATACGCGCCGCGCGCCTCTTCTCGTGGGAGGAGCTGGTTGTGGCGGGCGCGGCGGGACACGAAGTGTTTGCCGCACTGATGAGCCGCTCCTATCCCGCCTGTGCGCCGACGACCCTTGTCGGCTTCCACATGGTGCCGATGACGGCATTTCAGCGTCAATTCGCCCTACTCGAGAGTGAACTGCGCCGTTATCTTGCGGATGGGACAAGAGTGCTTGTCCTCGCAGGCGGCGTGGAGCGGGCGAATCTCGTCCGCGATATGCTGACGGGATGGAAGATCCCTGCAATTGTTCTTCGCAGGGAGGGCGAGGAGGTCAGGGATGCGGTAGTCGTGACCTCGGGGGCATTGCGCGCGGGCTTTGAACTGAGCGCGGCGAAGATTGCGGTTCTTACGGAGCAGGATATCTTTGGTCGCCACAAGGCAAAGCTGCGGCGCACACCGTCGGCAGGGGAGCGCATCCGTCACTTTCGCGAGATTGCGCCCGGCGACTACGTTGTCCATGTATCACACGGCATTGGGAAGTACCTCGGGGTGGAGACGCTCGAGGTCGCGGGGGTGCATCGCGACTACCTGCGCATTCAGTACGGCGGAGACGACAAGCTCTTCGTACCGACGGATCAGGTCGGCCTCCTGCAAAAGTACATCGGCTCGGAGGGCGCAGCGCCACGCCTGCACCGCATGGGTACGGCGGACTGGGCGCGTGCGCGCGCAAAGGCGCAGAAGTCCGTGGAGGATATTGCCGACCATCTGCTCGAGATCTACAGCGCGCGCCAGCTCGCGAAGGGGCATGCCTTCACACCCGACGATGCGGGGCAGCGCGAGTTCGAGGAGGCGTTCCCCTACGAGGAGACGGCAGATCAGCTGCGCGCCGTTGCAGAGATTAAGCGCGACATGGAGAGCGAGAAGCCCATGGAACGCCTGCTCTGCGGGGACGTGGGCTTTGGCAAGACAGAGGTCGCCGTGCGTGCGGCGTTCAAGGCAGCAATGGACGGCTTTCAGGTCGCCGTGCTCGTGCCGACGACGGTGCTTGCCCAGCAGCATTACCAGACCTTTGCCGCGCGCTTTGCCGAGTTCGCGCCGAAGGTGGACGTGGTCTGCCGCTTCCGTTCCGTGCGTGAACAGGCTGCAACCCTGCACGAGGTGGCACGCGGGCGCGTGGACATCCTCATCGGGACGCACGCGATCCTCAATCGGAAGCGCGTGCGCTTCCAGAACCTCGGTCTCCTGATCGTGGATGAGGAGCAGCGCTTTGGCGTGACACAGAAGGAGAAGATCAAGGAGTTTGCGGCAGGCGTCGACGTGCTGACGCTCTCGGCGACGCCGATTCCGCGCACGCTGCATATGTCGCTCGCGGGCGCGCGTGACATGAGCATCATCGAGACGCCGCCCGCTGATCGTCTGCCCGTGCAGTCCTACGTTGTGGAGAGCAGCGATGCAATGATGCGCGGCGCGATCGAACGCGAGCTTGCGCGCGGGGGGCAGATCTATTTCATCTACAACCGCGTGGAGAGCATCGACCGCATGCGCGAGCATCTGCTGCGTCTCGTGCCCGAGGCGCGCATTGCCTCGGCACACGGGCAGATGAACGAAGACGTGCTCGAGCAGGTCATGATGGACTTCTACGAGGGACATTATGACATCCTGCTCGCAACGAGTATCATCGAGAACGGCATCGACGTGGCAAATGCGAATACGATCATCATCTACGATGCTGATCGCTTTGGGCTCTCGCAGCTCTATCAGATGCGCGGGCGTGTGGGGCGTTCGGCAAAGATGGCGTTTGCCTACTTTACGTATCGGCGCGACAAGGTACTCAGCGAGACAGCGGAGAAACGTCTGCAGGCGATGAAGGAGTTCGCCCAGCTTGGCTCGGGCTTTAAGATCGCCATGCGCGATCTCGAGATTCGCGGGGCGGGTAGTCTGCTTGGAGCACAGCAGCACGGGCATATCGCAGGCGTCGGCTTTGAGATGTATGTCAAGCTGCTCGAGGAAGCTGTTGCGCGCAAGCGCGGTGAGGCACCTGTGCCGCCGCCCGTGGAGACGGTCATTGATCTGCCCGTGGAGGCCTATCTCGACGGCGGCTACATCGATGATGCGATGCACAAGATCGAGATCTATCAGAAGATTGCCGCTGTCCGTACGAATGAGGATCTGGATTCACTGCTCGATGAGCTGATCGACCGCTTCGGCGAGCCGACAGCACCTGTGCTCGCACTCCTCGACATCGCGCGCATCAAGAACTATGCGCGCAGCTTTGGCGCGCGCAGCATTGCGGCTAAGGGTGAGGCTCTGGATATCGCACTGCCCGAGGGAGAGAAGCTTCCCCTGCCCGCGCTCATGCGCCTTGACCGCGCCTTTGGGCGGCGTGTTGGCCCCCTGCCGGAGGGAGATGGCTACCGCATTCGCTTGCAGCCGAAGGAGCGCAGGGAGATATTGGATACGGCACTGGAGATTGTGCAGATGGCAAGTGGAGAGTGAGATATGGCAGAATATAAACTGACAGTGGCGGGACTTGGCCCCGGGGATGCGGGGCTTATCACGCGCGCGACATGGGCGCGCATCGAGGCGGCGCAGCACATTATCCTGCGCACGCGCATTCATCCGACGGTGGAGGTGCTCGATGCAGCGGGGATTTCTTACGAGACGTATGACCATCTCTACGAGGAAGCCGACGATTTCGATGAACTGTACGCGTCAATTGTGGATGATTTGATGGCGCGTGCACGCACGATGGATGTGCTCTATCTCGTTCCAGGTAGCCCCTTTGTCGCTGAGCGCACGGTACAGCTTCTACGCGAGCGTACGATGGAGGCGGGGGTGCCTCTCGAGATCCTGCCTGCGATGAGCTTTTTGGAGCCGCTTTTTGCTGCACTCGGGCTCGATCCCGTGAACGGGCTCTCCATTGTGGATGCGATGGATGAGGAGGCTGTTGCTGCGCCACCTGCACAGGATCTCATCATCACACAGCTCTATTCACGTGAGCTGGCGTCTGATCTGAAGATCCTCCTGATGGAGCACTTCCCAGATACGCAGGAGGTCATCTATCTTCATCATCTTGCACTGCCCGATGAGCGCGTGCAGAGCATCCCACTTTTTGAACTCGATTGGCAGGAAGATATTGATCATCTGACCACACTTTTTATTCCGTACACCCCTGGTTTTTGGGAAAATGGATAAAAAAACGTGTATTTTTAGGGAAAAAAGCGGTTTTTTTTTGATTTTCCCCTTGATTTTTCGAAGTAATTCTGTTAAATTCTCTCATGACAGCGTGACCCCTTGTGGTCGCTAGGAAAATGGAAAATATCTAAAGGAGGATGCTACTTTGAACAAGCAGGAATTGGTCGCAAACGTAGCAGAGCAGGCAGGTCTGACGAAGAAGGACGCAGAGAAGGCGGTCAACGCCGTTTTTGAGGCAGTCAAGAACGCGCTTTCCGAGGGTGACAGGATTCAGCTGATCGGCTTCGGTACCTTTGAGGTGAAGGATCGTAAGGCACGCAAGGGGCGCAACCCTCGGACGGGCAAGGAGATCAACATTCCGGCCTCGAAGACGCCTGTGTTCAAGGCTGGCAAGGCTCTGAAGGATTCTGTGAACTAAGTTTTCTCTTGAACGTGAGACCGGACTTCCGTTGGGAGTCCGGTTTTTCTTTTGATCGGACGGATATGGAACAGAATATTTTTACACGGGACGCCTTCGTGGGAAAAACGGCACTGATCTCGGGCGGAACCTCGGGAATTGGGCTTGCTGCGGCAGAGATCTTTCTTGCGGGCGGGGCATCGGTCATGCTCGTGGGTCGCGATGCGGCGCGTGGTCAGACGGCGCTTGCACGGCTTTCAGCGGGGGAGCGGGCGCAATTTACGCGCTCTGATGTGCGCCGCACGGAGGACTGCCATCGTGCGGCAGAGGAGACAGTGCACGCGTTTGGCGACATCGATATCCTCGTGAACTCCGCCGGGATCTACGTAGAAGGTGCGCTGGATGATCTCACGGAAGAGACCCTAGATGACTTGATTGCGACGAATGTCAAGGGGACATTCCATCTGACGCAGGCGACGCTGCCGCATCTGCGGAGCACGCTGGGCAATATCGTGAATGTCGCCTCGGATGCGGGACTGCACGGGAATTATTTCTGCGCGGCATATGCGGCGACGAAAGGGGCGGTCATCGCCTTTACACGCTCACTTGCGCTCGAGCTTGCAGGCGATCAAGTGCGCGTGAATGCCGTTGCTCCTGCCGATATCCTGACGCCGCTCACGGAGCGTCAGCTCTCATCGCAGCGTGCCCGTGAGGAGCAGCTGCGGGAGATGGCGTCAGTCTATCCGCTCGGACGCATCGGAACGCCCTGCGAAGCCGCTGCTGTAATCGCATTTCTCGCCTCACCCGCAGCAGGATGGGTGACGGGGAGCGTCTACCGTGTCGACGGTGGTCTCACAGCGTAAAAAAATTTTGTCCATCGTTGAAAATTGTGATACAATAATCGTGGTTCTGTGAGGAGGTGGAGGATGGAGCGTGCCCGTATTCTCATCCTGACAGCGTCCATCGGGTCCGGACACACGCGCGCAGCCGAGGCAATCCGTGCAGCGCTCGCGGCGCACCCGCAGGCAGATGCTATACAGGTGGATGTTGTCGATTTTATGGCGCGTGAAGTTTCCACAATTCACTACCTCATGAAGCGCATCTATCTCACGATGCTGCGCTTCGTCCCGGATCTCTATGATGTGTTCTTCCGCATTGCGGGAAAGAAGGCGAGCGGCGGTATTGTGCGCGGCGCATTTGCGCAGGTGATGGTGCGCACGATGGGACGGATCGTGCGGCGTTATGAGCCGGATCTCGTCATCGCGACGCATCCCTTTCCCGAGGGGGCTGCGGCTCTCTGGCGCACGCGACATGGAGGCTCCTACGCATTGGCGGCACTCCTGACGGACTATGCGCTGCATGCAATCTGGCTTGTGCGCGGCGTAGATCAGTACTTTGTCGCAACGGGGGCGATGGCGGCGGAGATGGCAGAGCGAGGATTTGCTCCTCGCATGGTAGAGGCGAGCGGCATACCGATTGCGCGGGCGGATTATGCGCTGGGACAGATGGAGGCACAGGAGAGGATAGGCCTGCATGGGGGACTGCCGACCGTTCTCCTCATGGGCGGAGGACTCGGACTCGGCGGCATGGATCGCACGCTTGCGGCACTTGAGACGCTTGAGCGACGGCTTGCCATCCTCGTTGCTGCGGGGCACAATGAAGTGCTCGAGGCACATGCGCGTCGTGTGGCTGAGACATCGCGGCATGTGATCCGCGTCTTTGCCTATACCGATGAGGTGCCTGTGCTCATGCGGGCGGCAGACCTCCTTATCACGAAGCCTGGAGGTCTCACGATTAGTGAGGCATTTGCAGCGGGGCTGCCGCTCCTCCTGCACGATCCGATTCCAGGTCCTGAGACAGAGAACGCCGTCTATGCGACGCGGCGTGGAGCCGCCGTATGGCTGCACCCAGGGGAGCGCATGGCACCTGCGGTGGAGGAGATCCTTGCGCATCGGATTTCGGAGATGCGGCGGGCGGCAGGTGACTGTGCATGTGAGGATGCAGCACAGCGCGTGGCCAAGATTCTGATGGAAATGCTGACAAGGAAGAGGGGGCATACGCATGGCAAGGAGAAGGACGCCTAGGAGACCGCGCTGGTTTATGATCGCACTCCTTCTCATTCTGGCCTATTTTGGTTCGATGATCGTATCACAGGGATTCTACCTCTCCCATGTGTATGAGGATCAGCGTCTTGCAACGGAGCGCCTCACGGCGGCGCAGGAAGAGAATGACCGTCTGCGTGCTGAGAAGGAGCGTCTGGGCGAACTCCCCTATATTGAGAAGCTGGCGCGTGAAGAGCTGGGCATGACGGGGGCGGGGGAGCTTCCCTATGCGCCCGGAAAGCGTTCCAACAACAATTGACTCCATATCTGTGAAAACGCCGTACAATGGCTCCGATGCGCACTTGAATTTCTTGACACAGGATGTATTTGCCCTGTATAATAAACGGGTCAAATAAATATGGGGGACGACCCCGACGGTTTGTAGTTGAAGGGAAGAGTTGTATTGGCCATCGAAGTTGGCAGTGTAGTAGA
>ERZ772917.829-NODE-829-length-20411-cov-34.909118_pt1 | contig 20411 bp, 20 predicted proteins | sample MGYA00511187_ERZ772917 | MGnify/ENA primary metagenome ERZ772917 (study PRJEB29015, sample SAMEA2737925) | human oral metagenome | biome: human oral; feature: human-associated habitat; material: dental | place: China | collected 2012 ... | reverse complement strand
GTAGAGCGTCGGCTAAGCTTTTACCATTGACAATAGCCGTTGCAAAGGCACCGTTGAATGTATCGCCTGCACCTGTCGTATCTACGGGTTTCACCTTTAAACCGGATACGGTGTGAATGTTACCGTTGTCGGCGTAGCCTACGCCTTTGCTACCGAGGGTAACGATGATTTTATTTTCGTTAGCTAACAATGTTTCTTCTGTAGATTGATTAGGATAAAGCGCTGAAAGCTCATGTTCGTTTGGCGTAATATAGGTTGCCAATGCTAACCACTCAGGATTGAGGTCTGCCGCTGGAGCCGGATTTAAGAGAACTTTCACATTAGCCTCGTGACAACGACGAATGATGTATTCGATTGTTGGAATAGGAATCTCGTTTTGAACCATTACGAGATCCGCTTGCTCGATAGCTGACCAAGCATTATCCACTACAGTATTATCTACCTTTGCATTAGCGCCAGAAATAACAATGATGCTATTGTCGCCTTCAGCCAATGTGATATGTGCTGTTCCCGTTGTAGTATCAGGTACAGTAACGATGTAGTCCGTATTGATATGATTTTCTTTTAGATTATCTACAATCATTTGGCCGTAAGCATCTTGACCGATGCAACCAACCATGGTAACCTCTGCACCTAATCGAGCAGCTGCTACCGCTTGGTTTGCACCTTTGCCACCGTGGGCGATGTGTAATTCGTTGCCCATAATTGTTTCGCCTGCAGTAGGGCGTTTGTCCGCGAGGACTACAATATCCATGTTACAACTGCCAATAACAACAATGCGATTCATAATAACTCCTTGATTCACCCCTGCCCTAACTGGGACTAAAAATGACCATCATTTATTTTTATACATAAAACTTAGGGTATTTTATACGATAAGTCGCATATATAAATATAATTGATAATCAAAGAGGCATTTGCTTTCACATACCTATAGTATATACTAATTATTTATTAGTATAGCGTAAATACGCGAGTTTATCTATATAAATATCTATAAAATGTAGGAATAAAAAAGGTATATCCAAAATCTATGTTACATGAGTAAAAATGTACTCTTAAATTTTGGATATACCTTATTATTATAGAATTAATATATTATACTATTTATATTTTATCTAACATTTGGTCTATACTATCAAAGGATTTCTCTAAAGATAGAATACGTCCTTGAATGATATCATTTTGGCCTTCTACAAGAGCAGATAATATATCTATCTTAGCTTGTAAAATATTAGTTGTATTATCGTTAATATTTATTGTATTACTGTAGCTTTTATCTATTTTCATAGTCTATTCGGCCTTTATTGTTAATTATAGTTATATATTAGTGAAAGCTTGGTTTATCGAAGTGTGTACCTGGCTCACCTACGCCGATGCTTGTGCGGTGGAAAGGAGTTTCATCCGCAGCATGTAAGATATCAAAGATGGCTTTTACCACAGCTTCGCGTGAAACTTGGGCATCGTTGAATTGAGCCCCTTCAGGGATGAGTTCGTAATCGGTTTTTTCCGGATCATTATAAAGCCATGTGAGGCGCAAGATAGTGTAATTTAAATTGGATTCGCACAATACGTTACGAGCTTGACGCTCACCTTGAACATAGCTAATAGGCAAGTTATCGAAGGTCCATTTTTCAAGTGCTACAGGGAATTCACCAGAAAGGCCAGCCATGGAAACGCCGATAACACGGCGTACATTTTTACGGCTCAATGCTTTCACGATGGACGCCATATCACTGCCGGATTCCATAGAACCTACAAATACAACCTCCGCATTTGTTACAGCTTGTTCTAACTTAGCAGGGTTTTGAAAAGAACCTTCAATCACTGTAACACGTTCATGGTCGATAATCTCTGGAGGTATACGTGTTTTCAACTGACGACCATATAATGTAATGTGCATATCTGTATATGTTAATAGTGTAGCAGTCAACTTTTGAGCTATTTGGCCCGCAGCTCCTAAAATCGTAATATACTTATACATAAAAAAGACCTCCTATGTTCGGGCATAAATATTTGATGAAATTTTAACATACATATATGACAAATAGGTGAGAAAAATTATAGAAATCTTTATAAGATTTTCATAATTTAATTGATGCTTAAAATTTCTTTTGTTGTTTTTAGCTGCGCAAATCGATTTTGCCAATTATCACTGCCTGTTGCTAATAAACCTTCATCTTCAGAGTGTCTGATAAAAATTACTTCTATATTTTGATTTCTGAAATGTTGAATGATTGCTTTTGTATTTGTGATAAGCTTTTTTGCATCGTAAGGGTTTTCGTTAACTAAACCTTCTTGTATATCGATTACGATTAATGCCTGTGCCATGAGGAACCTTCTTTGTAGACTATATGAAATATATTAATTAGGTAATATTTTAAGATTTATTATCTTAGCTTTCAAAATTAATGTTAATACTCTTTGAGTATAAGTATTTGTATGCATTATATCATAAGTATATGACAAAAAAGTGCGATATGAGTTCCATATACTGTGCTGATGCTGTCTAGGCTTTCACAAATTCTCGAAGAATGATAAAATAAATCCATATATATTTTTATAGAAATGAGGCTATTATGGAACGGATTCAAGATCTTGTGTACACGCATGTGCAGGGTGGCCAGTTTAGATGGGTTACTGTCAGCACATTGATGCTCGCATTGGGCACGATTTTGCATTTGGTGAGCCCTAGTGTGGCTGGGGTGACGCCGAACTGGACGATTGCTACGTACTGCGTAGCCATTTTATTGACTCGTCCTAGTTTGAGTCAAACTTTGGGGATTGGCCTAGTAGCAGCCCTTATCAACGTATTGACGTCGAAGTCCGCATTCCCTTACGGCAACTTGTTGTCCGAACCAGGTGGTGCTTTGACGGCTGCTCTCGTGACGCGCGCTATGCTGTCCATGAAGTTCCGTAAAATTGGGGGCTTTGATTTGACACCAATCCTATCTGGATTCTTGGCGACCGTTGTATCTGGTGGTATCTTCGTTACCATTTTGTGGCAAGTTCTGGGTTTGCCAGATAATGTGTATATGTACGGTATGTGGCCAATGGTTCTTATCGTAGGCGCTTTGAACGGTGCCATTACGCCGATTTTATACATTCCGGCGCAACGTTTATTTTCTAAACGGGGCATGTTGCCAAGTGCAGAGGAATTGGGCTCCGATCATAGTCACTTGACGATCTTACCTGAGCGCCAAGCTAAGATTTCTATTGAGCACGTAAATTACTACCATCCTAAGGCGACCACGCCATCTCTTGAAAACATCAATCTCGATGTACATGATGGTGACTTCTTAGTGGTAACTGGTCCTGCAGGTTGTGGTAAAAGTACCCTTTGCATGGCGATGGTAGGTGCGGTGCCTAAATTCTATGGTGGTCGCCTAGAAGGTATGGTCTTTGTAGATGGCCAAGCGACCACGCAAATGGAAATTCCAGAACTAGCGAACCATATCGGTGTAGTTCTGGCCGATTACGATACACAGCTCGTAACGATGACGGTTCGTGAAGAAGTGGCCTTTGCCATGGAAAATCGTGGTTACGACCGTGAAACGATTACCTCTCGTTCTCAAGAGGTGTTTGAACAAGTTGGCCTTGTGGGATTAGAAGACCGTAAGATTACAAGTTTATCTGGTGGTCAACGCCAACGTTTGGCTATCGCTTCCGTATTGGCTACGAACCCAACCGTACTTGTTCTTGATGAACCGACTAGCTCCCTCGATCCAGATGGGACCGCTGAATTATATCGCCTCGTAGGTGACTTGAACCAAAAACACGGTATCACCGTTGTCGTTATCGACCATGACTTGCATGCTGTATTGCCGTATGCAAACCGCATGGCCCTCATGGTGGATGGCTCTATCGCTTGTGACGATGATGTACCTACTACGCTTCGTTATATGTATGAACACAATATTCACGTTGATGCATTGCCATCCGTGTTCACCACATACATGGAACTGGAACAAGCGGGCTTCCACAGCGATGAACCTTGGCTCAGCATCGAGTCTGCTATTAAGGGCTTGCATCAAATTGAAATGGCTCACGCTATTCAAACTGAAGTGCATGGTAAAAGCAACTCCACAGTAAATCAAACAAATACTACGACTGTAGAAAAACAACCTATTCAACGTGTTGATGATGTACCAGGAAAGGACGGTGGCGCTCATGCTTAAGGTTGAAAACATCCGCTTTGGCTATGTGCCATCCGTAGATATTTTCCGAGACGTGACTTTCACCATCGAAGGAGGCGAATATATCGCCATCGGTGGTCGTAATGGTTGCGGTAAAACTACCATAACTCGTTTGCTCGTAGGCCTCGAAAAGGCTAGCGAAGGCCGCATGTATTATAACGGTAGAGACATTACGTCCATGCCGCCGTCTAAACGGGGGCAATTTATCGGCTATGTATTCCAACAGCCAGATCGTCAAATGTTTAGACCGACTGTAGCCACTGAGGTTGCCTTTGGGCCTGAGTCTTTGGGTCGCACTAAATCCGAAGTGAAACGCATCGTTGATGAAGTATTGAAACGTACAGGTATTGCTCACTTGCGTGAAGCATACCCTCCGACCTTGCGCCGTGGTGAAAAGCAACGCGTAGCCATTGCTTCCGCGTTGGCTATGAAGTCTAAAATCCTCATCCTCGATGAGCCAACCAGTGGTCAAGATGGTAAGGAAACAAAAGAGCTACTAGCATTATTGCGCCAGCTCAATGCAGAAGGCATCACGATCCTTCTCATTACTCATGATATGGAAATCATGGCTAGCGAATGTAGCCGTGCTATCATCATGGGCAACCAAACCGTAGCCTTTGATGGCAATCCAGAGGAATTGTTTAGAAAATCCACTGATGAATTGCAAGATTTAGGCCTTACGAAACCGCCAAGTGTAGAGCTTTCACTAGCGGTACCATCCTTGGGCTATTGCAAATCCATGGATGAATTGAAATCTAAGTTAGTGGCTCAGTTGAGCGGAAAATAGGAGGGACATATGGAACGTTTAGTACCGTTAACAAAAATCTTGATGACCCTCGTCGTATCCGTGTGGGCCATCCTGTTGCGCGACTGGATATCTCTTTTGCTATTAGTCGTTGTAGAACTCGGTGTATTGTTTGTTGCTGGTTTGCTATTTAAACAACACAAAGCCGTATTGGCATTGACTAGCTTTGCCGTATTCCTTGGCCTCGTCCAATTCATCGGTAGCGGCGATGTAACATCTGCCATCGTATCTGGCTTACGTATGCTTGCTATGACACTTGTATTCATCTGTCTGTTGGCAACTACAAAATTGCAAGATCTTACAGCAGCGCTCGTAACACAATGCAGAATTCCTTATGAATATGCATTTATGTTCACTGCTGCACTTCGCTTCGTGCCTGATTTCATTGCTGAAAGCCATGCTGTACAAGAGGCTCAAGCTTGCCGTGGTTTGTCTTTAGAAGGTAACTTCATTAAACGCATAAAATCTTATGCATCTGTTATCCAACCATTACTGCTAAAATCCTTGGGACGCTCCGAAACAATGGCGTTATCATTGGAACTACGTGGCTTCGGTGGACCTACACACAGTTTTGCTGCATCCGTAGGCTTGAAGAGAATAGACTATAGTGTGATTGGTGCTTTAATTGCTATTACAGTACTTTTATTCTTAGTTGTTTAATCTTTCTATAAATTAAGGAAGAGTTTACTTTTGATCTTATAGAAGTATATTAGTTCTAATAGTTATAAAAAAATATGATGAAAGTATATAAGTAAAATAAGAGCTTTTTACTTATATATACTTCAAAATATATAAACTGAGTGGTAAAAATCGTTGTTTTTACCACTCAGTTTTGTTATATTGGATGTATAAAGGTAAAATTTACAATTTTTACATTTTAATGGATTGTGAAAGGTGAAAAGCTATGTCATATGAACCTTTATATAAAGTGTTTTATAAATGCGAAGAAAAGTGGCAAGAGATTCTTGATACACGATATGCATCTGAAAATACGCAACATATAAGTATATCAATAGCACAAATCAATAGAAAAAAGAGTTTTTCTGCTTTTTTTATGTATCATAAGGATATTCTTGATGTAATGATCCAATTGGAGCGGAAACATTCAGCTTTTTTAGATTTATTAAAGCAAGTTCCGTTAATTATGCACCCTCACTTACTAAACACATTCTTGGTAGAAGAAATCAAGGCTAGTAATGATATTGAAGGTGTTCACAGTAGTAGAAGAGAGATTCAAGAGGCTATTGATACAAATATTGCTGAGGTAAAAAGGTTTAGTAGTATTGTTTCAAAATACAGAGATATATTAAATACATCAGGGAAGAAAGAGTTTTATATAAATGAAGATATTAGAGCTCTATATGATGAGTTAGTATCAAATGAAATTGAAGAGAAAAATAAACTAGATGGAGCGATTTTTAGACGTGACTCTGTTTCAGTTTATGATGGTTATGATAGAGAGATTCATATAGGAACTACACCGGAATCACAAATCATCAAACTTATGACCATAGCACTAGAGTTTTTAAATAATGATGAGATACAATTACCAATTCGTGTGGCGGTATTTCATTATATGTTTGGTTATATTCATCCTTTTTATGATGGTAATGGCCGTGTGAATAGGTATATTTCTTCTTCGTATTTATCAAAGGAGTTTCATCCATTGGTAGCCTTGCGTTTATCCGCTTTAATAAAGGCTAATCGTTCTAAATATTATAAAAGCTTTGTTAATACTACGTCAGAACGCAACGGAGGTGATTTGACTCCTTTTATTATTCAGTTTCTAACTTTTTTAGTTGATACAGTTGATAATTTAAGTGAATTGCTTAATACACGGTTAGAACGATTACGTAATGCTTGTGATCAATTAGATCAGTTTTTTATTAATCAAGGAATTACAGATGAACTGGTTCAAGATATATATTATATCTTATTACAGACATCTTTATTTATGATTGGACCAGGAATTACTAGAGAAGAATTATGGAAAAATTTAGGTAAGAGTAAAAAGACCGTGTATGAACGTATTAAACATATGCCACGTGAACATCTTAAAGTTCAAAAGGTGGGTAAAACAGAGCATTTTAAGTTAAAGAAATCTATATTGAGTTCTATTTAGTAATCTATGAAAGAAGAGTTACTATGAGTAATTTAAATATTCGTCGTGCTAGAATTGATGATGTATCTCCTTGTTTAACTATTTATAATTACGAGGTTGTAAATGGTGTAGCCACACTAGATCTGGAACCGCGCACGTTGCCAGAGTGGCAGGAGTGGTATGCAGTTCATCAAACATCTGAGCATTGTATTTTTGTAGGCCTTATGGATAATGTAGTGGTAGGTTATGCGTCGCTTTCACCATATAGAACGAAGGATGCTTTTAAAAGTACGGTGGAGCTATCTATTTATATCCATCAAGACTATCGTGGTAAAGGAGTGGCGTCTAAATTGATGGCTCATATATTAGACCATGCGAAAGAAACGGAAACATTACATACAGTGGTATCTGTCATTACTGCAGGAAATGCGGCAAGCACAGCGCTACATGAACGATTTGGATTTACTTATTGTGGGTTAACGCCGCAAGTGGGATTCAAACATGGTAAATATCAGGATACCGAAACATACGCATTATTGGTATAATAAAACGTAGATAATAATAAGATATATAAATTAGATATATAAATTAGATATATAAATACGATATATTAATAATATACAGATGATAGATAAGGGTTCGCCAAGGGGTAGGGCGAATAGGGGTGATTGAATGAATATGAAAGACGAAAGGCAGTTTGTTGGATACAGTAAGTATCGCAGCCGTCTCGTGGACGGTCATGTACATACGGAATTGTGTCCACATGGTAGTGGGGACCGAACTGCGATGATGATTGAAAAGGCCATCGAGTTGCGTATAGAAAAGGTATGCCTCACAGAGCATGCACCATTGCCAACAGCTTTTGCTGCTGAATACGGTGGTGATAAAAAGGCCTATGACACAGCATCTTTGAAATTGAATCAAGTTGATGCCTATTTAGAGTTAGGCCGTCAATTACAACGTGCGTATGGCACACATATCGATATATCTCTCGGCTTTGAAGTCGATTATATTCCAGGCTTTGAATCAGATATTCAAGAGTTCTTGGATCGCTATGGTCCGTTGACGGATGATAATATTTTATCCGTTCACTTTATGGAAGGCGTTAATAATGCCTTTTACTGCTTAGACTACAGCCCTCAAGAATTTGAAAAAGGCTTCGGGCCGTGGATTGAAAAACAATATGAGTTATATTACAAGTATTATTCCACAGTGCGCCAAGCCGTGCGAGCGGACCTCGGTGAATATACACCTAAACGCATTGGTCACTTTGATTTAATTAAGAAATACCAACATCATTTTGGGTTTGAACGCCATTTAGATCGTCGCAATGCGCAGGTGGTGAGCGATATTTTGCATATTATGCGCGTCCAAGGTCGTGAACTAGACTACAACATGAGCGGCTTCTTCAAACCAGACTGCCGTGAAATGTACCCAAGCCGCTTTATTCAAGGTATGGCGGCTATCATTGGGGTGCCATTTGTATTGGGATCTGATGCACATAGTGTGGCGGATATAGAAAATGTTTGGGGATAATTACAGAAGGTCTATACTTGGCTCTGTTCTATGTAACATGTGGGTAAAAGTATAGGCCTTTTTTATGTGCAAATAGTAATTAGATAATTTAATTTCTTTGTGAGGAACAGAACGTATGGAGATAATACTTAAAATCCTAACCCTTATTATGTTTATTGGTATTCTCTATAATATTAGACAACGCAAGAAGTATGATGAATGGAATGAGAAGAAAAATCAAGCCATATATGATTTGGGGCAAATCTTGTCATGTGACAGAGCACAAGCTAAGTTTATAATCGATCAACTAGGACGTTATGCAGTACCCATTGATGTGGTAGTTGAGCCCATATCTGTTGTCTCTATTTATGGTGAAAGCATGAATGGCTATGTCTTTTCTTATAATGGTCTAAAAGGTTGTTTTACTCTAAATGATAAGTTTGAAATAAGAAATTTGATTTATAATGATGTAGATCTTCTACATCAGGGTGTAATTAAATAGATATATGTAGTAAATATATGAAATATTGACGGTTCTATTGACAATTCTATAGAACCGTTATATTATAATTTCATACTTTAATAAAGTAAAGTAATAAAATAGAAAAGTATCGATATAGGTAAATTTTTTCTCATAATAAACTGAATTGCTAGATGACTTGAACCGTCATATAACTTAAATGGTTAATATAGATGATATATAGCTTTCAAAAACATGAGAAATGATATAAATGAATTGATAGAAAGGATGTTTACGATGGTACAGCAGCAATTACCTACGGGTTTCCGTGATGATATAGGGATCGTAGCGGAGCGTAAGGATGATGTGAGTCAATATGTGCTTGGTCTATGTCGTAGCCGCCAGTACACTAAGATCTCTACGCCTCTCGTAGAGTACAAAGATGTATTCAATGGTTATGCAATGGGGCGCGGTCAGCATATGTACGAATTCATGGATAGTTCTGAAGCATCCGTCGTAATTCGTCCCGATTTGACTATGCCTATCGGTCGTTTCTTGGCGACTACTAATATTGAATTGCCTCGCACGTTCTATTACTTGGGCGATGTGTTTATGAAAAATAAAAAGCACCGCGGCGATGTGAACCAAGTGACGCAAGGTGGTATCGAGATGGTGGGCTATGATGGGATTGAGGCAGAGCAAGAGTGCTTCAAGATCATTAAAGAGGTAAATGAAACTCAGCTAGGTGGTAGCCTGTTGCTCGAAATTGGTGATGCTCGTTTCTCTCGTGCTATCACCGATGCGCTAGGGCTCAGTGATGATGAAAGAACAGCGCTATTAGACGCTTTGTTTACTAAATATTTACCGCGCTATAACGAGTTGATTTCCGACTTTAAAAATAGTGCGTTGTTCCCATTCCTCAATGTATGGCCTCGTTTATTTGGTACGGTTCAAGATATCAAGGATGAGCTGAACCAAATCATCTTGCCTGCAGCGGCGCAGCGCATTTTAGATAATCTCATAGACATGGCAAACCAAGTGGAGCAAACAGGGCAACAGGTTCGCATCGATGTATCTACAGAACCGCCTCAATCTTATTACACAGGCATTACCTTTAGAGGTTATGTGGACGGCGTGTCTCAATATATCGTCAGTGGTGGTCGTTATGATGGACTGTTATTTAGCTTTGATGGTACACCGATGCCGGCCGTTGGGATGGCTTTCAACATTGACGTGTTGACCGAGGTAACTTTGCAAGGTGAAAGCAAAGCGCAAGATAACGATAAACTGCGTATCGCTCTTACGAAGGGGCGCGTAGAAAAGGATTTTATTCCACTCCTAGAAGCATGTGGCGTAGATTGTGAACCATTACATAATAAGGCACGTAAGCTTATTATTTCTTTGGGTGATTTTATGGAGGTCATCCTCGCAAAGGGGCCGGATGTAACGACGTATTTGAAAAACGGCGTTGTGGACCTCGGTATCGTCGGCAGTGATGTTCTAGATGAACAAGACGATACGAGCTATGAAATGCTTGATTTACAAACGGGTAAATGCCAATTTATTTTGGCATCCTTAGCGGGCTATGATCCTAAAGAAGGTCGCCGTCAACGAATTGGTACGAAATATCCAACTGTTACAAAACAATACTTTGGAGCTCAAGATGTAGAAATCATTAAAATTGAAGGCTCCGTTGAGCTGGCTCCACTTGTAGGATTAGCGGATGCTATCGTAGATATTACGGAAACGGGTACTACTTTGCGTGAGAATAATTTAGAAATTTTCGACTGGTTGCAACCAATTTCTACACGTCTCGTAGCCAATCCATTAGCTTTAAAACAAAAGAGAAACACCATTTTTAAACTTATTGATCAGCTTTCAGAAGCAATTAATAAATAAGACGTAGAGTGAATCATATATCCAGCTAGTAAGATTTAGGATCAATAGCAGATAAAACTATTAATATATGGAATGAATAATAGAAAATGAATAATAGATTTAACTAGTGATACTGATAGCTCAAGTAGGAAGAAGGATGACAGATGAAAATATATAAAGAATCACTAGAGGCGATGCTCGGTATCGTACGTGAGTATACACAACAAACTACAGATATGGAAATTGAACGTCGCGTTTACGATATCATTGCTGATGTTCGGACAAATGGTGATGCGGCACTTAAAGCATATTCTGAAAAATTTGATGGCGTATCCATCGAAGATTTCAAGGTGCCTCAAGAGGAAATCGATGCCGCTTATGAATCTTTATCTGATGATTTGAAAGCCGCATTATTAAAGGCAAAGGCTAACATTACAGAATTCCACAGTCGTGAAATTGAGCAAGGTTTTGTGGATATGGATACACCGGGTATTATCCGCGGTCAAAAGGTCATTCCCTTGGCTCATGTTGGTCTCTACGTTCCTGGCGGTACAGCGGCGTATCCATCTACTATTATCATGACTGCATTGCCAGCCAAAATCGCAGGGGTAAAAGAAATCGTCATGGTGACACCTCCTCAAAAGGAGGGTATTAACCCTGCTGTACTTGGTGCAGCAAAACTGGCTGGTGTTGATGCGGTGTACCAAGTGGGCGGTGCCCAAGGGGTAGCGGCGTTGGCTTACGGTACGGAAACCATTCCAAAGGTAGATAAAATCGTAGGCCCTGGTAATATCTACGTAGCCACTGCAAAACGCCAAGTATTCGGCCAAGTTGATATCGACATGATTGCGGGCCCCAGCGAAATCGGTGTTATCGCCGATGACAGCGCTAATCCAGTTCACTTGGCGGCTGACCTATTATCTCAAGCGGAGCATGATCCTCGTGCACGCGCTATTATGGTGACTACTAGTGAAACGTTAGCAAATGCCGTATCCGATGAGGTGGAACGTCAACTTAAACTGTTACCTCGTGAAAGCATCGCTCGTCCAGCTATTGAAAATAATAGTTATATTGCCATTATGGACAGCATTGAAGACATGTTTACGGTGATGAACGAAGTGGCTCCAGAGCATTTGGAAATCCAATTGCCAGATCCAATGAATTACATGAGCCTTGTTCAAAATGCGGGCTCCGTATTCCTCGGTGCTTATGCATCTGAACCGTTGGGCGATTACTTGGGTGGTACGAACCACGTATTGCCTACTAGCGGTACAGCGCGATTTTCGTCTCCGCTCGGCGTATACGATTTCGTGAAACGTACGTCTTTCACACAATTTACAAAAGAACGTTTAGAAGAAGTGGCAAAACACATTACTACATTGGCTCGTACGGAAGGGCTCGAAGCACATGCTCGGGCCATTGAAGTACGCTTTGAAAAATAGTTTATAAAAAATATTAGAAAATAGATTTGGTATATATTTGGCATCTATATTTATATAAATATTTAAAATATAGAGTGGAAATATAGATTACAGAAATAGATTTGGAGTATAGAGGTCGTTATGATACGCACAGGCACGGTGCAACGCACCACTCAAGAAACAGATATTACAGTAGAAATTACCCTTGATGGGGCGCAAACGAGCTCCATCTCGACCGGAATTGGCTTCTTTGACCATATGTTGACGCTCTTAGCGAAGCACGGCCGTTTTGGCCTTGTGGTAGAGGCAAAGGGCGATACATATGTGGATGCTCATCATACAGTTGAGGACGTTGGACTTGCCTTAGGGCAGGCCTTGGTAAAAGCCCTTGGCGACAAGGCCGGCATCGAGCGTTACGGCGATGCGTGGGTTCCTATGGATGAAGCATTGACGCAAGTTGTGATTGATTTGAGCGGTCGTCCGTACCTTGTTTTCCAAGGGGAATGGAGTACACCCGTTCTAGGTGGCAACTTTGAAACAGAGCTGGTGGAGGATTTCTTCCAAGCTCTTGCTATGAGCGCCGCTATGAACTTACATGTGCTTAATTTATATGGTCGCAATACACATCACATCATTGAAAGCATGTTTAAGGCAATGGGTCGTGCATTGCGCAAAGCAGTTACTATTAATCCGGATATCCAAGGGGTTAACTCTACAAAGGGCGTTATTTAGTAAAGGAGAATGTATGATTTTTCCAGCTATAGATTTACAAGATGGGCGCAGTGTTCGCTTGTATAAAGGCGATTTCGCGCAGGAAACGGTCATCAATCCAGATCCAGTGGCCCAAGCAAAACAATATGAAGCGGCTAAAGTGGGAGCCTTGCACCTCGTCGATTTAGATGGTGCCAAGGCGGGCAAGCCTGTAAATGTAGACATTGTAAAAGCAGTGCGTGCAGCTTTCACAGGCATCCTTGAAATTGGAGGCGGCATCCGCGATAAAGAGGCCGTTGACCTTTATTTGAGTTTGGGCCTAGATCGGGTTATCTTAGGATCTGTAGCGCTTAAAAATCCGGAACTTACGAAGCAGGTTATTGCTGAATACGGTGCGGAGCGCATCGTTATTGGTGTAGATGGAAAAAATGGCAAAGTTGCCGCTGAAGGTTGGCTTGACCAATCCGACGTGCCGATGACCGATTTAATCGGTGCCATGATTGAAGGTGGCGCAAAATATTTTATCGTTACCGATGTAGACAGGGATGGTACGATGCAGGGCGCCAATGAAGAGTTACTTGGGAATTTGCAAAAAGAATTTCCTACATCACGCATCGTTGCTTCTGGGGGCGTTCGTAATCTAGAGGATATTAAATCGCTAGAACAAAAAGGCGTTATGGATAGTATTGTTGGTAAGGCTCTGTACGAGGGCACGATTACGCTAGAGGAAATCGGCGAGTACAATCAGCAGAAATAATAGAAATGACTGTGATGCTCTTAAATTAATTATTGGCTGTAACCAATGGAATATTGTGCATAATCAATAAATATATTGTGTATAGTCAATGAAATATGTTGAGTATAACTGTTGAAATGTATTGGGTGTAACAGCTGAATTATATTGAGTGACACTCGATGGAAAGGAGCTTTATGTTAGCGAAACGGATTATTCCCTGCCTAGATGTAGATGATGGGCGCGTAAAAAAAGGGGTTAACTTTGTTAATCTCGTAGATGTAGGCAGTCCCGTAGATATTGCGGCATCCTATGAACAGCAACAGGCAGATGAGCTGGTATTTTTAGATATTACGGCCACCGTTGATGCACGGACCACTATGCGCGATGTGGTACAAGAAATCTCCACACAAGTATTTATGCCACTTACCGTGGGTGGTGGTATCAAGAGTGTTGATGATATGACGGCTTTGCTTAAAGCTGGTGCGGACAAGGTATCTTTGAACTCTGCGGCTCTTGCTAACCCTGAGCTCATCACAGAAGGGGCTCAAAAGTTTGGTAATCAATGTATGGTGGTAGCCATTGATGTGAAAACAGATGAAGAAACTGGCGAATGGTATGCCTATACTCACGGCGGTCGTAAGCGTACAGAATGGAAAGCTTTAGATTGGGCAAAAGAGGCCGTAGCTCGTGGAGCAGGGGAATTGCTGGTGACGAGCATGGACAAAGATGGTACAAAATCTGGTTTTGATATTGAACTATATAAGGCCATAGAGTCTGTCGTGAATGTACCTATCATCGCATCTGGAGGTGCGGGTAAGGTTGAGGATTTTGTAAATCTCTTTAAGCAAACCGGTGTTACCGGTGCACTGGCAGCATCTATATTCCACTTTGGGGAAGTTAAAATTCCTGATCTTAAAGCTGAATTACGAGCTCACGGAATTACTGTAAGATAGAAGTATTTTCTATAACTACAACTTAAATAGTTACAGTATGGTACGAATATTAAATAAACTAATCGGTTTACTGAATATTACTTGGTAGTAACTGGGGTATAGCCTAGTAATTTGTGTATCCTTGTAGATGAATAACGCGACTATACAAATTATTTTTAACAAAGGATTTAAAATATGAAACCAGATTTTGAAAAAGGGAATGGCTTACTGCCAACGGTTGTGCAAGATGCGGAGACTAAGGACGTTCTCATGGTGGCGTGGATGAACGAAGAAAGCTTTCACAAAACATTAGAAACAAAGGAAACGTGGTTTTGGTCTCGATCTCGTAAGGAGTTATGGCATAAGGGTGGGACTAGCGGCAATGTGCAGCATGTGGTGAGTATGGCCCTAGATTGTGATGGAGATACCTTGCTCATTCAAGTTAAGCCTGAAGGTCCTGCCTGTCATACCGGGCGTACAAGCTGTTTCTTTAATGAAGTAGAGGCATAGTATTCGATAAAATCAGCACAATGGCAATGAATAAGATAAGCATAATAGAATGCAAATTATAAGAGGTATAACGGAGTAAGTTATGGCACAGCAAACACTGAACGAATTATACGAAATTATTAAAAACCGTAAGGCACAGCCAAAGGAAGGGTCTTATACGAATTATTTATTTGACAAAGGACTCGATAAAATCTTGAAAAAAGTTGGGGAAGAGGCAACGGAAGTCGTTATCGCCGCAAAAAATGATGATCCTCAAGAACTGATTTACGAAACAGCAGATGTGTTATATCACTTGCTCGTGTTATTAGCGGAGAAAAACATTCCTTACAAAGCCATTGAAGCTGAGCTGGCGAGTCGCGAAGGGGTAGTGAGCAAGACTACGGATCGCCCAGAGATTACAAATTTATGATGTACATCGCGTTATGAGTTCCTACGATTACCCATGCGTTTATATGAGTTAAGACGAGTTTATAAACACAAAATGAGGTAAAACGCGTTTATATACATTAAGAAAATAGATAGAAAGGATAGCCTATGAAAGAGATAATTCGCACATTGAAACCCTATATACCTGAGGAGCCGGCCGCAGCGGTGAAAGAGCGCCTTGGTATCGACAGATTAGTGCGCTTGTCGGCAAATGAAAATCCATACGGCACATCGCCATTGGTACGGGAGGCTATCCTTAGCTATGTAACACATAATGATGCCAACTACTATCCAGATGGCAATGCCACCGATTTGCGCATGAAATTAGCGAATTACTGGCAGGTGCAACCTGAGCAACTCGTCATAGGTGTAGGTCTAGATGAGGTCATCGCCATGGTCAATAAAACATTGATTACTGCTGGTGACTCCATCGTAGTAAGCGTGCCAGCCTTTTCGGAATATGCCTTGAATGGCCTCGTGGAAGGTGCTGAGATTCGCGAGGTGCCAGCTGATTTTGAAACGGGGCAGTATGATTTTTCTGCTCTTGTGAAAGCTGTAGATGAAACGACACGCCTCGTGTGGATATGTAATCCTAATAACCCAACGGGCACCTATGAGTCTGTTGAAGATATCCGCAAATTTGTAGCAGCTGTACCAAAGGATACCTTGGTCATCGTAGACGAGGCTTATATCGATTTTGTCACTTCCGTAGCTGTTCCTACGGCACGTGCGCTATTGGATGAGTTCCCTAATGTGGCTATCATGCGTACTTTCTCTAAGGCTTATGGCCTTGCCAACTACCGTGTAGGCTATATGATGACTCCTTTAGAATTAGCAAATTATATGCAAACCATTCGCTTGCCGTACAATCTGAATACCTTATCTCAAGTGGCTGCAGAAGCCGCTTTCGATGATCAAGAATTCTTGGCGAGAACGGTCTCTCAAAATGCAGAAGAGCGAACAAAATGGGAAAGCCTTTTTGATGAGTTAGGCATTCACTACTATAAGAGCGAAGCTAATTTTATTTTCTTTGCATCGCCTGATGCGGAAGGTCTTGCAGATGCTTGGCTCAAATCAGGTTACCAAGTGCGCCGAGGTCAACGAGAAGGATGGTTACGCCTTACGATTCCAATGCCTCAAGATGGGGATGTTATGCGCCAGATATTAAAAGAATTTATGCATTAATTCACATAGAATATATCACAAATATTATTAAGATTTGTTTTATGATATCGGATTTCATTTTATAGAATGGAGTTTATTATGATTGCCATTATAGATTATGATGCAGGGAATACCTTCAATGTCCAGAAAGCCTTAGCCTACATCGGTCTTGATGCAGTGCTAACGGCAGATGCTGAGACCATATTAAACGCTGATGGTGTTCTCTTGCCAGGTGTAGGCGCATATGCATCGGCTATAGCTGTTCTGAAAGAGCGTGGTTTAGTTGATGTCATCTATGAGGTAGTAAAACGAGAAATACCTTTATTAGGTATTTGTTTAGGGATGCAACTTTTATTTGAAGAATCTGAGGAGTATGGTCCAACTCCAGGTTTAGGTCTTATTCCTGGTAAGGTAAAAGAAATTCCTCGAGATCTTGGTCTTAGTGTGCCTCATATGGGGTGGAATAAGAACGTGGTTCATCACCCTGATAGTGCTTTTAGCAATGTAGATGATCAATACACATATTTCGTCCATTCCTATTATGTCGATACAGACCCTGAATATATCATATCTACTGCAAATTATGGTATCGATGTACCTGGTATTGTAGAACGTGGTAGAGTGTATGGAATGCAATTCCATCCCGAAAAAAGTGGTGTCGTAGGTCTAAATTTATTGCGTACATTTGGCAATATAAAATAGTAAAGGCATTCTCTGATAGGTAGAGAATGCCTTTTTATTATGCGTTATAGTTATAATTAACTTTCAAAATGAGAAATTAACAATTGACACCTTGTTGATTAGTTATACAATGAAGTTGTAAGTACTAACATTTTAGGAAGCCATTGTGGCATGGATACATAAGTTTTATCAGTAATATTCATACACTCCATGTCACGGGATTACTGGAGGTGTTTATATGGTTATGAATGGTATTTACTTAGTTATTGCCTCCGCGTGTATTCTAATTTTAGCGTACCGCTTTTATGGGGCTTTCATAGCGGCTAAGGTACTGACCTTGGATCAATATCGTCCAACGCCAGCTATGACTCACAATGATGGTCACGATTACGTGCCAACCAACAAATGGGTAACCTTTGGTCATCACTTTGCAGCGATTGCTGGTGCAGGCCCACTGGTAGGTCCTGTTATTGCAGCCCAGTTCGGCTATTTACCTGGTGCCTTATGGATTCTCATTGGTTCCGTATTAGCCGGTGCTGTACATGACATGGTTATCTTGTTCGCTTCCGTTCGCTATGATGGTAAGTCTATTGCGGATATTGCTCGCGAAGAAATCAGTAAACTGGCTGGTTTCGGTGCTATGCTCGCTACTTTGTTCCTATTGGTTATCACCCTCGCTGGTATGGCCGTAGTAGTAGCAAACGCATTGCATAACTCTCCATGGGGTTTCTTCTCCGTGTTTGCTACAATTCCAATTGCTATTTTTATCGGTATTTATTTGAAATGGTTGCGTCCTGGTAAAATCCAAGAGGCTACTATCATTGGTGTAGCATTAATCTTCATAGGTATTATCTACGGTCCTAACATCGCGGCTAGCGAATATGCATCTTGGTTTACATACGACTTGCAAACCATTGAAATTATGCTTGCTGTATATGGCTTCTTTGCAGCTGCATTGCCTGTATGGTTATTGCTCGCTCCTCGTGATTATTTGTCTACATACCTTAAAATTGGTACAATTGGTGCCTTGGCTCTCGGTATTATCATCGTAATGCCTGAAATCCAAATGCCAGCTGTTACTCCATATATCTGGGGCGGCGGTCCTGTATTGAAAGGTTCTGTATTCCCTTACATCTTCATTACTATCGCATGTGGTGCTTTATCTGGTTTCCATACAGTTATTGCCACAGGTACAACACCTAAAATGCTTACTAATGAACGAGAAATTTTACCTATCGGTTATGGTGCGATGTTAACAGAAGGCTTCATCGCTATGATGGCGTTGATTGCAGCGACTGCATTGCATCCAGATGATTACTTTGCCATTAACTCCACAGTAGAATCCTTCAAAGCGTTAGGCCTTCAAGTGCATGAATTGCCAGCATTGTCTGCAATGGTTGGGGAAGACTTGATGCACCGTCCTGGTGGCGCCGTATCCTTAGCAGTAGGTATGGCTCATATCTTCTCTAGATTGCCTAATATGGATCACTTGATGGGGTACTGGTATCACTTCTGTATCATGTTCGAAGCTTTGTTCATTATGACTTTGATCGATGCTGGTACTCGCGTAGGTCGTTACTTGCTTCAAGAATTATTAGGTCATTTCCATCCTAAATTCAACGACCAACACTGGGCTCCTGGCGTATATGGTTGTGCCGCTTTGATTTGTATCTTATGGGGTTACCTAGTTCTACAAGGTAACATCGGTATTATCTGGCCTCTATTCGGCGTATCTAACCAATTATTAGGTACTATGACATTGGCTGTAAGTACTACAGTGATCATGCGACTTGGCCGCAAACGCTATGCCTGGGTAACAGGTATTCCATGTATCCTAATGGCCATCGTTGCTATTACAGCAGATTTTGAAAACGTATTTAATAGCTATATTCCTGCTGGTAAATGGGTTCTAGTAGCATTTAGTGCGGCTATGTTCCTCATGATTCTTATCGTATTGGTAGAAGCGATTCGCAGCTGGATTCGCTTAGCTAATATTCCACAAGACTATCGAACTCAAGATGAAATTGAAGCTGAAAGCCTTGTAAAATACGGTAAAAACGTGAAAGCAGAAGCATAAGACTTTTAAGTTTACATACATTATCTTATAAATTCTGCAATACTACTCCTTAGTATAATATTATAAAAAATAAAAGCCCTGTTCACGGCTTTGAATAGTATCTGTAAAAGGTATATTCATTACTGTGTGCAGGGCTTTTGTAATTATAATTCTATTTCCGGTAATAGACGGGTAATGCCGATATGGATATTTTTATCCGGTGTAATGTCTACGTGGCTGATATATCGCAATAACTCCTCGTGGGAGGCGGATATCTTATTAGGATCGTAGATTAGTGTTGAAATAAGCATGGATTCATTATTGTGGGTTACATAGGTAAGGGTGGACGGATTTCCGTTCAGTCCCTTAAAGTCCATGATGAAACCAGGCGTTTCATTATGCCATACCGCGTAGTACTGATTGTCGTTTTGAGTGCTAAACATAGGCATGGTAAGCATTCTTTTTACTTTCATGACAATCTCCTTATACATACTATACTATGCATATATCCTAACATGAGGTATTGTTACTGTCCATCTGGATTGTTGTATCCGGCATATCAGTTTTGTACAATATAATGCTATAATAAATGTATGGGAAATAACATACGCTCTTACTGGAGTAAATATATACAACTATATAAAAAGGGGATTATAGGCTTCTTCGCTTTTATCAGTATTGCGCTGGTGGTTCTTTTTATATTGGCTACGATTGCCAGTCGGGGCATGGGTCTCATTTTTACAGAGGTTATGACTCGACAAACGATGATGCGCGGTACGGTTACTGCTGAAAGTTTATCTGCTACACCGTGGGGAACTT
>ERZ772917.824-NODE-824-length-20437-cov-10.091748_pt1 | contig 20437 bp, 29 predicted proteins | sample MGYA00511187_ERZ772917 | MGnify/ENA primary metagenome ERZ772917 (study PRJEB29015, sample SAMEA2737925) | human oral metagenome | biome: human oral; feature: human-associated habitat; material: dental | place: China | collected 2012 ... | reverse complement strand
TATAATATGCAGAGAATATGTATTGTATGGAGGAACGAATAATATGATTAACAGCACCGATTTCCGCACCGGCCTCACCATCGAATACGATGGGGGCGTCTGGCAGATTGTCGATTTCCAGCACGTGAAGCCGGGAAAGGGTGCCGCGTTCGTCCGTACGAAGATTAAGAATGTCGAGACCGGCGCTGTGGTTGAGCGCACGTTCAACCCGAATGAGAAGATGCCCGCAGCGCACCTTGAGACGCACACGATGCAGTTCCTCTACGAGGTGGACGGCGTCTACACGTTCATGAACACGGAGACCTACGAGCAGTCTGAGCTTTCGCGCGAGCAGCTCGGCGATGCGCTGAACTACCTCATGGAGAACATGGAGGTTGCGATGCAACAGTTCAAGGGGCGCATCATCGGTATTCAGCTGCCGAACTCCGTGAGCCTCAAGGTTGTCGAGTGCGAGCCGAGCGTCAAGGGCAACACGGCGACAGGCGCAACGAAGATGGCAAAGGTCGAGACGGGCTACGAGGTACGCGTGCCGCTCTTCATCAATGAGGGCGATGTGCTCCGTATCGATACGCGCACGGGCAACTACATCGAGCGCGCATAAATACGGCTGAGATATTCTTTGCGAATGGAGGATTTGGAAATGGACAACGAGAAGAACGCAGTCAAGAAGGAAAATGGGCTTGGCACGATCCGCGTTGCGGATGAGGTCGTCAGCATCATCGCAGGGCTCGCCACGACGGAGGTCGAGGGCGTTGCAGGCATGAGCGGCGGCATTGCCGGCGGCATTGCGGAGATCCTTGGACGCAAGAATTTCTCCAAGGGTGTCAAGGTCGAGGTGGGTGAGAAGGAAGCCGCTGTTGATCTATACATCATTGTGCAATACGGCATCCGCATTCCCGAGGTCGCGCTCGCCGCGCAGGAGAATGTCAAGCGTGCGATTGAAACGATGACGGGTCTCTCCGTGATCGAGGTCAATGTGCATGTGCAGGGCGTCGGTTTCCCTGAAGAGGAGCCGAAACCTGAGGAAGCGCGTGTACGCTGAATGCATCTGAGGGGCTAAGCAATGGGAATTTTAAATCGTCTCCTGCTCCTGCCCTATACCCTCGTTACGATGGCGCTATCCGTTGCTGTCGTTGCCGTGGCGCTGCGCATCGTGCCGGAGGGCATATGGCTGAATGAGCTGCGCTATGCACTGTCGCGTCAGGAACTCCTCGCGGCGTGCGGCGTATTCTTCCTCGTCAGCCTCAAGCTGTTCTTTGCGGTCTTTTCCAGAACCTCGCATTCTGCGCGGACGCATGGCGAGTTCATGGTCGTGGATACGAGGGCAGGGGCTGTTCAGGTGGCTCTGCCCGCCGTGCGCGGCATTGTGGAGCGCGTGGCTCTTTCCATGCAGGGGGTGCGGACGGCGACCGCCGTGATCTCCGTGCATGATGCGCCAAAGGACTCTGTGGGGACACCGATGCAGGTGGAGCTGAAGATTACGCTCGCCGATCAGACGAGTCTGAATGCCGTCTCCGAGGAGCTGACCGAAAAGGTGCGGCAGGAGCTCCATGATGTGCTCGGTATTGCGGATGTGCCCGTGGCACTCCGCGTCACGGAGATCGCAAATGCTGGAGCGTCGAAGCGCTCGGTGTCTTAGTGGGGGAACGGGATGAAAGAAAATATACTGCTCTTCCTGCAAGACCAGTGGCAGAGTCATCGCGGGCGGTCGGCAGGGCTGCTGCTTGGTGCATTGTTCGGCATATCCGTCCTGATCTTTGGCTTTTGGAGCACGCTGTTCGTCATTCTCTGCGCAGGCATCGGTATGTATATCGGGTTGCGGATAGAGCGCGAGGGCGGCTGGTCGGAGATGTTTGACACGACGGCACTCAATCGGCTGTTTCGGAGGATGTCATGAGCCGAAGACACGCGCGCGAAGCCGCGCTTCTGACGCTCTTTCAGCTGGAGTTCGGCGCGGATGGTGTACCTGCGGACGGTGCAAGTGAGCTTGCGCTTGATGAGGTCGAGGGGATCACGGAGAAAGATCTGCCCTATGCCCACGCGCTTGTGCAGGGGACGCATGCACATCTTGCAGAGATTGATGCGGAGATCGCGCGTCTGGCAAAGGAGTGGAAGCTCCACCGTATGGCGGCTGTCGACCGCAATCTCATTCGCATGGCGTACTATGAGATGCGCTATCAGGACGAACGCATTGATCCGCCCGTTGCCATCAACGAGGCGGTCGAACTGGCAAAAAAATACGGCTCGGACGATGCGCGCCGCTATGTAAACGGGATCCTTGCTGCAATGCAAAAATCTCTTTGAGAAATGAATCAAGAAAGAATCCGTTGCGCGAGTATGTCGTGCAATGGTTCTTTTTTTATCAAAAGGGGAATCGCTGATAAAATGAAGTCCGTCAGATTGGTGCAGATTTTTTGTCCTATCAAGGAGACAAACCGGACGCATAGCAGAGGCTATGTGGAGGATTTGTCGACGCAGAGAGGGCGAAAAAGATACGCCAAGATGGCGGTGCTGAATTTATCAGTGCTTCCCCAAAAAAGGGGAGCAATATGACTGTTCACTCTGTCAGTGATGTCACACGCTACATCAAGGGGCTGTTCGAGGGGGAGGCAGTCCTCTCGGATATCCTCATACGCGGTGAGGTCTCCAATTTCAAACGCTATCCCTCGGGACACTGTTATTTTACGCTGAAGGACGCAGGTGCGAGCATGAAATGTGTCATGTTCAACGGCTACGCACGCAACCTGCGCTTTACACCGGAGAACGGGATGCAGGTCATTGCGGGTGGCTCTGTGTCCGTCTACGAGCGCGACGGTGTGTATCAGCTCTACGTGAACTCGCTGACGCCCGAGGGTGCGGGTGCGCTTGCGCTTGCCTTCGAGCAGCTCAAGGAGAAGCTGTATGCCGAGGGACTGTTCGATGAGGAGCATAAACAGCCGCTGCCGCGTTTTCCGAAGCGAATCGGCATTGTCACATCGTCGGCGGGCGCCGTCCTGCGCGACATCCACAAGGTCGCAAAGCGCCGCTGGCCGAATGTGCAGCTGATCCTGCATCCGGTGCTCGTGCAGGGCACGGAGGCAGCGGGGCAGATCGCAGCGGCGATTCGCTTCTTCAACGAGAAATATCCCGTGGATGTGCTCATTGTGGGCCGCGGCGGCGGCTCGGCAGAGGATCTCTGGGCGTTCAACGAGGAGCCGGTCGTGCGCGCAATCTACGCGTCACGAATCCCCGTGATCTCTGCCGTCGGGCACGAGACGGATACAACGCTTGCGGATTTCGTCAGCGACCGCCGTGCGGCAACGCCGTCACAGGCAGCGGAGTTCGCCGTCCCCGATGCCGGCGAGCAGAACCAGTATGTAGTGGGACTCCTTGCACGCCTCCATGCGGGGCGCAGGCGGGCGACGGAGCAGCAGAGAAACCGTCTGAGGGCACTGACGGAGCGCCCGTGGCGCAGAAATCCGACACTCCTGCTTGCCGGCGCGGCACAGCGCACAGACCGCGCGACGGAGCGTCTGCACCATGCGGTAAAGGAGGCGCGCACAGACGCACGGCATCGTCTGGAACTTCTGCTGAAGCGTCTGGAACTGCTGAACCCCGTCCAAATTCTCTATCGTGGTTTCAGCACCGTGGAGAAGGGCGGAAAAGCGGTGAGCCGCGCGAAGGATTTATCCGTGGGAGATCATTTGAAGATTACATTTGCAGACGGGAAGATCTCTGCCGTCGTTGAGGCAAAGGAGAAGCAGCATGGCGCGTAAGAAAGAAATGGCGTTCGAGGATGCAATCGGCGCATTGGAGCAGATTGTCACGGAGATTGAGACGGGGGAGCTGCCGCTTGCCGATCTTATGGCGAAGTATTCGGAGGGAATCAAGCTGTCTGACTTTTGCATGAAGTCCCTCAAGCGCGCCGAGGAGACGATGGATCTTCTCGTGAAGGAGACGGCGGACGGCGTCTCCGAAGAGAAGATGGAGATCGGAGGCGGAGAATGAAAGAACTTTGGAAGGCACGGCAGGCTCTTGTTGAGCATGCGTTGGAGGCGGAGCTGGCAAAGACGGATGTCCTAGATGCGACGCTGCGCGCGTCGATGTCGTATAGCCTCATGGCGGGCGGGAAGCGGCTACGCCCCATCCTCCTGATGGCGGCGGCAGATGCCGTGGGCGCGGATGGCACGAAGTTCCTGCCCGTCGCTGCTGCGCTTGAGATGATTCATACCTATTCGCTCATCCACGACGATCTGCCCGCGATGGACGATGACGAGCTGCGTCGCGGCAAGCCGACGAACCATGTGGTCTATGGGGACGGCATTGCCATCCTTGCGGGAGATGCGCTGCTGACGCTCGCGTTCTCTGTGATCTTGCGGCAGAAGGATGTACACGCCGAGGCACTGCTGCGCGTGGTGGATGAGATCAGTCGCGCGGCAGGCGCCGAGGGCATGGTCGGTGGTCAGGTGCTCGACCTCATGGCGGAGGATCGTCAGATCACGATGGAGGAGCTGCGCCGCGTGCACATGGGCAAGACGGGGGCGCTCTTTCACGCGGCGCTGCGCAGCGGCGCGATCCTTGCGGGCGCGACGGAGGAACAGCTTGCGGCGCTCACGGCATACGCCGACCACTTCGGGCTCGCATTCCAGATCACGGACGACATTCTCGATGTGATCGGGACGGCGGAGGACATTGGCAAGCCCGTCGGCAGCGATGAGAAGAATCACAAGTCGACCTATGTGACGCTGACCTCTCTCGCCGAGGCGCAGGAGCTTGCGCGCCGCACGGTGGAGGACGCGGAGGCGGCGCTTTCCGTATTTGGTTCGGAGGCAGATTTCCTGCGTCAGCTCGTCGCATATCTTGTCAATCGGAAACAGTAGGGGATATTTTGAAAAAAGAGCGGTTGGATGTCCTGCTTGTGGAGCAGGGATTTGCGCCGAGCCGAGAGCGCGCGAAGCGGCTCATCATGGCGGGACAGGTGCTTGTGGACGAGCAGCGCATCGACAAGGCGGGCACAACGGTCGCAGTCGACGCGAAGCTGCGCGTCGTGGGGGAGGATCTGCCCTACGTCAGCCGTGGCGGACTGAAACTCGCAAAGGGGATGGAGGTCTTTGGCGCCGTCCTCGCGGGGAAGACGGCGGCGGATATCGGTGCATCGACGGGCGGCTTCACGGACTGCATGCTGCAAAACGGTGCGGCAAAGATCTATGCCATCGATGTCGGCTACGGGCAGCTCGACTGGAAGCTGCGGACAGACGCGCGCGTTGTCAATATGGAGCGCACGAATATTCGTAATGTCACACCTGAGATGCTGGGCACATTGCTGGATTTCGCCTCGATTGACGTGGCGTTCATCTCTCTGGACAAGGTGCTGCCTGTCGTGCGGACACTCCTTGCAGCTGGCGGCGAGGTCATTGCACTCATCAAGCCGCAGTTCGAGGCGGGCAAGGAGCGCGTGGGCAAGAACGGCGTTGTGCGTGACCCCGCCGTACACGAGGATGTCATTCGGCAGGTGCTTGCTGTCACACGCAAACAGGACTTTCGTCCTGCGGGGCTGACGTACTCGCCCGTGAAGGGACCAAAGGGGAATATCGAATATCTCCTGTATCTGAAAACGCAGGGGGAAGATGTGGAAATGGATGATGTGTTTGTGCGCGAGGTCGTGGCAGAGGCACATCGCACGCTGGATGGACGAGGTAATGAGCATTGATGACCGTTGCGGTTTTTCCGAATCTGATCAAGCCCGAGACAGGCGCAGTTCTGCGGCGCATTCGTGATTTCTTTGCCGCGCGTGGGGCTCGTATTATGCTGCCGCGTGCGCGTGCGGCAGAGTTCGGCATGGAGGCCTGCGGTGTTGACGATATTGAGCGTCTGCCCGCCGACTTTGCTCTCAGCCTCGGCGGTGACGGGACACTCCTTGGCATCTGCCGCAGATATGCAGCAAACCCCGTGCCCGTCTGCGGCATCAATATGGGGACACTCGGCTTTATGGCGGACATCGAGCAGAACGAGCTTGAGCAGCGCCTTGAAAAACTCTGTGCAGGGGATTATCACGTCGAGTGGCGTCCGTTCCTCGCGGGCTATGTCACGAAGCCGGATGGTACGGAGCATTTTCTCGGGCATGCGATCAACGACATCGTCGTCATGAAGGGCGATGTGGCGCGCATCATCTCGCTCGCACTGCGGGTCAACGATACGCCTCTCGTCGAGTGCAAGGCGGACGGCTTCATTGTTGCCACGCCAACGGGCTCTACGGCGTACTCGCTCTCGGCGGGCGGTCCCATCATGAACCCAATGGTGAAGGGGATCGTCCTCACGCCGATCTGCCCACATACGCTGAACATCCGTCCGCTCATCATACGCGAGGAGGATGCCGTGCACATCCACCTCGTCGATACGCGGCAGAGCATTATTGTCACCCTCGACGGACAGGAGACGACGCCGATCCATCCGGACGACACCGTCACCGTCAAATGCTCGGATGTGCGCGCGGGCATCATCAAATTCGAGGACAAGGACTACTATCAGATCCTGCGTACGAAACTTTGGAGAAACTGCTAGGAGAGAGTGGAATGAAAAGTCGACGCCACGACCTCATCAAGAAAATCATCGGCGAGGAGATCATCGAGACACAGGAAGCACTTGCCGAGGCGCTGCGTGCGCGGCATATGCGCGTCACGCAGGCGACCATCTCACGCGACATCAAGGAGCTTTTCCTCATCAAAGTGCCTGCGGGCAATGGGCGCTATCGCTATGCCGTGTCTCCGCACGAGAACGTGCGCTTCTCCGAGGGGCGGATGAAGCGCCTCTTCAAGGACAATGTGATTTTCTCGGATTCCAGCGAGAACATGGTCGTCGTCAAGACCATCCCGGGGGCGGCATCAACAGTCGGGGCTGCGCTCGATGCCTCGGACTGGACGGAGATCATCGGTACGGTCGCGGGCGACGACAGCATCTTTGTGCTCGTCAAGCCGCGTGAGGCGGCAGAGACGATTGTCGAACGCATTCGCGAGATGATCCGCTGAGAGGAGGGAGACGCTATGCTGCAAAGTCTGCGCGTATGGAATTTTGCACTGCTCGAGGAGGTTGCCGTCGAGTTCGGTACAGGGCTGAACATCCTCACAGGAGAGACCGGCGCCGGTAAATCCATCCTGATCGATGCGCTTAGTGCGATTCTCGGACAACGCATCTCCTCTGATGCCATCCGCAGCGGCTGCGATGCCCTGCGCGTCGAGGCGGTATTTGCGTGTGAGGGGGATGCGGCTCTGGCGTCGCTCCTCGCAGAGCAGGAGATCGAGTGCGAGGACGAGCTCATCATTCTCCGCAAGGTTGCGCGCACGGGCAAGGGCTCGATCCTCGTCAACGGCAGCCACGTTACGTTGACCTTTCTCAAGAAGCTCGCCCCGCATCTCGTGGACATCCACGGTCAAAACGAGAACCTTGCGCTCCTGCGTGAGGATGCGCAGCGGAGTCTCCTCGAAGGCGGGGATGAGGAGCTGCAAAATCTGCTCGCGGACTACGCCGAGATCTATGCGGGCTGGAAGGAAAAGACACGCCTGCGCGAGGAGCGCGCCGAGGAGATCGAGAACATCGGCGAGCGCCTGGATCTCCTGCGCTGGCAGGAAAAGGAGATTGCGGAGGCGGAGCTGAGCGAGAGTGAGGATGAGGAACTCGAAGCGGAGATTCGCCGCCTCTCCCATTCGGAGCGCCTCGTCGAGAACGCCGGAGAGGCATCGAATCTGCTGAGTGAGGACGACGAGGAGGGCATTTCCGTCCTCTCGGCGCTCTCGCGCATTACTGGTGCGCTCGATGAAATTGCGCGCTATGACGACGGGCTCTCGAATGCGCAGAAGATGATCGAGGAGGCATACATCTCCCTGCAGGAGGCGTCCTACGAGGTGCGCGACTATCTGGACGCGATCGATGCCGATCCCGCACGCCTCGACCGAATACAGACGCGCATGGACGTGATTGACCGCCTCAAAAAGAAATACGGCGGTAGCATCCCCTCTGTACTCGAACGCCTCGCCTCCGTCCGCAGCGAGCTCGAGAGCATCGACAACTATGATACCGATATGGTACAGCTCGACAAGGAGATTGCCGTGCTGAAGAGGCGCCTCGAAGAAACGGCAAAGGCTCTGACCGTGCGTCGGCAGGAGGCCGGCACGGCACTCTCGGGCGAGATCGAGCGCGAACTGCAGGGGCTGGGCATGCCGAAGGCGCACTTCCGCATTGTCGTCACACCCGAGGAGAAATACACGAGTCGCGGCGCGGACAGCCTCAGCATGCTCTTTTCGGCAAATGTGGGCGAAGAGGAAAAACCTATCGAAAAGATTGCCTCGGGCGGCGAACTCTCGCGCATCGCGCTCGCCATCAAGTCCATCGTCGCCGCGCGCGACACGGGTGGGACGAGCATGGTCTTCGACGAGATCGACACGGGCATCGGCGGGCGCACCGCGCAGATGGTCGCCGAGCGCATCGCCTTCGTCGCGCACTACAAGCAGGTACTCTGCATCACGCATCTGCCGCAGATCGCCTGTATGGCTGACGCGCATCTCTACATCGCGAAATCCGTGAAGGGGGACAGCACCGTGACGCAGGTGGAAGCACTCTCTGCCGATGAGCGCGTGCGCGAGATCGCACGCATGGCGTCGGGTGATGATGTCACGGAGGCGGCGCTTGCAAATGCGCGCGAAATGCTTGCAGGTGCACAGCAGAGGAAGGCGGCATTTCATAAGAAAACAAAAGTCAGAAAATGAGAGGTATCCAATGAAAATATATGGTATAAAACGCATTTTGATGGCCGGGGCTGTCGTGTCTGCCCTCCTCATGGGCGGCAGCAGTGCACAGGCAATGCCGTCCCCGCTCGTCGAATACACGAGCGTACGCGATGCGTGGGCGGTTGCGGGACTTCCCGTCTACACGCCAACCCTTCTGCCCGTTGGCTACGTGCAGAAGGAGATCATCGTCATCGACAAGAGCCTTGCCGAGATCTTCTACCGCAACGACGCGGGCAAGGAAATCCTCTTCCGCATGGCGAAGGGCGACGCGGACATCAGCGGCGACAATAACATCTACGAAGTGAATCAGGTCGTGCAGGTTGGACGACAGTACATCCGCGTCAAGGGCACGGAAAAACTTGTCAGCCTCGCCCTCTGGTCGCGTGGCGGCTACACCTTCTCCCTCTCTTTCGAGGAGCCTGTCTCCATCGAAGCCGTGCAGGCAATCGTCAGCACGATCGCGTGGAACTAACGGTGCATCCTAAATTTTGATATGCGTATGCCCCCAAGATCGGATCTATGAGATCCGATCTTGGGGGCATTATATTTATTTTTACTGCGCGGATAAATTAAGCAGTGTACGAAAATCTATGTTATAATTTTTTTGTCTGGGATATGGAACTAATGAAAAGAGGAAGAAAAATGTTTGATGAAATGTTTGATGAGATGTTTCAAGATGATGCATCTCCTTCGATGAACTATGGCGTGAGACTTGCCTGTGCAGATGAGAGTGTGTTTGCAGCATTGGCGCAATACTATTCCCATGTAGAGGAGGGTGAGCCTCTGTACAATATGTCTGTGCGGCAATTTTATCCGGAATTGGGGTCGGAGAATGAGCCGTCCGTCTCTACGGAAGAGGTGCTATGGCGGAATACCATGCTGATTTCGGATGTGCAGGTGGCGGGCGTCCCACTTGAGATCTTGCGGGAGCAGGATGTAATCTGCATCTATCGTACAGGTTCTGAGGAAGACTTTGCCTCGTGTGCAGAGGGGCTCACTGCACAGCAAGAGGAAGATGGTGACGGTATCAGACCGGCTGTCTTTTGCTTTGCAGATGCTGCTGCGGCGAAGGCTTATGTTTGCGGCTCTGGCGTATGGGCGCCAAGCAGTTCTCAAGTAGTTGGTACAAATTTAGACGATGTTCTGCCTCTTCTTGCATCGACAAAAGGAGATATTCGATATATCTCTGGAAAAACTCTGCTTTGGGAGGAAATGCCTGCCGTAGATCGATCGGTACAGGGCGTACAGCTGATCTGTAGAGGGCCGAAAGACCTCTCTATGTTTGAGGTTATGGAAAAAGCGGAAGCAATTGCTGCATGCTTCTCGGAAGGTGTTAATATTTTGTGGCAGATCGAGATATATGAAAAGAGGGAGATTCTAGCGTTCTTTGTGCGGGAAATGCCCCATATGGGGGCATAGCGAAAGCGTTGTGAGTAGGAAGGCTCTTTCTCCGTATCATAATTTTTTTGGATGATGAAAAACATACAAAAAGCGAGAGTTGATAGCGGCTCTCGCTTTTGTCTTACACAGTTATCTCAATTTGATTTCCTTCAATACCGATTATGCAGCTTTCGTAATATCCATCTCCCGTGGTACGAGGGCCGCTGATGATTTCGTAGCCGTCGGATTTCATACGAGCGGTAAGGGAATCAACAGCTTCTTTGCTGCCAACGCTAAAAGCCACATGAATAAATCCTGTTCTGGCGAGAGTCTTCTTGTCATCTGCCATTTCGGGCTTTTTCATAATCTCCAACCTTGCTCCATCGTCAAATGATATGAAATAAGATCGGAAATTCGTGTTTTTATTGTGGTAGCCATCGTTTGCCTTGCCGTTCAGATATTTTACGAAGAATTCCTTGGCGTCCTCCAGATCATTCACATACATTGCAATATGTTCAATCTTCATCGCTGCGTCCTCCATTGTTGTGTATCACGGATTCATCGAGGCATTTATTGAGAAACAGGGCGAAATGTACAACATCTGTGAGATCGCCTTTGACCGATATTGCTCTGGATCGTGTGATTCGGTGCGGTAACGATGCATCTGCGTCGGTGTATGATGAGCGGGGGATTTTGCTGCTGTGACTCCTGTACGAGACTGATTAAAGGGCTGCGACTTGAAGTTTCAATCCAAGCGGATGCATGAGTTTTACCAAGGTATCTATTTTGGGCGTTGTTTTGAAGGATTCGATGCGCGCAACGGAGGATTGCGGCAGACCGCAGCTTTCGGCAAGCGTTCTCTGACTAATGCCGAGGGCAGTGCGCCGCTCGATCATCGAGGAAACGATGGCTGCGATCTCTTCAATTTCCTCTATGTTTCTGCCGCTTTCTGCATCAATGGACTTTACGTGATTCTTGTAATCTTCCCATGTTTTCATTTTCCTCGCTCCTTTTGCTGACGAAGGTAATCGTTCCGTGCCTCTTTTACATGGAATAGCTCTCTTGGCGGTGTTTTCTGGCTTTTCTTCCGAAAATGGTGTAGCAGAACATATTGACCGTCTGCGTTACACCATTTCTTTTCTCATAGAATTCAATCTGATACATATTTACTCCTCTTACAGATATTTTAATGATAGCATAAAAGCTATCAGCGTGCAAGGGGAATCCAATGAACGGTTCATTGTAAAATGAAATCGGACACATAAAAAGTAGAACATACAGAATCAATCTGGTAAAATATCTTTGCACAAACACCACCAGGAGGTTCTGTATGTCCCACGCACATTTTACCACAAAACGCCGCACATTCAAACACTTAAACGCCTATCAGCGTGGGCAGATCGAGGCGATGCTGCGTCTTGGTGTCCCCAAGGTGAAAATCGCCAAAGACCTTGGCATCGCCCGCTCCACCTTGTACGAGGAAATAAAGCGCGGCACAGTAACGCAGAAGCGTTCCGATTGGACGTACTACGAGCAGTATTTTGCACAGTCCGGTCAAATTCGCTATGAGCGCAATCGTGAGAACTCCGGAAAGCCGCCCAAATTTAACGCAGCACAGGACTTCATCCGGTATGTAGAAAACGTCATTCTCAAAGACAAACACTCTCCTGATGCGATCTGCGGGCGTGCCAAGCGTATGAATCTGTTCGATGTGTCTGTCTGCACAAAGACCATCTACAACTATATTGCGATGGGGCTGCTCAAGGTCAAAAATATCGACCTGCAACAGAAGGTACGCCGTCGTAAGCGCAAAGAGAAAAAGAACCATGACGACGGCAGGATGCTCGGTGAGAGTATTGACTGCCGTGACCCTCTTGGTGACGAACGCTCTACCTTTGGAAATTGGGAACGTGACACCATCGTCGGGAAAAAGGGAACGGATCCTGTTCTGCTTGCCGTAGATGAACGTAAGAAGCGAAAGAGACACCTTGTAAAGATTCGTGCAAAGACCGCAGAGGCGGTTGCCGAAGGGCTTGCCAAACTAAGAGAGCTCTATGGGGCACAATTTTCACAGGTATTTCGTACGATCACCTGCGACAATGGGAGCGAGTTTGCTCGTCTGCAAGAAGCTGTTCCGGAGGCGAAGGTGTACTATGCTCATCCTTACGCTCCTTGGGAACGTGGAACGAACGAGAAGCAGAATGCACTCGTTCGGTATTTCATTCCGAAGGGCATGGATATGACGAACTTGAGCGAGGAAGAAGTGCAACGGGTGGAGGATTGGATCAATACGCTGCCACGCAAAATTCTAGGTTATGAAATGCCACAAGAGCGCTTCGATGCTGCACTAAAAAATCTTCGTCCATAAATTTTGATTCTGTTATGCTCGACTGTCCGATTTGATATTGCAATTTAGGGATACAAAAAGAGATTCCATTCGTCATATTTGGTGCTTGGAATCTCTTTTTGCAAAGAATCATTAGGCAGCATCGCGTATTCTATGTTATGATTATTTTATATTTGACATGAAGGAGAGGCTCGTATTATATCAAGAGCTAGGAATGTCTGAAACTCTTGCGCGGCATACGAGCCTGCGCCTTTGCAACGCTTGATAGAAATGGTTTGCCCGCAGTGCGGATCATTGATGTGATGTTGAAGGAGGAGGGGCATCTCTTTTTTTACACGGCACGTGGCAAGGATTTCTGTAAGGAGCTTCTGGCGAATTCTACCGTTGCTGTAACAGGACTGAATGGCAAGTGGCAGACGGTACACCTTATGGGGCGTGCTGAGCGGCTTGCAGATGCGGAACAACACGCGATGATTGACCGTATTTTTGAAGAGAATCCGTTGATGAATGAGGTCTATCCGGGGGATACGCATTATATCCTTGAGGCCTTTGTTATTGCGGAGGGGACATTGAGTTCTTTGATCTTCGGCAAAGTCCCATCTGCTGCGAGAGTCTTGCGCTTGAAAAAACTTCTGTTACGGAAAAAGACTTTTTCATCACGGAGGTCTGTATTGGTTGCGGTACGTGTGCAAGTCTTTGCCAGCAGCAGTGCATCGAGGACGGGGGATCCCTAAGAGCGCGCTTCTTCCAGAAAATTCCCGATAAAACGGGAAATTCGGGAAGAACCGAAAGAAATAGGGGCATGATTTTGCACTTTTTGCATGGGAAACTGTAGAATTGATGCCTGTGGATAACGCGAGTCTTATTATCCGTGCTTTATCAGCGTTTCCTTAGAAAAATCAACTTTGTTAACAGGAGAACAATATGAGACTATGGCATGAAAAACTTATCCACTTATTGCCCAAAAATCAGCTTCTTGGACAACATAGGGAATGTTGTGCTCTGAGGGGCAATGGATGGAAAAAGAAACATAAAACTGTGGACTATGTGTTTACATATTCCCCGTATCATCTTTTTATTTACCATGTATTGGTTATGGAGGAGATGGAAAAAAGAGGATATAATGTTTCTGCGGAATGGAAAGATAAAAATTATAGAGGAAGGACAGCAGAAAAGTACGATAATCTTAAAGAGGAAATTATAGGCAGTCCAATTTACAAAGAGCATAATATTGAATATCTGGCTGATTGCATAGAAAATTTAAGAGATAAAGGTATACATTTAAAAGTATAGAAGTTGTGGAGGAGTAAGCGGAAGCCATAGGATAACTCCTTCTTGGTATGGTCGTAGAGGCGGGCGAAAAGCTCCACCTTTTTGGAGCGGGCGCGATGGTAGATGGAATCGTCAAGGACGAGCACGTTGATGCGATCCGCATGAGTCAGGGGAGCGAGCGTGTCATAGATGATGGCGGCGGCAATCTCTGTCGTGAATCTGCGCCAGTGGATTCGGCAAGAGTTCATGAAGCGGTAGAACGTATCCTTGCCAAAAGGCATAGCGGTGCTTTGGAGATGCATCTGCGTGTAAACGGAACACTGCTGGAACACCATACGGAACGCCAGCAGGAAGATGCTGAGGACAGGGATGCCGCGAAGCTTGTACGCGTTTGCTGCACGGAGGATGCGACCGACTTGATAGCGACGGAAAAAGACTTACATGTTCTTGGAAAGCAGTTCCTCGTCTTGGTGGTTTTATGTTATACTGTTCATAGCATGAGCCTCCATTGGATGTTTTTGGTTGACACTTAAAATTATAGCAAATGGATGTTGCTCATGCTATTTTATTTGCCAAGAAGATAGATATTTCAAGGGTTGCAGCAGATTATTCATCTGCGAAGTTTGAGTTATTATGAAATAGGAGGGAGATCTATGGAGGTCAATGCAAATCTGGCACAGGATGTGTTCAAGGATGCGGGTGAGAGCGTCATTTTCGTTATGCTCTCACTGAAACGCGAGGATATTGAGAAGGAGCGGGAGATCATCGCCGATATGGCAGATCGGATGGAGGCGATTCAGCGCTCGATGAACATCCGCGTCGCACCGGAGACGGTGAAGCTCTCGTTTGGGTTCAGCAACCGTGCGTGGGAATATCTCTTTCCAACGGCAAAGAAACCGAAGGAACTCGAGGATTTCAAGGGTGTGAACGGAGCACATCACACAGCACCTGCGACACCTGCCGATCTCTTTCTCCATGTGCGTGCGGGTCAGGCGGCAACAAGCTATCTCGTCGTCGATCAGATCATGGGCTTCCTTCGTCCTGTCGTAGACGTGGTAGATGAGACACATGGCTTTCACTATCTTGAGGGACGTGCAATCATTGACTTCATTGACGGAACGGAGAATCCCGTCGGTGAGGAGGCAAAGGAGTGGGCGATCATCGGCGCGGAGGATCCGGAGTTTATCAACGGCTCCTATGCTTTTGCACAGAAATACATTCACGACCTCGATGCGTGGCGGGCACTCCCGACCGAGGTGCAGGAGAAGTATGTCGGCCGCAGGAAATACAGTGATCTCGAACTCTCCGACGAGGAAAAGGATCCGCGTGCGCATAACATCATCTCGCAGGACAACCGCGATGGCGAGGAGCACAAAATCGTGCGCATGAACGTCGTCTTTGCGAATCCCGGCGAGGGGGTGCGCGGCACCTATTTCATCGGTTACGCGCGTCACTGGGATGTGACACGGCAGATGGTTACCAATATGTTTACACAGGATGACCGCCTACTCGAGTATTCGACCGCCGAAAAGGGGCAGCTCTTCTTTATCCCGTCGAAAGAAATCTTAGGGCGTATCGCCGAGGGAGAATTGTTCTAGGGAGCATTGAGTATATCAGTATACACTGGGAAATGTGGTATCCGTCAAGAAAATTTTTGGTACAATATTGAGCATTGAAGTATCATTGTTTTTCGGGGGAGGAACACAATATGGAAGGAGTATTGAAAAAAGCAGAAGCTGAGGCGGAGGATCTGGAAAAGAAGGCTGTACAGCTTGGCAAAGAGGCTGCCAAAAAAAGATGAGCATTGTCGGCGTGATTGCCTCCGGTCTGTCCGTTTGTATGTACGTTTCCTATATCCCGCAGATCATCGGAAATCTGTCCGGGCATCCGGGGGATTGGATTCAGCCGTCTGTCGCGTTCATTAACTGCACGATGTGGGTTGGATACGGTTTCTTCAAAAAGCAGCGCGACTGGCCCATTGTTCTTGCCAATCTCCCAGGTATCATCTTTGGTCTGACGGCTGCGATTACCGCTCGCCTCTAAATGCGTAAACACAGCAGCCAATACAAATAATGTGAATCTCCGTGAATGAGCAGCCTATCCGTACGGATGGGCTGTTTTCTATGTATGTCGATTCCATGCATCCTACGGTATGGTTCTGGAGGCGGCGGTGCAGAATGCGCTCTTCTCGGCAGAGCTTTCCCTCGATGGGAACTGTCGTCCGATCAGCGGCATTCTTCCGATGGCAATCACGGCGCGGGAACATCGGCTGACGGAGTTTTACGTTGCACCGTCCAATGTGGATGAGGCACTCCTCATTGACGGGCTGAAGGTCTATGCGGTCGAGAATCTGGCGCAGCTTGTGCGTCATCTGACAGGCACGGAGATTCTGACTCCCGCCATGCCACAAGCAAAAGAACAGAAAAAGGACGCCGCTTTCACCGATGACTTTGCAGACGTACAGGGATAGTATCAAGCGAAACGTGCGCTTGAGATTGCAGCGGCGGGCGAGCACAATGTCCTCATGGTCGGTGTGCCCGGCTCTGGCAAGACGATGCTGGCACGTCGGATGCCTTCGATTCTGCCGGAACTGACGAAGGAAGAGGCCATCGAGATCACAAAGATCTACAGCATCTTGGGGCTGCTCGGCAAGGATACGGGGCTTGTGACGACGCGCCCCTTCCGCAGTCCGAATCATACATCCTCGACGGTGGCGATGATCGGGGGCGGGAGCATACCGCGTCCGGGCGAGGTGACGCTTGCGCATCACGGCGTACTCTTTCTGGATGAGCTGCCGGAGTTCAGCAAGAAGACGTCTGAGGTGCTGCATGAGCCGATCGAGGATCGCCAAATTACGGTGTCGCGTGCGAACGCAACGCTGACCTTTCCCTCTAGTATCATTTTGGTAGCGGCAATGAATCCATGACCGTGCGATTAACTGTTTGGGTTAAATCTCCAAAAGCGTAATGCACCTTAAACGTCATACTGTCCTCCGAAGATGTGGCGGTTATTTTTTTTACGAGTATGTGGATAACCTCAAATTTCAGATCAACGCTAATCTCTTTAGCAGAGGTTAGCTTTTTTTTGATCTCGTTTAATATGTCTAACGCAGCTTCTTTTCGCTCAGGAACCGACGTGAATTCGTGGCGACTTTTCAGTACAGATAGTTCAAACTCTATCGCGCTCTTCTTGTCCGCGCTCTTCCCAAGCTGCTTTTCGACTTCCGCGAACGATATCAGCTTCGTTCGGTATATGTCCATAATACGCTCGCGCTCGGACTCGCATTCAGCAAGTCGCGATTCCAAAAGGTGTATTTGTTTGGCGGACTCGTCCACCTTGCTTTGATTCTCCTCTATTGCATCAACAATCAGATCAGGATTGTCAATGAACTTTATGCAGTCGCTCCAAACTTCATTGTCTATCCAATCCATACTAAATGAATGTGCATCGCATCTTTCTCGTAAAGTTTTTTTGTAATTGCGTTTGCCGTTGCAGGTATAATATCGTTTACCTTTTGAGTTTACGCCGGTGTAGGTGCTACCACACATGGCGCATCGAATAAGTCCGCGCAATAGGTACGTATTCTTTGCGTTGCGCACGGACATAATTTGATTGCTATGCAGTATCTCTTGCGTTACGTCCCATACTTCTTTTGATACAATTGCGGGAACTTCACGCTCGATAAGCTCTCTATTGTGTGGAGATCTTTTTCCGTATTTATGCACACCATAGTATAAAGTGTTCTTTGCGATGCAAAGCACGCGCCCTGACCGCCAAACTCCTCGCGTTCTCTTATGACGCTTCCCTTTAACCCCGCGAAGAACATAGGAGGGGGGAATGCCTAGACTGTTTAATCGATCAGCTACCGCTATTGACGACATTTTTTCTTCGCTGATTAAGCGGAAAATCAAGCGAATAACATCAGCTTCGGACATTCCTGTTCCCGGAATCTCTGTTTCACTGACCTCCAAGAACCGATCATCATTGACGATGTATCCGTAGGGGACAATTCCGCCTAACCACTTCCCAGCGGCTGCGGCACGATTTGCTCCCAGCTGCATTCGTTGTAGGATGTTGCTGCGCTCTAAGTCTGCAACCCCTGCGAGAATCGTCAACAAAAAACGACCAGAGGGGTCACTCGTATCAAACGGCTCTGTCATAGACTTTAGCTTTACGCCGTACTGCTCAAGTTCGTATATTGCGTTGATGATTATGCGAGTTACACGTCCCAGACGATCTAACTTGAATACGAGAAGACTGGAGAAGACCCCCTCTTTCGCGTCAGCAAGGAGTGCTGCTCCAGCAGGACGCTCTTCAAGGGGGAGTGTTCCCGTGATACCATCATCTCTGTAAATCTTGACGATGCGGATGCCGTTGAGATCACAGTATTTCTCCGCGTACTCGATCTGCGATTCGATTGTCCCACGCTCGGCTTGATCGTCTGTGGATACGCGGCAATATACTGCGGCTTCCTGAATTTGATTGGCAAAATTCATGATGGTGCACTCCGTTACAACAAATGGGAAAAAACGGCGATATTTTCCTGCTTAGAAAAATAACTAGGAAAAATCGGCTGTTTTTTCCTAGTTATCAATGTCAAGGAGTTGTTACTTGACTTTTTCGTGAAAATATGTGCTTTTACTTGAAAAAAGTCAAGTGTAAGTGCATAAATCGGGAGAAAAGTAAAGTAGGGGATATTTTGATCGGATAAAGAGGTTCAGCAGACACCTGTATTTTTCACGGATTTTTGTATCTATCTGAATTGCTCTTTGCAATTTTTCAAGAAAACTATTCATTTACTTGCGTTTTTAAAGGGAAACTGTCAATTTACTTTCAACACCATGTTTGAAAGTAAATATTTTGTACTACTGTGAAGAATCCTTACAGTGCATTTTACGTTTTATGCAAATTGCATTTCTAAACCCGTCGATTTCGACCAGTTTACCGTGTCGGATTCGAGGCGGTTACTCTACACAAATTTTATAGAAAATATTTCCGTATGGTGTAGGGGAAATCATTTTCATGACATGAGCTACTTCAAAATCTTCTATTGTGCCATTTGCTTCCAAAATATCTTGAATACCGTTCACATAGGCATCTTTATAGAAATCAATATAAGCATCTTTTGCGGCTAGATGTACACCGTAAGGAATGTCTATCAATTTTAATCTTAAAAGATTATCAATCATAATGGAGAGCTCATCAGGATTGAAGATTGTAATTTGTGGAATATGGTAAGAGAGAACATTATATCCCTCCTTGAAATTTCTAATAATATTTTGTGGGTGAAGAATCAATTCTTCATCGTTGAGAAACTTAGATGTTTTTTGGTAACGTAATAAGCACATAGGGACTGGTTTTTTTAATAAGTTCGTGCTCTTTAAGAGCAGTGCCTCATCTGGACTAAGTTGCTTTATTATTTCTACATAGGATGGATGGGGATGCCCCGCATTTTTGTCCATTGCCTTAGCAAGAAGGTTTGCGTATAATGAACGTAGAGTATCATTATCGGTGTATGAGTTTGCGATAATTGCGGGAATTGCCACTTCTTTTGGCGGAGTAATTATATCCTCCGGAGGTGTGTCTGCAAGACGCTTTTGAATTTCCTCCTCTAGTTTCTTGTTGTTGTCCTGTCCGTACGTTGCCCACCGTCTTATTGGCTCAATCCTCTTATTTATTGCCATAACAACAGTTTCTGCAATTTGACCGACTTGTTTTGCTGCGGGCTGCACGGCATCCTCGTACATTTTTTCTTTTACACTATCTGGGATAGATGGCACTAGATTATCTATCATCGCTTATTATCCTTTCAACGATAGGAGAAGATCATGGATATGTTATATCAGTTTTTTGACAGCCTTCTTGGGAGTACGTTCAGTGTCAGCTTCGGCAGTGCTTTCGGCATTGTGTTTGGTGCAGTCACAGGACTTGCATGCGCGTTGATCGTTGTTGTGGCACTCGTGTTACTCGCTTTTTATGTGCTTGGCGGAGTTGGGAGGCTTCTGCTGCGTACGGAAACAATGAAAAATTGATACAGATGGAATGACTGCCTACGGGCGGTCTTTTTTTGTCCCGAGAGGAAGCGGCACACGCACGGCAAGGTCTGTTATGAGGCGCGGCGAATGCGGATGCTTCGATCTTTAACATCCGCAAGTTGGACTAAAAGTTCCATCGCAGCATTTAACCCGTCCGTTTTCACAACCGCATACACCTTTGTGATGACTACAACAACCGCGCTTTAGGTAGATCATACGATGGTTATAGGTGCCGACAATAGAGCCTAGTTCTGGTGGTACCGCTTCAGAGGCAAGGACAAAGTTTGCAATAGAGCCTTCTTCTGCTTGCGGTGTTGCAGCAAATACCGTAGTGGATAACAGTGCCACAAGCATCGTTGTGAGTAGTGCAATGCGTCTCATTATTCTTTCTCTCCCTTCATATCTACCATCGGCAGCCGTCCTTTTTCAATATGTTTTGCGGCGTCTTTTAATACCTTGACGTTTGTAAAGCCATTCTGAAATAGAATCTGCGCTGCACGAATAGAATAACCATCATCGGGGCATGAACAATAAATCATGTAAGCCTTTGACTTATCTTGCTGGGCAATAAAATCATCAAGAGGTTTCTTTTTGTAGGGGTTAATCCATATTTCCCCGGGAACCTCTTTTTTGCTCCTCTCCCT
>ERZ772917.823-NODE-823-length-20460-cov-44.802499_pt1 | contig 20460 bp, 17 predicted proteins | sample MGYA00511187_ERZ772917 | MGnify/ENA primary metagenome ERZ772917 (study PRJEB29015, sample SAMEA2737925) | human oral metagenome | biome: human oral; feature: human-associated habitat; material: dental | place: China | collected 2012 ... | reverse complement strand
CATGCTATAATGTACCCTGTTATGGCGACTTTAGCAGATTTTCGTGACGAGAGATTAAAAAAGCTGGAGGCTCTGCGCCGGCTCGGCGTCGATCCTTACCCGGCTCATACCGAGCGGACGATTGGTGCCGGCGAGGTGGCATCTCGGTTTGATGAGCTGGTAGACACCACTCAGACGGTGGTAGGGCGGATTGTCGGACTGCGCAAATTCGGTAAGCTGGCTTTCATCGTCATCAGCGACATGACCGGTCGCCTGCAGCTATTCATCCAGGCAGGGCAGCTGGAGGAGCTAGCTCCCGAACAGTCACAGCTCAGCATCAAGCAGCTCAACCTGCTGGACACGGGCGACTTCGTCCAAGCAACGGGTAAGGTGATCAAGACGAAGACGGGCGAAGTGTCGCTAGCAACTACTCAGCTCCGCTTATTAGTCAAATCTCTGCGCCCCATGCCCGAGCGGCAAGGCTTCACAAATAAGGAAGAGCGTCTGCGTCGACGCTACATTGATATGAATGTCAATTCTGAGGTGCGTCAGCGCTTTATCCGTCGGTCAAAGTTTTGGCAGGCGACCAGGGACTTCTTAAACGAACATGGCTTTATCGAGATTAACGTTCCGGTGCTTGAGCATACTACTGGCGGAGCGGATGCGACGGCTTTTCGTACTCATATGGATGCTCTGAATCAGGATCTGTACCTGAGAATAAGTCATGAGCTACCGCTAAAACGGCTGCTAGGGGCGGGGTATGAACGGGTCTACGATATCGGACCGCGCTTTCGTAATGAAGGGATGGACGACGAGCACTTGCCGGAGCATATAGCGATGGAGTGGTACCATGCTTACTGGGATTGGCAGGACGGCATGCGTTTCATGGAGAAGATGTATCGCTACGTGATCCAGCAGACTTTTGGCAAGATGCGGTTTCAGATCGGTGACTTCGATGTCGATCTGGATCAAGATTGGCCGGTCTGGGATTATGCCGAGGTGATCAAGAAGCACTACGACCTGGATGTTTATCATACCAACTTGGATGAAGTGAAGCTCAAGCTTAAGGAGAACCAACTGGAGGTGGGCAAGGCGGACAATATCTCTCGCGGTATAGACAAGCTATGGAAGAAAGTCCGAAAGACAGTCGCCGGGCCGGTCTGGCTGGTCAATACGCCTAAGTTCATCTCGCCGCTCAGCAAGGCTAACCCTGACGGTCGGAGTGTGCAGCGCTTTCAGCCGATCATTGCCGGATCCGAACTGGGCAACGGCTACTCCGAGCTGAATGACCCGCTAGATCAGCTAAGTCGATTCCAGGAGCAACAGCAAATGCGTGATGCCGGTGATGATGAGGCGATGATGATGGATATTGATTTCGTCGAGATGCTGGAGTACGGCATGCCGCCGGCTTGCGGTTGGGGCAACGCTGAGAGAACTTTCTGGGTTTTTGAGGGGGTGACGGCTCGTGAGGGTGTACCTTTCCCGATGATGCGCCACGAGGTTGACCGGGTTACTCGCAAGATTTATCCTGATGTTAAGCTATGAAATACGACGTATCTGAGTATACCACCAAGCGAGGTAGCAAGGGGCTGATCATTAGCGTGGCTGATGCCCCGGTCGTCTCGATGGATTTTGAGTTCCGAGCCGGTTATCGTTATGGGGCCGACTTTGACCACAAGTCGCAGGTGGCGCACCTACTTGAGCATATGATGTGCCGAGTCAATGATAAATACCGTGATCCGATTAAGAAAGAGCTGGCTGTCACCAAGAACGGGGCGAGCAGCAATGCCAGCACCGGTTCCTGCTATATAGGTTATGATGCCTACTGTGCCGACTTTGAGTGGCAGCGAATCATGGAGCTGATGCGCTATGAGATCTGCCAACCCTACTTTACTGAGCAATCCTTCAAGGCGGAGATGAGTACTGTTCGGAGTGAGCTGACTAATTACTTGTCACAGCCATGGCGGATGCTTAGTCCGAAAGTGGCACAGACACTGGGTGACAAGCAAAAGACTTATCCCGAGCATATAGAGTCGCTGGATAACATCTCGCTTAAAGATATCAAGGAGCATTACCGATTGACTCACCAGGCTGAGAATATGCACTTTATCGTAGCGGGTGACTTCACGGATAGTCTCGACCGGCTCTATGCTGAGCTGGAGAAGTTTGATCTGCCGACAGGCGGCGAGTGGCGAGAGCTACCTTGTGATGTGCTTCATGCCGCCAAGCCCACCGTGATCAAGCGAAAGGACGTACCGGCGATCTGTTTTACTTTCTGTATGGAGCAGAATCGAGAGCTGACCGACGAGGAGTGCGAGGCTATGTCGGCACTTGAGCACATCCTGAGCGGGACGATGAGCTCTCGGATCTACGGGCAAGCTCGGGACAAGGGACTACTGTACGGTTGTACGGTCGGCTGTAGCAGTAGTAAGTATAATACCGAGTGGTACCTGGACGGTCGGGCTAATGCTGAGCAGCTGCCGGCTTTCTTTGACCTGGCTGTCAGAGAGCTGGATAAGGTCAAGCGGGGCGACATTACCGAGCAGGAGCTAGCCGACGCCAAATCTTACGCCCTGGGGCGCTACCGGATGGGTATCCAGACGACGGGACAACTGGCCAGATACTTATCCGGTCGCTGGCTGTATGATGGCCTGATCAAAGATTATAACGACGAGCCGGATAAAATTAACGGCGTGACTAGGGAGCAGATGGTAGAGCTGGTTCGACAGTTCTTTGATGCTAACATCTGGACGATTGGGCTATATGGGGCAACGGACAATAAAATGGCAAATCAGCTACAAGCGAAGCTGAAGCAGCTCTTCTAGGTGAACAAATAAGTTATGCAGCACGAGGTCAGTGAATATCAGCTAAAGAGTGGCGGCAGGGGGCTAATCGTCAATGTGCCAGGTGCCCCGGTCATGGCGAGTCAGTTTCAGTTCCGAGCCGGGAATCGCTATGTGCTGGATTATCAGCACAAGTCGCAGACAGCGCATATCATGGAGCATATGGCTTTCGGGGCGAGCGATGGCTTCGCTACGGCGCATGAGTACGACGCTACATTTACTAAGAACGGGGCGATCTATAATGCCTACACTGATGACGTCTCGATGGTCTACGAGGCAACCTGTGCCGACTTCGAGTGGAGTCGGGTGCTGGGGCTACAGAAATACGCTATTTGTCAGCCTCATTTTAATCAAGACGACTTTGCCTCGGAGGTTGGGGCGGTACGGAGCGAGTTGATTGGTTATTTGTCGCAGGCTGATCGGGTGCTGTGGCCACGAGTGGCGCAGGCAATGGGCGATGATACGAAGACTTTTCAAGAGGGACTGGACTCTATTCCCAATATCACTGCCGAGGATATCCGGGAGCATTGGCGGCGAACCCATACGGCGGGCAACTTGCGCTTCGTGGTGGCTGGTAATTTCGTGGGGCGGATCGGTCAGCTGAGAGAAATCCTCAACTCCTTCGAGCTTGGTGCGGGTGATCGTCTGCCGATCGCCGTCGACGAGATGCACTCCGCCCCCGCTTTCGCTATTCGGCGTAAAGATGTGCCGGGGATCGGGTTAGCTATCTCGCTGGTCGTGCCTCGTAAATTGTCTGATGCCGAGAACGAGGCAATGTCGCTCCTGAACCATATCCTGAATGGCACCTTGCACTCACGTATTCAGGGTGAAGCTCGGCGGCGCGGCTTGCTGTACTATATGTGGTCACAGCTCAGTACTTTCGAACATAACTCGTCGTGGGATTTTGGGGCGCAAGTGAGTGTCAGCAACCTGCCGGCGGTGGTTGATTTAGTGACTAACGAGATGCAACGAGTGAAAGATGGCTTAGTCGACGAAACGGAGCTGGCTGAAGCTAAGTCCTATGCGATGGGGCGCTATCAGATGGGCACTCAGACGGTGGGGCAGATTGCCGGCTGGTTGGCAGATCGCTACTTCTTTGACGGAGTTATCGACGACTTTTCGGCGGTGCCGGCTCGAATTAACGCTATTTCTCCTGAGCAGATCATTGAGACGGCGCGGGATATCATCCGACACAATTGCTGGACGCTGGGGCTATACGGCTCGACCGACAAGACTATGGCAGATCAGCTATATGATCGTTTTGCCAAATTATTTTAGCTTAGCAATGCTACAATAGACCTATGAAGATTGCGATTGTGGGGTATGGTGTCGAGGGGCGCTCTAATTATCGGTATTATCGGGCGAAATATCCTAATGCGGAGATAGTTATCTTTGACGAGCGTGCTCAGCTGGATGATACGCCCGAGGGAGCACAGTTTGTCCTAGGTAGCAGAGCCTTTGCTCAGGTCAAAGGGTTCGACCTGGTCTTGCGTAGCCCGTCGGTTGCGCCGGATCGGATTAAGCAAGCTGACCATCACTGGTCGGCGACGAGAGAGTTCCTGCGCCAGAGCCCTGCTCCGATCATCGGGGTGACCGGCTCGAAGGGTAAAGGAACTACCTGCAGTCTGATCGCTTCGATCTTGCGTCAGCATTTGGCTGACCGACCCGAGCGCCATGTCCACCTGCTCGGCAATATCGGCGTGCCGGCACTGGACGTCCTGCCGTCGGTCGGAGAGGACGATATCGTCGTCTACGAGCTGTCATCCTTTCAGCTATGGGACTGCACTCAGTCGCCGACCATTGCCGTGGTGACCATGATTGAGCCGGATCATCTGAATGTTCACCGAGATTACCGAGATTATGTTCAGGCGAAGCTGCATATCCTGGACTATCAGCACGATGGCGACACGGCGGTCTATAATCAGTCGGACAGCGAATCGGCTGAGCTGATCGGGCATATCGTGGCCAGTACCCAGGCAGATGATTTACCTTACCCCTATCGTAAAGGAGCTCATTTCGACGAGCAATATCTATATATGGGTGAAACCAAGCTTTGTCCGGTCGGTCAGCTACAGCTGCCCGGTCGTCATAATCTACTCAATGCCTGTGCTGCCATATCGGCGACCTGGGAGATAACTGATCACGATAGCGAGGCTATCGCTAAGGGGCTGGGTGCTTTCGAGGGGTTGCCGCACCGGCTGAAGCTTGTGGGTGAGGTGGGTGAGGTGAAGTTCTATGACGACAGTATCGCTACGACGCCTGGCTCAGCGATTGCCGCTATCCGGTCGTTTACTCAGCCTAAAGTGCTGATCGTTGGTGGCTCGGATAAAGGAGCTGACTATCATGGGCTAGGTAAAGTGATCGATCAGAGCGATATGCGGGCGGTCCTGGCTATTGGTGCTAACCGAGCCAAGGTGGCTGAGCAGATCATGGATGAGACCGACAAGCCGGTAGTCATGCTACCGACGACCAAGATGGCGGAGATCGTCCGGACCGCCTACGACCTGGCTCGCCCGGGCGACGTAGTGATCCTATCACCGGCAGCCGCCAGCTTCGACATGTTCAAATCATACGCCGACCGGGGCGAACAATTCATTAAGGCGGTTGACGCACTATAGATTATTCGGAAGATTAGCTGAAAGTCACCGGCTCGGCTCTTAGCCTGTGTTAGAATGGGGATATGGTAATCAAGAAAAGAAATAGTAAACGTATCAAAAAGTTGGCTCGGTCGAGAGCGATTGCTCGGACTGCCATCCAGGAGCGTCCGTGGGAGGAGATTCTGGCTAACGAGCAGATGCCGCCTTCGGACGACCGGCGCTTCGCCCGCTATACCAAAGATCTGGTGCGTGGTCTGGAGATGATCCGTACTTATCCGCAGGGTGTCACCATCTTCGGCTCGGCTCGCTTTCATAATCGGCACAAATATTATCAAGCAGCCTACGAGCTGGGAGCTAAGCTGGCTCAGCACGGTCATACGGTGACGACCGGTGGCGGTCCCGGCGTTATGGAGGCGGCTAACCGAGGGGCATTCGAGAACCACGGTCAATCGATCGGGCTGAATATTAAGCTGGCGACCGAGCAGGATCTTAACCCTTGGACGACCGACTCGATGGAGTTTCACTATTTTTTTGCTCGTAAGGTGATGCTGACCTATAGTTCAAAGATGTTTGTCTTCTTCCCGGGCGGCTTTGGCACCATGGACGAGTTTACCGAGGTGCTGGAGCTGATTCACGCCGGCAAGATGCCGATCTCACCGGTCATTTTATTCGGCAGTGAGTTCTGGGGTGGGCTGGACGAATGGTTCAGCGGCATCATGAGCGAATGGCACTTGATCGAGACCGGTATGGAAGATGAGATGAACGAGATGGCGCATGTCAAGGCGGCTGATTACGGCATGATTAATAAAGCCCGAGACCTCTACACCCTGACTGACGATATCGACGAGATCGTCAAGATTGCCGATCAGACCGACCCCCGAGACGTCCAAGATGTGATCAACCAGGCGATCGCCTGTCAACTATTTAATCAATGTGACTAGGGAATATGCAGGACGAGCTCGCTAAACGACTATCTCAGCTGGACCGGGCGATCAATCGGGCGACTGATCAGCTGGGGCTGGAGGCAAAGCAAGCTCAGCTGACTGAGCTGGAAGAGCAGATAGCTCGACCGGAGCTGTGGCACAATCCCACTCAAGCCCAGGCACTGACTAAACAGGTGGCAAATCTAAAGGCGATCATTCAGCCCTGGCGGGTGCTACGAGCTCAAGTGGCGGATGCTAGTGAGCTGATCGAGATCATTGATGACGAGCTGGTCGACGAATTTGCCGGTCAGGTCAAGTCGCTCGAGCGGTCATTTACCGGGCTCAAGCAGCAGCTTCTCTTTACCGGCAAGTATGATCAAGGCAACGCTATTTTGCGTCTGAGTAGCGGGGCGGGCGGTGATGACGCTCAGGACTTCACGGCTATGCTGGAGCGGATGTACTTGCGCTGGGCAGAACAAAATGATTTCGAGACGGATATCATCGAGCGGAGTGCCGGCGAGGTGGCTGGCGTCAAGACCGAGGTGATCGAGATCAGCGGAGCGTTCGCCTACGGCTGGCTACGAAGCGAGCATGGCGTGCACCGGCTGGTGCGCCTGAGTCCTTTTAATGCCGAGTCACGAGAAACATCTTTTGCCCTAGTGGAAGTGCTGCCGGATATTGATCAGCCTGATGACATTCAGATCGACGATAAAGACCTGAGGGTGGACATCTACCGCAGTGGTGGCAAGGGTGGTCAGGGCGTTAATACGACTGATTCTGCTGTACGGCTGACCCACTTGCCGACAGGCATAGTGGTGACCATTCAGAACGAGCGCTCGCAGATACAGAATAAGGCGAAGGCGATGGAAATCCTGCGGGGTAAGCTGGCAACCTTGCAGCAGGAGCAACACGTGGCGAGTCTGGATCAACTCCGGGCGGGTGACAGTGCCGGCTGGGGAGCTCAGATTCGTAATTATATCTTGCACCCTTATCGGCTAGTCAAGGACACCAGGACGAAGCACGAAGAGAAGAATGTTGATGCTGTCCTAGGCGGTAATTTGCGCGGTTTTCAACTAGCCTACTTAGAGAGTCAAATAAGCAATAAAAATAAGGAGGGTAGATAAGTGGGTCGATCAATGGGTAAGCCAGAAGTTGGGCCGGGTGTTGAATCGGATGCTCAGCTAAGCACTGAGCCGAGTGCTGAACCCGCCGGCGCTCAGTCAAGCATTGAGCCGGATGCCGGGTCGAGGATGAGGCTAAATGCTGAGCCTAGTGCCGAGTTGAATGTTGAGCCAAGCCTGAGTAGTGCTCAGGTGAGAAAGGTCAGTGAAGGCGAGTCAAGCAAGCCGAAGCATCGATGCAAACGACTACTAATCGTCTGCGGCATCTTGGTGGTGGTCGCCGTCGTCATATTGATCAGTCTAACAATCGTCGGCAGTAAGAAGCCTAACTCACCCAATAACTATCGCCCCAACTCACTCAATAACTATCGTTCTAACTCGCCCGAAGATATTATGTTGCGTTATCTACATGACAAGTACGGCAAAGACTTCAAATTGGTGGGTGAGATGACGCATAATTCCGCTAGCTCTGTCGTAGGGGGGTACTATGCATCAGACGCTCATCCGGTGGATAACCCTCGTATCCGTTTTGAAGTAGTCCTGGATGGTGGCAATGTAGAGCGTAAGTACAAGAAGAGCGATGATTACATTGAGGCTAGTCGGACAGTCCTTGAGGAAGATCGTTTGCGACCCTATATAGAGCGAATATTCGGCAAGGATGCCGAGTTTGGCGTAAGGTTTGATCTATGTAAAATTGACGGAGATAGCCCGAAAAGCTTCGCCGATTTGTATCGGGCGATGAGAATCTGCAAGGAGAGGACGGCTGGTATGACTCGTGATCAAGTGGTTTACTCGGATGATGGTCTGGCTCATGACTACAGCCTATATATCTATGACCCGGACGGGCAGTCAATTGAGACTGATAGCGACAAAACAAAGATTATTGAACGGCTCAGAGAAATGGCTAAGTATCTACCCGATGGTAGACTGAGTGCTATGTCGCTCAGATACTATATCAAGGAGGGGGATCGTGAGCTGGAAATATCAGCCTCAGGCCTACTCGCTAGTCAAAGTACGAGTCAGCTAGTTTATGGTTTTGACAAAAAAGTAAGTAAGGTAATTGATACTGCTAAGAAGTGTGGTCCGCCACCTTACCCCATGGAGAGAGGATGGCATCTTGATAAAAAAGAACGAGCAAAAAGAACGAACAAAGAAGCAGAGCGGGTGTGGTAATGTTTCAAACTAGTACTACTGACAGATCCGGGGCTGCCGCCGGTAGGCAAGGCAAGCCCGTCAAGCCGAAGAAGAAATGGCGAACCATCCTAAAAGTAATAATCATTATTGTCCTCATCAAGATACTTGTTATTATCACGCTAGCTAACTACTTCAGTCCGGATAATAAAGTAAAGCGCTATCTCCACGCCAAGTACGGTAGCAATCGAGAGCTTAGCGTAGACGGGGGCTGTTTTTCCAGCTGGTTGGATGGGTATAGAACTGCCAAGAGAATCGAAAAATCGCCATGGGAATGGTCTGACGACGAATACGAATACTGTAGCTGGCGAGCCAGCTTTAAGGATGATCCTAAACGTAGCTTCAAGGTCTGGCTGGACGATAACTATGGTAATCGCAGTCTCCGGGATAACTATAACGAAGTAAAATCCGGAAAGGAGTCAAGTGAAGACTAAAAAAGACGCTAAGACGACAGTTGCATCAGCTAACGGTCAAGAATCTAACGAATTGGTTAAGCCAAAACGGTCAAAACAAGCTAAGAGGCAAATCATCATCTATGTGGTCATGGTCGTGGCGATAGCAGGTATTCTAGGCTTTGCCTGGAACGACGTTGACGGGAGAATTAAAAGTAAGGTACTGAAGTATCTGCGTGACAAATACGAGCAAGAGTTCGTGGTGACGGATTATACAAGTACTACTGTTACTCTATTTAGGGCCGTGCAAGGGAGGATAGGTACGCAATACAATCTCGCAAATAGTAAGTGCCGTTGGCTTGGTGAGGATAATGAGACTTATGATGATTGCAGTTGGTCTGTTCGTCCAAAGGGTAATCCGAAAGGCAAGTGTGAGGTGGGTTATAGTAGTGGAACCATGAGAGACAGTTGCGCCCAAGTTGTTTTGGGTAAGAAAAATTACGCCAAGGCCAGGCAGATATCTGCCGAGGAAGATCGCCTGCGACCGGCTATTGAACAAATATTCGGTAAGAACACCAAGTTCGGAGTGGAGTCTCTGCTGTGTGAGAAAGGTAGAGCCGGTGCGAACGAGTCCACGAGCTTATCTCAGGCAATAAACGTCTGCAAAAAAGAAACGGCGGGTATGACCGAGGATCAGATATTTGCTTCATACATTAGGATGTATCATAGCTATGAATTATACATCTATGACCCGGACGGGCAGTCAATTGAGACTAATGGCGACAAAGCAAGGATCGTTGAGCGACTCAAAGAAGTGGCTAAATACCTACCTGAAGGTAGGCCGGATAGCATGTGGCTATGCTATTTCATCAAGCATGATGAGGACAGTAGGTGGAGCCATGAGCTCAAGGTATCGGTGGATGATTTGCGGCAGATGACCGACAGTTTTAGTGATGATCGGCTTAAACTAGTAGCAACCGATGATGGTAAGGAAGATCCTTACCCCATCCGAAAGGGCTGGGACAAATGAATAAAGAGAAGGCCGGCGCCGGAGTGTCTCAAGCCAACGTTCCCGGCGTGCCGCAGAACACCTCCGGTGTACCTGTCAAGCGATTAAGATCATCTAGAAGATGGATTGTGATCATCTGCATTATCGTAGTCGTAGCAGTGGTGGCCGGAGTCGTGGTGGTAACTGTGACCTCGCCCGAAAATATCATGCGAAGCTACCTGCGCAGTAAATACGGCAAAGACTTTGTGCTAGCGGGTGAGATGATGCGAGATCATGGCCCTGTCCAGCGGGGGGATTATTATGAGTCGGAAGCTCATCCGGTAGATAACTATGGTCTCCGCTTTGGAGTGGTTTTAGATAATGGCAAGATGAGCGATACCTACATTGAGGCCGGTCGGATAATGACCGAGGAAGATCGCCTGCGACCTTATATAGAGCGGATATTTGGTAAGAACACTGATATCAAGGTGGAGTTTCAGCTGTGTGAGCAGGGCGAGGCCAGTATGAAGGGCTTCTCCGGCTTGCTTCGGGCGATGAAAATCTGCAAAAAGGCGACAGAGGGTATGACCTTGGGGCAAGTAATTGATTCGAACGAGTTACGTCACGAATATAATCTATATATCTACGCTCTGGACGGGCAGCCAATTGAGACTGATGATGACAAGTTAAGACTAATTGAGAAACTGAGAAAAATAACTAAACACCTACCGGAGGGTAGGCCGGATTGTGTACAATTCGCCTACTACACAAGGGCAAAGGAGCCTTCCGGAGGTAGTGAACTCTGGGCGATAAGTGCTTCAGACTTATCCTCTACCGAAAAGCTAACTCGAAGAAAGATTGTCACATATGAAAGTGAAAGAGAAGGGTATCACTAATGTTGTCTCAAACTAGTGTCAATAATAAATCACAGAATACTTCTAGTGTATCTAGCAAGCCGGGTAAGTCAAAGCGTCGAGGCAAACGGCTACTGATCATCTGTGGCATCCTAGTAGTGGTCGTATTGATCACGCTGGTCAGTCTAGCAATCGTCGGCAGCAAGAAACCCAGCTCGCTCAATAACTATCGCCCTAACTCACCTGAAGATATCATGGTGCGTTATCTGCATGATAAATATGGCAAGGACTTTAAATTGGTGGGTGAGATGAGGCGTACCCACGGTGTCTCCGCTCCACGAAGGAATTACTATGAGTCCGATGCTTATCCGGTAGACAACCCCCACCTACGTTTTGAGGTGGTGCTGAATGGCAGAAACAGAGAACATGGATACAATAAATCTGATACTTACGCTAAGGTTAGGCAGATATCTGCCGAGGAAGATCGCCTGCGACCTCATATAGAGCGGATATTTGGTAAGAACACTAAGGTCGGGGTAGAGTTTCGGCTGTGCGAGCGGGGCGAGGCCAGTATGAAGGGGATAACCGGGCTACCCCAAGCGATGAGTATTTGCAAAGAGGAGACGGCAGATATGACCAAAGAAGAGATACTCGACTCGTCCTTGTATAATGACAGTGGGCTAAGCCACGACTACAGCGTCTATATTTACGCCCTAGACGGGCAGTCGATCAAGACTGATGGCGACAAAGCGAAGATTATTGAGCGACTCAAAAAGATGGTTAAATATCTACCCGACGGTAGGTCGGATAGTATGTGGCTATGCTATTTTATCAAACAGCATAAGGGTAGCGGATGGAGTAGTGAGCTTAAAGTATCGGTGGATGATCTGCGGCAGATGACCGACAGTTTTAGTGATGATCTACTTAAACCAATAGTGCCTGATGATGGCGGGGCGAATCCCTACCCCATCCGAAAGGGCTGGGATAAATGAAGAGAAAAAAGAGAACTGGCGTAATCTTGTTGCATACATCATCTCAGGATAAATACTCTCATCCGTTGTGACGGCCTACCATAATAGAGTATTAGCCTGCCACCGTTTAGTCTAAATCATGCAAAAATACCAGAACTAGCGTAAGCTACTTGCAATTATCGGCAGGGTAGTTTACTATATAGTCATAGTCTGGAGACAAAAAGACTTGAAGGGACAAGAACAACTAACAGGAGACGAGCAGATGATAGATGCAAATGGCGGTGGGTCGTTTGCTAATATCGACAGGCGATCAGGCTTTAGCGTGCCGTCGTCACACCAGTCGGTAAAACAAACAACCTCACAAGAAGCAAACATTCAGCCTGCCAATGAGGCAGAGCAGACTAAGTCCGGGGCGGGTAGCCGGGCTAATGCCACGGTACAGATCCGACAGCGGAGTTATGTTAGCTCGCTTTGGCAGGGAGTGCTGGATAGGCCGAGTAACGGGAGTAGAGAGGATGGATCTCAGACAGCATCAGACCGGGCGGCGTCTAAGCCGGAAGAGACCGGCTCGGCAGCTATTAAGGCTCAGGCATCGTCGCCGGTCGTCAAGTCTCAAGCTTCGTCGGTAGCCACCGAAGCGCAAGCTACCACCGCTGAGGCGTCCAAGGCGGATTTCTTGCCAACCATCCCGCAGTATATCGAGGATTCTATCCCTGCGCCACGAGCGCAACTGCACAGAAGTCAACAGTCTCCAAAGGTAACCTCGGCGCAGTCCAGTTCCGCCGCTCCAGCTCAGCCAAATCGCATTTCTGCACAGTCCAATCCCGCTACAACTCAGCCAAACCGCACCTCGGCGCAGCTTAGGGATGCTACTCTGGCCAAGGTGCTGGCTTCTCCCGTCTCGTCCGTCAAGGCAGGGGTAGACCATGGTTCAGTATCGGCGACATCAGTCGCCGCCTCCGGTGCAGCATCTATACCGACCAACGTCGGGTCAGCTCAGCACAAAGCCAAGCTTGACCGCCAAGCCATCATGCAGCAGGCGGCTATCGTCCGTCAGCAGGCGAAGGAGCGAGCCGAAGCACAGGCTCGTCAGTTACTGGCGAGTCGTCAACCGGAGAAATATGCCGAATATGTCCTACGGGCAAGCAGCGATAAGAGCAACCGGGCTTCAGCTGGTAGTCAGCCGACCTTGACTCCGACTAAGGTGGCTCAGGCGATGTCGGTCAATGGCGGTTCGACAGCCGGTAGTCGCTCCGCAAGTATCGACAACCAAGCTGACGGGGTCGGCGCAGCGGCAGTAGCCCGGCCGGACAACGCATTTAGTCGCTTGGCCGGTGCTAAGGTTACCTTGTCGTTTAATCTGAATAAAAAGCGCTTCTTTAACTTCTTGCGTTATGCTACCGTGGCATTGATCATCGTTGCCAGTGGCTATCTGGCGTGGGATACTTATACGACTAATCGCTCAGTCAAGTCTTCACTGAATGGCAACTCGGCTACCGCCATGTCGATCTCGGGGACTAACCCGGCTACGGCAGAACAGACGGCGGTCAGCCAAGAGCAACGAGCCGCCTATACCGTACCGGCTGATCAGCCTCGCTATATTTATATTCCCACCCTGGGCGTCAATGCTCGGGTGATGAGTGTCGGAGTCAATAGTCGGGGCAGTATCGATACGCCGTCCAACCTTAATGACACCGCTTGGTACGATGGCAGTGCTAAGCCGGGGCAGGAGGGGCAAGTCTTCATCGACGGCCATACTTCATTTAATCGTCATCTCAATGCTGCCTTTAATAATCTACCCAAGCTAAAGGCAAACGACCAAGTAGTGATCGAGAAAGGTAATGGCGAGAAGGTTAGTTACCGAGTAGTCGCCACTAAGACGGTCGAGACTAGCAAGGTCGACATGGGCGAGGCGCTGAACCCGCCGGCGGGGGCGAAGAAAGGACTCACCTTGATGACCTGTACCGGGACATTTAACTATCGCAACCAGACGGCAGATAAGCGATTCATCGTCTATGCCGTACAAGAGTAGGAGCTGAATGGAACAAAGAAAAACAACAGATTCAAACAAAAACAAGCGTCGTCCGGTGCAGACCCGTGCGATGATCATGATGGACCGGGTGACCAAGCGCTACGATGCCGGCTCACCCTTAGCATTAGACCGAGTGTCACTCAGCATCGCTCCTAGGGAGTTTGCCATCGTGATCGGGGCGAGTGGAGCGGGCAAGTCAACGTTGTTGCGGATGCTAACTCGAGAAGAAAAACCGAATAGCGGCAAGATTGTGGTCGGCGGGATTGACTATGACAAGCTGGATGACCGAGATATCCCTTTGCTTCGTCGTCGTATCGGGGTGATCTTTCAGGATTTCAAGCTTTTGCCCAATAGAACGGTTTTTGAGAATGTAGCGCTCAGCTTGGAAATCTCGGGACACTCCAATAAAGAGATCAAAGAGAATGTACCTCGCATGCTTGAAGTGGTCGGACTCAGGAGCAAGCAGGATAAGTTTCCTAACCAACTGTCAGGTGGTGAGAAACAACGGGTGGCTATCGCTCGTTCAATGGTGCGACAGCCCAAGATCTTGTTTGCCGATGAGCCGACGGGCAACCTGGATGCTCGCAATACCTGGGAGATAGTCAAGCTGCTGCTGAAGATCAATAAGTTTGGTACGACGGTGATGCTGATCACTCACTCGACTGAGATCGTTCACCAGCTTAATACCAGGACGATTACCATTGATCACGGTCGGATCGTTAGCGATGTGGCGCATGGTGGTGGTAGTAGTCAGGGAGGGGGTAAGCGATGAGTCGAGTCGCTAAGAAAGAACGCCTGGTCGACACCCAGAGCCACCATACTGTTCTGACGCTCAGTCGGGTGGCTCGCTACGGGCTGCGAAACTTTACTCGTAACGCCTGGCTGACCATCGCAGCGACGGCGGTAATGGTCATCACTCTGCTGATCATCTTCGTCACGGTAGTGGCAAGCTCAGTGCTGGGCGAGGCGATCACCAGTCAGAAGCAAAAGATTGATCTATCGCTCTATATCAAGGCGAATGCCAGTGAAGATGTCTTGCGTACTTTAGCCGGTAAATTGCGGATCCAGCCGAACGTGACCGAGGTCAGCATCAGCACCAGCGAAAATGAGTATAAGAAAGCATCCAAGGATAATGTGGAGGGCTGGTCGTTAGTGGTCGACGAAGGGATTAAGCCGGCCATTCCAGCGGTGATTCATGTCAAGCTGGCCGATATGAGCAAGCGCAAGGCGATTGAGAAGTTTATTTCCGGTGACCCGCAGTTTAAGCAATGGGTTGACTCCAGTGTGGCGAATTCGCAGGATGTCGAGGCTCGCCAGCAGACTATTAATAAGCTGTCCAGCCTGATGGATATAGCTAGCAGGGTTGGCATTGTCGCCGGTAGCTTCTTCGTGGTCATCTCGGTGCTAATCATCTTCAATACCATTCGGATGACTATCTTTAGTCGACGAGATGAGATCAGCATGATGAAGTCGATCGGGGCAGATAGCTACTTCATCCGAGGTCCGTTCTTGATTGAGGCGGAGTTATATGGTGTGATTGCTGCTATCATCGCTATGGTAGTGGGCTACCTGCTCTCGACCAAGCTGCTGCCGAGTCTCGGGGGATATATAGAAGTAAAACAGACTAAGAGCTTTATCTTGCACTGGTGGTGGCTGATCTTGCTTGGCATGATAACAACCGGCTTCGTCATTGGTGATCTGTCGGCCCGGTTGGCACTACGAAAATACTTAAAGAAAGCGAGCCGTTAGAGTGCCCGGTTGAATAGTAAACATAAACAGTATATAATCGTACTAGAGCCAAATAAGGAGGTTTTATGCGGTTCCACCACAACAACAAGAACAGGCAAGTGATGCCTATGAAGATCAAACAGACATTATTACGAAAAAAGAGTATCAAAGGTAAGCGGATTCGCTTGGCGGTGCTGAGCTTGGCGATCATTCTGGCTATGGCTAGCGTGACGGCGGTGCTGGGTACCGGTCACTCGGCGCGAGCCCGAGACTTTAATGCTGAGATCAGGGCTCTGCAAAACCAGATCAATGATTATCGCAAGCATTCCAGCGAGTTAGCGGCAAGGAGCGGCTCCTTGCAGGTCAAGATTAGTCAGCTGGAGAATGACCAGGCGCAGATCCAGGCGCAGATTGACCTGCTGAGCGCTAAGCGGGCTCAGCTGGAGCAACAGATCGCCCAGGCTGAGGCGAAGATCAAGCGTCAAGCCCAGTCGCTCAGCAAGAACTTACGAGACCAGTACTACAGTAGTAAGACAACTTCGCTGGATATCCTGATGAATAGCCGCTCGGTCAGCGACTACGTTGATCGACAGACCCGTCAGAAGACTGTCAGTGACAACATATCTAAGTCAGTCAAGGAGATCAAGGCAACCAAGGCTGACCTCCAGAAGAAAAAGAGTGCAGTAGAGGATCTGATCTCTAAGCAGGATCAGCAGAAGCAGCAGCTAATCGCCAGCAAGAACGAACAGAAGAAGATCTTAGACGAGACTCAGGGGCAGGAGGAGAAGTTCCGAGAATTGACTGCTAAGACGGAGGCGCAGAAGGCTAAGGTGCAGGCTGAACAGCAGGCGGCTATTCGACGGTTCAGCGGTGCCGGCACGGTGGTCGCTAATAGCAAATGCGGTGGCGGCTATCCTTTCTGTAACTACCCGGCAGATGTGACGGCTTATGCCGGTGGTTTCCAGGCGCTGGGCAATACCAGAGAGTGCGTTAATTACGTCCAATGGCGGATCTTCCAGCTGACAGGACGTAATGAGCTGCATGGCAATGCCGGTAGCTGGATGAGCGTAGCCAATAGCGGAGCGCAGGTTAATACAGTGGCAATCATCGGCTATGGGCGCTTGCCATACGGTCATGTGGCTTGGGTGGAAGAAGTCAGGGGCGGTAGCGTGCTCATTTCGGAGTATAACTGGAATCCATACAACTATACTGAGCGTTGGGTCTCGGCTAGTAGCTTTGATGGCTTTTATAATCCACTATAGTCTTGGCTGGTCATAAGCTTATTCAGCTAGTTGGCTTGGCTTTGTGCTAAAATAGCTTGTGACTAAAGCGAGGGATGAGATTGACGAAAGACGACAAACGAAAGCAAGAATCAGGTAAGGCTAATCCGGCACCAGGTGGGTTGGACGCTGACCTCGGTCTGGCGCCAGTAGCAGGAGTTCAGCCGGCCGAGGCGGAGTTGGTTGATGCGACTGAGGTGGTTGAGCTGGCTAGCCGGGATGAGCCGGCCGATCAGCGTCGGTCAAACCCGCCTCGCAGCATTCACCCCGATAAACAGCTCGGGGGTAAGGCTAGGCGCACTATCGGTCTCAGGACTAGTCTTGCTGTCGCTGTCATGACCTGCTTGATCGGCTTCGCTGTCGGCACTCGCTTGCAGAATCTCTCGGTGACTCAGCTGGACTACACTTCGCTGGGTGACGTCTATAATGCGCTCAGCGCTAAGTATGATGGGTCAATCGACCGGTCTAAGTTGCTAATTGGTGCCGCTAAGGGACTGGTTGATGCAGTAGGCGATAAGTACACCAGCTACATGACCGCTAAAGAATATGCTGACCTAGAGACTGATCTATCGGGTGAGCTAAATGGGATTGGCGTAGAGATCGGGCTGGGTAATGACGGCTTGGTCAGCGTCATCTCCACCCTAGACGATAGCCCGGCGCGAAAGGCCGGTTTACTGCCGGGCGATATCATCGAGAAGGTTGATGGTGATGACATGACCGGTCAATCAACCAGCGTAGTAGCTAACCGGATCAGGGGTAAGGTCGGCACGATGGTTAAGATCGTAGTGGTGCGTGATCGGGCCGAGAAGAGCTTTCAGATCACTCGCACCAAGATCGAGAACCCCAGTGTCAAGTGGTCAATTAAAGATGGTATCGGCTATATCCGGGTGTCTACTTTCGGTGACGATACTGGCACCCTAGCGGAGAAGGCCGCCAAAGAATTGGTGGACAAGAAAGTCAAGGGCGTTGTCTTAGATCTGCGGAGTAATACCGGTGGCTACGTTAACGCTGCTCAGGAATTAGCCAGTCTATGGCTCAAGCAGGGTGAACTGATCACGACGGAGCGAGCCGGTAGCAAGATCTTGGGTAAGGTTACCGCTAGTGGGGGAGATATCTTAAGTAAAGTGCCGACAGTGGTTCTGATTGACGGGGCGACGGCCAGCTCCAGCGAGATTACCGCCGGCGCTCTCCGGGATAAAGTCGGCGCCAAGCTGGTCGGTACCAAGTCGTACGGTAAAGGACTGGTGCAGGAAATCGTTGACTTGAAGAATGGTGACAAGCTCAAGGTTACTATCGCTAAGTGGTACACACCTAATGGTGATAATATCAATCAAGCCGGACTGAAGCCGGATATTGAGGTCAAGATGACCGCTCAGCAGTATAATGCCGGCAACGACACCCAGCTAAAGAAAGCCCTGGAGATATTATCAGGTAAGTAGGGCTCTGCTGGTACTGGGAGGTGAGTAGGACGCTTGAGCTGATGTATAATAGCCTTATAAACATAAACGGTATATGAGTGATGAGTGGAATAGTTGATACGCCAGCTAATGATCTTCGAGCAAAGCCACCAAGGAGAGTGAGAGCGGCTTTGCCAAAGGTGCAACAACTAGCACTGCTGAGTGGTTTGGGGCAACCTCAACCAGACGAGATATCTAAGGTCAGGACTGCCGGTGTTGTTACGGTGATAGAACTTTTTGCCGGAGCTGGTGGTCTAGCCCTTGGTTTAGAACAGGCTGGAATAGCTGGTGCTATGTATGTCGAGAGAGATAAAAGTGCCTGCCAAACTTTGCGACACAATCGTCCACTATGGAAGGTGGTGGAGGGCGATATCCACGATGTTGATTTCAATTGCTATAGAGGTGAGATTGACTTGGTTAGTGGCGGGGCGCCCTGTCAAGCATTTTCATATGCCGGTAAAAGGCTTGGTTTTGGCGATACTAGAGGGACGCTTTTTGCTGAATTTGTTCGTTGTGTTGATGAAGTTCGCCCGAAGATGTTTTTGTTTGAGAACGTGCGTGGGTTGCTTAGTCACGACCAGGGGAGAACCTTTCGAGTAATCTGTCATGAGTTAACAAAAATAAATTATGAAGTGCAGTACCGGGTAATGAATGCTAGCTATTATGGCGTGGGGCAGAAGCGAGAAAGGCTTATCATCATTGGTGTCCGTAATGATCTAGCATCAAAGATGAAATTCACATACCCCGAGCCGGAGCTTAAACAGACGACATTGCGTAGCGTGCTGAAAAGTGTGCCGACAAGCCAATATCAGCCTTATAGCGAAAAGAAGCGCAGGGTAATGGAGCTGGTGCCGCCTGGTGGATGTTGGGTTGACCTACCGGAGATAGTAGCCAAGAAGTATATGGGTAAGAGCTATTATTCTGGGGGTGGTCGTCGGGGTATGGCACGACGAATTGCTTGGGATGAGCCGTGCTTAACTCTGACTACTTCGCCATCACAAAAGCAGACAGAGCGATGTCATCCCGACGAGACAAGACCGTTTACGGTGAGAGAGTATGCTCGTATTCAGAGCTTCCCCGATGACTGGCAGTTCATAGGCACGCTGAGTGCACAATACAAACAGATTGGTAACGCCGTGCCGGTAGAATTGGCTAGACGAATTGGCGTGAAAATAGTTGAAGCCTTGTCGCAAATAGAGACTAACTAAGAGGTGGTGATGGACTGGAATATAGACTTTATCTCTAGGTTAGACTTCAAAAAGCACGTCGAAAAGACTATTGTCCACTACGGTGAGAAGTTAGGGGCGTATGACTTGAAGAAATTTAACGGTAATTTCGTTGATCCCATTAAGATGATTTTTGACAAAGCTGTCTATCGGCAAAGTTGGCAAGAAGTGATATCCAATGAGATATTTCGACAGCGAGATAAATCTAACACTAATGAGATTGGTTATTTTCATCAGGGTTTATTTGAGTATATAGCTAACTGCCACGTCCCACCTAATGGCCAAGAAGGTGGCTGGGATGTTATTTACAGGACTGTGGATGGGTGCAAGTTAAATGGGGACGGCGTAGTGCATACTGTTTATGTAGAGATGAAGAATAAGCATAACACTATGAACTCCGCAGCTGCGGGGAGGACGTATATCAAGATGCAAAACCAGCTTTTACATGATGACGACTGTGCTTGTTTTCTGGTGGAGGCAATAGCTAGACACTCTCAAGATGAAGCATGGGCACCAAAAGTAGATCGGCAAAAGGTGGCGCATTCCAGGATTAGACGAGTGAGTCTGGACAGATTTTATGAAATTGTAACCGGACATGACGATGCGTTTTACCAGATATGTATGTCCCTGCCGACAATCGTGGAGGAAGTCTTAACCGATAATTATCAGAGGCTTGTCGCACAGGACACTGTATATCGGGAGATTAGTGCAATCGCCGATAAGTACGCCGATTTGCCGGGCGATATGCCTATGGTTATGGCGATGTACATGCTTGGCTTTGGTACTTATCATGGCTTCAGCAGAAAGAGATGATGCGCATCCCCGCATTATCTCATAATAAAAGGTTACCGATCCGGCTTAAGGTTAACGTCATAATG
>ERZ772917.822-NODE-822-length-20463-cov-15.063260_pt1 | contig 20463 bp, 18 predicted proteins | sample MGYA00511187_ERZ772917 | MGnify/ENA primary metagenome ERZ772917 (study PRJEB29015, sample SAMEA2737925) | human oral metagenome | biome: human oral; feature: human-associated habitat; material: dental | place: China | collected 2012 ... | reverse complement strand
CCGTGCCGGTGCCCGGCGCCTCGGCGGCAGCCTCGGGAGCATCCCAGGTGGGCAGGGCCGGCCCCGGCGCCTCCCGCTCGGAGCGTTCGGTGCTGGCGTGGCGCGGCGGCACCGCCAGGCGGACGACGTCCGAGCGGGTGCCAGCGCAGCGCACGGCCACGGCCTCAACCAGGGCCATGGTGGCGGCGGTGAGCACCGGCAGGTCGGAGTGGACCCGCTGCACTGGCGCGAGGGGGCCCAGGTGCGTGGTGGTGCGGGCGCGCTCCCACACCCACCCGTGGGACTCCTGGGCCCCGAAGCGGACAGTGACCCGGGTGCCCACGGCGGCGGCCGCGTCGAGTTCGGGGGCGACCAGGTAGTCGAAGGTACGATCCAGGTGCGGGACGGGGGTCTCCAGCAACACCCGGGCCACGGGCTCGGCCACGCCGTGGCCCTCCACCTCGCGCTCGGCGGGTGCGGGCACGGCCAGTAGTGCGCCCTGCCCGGCAATGCCCTCACGCATGGGGCCCTCAGACGGCCTCGCGCAGGGCCTCGGCGCGCTGTGTGCCCTCCCAGGTGAACCCGGGGCGGCCGAAGTGACCGTAGGCGCTGGTTGAGCGGTAGATGGGGCGCAACAGGTCCAGGTCTCGGATAATGGCGGCCGGGCGCAGGTCGAAGACCTCCTCAATGGCGGCGCGAATGCGCTGGGTGGCCACGGTGTGGGTGCCGAAGGTCTCCACGTACAGGCCCACCGGGTGGGCGGCCCCAATGGCGTAGGCGACCTGGACCTCGCAGCGCTGCGCCAGACCGGCGGCGACGACATTCTTGGCCACCCAGCGCATGGCGTAGGCCCCGGAGCGGTCCACTTTTGAGGGGTCCTTGCCGGAGAAGGCGCCCCCGCCGTGGCGGGCCATGCCGCCGTAGGTGTCCACAATGATCTTGCGGCCGGTCAGGCCGGCGTCCCCCGCGGGGCCGCCAATAATGAACTGCCCCGAGGGGTTAATGAGGTAGGTCGCGTCCTTGGTGAGCAGTTCCACGCCCTGGGCCTGCGCCTCGTGCAGGACGGGGGTGATGACTTCCCGGGTGATGGCGTCGGTGAGCCAGGCGCGGGTGCGGTCCTCGTCGTGCTGGGTGGACAGGACAATGCCGGCCAAGCTCACGGGGCGGTCGCCGTCGTAGCCAATGGTCACCTGGGTCTTGCCGTCGGGGCGCAGGCCCTTCACGACGCCCTGCTTGCGCACGGCGGCCAGGCGCTCGGCCAGGCGGTGCGCCAGGTGGATGGGCAGGGGCATGAGGCTGGCGGTGTCGGTACAGGCGTAACCGAACATGAGGCCCTGGTCCCCGGCGCCCTGGAAGTCCAGGGGGTCGAGGTTTCCGGCATCCTGGCGCACCTCCAGGGCCTTGTCCACGCCGGCGGCAATGTCCGGGGACTGCTGGCCGATGGACACCGACACCCCGCAGGAGCGGCCGTCGAAGCAGACGTCGGAGGAGGTGTAGCCAATGTTCACAATCTCGGAGCGCACAATGTCGGGGATCTCCACATAGGCGCTGGTGGTCACCTCTCCGGCCACGTGGACCAGGCCCGTGGTCACCATGGTCTCGACTGCGACATGGGCCGCGGGGTCCTGGAGGAGGATGGCGTCGAGAATCGAGTCCGAGACGCGGTCGCACACCTTGTCGGGGTGGCCCTCGGTCACGGACTCAGAGGTGAAAAGGCGCAAAGAGGTCACTGCACCATCCTACCCAGGGCCCCGGACGCGCCCAGGTGGCCTTCCCCACGGCCCGAGCCTACCCCTTTCAGGGCTGCGCGTCCCCGGGCCCCCGCCCATTGGCCCCCGGCCCGGCGTCCTCCAGGCGCTGGGCGACAAGGTTGACGAGCAACTCGGCGACCTGCTCCTTAGTGCCCTGCCCGCGGGCCACCTCCTGGCCGGCGGCGTCGAGCACGACCACGGCATTGGGCACGTCCCCAAAACCCAGGTGCTCCCCCACGGCGTTCACGGCCAGCAGGTGGGCGCCCTTTCGGCGGGCCTTGGCGGCCCCGTGGGCCAGGACGTCCCCGTCATCGTCCCCGGTCTCGGCGGCGAAACCGACCAGGAGCTGTCCGGGGCGGGGTGGGGCGGACACCAGCCCGGCCAACACATCGGGGTTCTCCACCAGGGTGATCGTGGGCGCCCTGCCCAATGGGGTCGCACCGTCGAGCCCGTGCTTCTTGAGCTTGGTCCCCGCCGGGCCGGCGGGGCGGAAGTCCGCGACGGCAGCGGCCATAATGACGGCGTCGGCGCTGGCCGCCGCGTCCCTGACCGCCTCCCCCAGCTCAATGGCGGTGCCCACGGGCACCACCGCGACGGCGGTGGGCAGGGATGCCAGGAGGCCGGCCTCGACATTGGCCGCCACCAGGGTCACCGCGCCGCCCTGGGCGGCGGCGGCAGCAGCAATGGCGCAGCCCTGGCGCCCCGAGGAGCGGTTGCCCAGGAAGCGGACCGGGTCAATGGGCTCGCGTGTGCCGCCAGCGCTGACCACCAGGTGGCGGCCGGCCAGACGGCCCGGTCGGAGGGGGGCGGCCCCTCGGTCGGTGAGCACGGCCAGCGCCTGGTCGACAATATGCTGCGGCTCGGGCAGGCGCCCCACGCCGGAGTCCTCGCCGGTCAGGGGCCCGCGGGCGGGGTTGATAATGACCAGGCCGCGGCGGCGCAAGGTGGCGACATTGTCCCGGGTGGCCGGGTTGTCCCACATCTGGGTGTGCATGGCCGGGGCCAGGACCACGGGGGCCGTGGTGGTCAAAATGGTCGCGGTGAGCAGATCGTCGGCTCTCCCGGCGGCGACGCGGGCCAGCAGGTCGGCGCTAGCAGGGGCCACGAGCACCAACTCGGCCCACTCGCCAATGGCGACGTGCTCGACGGCCGCCGGGTCGTCGAAGACCCCGGTGGACACCGGTGCGCCACTGACGGCCGCTAGGGCCGGCGCCCCAATGAAGCGCAGTGCCGCCCGGGTTGGGACGGTCTTGATCTTGTGGCCTCCTCGCCGCAGCAGGCGGATGACGAAGGGGGCCTTGTAGGCGGCAATGGACCCGGCCACGCCCACCACAATGCGCCGCGGCCGATGCTCACCGGCTGCGGCGCGGGCGCTCATGGTCTGCGTGGGGGGTGGGTCCTGGCGCGGGCGCTCAGAACTGAATGTCGTCCAGGCTGGTGGTGGTCTCCGTGGTGCCCGATTCAAGGGGGGCGTCCAGAGGGATGTCGGAGAACATGTCGGCCTCGGCGGCGCGGCGGGCCGCCTCGGCCTCGGCGCGGCGGGCGCGGGCAACGTCACCGGAGATGACCTGGAGTTTGTCGTCGGCGACCTCGCGCAGGGCGATGCTCAGGGGCTTCTCCTCCACGGCGGCCTCCACCAGGGGCCCGAAGAACTCGAACTGGTTGTCCTCGAGCTGCTGGGTGTAGGTGTTGATCTGGCGGGCGCGCTTGGCGGCCTCCACCACGAGCCCGTACTTCGACTCGACCTTCTCCAGGAGGTCGTCGATCGGCGGGTTGGTGATGCCCTCAGGCTGAGCAGAGGTTCCGAGCATGTGCTTCTCCCCGGGGTCGAACGGCGATGATGCGTCGCGATATTCTAGCCCTTCAGGCCCAGCAGGCCCTCAAGCTCGTCCGTGGCACGCGCCACGGTGTCATTAATAATGACGTGGTCGAACTCGTCAATGGCGTCCATCTCCATGCGCGCGGTGGCCAGGCGCCGCTCCTGCTCATGGGCGTCCTCCGTGCCGCGCCCCATCAGCCTGGCCACCAGCTCCTCCCAGGAGGGTGGGGCCAGGAAGACCAGCTGGGCTTCGGGCATGGTCTGGTGGACCTGGCGGGCCCCGTCGAGGTCGATCTCCAGGAGGGCCGGACGGCCGGCGTCGAGCTGGTCCTGCACTGGCCTGCGGGGGGTGCCATAGCGGTGGGCGCCGTGGACCAGAGCCCACTCCAGCATCTGGCCCTGGGCCACAAGAGCGTCGAATTCCTCATCGGTGACGAAGTGGTAGTGGACGCCATTGATCTCGCCGGGGCGGGGCGAGCGGGTCGTGGCAGACACTGAGACGAATAGGTCGGGGTGGCGACGACGGAGCTCAGTGACAATAGTCCCCTTGCCCACGGCGGTGGGCCCGGCCAGGACCGTGAGTCGGGCGGGAGCGCTACTCATGGCCTCATCATGCCCTCTCATGGGGACCGCGGGGCTCATGAGGACCGCAGGGCCCGAGCCGCCTCGGCTGTGGCCGCCGCGGCCGCACGACGCAGGGCGGAAGCGCCCGGCCCGGCCGCCAGGACGCCGCGCGAGGTCGAGGCGAGCACATTGCGGCGCGCGGCCCCGAAGACGTCCCTGAGTTCGGCTGCGCCGGCCCCTTGGGCGCCGACACCAGGGGCCAGCAGCGGAGCATTGGCCCCGGCCAGGTCAATGCCCAGGTCCCGCACCGCCGAGCCCACGGTGGCTCCCACGACCAGGCCGACACTGCCCAGCGTGCCAGCGGCCCCGGCCGCCGCATTGGCGGCCCCGGCCGCCTCGACCACGGCGGCGGCCACCGCCCGTCCCCCCGCCGCCCGGGCGTGCTGCACGCCGGCGCCCTCCGGGTTGGAGGTGAGGGCCAGCACGAAGACGCCGCGTCCGGTCGCCTGGGCCAGTTCAAGGGCCGGGGCGAGGGAGCCGTAGCCCAGGTAGGGGGACGCGGTCATGGCGTCGGCGGCCAGGGGGGCGCCGTCGGCCAGGTAGGCCTGGGCGTAGCCGCCCATGGTTGAGCCAATGTCCCCGCGCTTGACGTCCAGGATGACCAGGGTGCCGGTCTGCCGCGCCGCGGCCAGGGTCTGCTCCAGTACAGCGACGCCCGCTGAGCCGTGGCGCTCGAAGAACGCCGACTGGGGCTTGACGGCGGCCACGCGCCCGCCCACGGCCTCCACGGTGCGCAGGGCGAAGTCCCGCAGGCCCTGGGGCGTGTCGGGCAGGCCCCAGGAATCCAGGAGGCGCGCATGCGGGTCAATGCCCACGCATAAGGGCCCCGCATTGTCCATGGCGGCGCGCAGGCGCTCCCCGAAGGGATGTTGAGTCGGCGTGCCCGCGGTGCTCACAGGTACTCCTTAATAGTGTTTTATTGATATTCAATGGCGTTGGCCCGGCGGCGGGCGCGGTCGGCGTCGCGCTCCTGGAGGCTGCGGGCCTTGAAGGGGCCGCGCAGCTGGGCCTCCAGGGCCTGGACGGCTGCCTGGAGCTCCTGGACGGTGGTGATAATGGGCTTGTCGGCGCTCGTGGTGGCCGCGCGAATGGAGTATCCGTCCGCGCGGGCGCCCTGACCCTTGGGGGTGTTGACCACCATGTCGACGGCCCCGGACTCAATGAGGCCCACAATCGTCTGCTCACCGTCTTCCCCGGCGCCCTCGGAGAGCTTGCGCACCGGCACCGAGGGGATGCCGTTGCGGCGCAGCACCTGAGCGGTGCCGGTGGTGGCCAAAATGGTGAAACCGAGTTCGGCCAGGCGCGCCACCGGCAGGATGATGGCCCGCTTGTCCCGGTCCGCCACCGACACGAAAAGGGTCCCCTCACTGGGCAGGCCCCCGTAGGCGGCGGCCTGGCTCTTGGCGAAAGCCCGCGGGAAGTCGACGTCGTAGCCCATGACCTCACCGGTCGAGCGCATCTCCGGGCCCAAGACGGTGTCCACGCCGCGGCCGGTGGGGGTGCGGAAGCGTTTAAAGGGCAGGACCGCCTCCTTCACGGCGATCGGGTCAAGAGGGTCGGAGACGGCGGCGTCACTGTGAGGCAAGTAGCCGGCCTCCCGCAGCTCGGCGATGGAGGAGCCGGCCATGAGCAGGGCGGCCGCCTTGGCCAGCTGAGTGCCGGTGGCCTTGGACACGAAGGGGACGGTGCGGCTGGCACGCGGGTTGGCCTCAATGACGTAGAGGGTGTCGCTCATGAGGGCGAACTGGATATTGATCAGGCCCCGCACCCCCACGCCGTCGGCGATGGCCCGCGTGGAGCGGCGGATGCGGGCGATCTCCGCGTCGGACAGGCTCATGGGCGGCAGCACGCAGGCGGAGTCGCCGGAGTGGATGCCGGCCTCCTCGATGTGCTCCATGACCCCGCCCAGGAACAATTCCCCGCCGTCGTACAGGGCGTCGACGTCGATCTCGATGGCGTCGTCGAGGAACCGGTCGATGAGCAGGGGCCCGCCGGCGTAGGCGCCGCCCGGCTCGGCCCCGACGCGGCGCAGATAATCCTCCAGGCCCGCGCGCTCGTAGACGATCTCCATGCCGCGCCCGCCCAGCACGTAGGAGGGGCGCACCAGCACGGGGAAACCGATCCGCTCGGCCACCGCCAGGGCCTGCTCGTCGCTCAGGGCCGTGCCATGGGCCGGCGCGGGCAGGCCCGCGCGCTCCAAGACGACGCCGAAAACCTCCCGGTCCTCCGCGGCGTCAATGGCCCGCGGACTGGTGCCCAGAATGGGGACACCGGCGGCCTCCAGGCGGGCCGCCAGGGACAGGGGCGTCTGCCCGCCGAGCTGGACCACTACGCCGGCCACGGGGCCGGCGGCCTTCTCCGCCTCGTAGACCTCCATGACGTCCTCGAAGGTGAGCGGCTCGAAATAGAGCCTGTCGGAGATGTCGTAGTCGGTGGAGACGGTCTCAGGGTTGCAGTTGACCATGACGGTCTCGTAGCGCTCGGCCAGGGCCATGGTGGCGTGCACGCAGGAGTAATCGAACTCAATGCCCTGGCCAATGCGGTTGGGGCCGGACCCCAGAATGAGGACGGCCTCCCGCCGCCGAGGCGCCACCTCAGTTTCAGTGTCGTAGGAGGAGTAGAGGTAGGGGGTGCGGGCGGCGAACTCGGCGGCGCAGGTGTCCACCGTCTTGTAGACCGGCCGCAGGCCGAAGGCGTGGCGCACCTCGCGCACGGTGTCCTCGCTCACGCCCCGCAGGGCGGCGATCTGGGCGTCGGAGAAGCCGTGGCGTTTGGCGTGGGCCAGGACCTGGGCGGTCAGTGCCGGGGACCGCCTCACCTCGTGGGCGACCTCCTCCAGCAGCAGCATCTGGTCCAGGAACCAGGGGTCGATCCTGGTGGCCTCGTAGAGCTGGTCAATAGTGGCCCCGCCGCGCAAGGCCTGCTGGACGTCCAGGAGCCGGTGCTCAGTGGGGGTGCGCACGCCGGCCAGCAGTGCCGCAGTCTGCGCCGGCGTGGGGGCCGGCCCCTCCCAGTGGAAGCAGGTGCCCTTCTTGTCGATGGAGCGCATGGCCTTATTCAGCGCCTCGGTGAAGCAGCGCCCAATGGCCATGGCCTCGCCCACGGATTTCATGGTGGTGGTCAAGGCGGGGTCGGCGCCGCGGAACTTCTCGAAGGCGAAGCGCGGAACCTTGACCACCACGTAGTCCAGGGTCGGCTCAAAAGAGGCCGGCGTGGAGCCGGTAATATCGTTGGGGATCTCATCGAGAGTGTAGCCCACGGCCAGGCGCGCCGCAATCTTGGCGATCGGGAAGCCGGTGGCCTTGGAGGCCAGGGCGGAGGAGCGCGAGACGCGGGGATTCATCTCAATGACCACGACCCGCCCAGTGGCCGGGTCCACGGCGAACTGGATATTACAGCCGCCGGTGTCCACGCCGACCTCGCGGATAATGGCGATGCCAATGTCGCGCAGGCGCTGGAGTTCGCGGTCGGTCAAGGTCAGGGCGGGGGCGACGGTCACCGAGTCCCCGGTGTGCACGCCCACGGGGTCAACGTTCTCAATGGAGCACACGACGACGACGTTGTCCGCCTTATCGCGCATGAGCTCCAGCTCGTACTCCTTCCACCCCAGGATGGACTCCTCCAGGAGCACCTCGGTGGTGCGCGAAGCGGCCAGCCCGGCCCCGGCAATGCGCTCGAGGTCCTTGGGGCCGAAGGCGATGCCGCTGCCCAGCCCGCCCATGGTGAAGGAGGGGCGCACCACCACGGGGTAGCCGCCGAGCTCCTCGACACCGGCATGGCACTGGTCCATGGTGTGGGCAATGACGCTGCGGGCGACCTCGGCGCCGCAGCGCTCGACCACCTGCTTGAACTCGTCGCGATCCTCCCCGGCATTAATGGCCTGGGCACTGGCACCAATGAGTTCGACGCCATACCGGTCGAGGACCCCCTCCTCGACCAGGCTCATGGCCGCATTGAGCGCGGTCTGCCCGCCCAGAGTGGGCAAGAGGGCGTCAGGGCGCTCCCGGGCGATAATGGAGGACAGAACCTCGGTGGTAATGGGCTCAACATAGGTGGCGTCGGCCAAATCCGGGTCGGTCATAATGGTGGCCGGGTTGGAGTTGAGCAGGATCACCCGGATGCCCTCACTGCGCAGGACGCGGCAGGCCTGGGTGCCGGAGTAGTCGAACTCGCAGGCCTGGCCAATGACAATGGGCCCTGAGCCTATGACCAGCACCGACTCAATGTCTGAGCGCAGGGGCATGTCAATCCCTCTCCTCACGGTAGGAGCGCATGAGGCGGATGAAACGGTCGAAAAGGTGCTCGCCGTCGTGCGGCCCGGCAGCGGCCTCGGGGTGGAACTGCACGGAGAAGGCCGGCATGTCCAGGGCCGTCAGGCCTTCAACGACGCCGTCGTTGAGCCCCAGGTGGCTGACCTCGACCCGCCCGTAGCGGCCACCGGCGTAGGGGGCGACGGAGGGCCCCCCGACAGGGGCGTCGACGGCGAAACCGTGATTGTGGGCGGTGATCTCCACCCGGCCGGTGGCGCGGTCCAGCACCGGCTGGTTGACACCACGGTGCCCGTAGCCGAGCTTGTAGGTGCCGTACCCCAGGGCCCGCCCGAAGAGCTGGTTGCCCAGGCAGATGCCGAAGAAGGGGATGCCCGCGTCCAGAACCCCGCGCAGCAGCTCGATCTCACCGGTGGCGGCGGCCGGATCGCCGGGCCCGTTGGAGAAGAACACGCCGTCGGGGCGCAGGGTGAGAAGCTCCTCGAAGGTGGTGGACTGCGGCAGTACGTGAACGCGTGCGCCCCGCTCGGCCAGGTGGTGGGGGGTGCGGCTCTTTATGCCCAGGTCAATGGCGGCCACCACCGCCACGGGCTCGGCGCCCTCGTAGGCCCCGGAGGGTTCGACCACGTACCCCTCGGCGGTGGAGACCTCTGCGGCCAGGGCCCGCCCGGCCATGGGGGGCGTGGCCCGCACGGCGTCCAGGCAGATGTCGGTGGCCGCGGGCGAGGGCCCGGCGGGGTCCTGCGCTCCGGCCGGCAGGGCCTGGCCGGAGAAGATGCCGGCGCGCATGGCCCCGCGCTCGCGCAGGTGGCGGGTCAGGGCCCGGGTGTCGACCTGGCAGATGCCGACGACGCCGGCGGCGGCGAGCTCATCGTCCAGTTCGCGGCGGGCGCGCCAACTGGAGGCGCGGCGGGCCGGGTCGCGCACCACATAACCGGCCACCCAGATGCGGTCGGACTCGGGGTCCTCGTCATTGACGCCGGTGTTGCCGACGTGGGGGGCGGTCATGACCACGATCTGACGGTGGTAGGAGGGGTCGGTGAGGGTCTCCTGGTACCCGGTCATGCCGGTGTTGAAAACGATCTCGCCGAGCGTGCGCCCGGTAGCGCCATAGGCGCACCCGCGCAGCACGTAGCCGTCCTCCAGGACCAGCAGCGCTACCGGGCGCTCGGCACGGGCGGTGACGGCCCGAGTGGTGGTGGCCATGGCTCAGGCCCCGCTGTCCACCGGGTTGTCCACCGGCGCGCCGTCCAGGACGGTGGGGCGCCCGTGCAGGAAGGTGGCCATGACCCGGCCGGGCAGTTCCAGCCCCGCATAGGGGGTGTTGGCGGAGCGGGTCCACTGGGCGCGCCCGTCAACGGTGCGTCTCACCTCGGGGTCCACCACCGCTATGTTCGCCGGCGCGCCCACCCCCAGGCCCTGGCCCTGGTCCGTCAGGCGGCCAATGCGCGCCGGAGTGGTGGACAGGACCCGGGCGACGTCACGCCAGGTCAGGCGTCCCGGGCGCACCATGGTCTCAATCACGACGCTCAGGGCGGTCTCCAGCCCGGTCATGCCGAAGGCGCCCGCGGCCCACTCGCAGTCCTTGCTCTCCAATGGGTGGGGGGCGTGGTCGGTGCCCACGACGTCAATGGTGCCGTCCTCCAGGGCCTGACGGACCGCCTCAACATCCTCGGCCGTGCGCAGGGGCGGGTTGACCTTGTACAGCGGGGAGTAGGTGCGGGCCATCTCATCGGTCAGAAGCAGGTGGTGGGGGGTGACCTCCGCGGTGACGTCAATGCCGCGGGCCTTGGCCCAGCGGATAATGTCAACGCTGCCGGCGGTGGACAGGTGGCACACGTGCAGGCGGCTTCCCACGTGCTCGGCCAGGAGCACGTCGCGGGCAATGATTGACTCCTCGGCCACGGCCGGCCAGCCGCGCAGGCCCAACTCGGCGGAAACCACGCCCTCGTGCATCTGGGAGCCCTCGGTCAGGCGCGGATCCTGGGCGTGCTGGGCGATGACGCCATCGAAGCCTTTGACGTACTCCAGGGCGCGGCGCATGAGCACCGGGTCGGAGACGCATTTGCCGTCGTCGGAGAAGACGCGCACGCGGGCGGCGCTGGCGGCCATGGCGCCCATCTCGGACAGGTGCTTGCCCGCCAGTCCCTCGGAGACCGCGCCGACGGGGTGGACGTCCACCCAGCCGGCCTCTTTCCCCAGGCGCAGGACCTGCTCGACAACACCGGCATTGTCCTGGACGGGGGTGGTGTTGGCCATGGCGAAGACGGCCGTGTAGCCGCCGACGGCGGCGGCGCGGGTGCCGGTGAAGACGGTTTCGGCGCTCTCCCCCCCGGGCTGACGCAGGTGGGTGTGGATGTCGACCAGGCCGGGCAGGGCCACCAGGCCGTCCAAGTCGTGGCGCACCGCCTCACGGGGGGCCTGGGAGGCGGCGCCGGCGCCCAGGGCGGCAATGGATCCGTCGACAATGAGGATGTCGGCGGCGTCTTCACCGTAGGGGCGTACACCGGTCAGGAGGTGAGCGGTCACAGCTGGTTCCCTTCGTCGGCCAGGAGGAGGTAGAGGGCGGCCATGCGCACCGAGACGCCATTGCCGACCTGCTCGACGACCCGCGCTCGCGGGTCGTCGGCGGCCTCGGCGGTGATCTCCAGGCCGCGGTTCATGGGGCCGGGGTGCATGACAATGGCGCTGGCGGGCATGGCCTGGCGGCGGGCCAGGTTCAGGCCGTAGGCGCGCGAGTACTCGGCGGGGCTGGGGAAGAAGCCGCCTCCGGCGGCGCTCATGCGCTCGCGCTGGACGCGCAGCATCATGACGGCGTCAGGGCGATTGTCGGCGATGGCGGCGTCCAGGTCGTAGGAGACCTCGCAGGGCCAATTCTCCATGCCCACGGGCAGGAGGGTGGGTGGGGCCACCAGGGTGACCCGTGCGCCCAGGGTGGTGAGCAGGTCGACGTTGGAGCGGGCCACGCGCGAGTGGAGGATGTCGCCGACGATAATGACTCGGGCGCCATTCAAATCGCGGCCCTGCGGGGCCGGGGAGCCGTCGGCGGCGCCCGGGGAGCCGGGGACGTACCAGCGCCGCAGGGTCATGGCGTCCAGGAGCGCCTGGGTGGGGTGCTGGTGGGTGCCGTCCCCGGCGTTGAGAACCGGGACATGGATCCATCCGGCGTGGGCCAGCAGGTGGGCGGCCCCGCAGGCGCGGTGTCGCACGACCACGGCGTCGGCGCCCATGGCTTGGAGGGTCTGGGCGGTGTCCTTGAGGGACTCGCCCTTGGACACCGACGAGCCCTTGGCGGAGAAGTTGATGACGTCGGCGCTCAGCCGCTTGGCGGCGGCTTCAAAGGACAGGCGGGTGCGCGTGGAGTCCTCGAAGAAGAGGTTGACGACTGTCCTGCCGCGCAGGGTGGGCAGTTTCTTAACGGAGTGGCGCTGGGTGGCGGCCATGGCCTCGGCGGTGTCCAAGACCATCACGGCGTCGTCGTGGGACAGGTCCTTCGCGGAGAGCAGGTGCCTCATCGTGTGGCCTCCTGGCCGGTGGCGGCGGTGGCTGAGGGGACGATGGTCACGGCGTCTGCGTCGGCGCCGAGCTCGGTTAAGGAGACAACGACCTTCTCGCTGCGGGAGGTCGGCAGATTCTTGCCCACGTAGTCGGCGCGGATCGGCAGCTCGCGGTGGCCGCGGTCCACCAGGACGGCGAGTTGGACGGCACGGGGGCGGCCAATGGCGCCGATGGCGTCCAGGGCGGCGCGGATGGTGCGCCCGGAGTAGAGGACATCGTCGACCAGGATGACGGTCTTGTCATCGAGGCCGCATTCAGGGATGCGCGTGGGTTTGGGCACGCGGATGGGGTGGCGACCCAGGTCGTCGCGGTACATGGTGATGTCCAGCGTTCCCACGGGGACGGCGACCGGCGCGGTGACGGCGGTGTCTTCCCCGTGAGCACTGGCCAGGGACTCCGCCAGCCGCTGGGCCAGGGGGACCCCGGCGCTGGGGATGCCCAGGAGCACAATGTTCTGGGCCCCGCGGTTGCGCTCGATCGCCTCGTGGGCGATGCGCACCAGGGAGCGTGCGATCTCTGGGGCGCCCAGGATCTGCTTGCCGGTGGACTGCGTTGCGGCCACGGTGTGTGGACCTCCTTCCCCGCCTCTCCGGACGGACTTAAAGGATGCCTGTCGGTGGCGATCGTAGCCCCGCGGGGGCCGGCCCGCGCGCCGTGACCGCACTGCGGATGAGCGTCGCGGGCCGGGCTTCAGGCCTCAAGAGAGCGCAGCAGGTCGGCCAGGGACATGGGGGCGCGCCCGGTCAGGCGCTCAACATCGTCGGTGAGGAGCTCCAGCTCCCCGGCCGCAATGGCGGTGTAGGTGGTCACCCAGGCCTCCACCTGCCAGTGCGGGGCGCCGTAGTGGGCGCGCGCGGCGTAGGCCTCCTCCACGGTCTCTTCGCGGTAGACGCAGGGTCGGCCCGTGACCTCGGCGGTGGTGCGGGCGACGTCGGCCAGGCTGAGGGCCTGGGGCCCGGTGAGGTTGTAGGTGGCCCCGGTGTGCCGGGTCCGCCCCGCAGCCAGGTCTGTGAGAACGGCGCTCAGGCTGGCGGCGACGTCGGCCCTGGTCACGGCGCCGACCCTCCCCTGGCCGCCGGGTCCGGCGATGACGCCGCTGAGGGCCAGTTCGGCCAGGAAGTCGGTGTAGAAGGAGTCCCGCAGGAAGGTGAAGGCCATGCCGGAGTCGCGCAGCGCCTGCTCAGTGTGCCAGTGCGTGCGCGAGAGGGTGAAAGTCGCCTCTGGCGAGGCGCCCAGGAAAGAGGTGTAGACCACGTGCCGTACTCCCGCCGCCGCGGCTGCGGCAATGAAAGTGCGGTGCTGGCTCAGCCGGTCGGCCGATTCCGCCGCTGAGACCATAAGGAGGAGATCGACGCCCTCCAGGGCGTCAAGGCAGGCCCGACGGTCCCCGTAGGTCATGACGGCGACGTCGTCGGCCCACTGCGGTGCACGGCCCCGATCCCGCACCAGTAGTCTGAGCCGCTGGCCGTCCCGGTGAAGGGATTGGGCGACCATGCCGCCGACCTTGCCGGTGGCCCCGGTGACTCCTATGAGGGGGCGGGATTGGGGCCGCCCAGCGCCGGAGGGGGCGGCCGGGTGGCCGGTCGTGTCTGCCGCACTCATGTCTCAGGTGTCTCAGGCCCGGCTGCAGCGGTCGGCCTCGTAGGCGGCTCCGATAATGCCGGCGGCGTTGAGCAAGGCGGCGGGGACGATCTCGGTGTGAAGGTCGAGCAGCGGGAGGAACTTCTCGTGTTTCTTGGACACGCCCCCGCCGACGACGAAAAGGTCGGGGGAGAAGAGCATTTCGACGTGGCTGTAGTAGCGCTGGAGGCGCTTGGCCCACTTCTTCCAGGACAGGCCCTGGGCTTCACGCTGCCCGGAGGAGGCGCGCGTCTCGGCGTCATGCCCGTTAATCTCCAGGTGGCCGAGCTCGGTGTTGGGTACCAGGGTCCCGTCGACAATGACGGCCGACCCGATCCCGGTGCCGAGCGTGGTGACAATGACGGTGCCCGGGTGGTCCTTGGCGGCGCCGTAGGCGACCTCGGCGAGGCCGGCGGCATCGGCGTCGTTGAGCGTGTGCACGCGGCGGCCGAGGCGCTCGGACAGGAGCGCATTGACATCCACACCGGTCCAGGACTGGTCGAGGTTGGCCATGAAGCGCACGACGCCGCGGATGATTGGAGCGGGGAAGCTAACGCCGACGGCGATGTCCTGCGGGGCGCCGAGGCGGTCGAGGACCTCCGCACAGACCGCGGCCACCGCCTCAGGGGTGGACGGCTGCGGGGTTTCAATGCGCACGCGCTCGCCAATGAACTCCCCGCTGTCGAGATCTACCAGGGCGCCCTTGACACCCGATCCGCCAATGTCGATACCGCATCCGACGTGTGCCATGGCTTCCTCCTGCAGGGCCGTGTACATGGCTGTCAGCGCGAGAATACCGCCCAGCGGGGTGCCGGCGCCCTGGTTTTCAGCCCAAAGTGTCCGCCAAATCGCCAATGCGGCCCAGTAGGCCGCCCAGGTAGCGGGGGGAATCGTCAGTGGAGAGCATGCGCGCCAGGGTCATGGCCTCGTCCAGGGCCACGGGGGCGTCGACCTCGTTGTTGTAGACGATCTCCCAGGTGGTCATGCGCGCTATGGCCCGGTCCACGGCGGGCATACGGCCCAGGGTCCAGTCCTGGGCGTAGGTCTCAATGGCCTCGTCAATGGCGTCGAGGTGGTCGGCTACACCGGCCAGGATCTGGCGGGTGTAGGCGGGGGCCGGGGTGTGGTTGGCGGAGTTGACCGCACGTTCAGCGGCGAACAGGCGCAGTCGCTCCCCGGCCGGCCCAGCGCCCGCGGGGTCGCCCCCGCCCTGGGCCTCGTCACTGTCATTGCCGCTGCGGCGCCCAGCGTCCAGCAGGCCGCGCTGATCGGCCTCGAAGAGGATCTCAATGGCGCGGCGCCGGGCCTTGGTGCGGGCGGTGACGGCGTGCTTGAGCGGGCGGGAGGCCCCGCCCCCCTGGTGGGGGGCGGGGCCGCTCGGCGGGGCGGTGGTGTCCTCAGTCATTAGTCATTCATTAGTCACTGCGTCAGTCACTGCGTCTCAGTCGGTGACGCGGGAAATGTAGGAGCCGTTGCGGGTGTCCACCTTGATTCTGTCCCCGGTGTTGAGGAACAGGGGCACCTGGATCTCCGCGCCGGTCTCCAATGTGGCCGGCTTGGTGCCGGCGCTGGAGCGGTCGCCCTGGAGGCCGGGCTCGGTGTGGGAGACGGTGAGCACCACGGAGGCGGGCAGCTCGACGAACAGGACGGCGTCCTCGTGGAAGGCCACCACGACGTCCTGGTTCTCCAGGAGGAACGTGGCGGCCTCCCCCACGGTGGCCGCCGGGACATAGGTCTGCTCGTAGTCCTTGACGTCCATGAAAACGAAGCCGTCACCGTCGCGGTACAGGAATTGCATGTCGCGGCGGTCCACGGTGGCGGTGTCGACCTTGAGGCCGGCGTTGAAGGTCTTGTCCACGGTCTTGCCGGACAGGACGTTCTTGAGCTTGGTGCGCACGAAGGCGGGGCCTTTGCCGGGCTTGACGTGCTGGAACTCGACCACCTGCCACAGCTGGCCCTCGAGGTTGAGAACCATGCCGTTCTTCAGGTCGTTCGTCGTTGCCACGAGCGGTTTCCTCACTGTCGGGGCTGGACCCCTGGGCCGTGCCGGCTGCGGGGTCCGGGGGTCTTGGACGCGGTGAGTCTACCGTGCCCCCGGCCCCGGCGCCGACCGGCGAGGTCGGGCCCGCCGAGCCCCTCAGGCGCCGTAGCAGGTGGGGGCGGCGGCCAGGTCCGTGCGGGCCTGCCGCTGGCCGCGTAGGCGACTAATGGTGGCGAAACGCTCCTCGGCGTAGGGCAGGGAGACGTCGCGCAGGTAGCGGGCCAGTTTCATCTCCCCCTGCTCCTCCATGGCCGCTATGAGGCTGCGCACGTCGTCGGGGTGGCGGTTTTGGCTCATCTTCGCCTTGCCGCGCACCATTCGGGCCTCGACTGAGGCTGCGACGATCGCCCGGGACATGCGCTCCAGTTTCTCCTCGCCAATGGGCTCCAGGGTGTCGCCATCGCCCATGACGTGCGTCATGCGCCGGGCGGCCTCGAGCGCCGCCGATGGGCTCGGGTCAATGGTCACCGGACCAGTGACGTGGATAGTGATGTAGTCCCAGGTGGGGACGTTCGGCTTGACGTCATTGGTGGCGTACCACTCAGGCGAGACGTAGGCGTCGGCTTCGTCGAGGATAATCAGTCCCGTGGGGTGAATCAGGGGCTCGCCGGCCTGGGGGTTGTTCCGCACGAGGTGGGTGACGAGGCTGGAGGATTCCTCGTCGTAGTAGAACGGCACCAGGGTGGCCTCGGGGCCGTGTGCGTGGACTGTGACCAGGTTGCCGGACCTTGGCGTGGTCATTAGTCGGCGGGTGTAGTCCTCGGGCAACTCGAAGTGCTGGGGAACGTACATGCCGGCAGGCTACTGGCGCGCCCCTGAGCTGTCGAGAAGTGCGGCGACCTGCTCGGCCTCCAGGTCGGTGGTGTCGACAACACGATCCGCCACCTGCCGGCACTGGGCCTCGCGGGCGTGCAGCATGAGGGTGAACTCGTGGCGGACGGTGCCCAGGGCCACCGACCGGGGCGCGTCCAGGCCATTGCGGGAGGCCAGGCGTCGCGTTGAAGCGGTTAGGGCGATGATGCGGCCGCCGCTGTCGGCCAGGGCGGCGAGCGCGGCGCGAACCGGCCCGGCACCCAGGCACCCCGAGCCCAGGGCGACGATGGTGCCCTCGGCCCGGGCCTGCGCAATGAGGCGCAGGGCGCAGGCTTCCTCAACCCGCCGGTACTGGGCCTCCGGCACCATGACCAGGGCGAGCTCGGGCTCCACGCCGAGTCCGGCGGCGGTTTGCTCCGCCAGGTCGGTGCTGGCCGTTCCCCGGAGGGCGGCGAGGGCGCGCGCTGCGCTGGAGCATCCGGCGCCGGGAGGCCCCACGAGGATGACCGGTTGGCGCCGACTAGCGCTCATGCGTGCGCCCGGGGGCGGTGACGGCGGTGTGGGCGGCTTCGAGCACCTGGGCTTCGGGGGCTCGCGCGCGCACGGGCGCCGCAATGGCCTCGAGCAGGACCATGCGCAGGGTGCCGGCGCGCACTTTTTTGTCGCTGAGCATGGCGGCGTGCAGGTCCGCCCAGTGGTCGGCGCCCTCGGGAAAGGTGGTGGGCAGCCCTACCGCCTCAAGGGCTCGGCGGTGGAGGGCGAGTTCGTCGGCGCCCAGGCGGCCGGTGCGCCAGGCGGTCTCGGCGGCGAAAACGCAGCCCACGGCCACGGCCTCCCCGTGGCGCCAGGTGTAGTTGGTGACTTTCTCAATGGCGTGGGCGTAGGTGTGCCCATAGTTGAGTATTTCCCGCAGCCCCGATTCGGTGAGGTCCTCGCTGACTACGGCGGCTTTGACGGCCACGGAGCGGGTGACGAGATCGGCCAGAACCGGGGAGCCCCAGTTCAAGCAGTCGGCGGGGTCGGCCAGGACCCGGTCCAGGATGACGGGGTCGGCGATGAAGCCGCACTTGACGACCTCTGCCATGCCGGCGCGCAGCTCGGCGGTGGGCAGGGTCGCCAGGGCGGCCAGGTCCGCGATGACGGCGCTGGGGGGGTGGAAAGCCCCCACGAGGTTCTTGCCCGCGGCGGTGTCAATGCCGGTCTTGCCGCCCACGGCGGCGTCGACCATGGCCAGCAGGGAGGTGGGAACCTGCACCACGGGGACTCCGCGCAGCCAACTGGCGGCGGCGAAGCCCGCCAGGTCGGTGGTGGCTCCTCCGCCCAGGCCAATGAGGCAGCCGTCACGACCCATGCGGAATGCGCCCAGGGCCTCCCAGACGTCAGTGAGGACCGCTGCGCATTTGCAGGCTTCCCCGTCGGGGACGACGACGCGGGTCACGCGCCCGCCGGCGCCGGCCAGGTCGGCCTCGTAGCCGCGGGCGACCCGAGTCAGGGCCTGGGGGTGGACTATGGCCACTCCCCCGGCGCCGCCGCCCGGGGCCGTTTGGACGGCGCGAGTAACCTCGGGGGCCAGGTCGTGGCCAATGACGACCTCGTAGGGCCGGGCGCCCCCGACACGGACGCGGGCGGGGCCGTGCCGCTCGGCGACCGTGCCGGAGGAGGCCACGGTCCTGGGACGGTCCGGGCGGCGCGGTGAGGGGGCCGCCAGGGAGCTGCAGGTGGCGCCGGCATCGGCCAGGGAGCGGGCCGTGTCGCTGGGGCTGGCTCCCAGGGCGACCAGCACCAGGGCGCTGACCTGTTCGGGGGTGAGCCCGTCGGTGGCCACGGTTATGGTGGCCACCTCCTCGTACAGGGGGGCCCTCTCAGCGTGGAGGGCCTCCATGCGGGCCAGGATCCCGGGCGCCACCGGGCCCTCGAGGGCGGCCTCGGCGGCGTCAGAGTCGACGGTCTGGTTCATGAGGGGCCGTCCGCTGCCGTCACCGACGTGGGCGGCGGCGGTGGCCGGGGAGGCGACCAGGTGGATGACGCTGTGCCCGGCCAGCATGGCCCGGTTCTCGGCGCGCAGCACCGCGCCGCCCCCCAGGGCCACCACGCCCTGAGCGCGGGCCTCGGACTCCAGCACGGCCCGCAGGGCGCGTTGCTCGCGGTCGCGGAAGCGCTCCTCCCCCTCTGAGGCGAAGATCTGGGGGATGGTCATGCGGGCCCGGCGGCGGACCTCGGCGTCGGTGTCGGTGACCTGGACGCCCAGGGCCGTGGCCAGGAGGCGCGCCACCGTCGTCTTGCCCGCCCCGGGCAGACCCACGAGGATTAGGGGCAGGTGGGTGGGGTCCACGACGAGGCCCGGCTCGCCGGGGCGTTTGCGCGCGCTCACGGGTGCTCCCTTCGGCTCGTGCCCTCCCAGGTGGTGCGCCCGGCCACCTGCTCCAGGTAGCCGGCCAGGTTGCGGCGGGCCTCGGCCACTGAGTCCCCTCCGGTCTTGTCCAGGAGGGCGTCGGCCAGGACCAGGGCCACCATGGCCTGGGCGATGACGGCGCCGGGCACGACGGCAGTGGTGTCCGACCGCTGATGGAGCCCAGTGGCCTCCTGCCCGGTGGCCAGGTCCACGGTGCGCAGGGCGCGTGGGACGGTGGAGATGGGTTTGTAGGCGGCGCGCACGCGGAGGGGGGCGCCATTGGACATGCCGCCCTCAATGCCCCCGGCCCGGTTGGTGGCGCGCGTCATGCGTCCGCGCTCCACCGCCAGAATCTCGTCGTGAGCGGTTGAGCCGCGCCGGGCGGCCTGGGCGAAGCCATCCCCGATCTCCACGCCCTTGACGGCCTGGATGCTCATGACAGCGGCCGCCAGTCGGGCGTCCAGGCGCCGCTCGGCGCTGACGTGGGTGCCCAGGCCGACCGGCACGCCGGTGGCGATAACCTCAACGACTCCCCCCAGGGTGTCGCCCGCCTTCTTGGCGGCGTCAATCTCGGCGACCATGGCGGCGCTGGTGGCCGGGTCGGTGCAGCGCACCGGGTCGGCGTCCAGGCGGGCAGTGTCCTCCACGCGGGGGGCGGGGGCGTCCTCGGGCAGGGCGATGGCGCCCAGGCGCACGACGTGGCTGATCAGGCCAACTCCCGCGATCTGCTCCAGTAGGGCCTGGGCGATGGCGCCCAGGGCGACGCGGGCGGCGGTCTCGCGGGCGGAGGCGCGTTCCAGGACGGGGCGGGCGTCGGGCAGTTCGTACTTGAGCAGGCCGGGCAGGTCGGCGTGGCCGGGCCGCGGGCGGGTCAGGGGGCGGTTGCGGGCAATCTCCTTCTCGTCGCCGGTGCCGGCGTCTATGAGCATCGCGGCTTCGTCGACGGGGTCGGCGTTCATGACGGTGGACCACTTGGGCCACTCGGTGTTGGAGATCTGCAGGGCGATCGGGCTGCCAATGGTGCGGCCGTGGCGCACTCCTCCCAGGAGGCGCAGGTGGTCCTGTTCGAAGGCCTGGCGGGCCCCGCGCCCGTGCCCCAGGCGGCGGCGGGCCAGGGCGGCGCGGATCTGCTCGCTGGTGATCCTCACCCCGGAGGGGATCCCGTCGATCACGGCGGTTAGGGCCTCGCCGTGCGATTCGCCGGCGGTCATCCATCGAAGCATGCCGTTGATCATCCCACAGTGGGGCACTGGCCCATGAGGGCTTCTCGTCGGCTCCTGACGGGCACGGGCCCGCTCACCGCGCAATGGCGGCCAGCAGGGCGGCGCGCATGGTGTTGAGGTCGGGCTGGCGACCAGTCATGAGGCGCACTTGGGGCGCGGCCTGGTGCAGCAGCATGAGCCAGCCGGGTGCCACGGCGCCGCCGGCGTCCTGCCAGGCGGCGGCTATGGCCGTGGGCCAGGGGTCGTAGACGACGTCGAGCATGGCGGCCCCGGGGCGCGGGCCGCCCCGGGCCGCCAGGGCGCGCCCCAGGGGCAGGGCCAGGGGGTCGGCGGCGTGGGCGGGCAGGGTGGTGACGATCAGGTCGGCCGCGGCCA
>ERZ772917.821-NODE-821-length-20471-cov-10.649687_pt1 | contig 20471 bp, 21 predicted proteins | sample MGYA00511187_ERZ772917 | MGnify/ENA primary metagenome ERZ772917 (study PRJEB29015, sample SAMEA2737925) | human oral metagenome | biome: human oral; feature: human-associated habitat; material: dental | place: China | collected 2012 ... | reverse complement strand
GCGTGTGGAGCACATGGAGCACATCCGCTGGCTGCAGGAGGAGACGGGCGGCTTCCGTGCGTTCATCACATGGACGTTCCAGCCGGGCAATACCGCACTCGGCGGAGAGAAGACGTCGAGCTGGGACTATATGCGGACACTTGCCGTCACGCGTCTCTACATGGACAATGTTGCGCACATCCAGGGCTCGTGGGTGACGCAGGGCGAGCGCATTGGACAGCTGACCCTCGGCTTTGGCGCGGACGACCTCGGGAGCGTCATGCTCGAGGAGAATGTCGTGCGCGCCGCGGGGACGCGGTATAATATGTCGATCAAGAAGATGATCGATCTGATTCGCGGCGCAGGCAGAGAGCCGGCACAGCGTGACACGCAGTATCGCGTGATACGGAGGTTTTGAAATGGCAGAGCAACAGGTTCCGGCAGCGGGCTATGCCGTCATCGGCGGCTCGGGGACGCTCTCGAGCGATTTTCCGCGCGCCTCGATGGCGGCGGATGTGGAGATCCTCGCGGACGGGCTGCACTTTGCAACACCCTACGGCGAGAGTCCTGCGTTCCGCCTCTTCTCCGTCGCGGGACGGCGCGTGCTGACCTGCCGTATGCACGGCTGGCGCAGCGGCGTGACGCGCGCGGATGCGTCGCGGCAGGTGTTCTGGGTGCTGCGGGAGGCGGGCGTGCGGCGCATTCTCTCCGAGGGCGGCGTCGGGACGGTGAACCCGCTGCTCGACCCGCGCGACTTCCTCATCCCCGACGATTACCTTGATATGTCCGTGCGCAAAGATGTCATGCTCGACGGGCGCTATCTGCTTGTGATGCGGGATGCTCTCTGCGCGGAACTTCGCACGGCGCTCATTGAGGAAACGAGGAAGCGCTATACGGGGCGCATCTTTGACCGCGGCATCTACGCCGTCACCGACGGGCGGCATTTCGAGAGTCCTGCCGAGATCGCGATGCTGAAAGGGCACGCGGACATCGTGGGGCAGAGCCTCGCGCCCGAGGTCTACCTTGCGCGCGAGATCGGCGCGTGCTATGCGGGGCTGTACTTCGTCGTCAACTACGGCGAGGGCATCCGCCCGTGGTCGCACGACACGCTCACGCAGATTTTCTATGACGATGCCCCCATGATCGGCGACATCCTGCTCGCCACCATCCGCAGCGTCCTCGCCGAGGAGAGCGCGTGTGAATGCCGCAGTTTGCGCAAGGAGACCCTGCTCAAGGATGTCTATAACGCGGAGTCGGACAAGGGATAAAACGAAAACGCCGCCCATTATGCACGTGGGCGGCGTTTTCGTTTGCTTATTTTCGTATTTTCTGCAGCTGCTGATAGAGTGTCGGGATATCCTTTGTAATGGTTTCCCAGAGCAAATTCTTGTTTACAGATTCGTACTCATGTGCAAAGAGATTCCTCATACCGCGCATCTCAGACCAAGGCAGTTCTGTGTGGGCACTTTTGAAGTCCTCTGATATGCGCTTGGAAAGTTCTCCGATCTGAAAGAGCGCCATCGAACACGCATTATAAAAACATGATCGTGCCTGAATTTCTCTAAGGAAGAATCAAATCTTCTTACTGTATCGTTGATTTCCTCGCAATGTCGGAGGATGTGATCAGCGATTCGTCTGTCTCTATCGTTCATAAAGCAATACCTCATCTCGTTTGAGATTCTCCTTGAACGGCTCGGAGTCCGGGAGGTCGCTGAGGAGATCGAGCTCTGTGCCAAGGGCATCCTCTAGGTCGGAATAGATACCGCCCAGCATGAAGAAACTCGTTATATCTCCTTCGATGCGCAGGTCTATGTCGCTGTTTTCGGTGGCATTGCCGCGCGCATACGAACCAAAGAGATAGGCTTTCCGTATGGGGTATTTTCTGCATACAGGGGCAATGCGTTCTCTGATTGTTGGTATTGACAGCATAACGATACCCCCTGTTGCTTGCAGTTGATTCAAGAGCGGCTATATGTAATATTCATAGCGATAAAATAATGCAAAATCTCTGCATTGTCAAGAAATCTCATGATAACAGAGGCTATGTGGAGGATTGAGGGCGCAGAGAGGGCGGAAAAGATGCGACAAGATGATGGCGCTGAATTTATCAGTGCCCCTATATTTTGAACAGGTCGCTGTGTATTCCTGTTCTCGTTAGGTAGAGGATGAGCGTGTCCTCTGAAATCTCGTAGATAAGCAGCCAGTCCGGTGCGATGTGGCACTCCCGACATCCTGTATAGTTCCCTGTCAGCGCGTGATCTCTGTACTTTGGGGCGAGCACTTCGCCGCGCGCCAGCTTTTTGATGACATCGGACAATAGTTCCGTATTGTATCCGCGCTTTGCCGCACGCTTCAAGTCCTTCTGAAAACGGGAAGTCGGGCGAATCGTATATTTCATGAAAGCAGATCCCTCATCATCGCATCGACATCTGTATAGCGTTTGCCGAGGCTCGGGTCTGCCTTCATGCGGCGCACCTCGTCGAGCGCTTCCTGTGTCTCTGCGTTCGGCGAATTACCGCCGATCTCAAAGGGGATACGGTACTCACGCACTGTCTTTCGCGCAAAAATATTGAATGCTGTCGTCATGCTCATGCCCATATCCGCACAAAATGCACTGAATTGCTCCTTCAAATCGTTATCCATGCGTATGCTTACATTCGTTTGTGACACTCCAATCAACTCCTTTTCTATAGAGTAATGCAAATTCTGTGCATTGTCAAGAAATCTCATGATAATAGATGCGCAAAAGGAATGGTAAACCACCGTGTATACACGATGAAATTCGTGAAAAATCCATTGACAATCATTCCCACCAGTGCTAGGATAATGGCGCAGGAAATCCTGCGGAAACGATTTGATTGAAAAGAAGTGCAATTCATCATGCAAGAGCTGTCTTCCACACCGTTCGTCATGAGTCCATAGCGTCCAAGCGCATCCCATTGCGTTTGGACTTTTTTGCATTTTTAGGGGGGTAATCGTTATGTCGGTCAACAGAGGAAAAGTCGTCATCATTGGAACCAGCAACGTCGGTTCTGCCGTACTCAACAAGATCACGGATTTCCAGCTCGCATCGGAAATCGCGCTCATCGACCTCGATATGGATCGCGCGCGCGGCGAGGCACTCGACACGAGTCATGCCATGTCCTCGCCGTACAGCACCAATATCAAAGTTCATACAGGCACCTATGAGGACTGCCGGGACGCGGCATTCATCGTCATCACGGCGGGCCCTTCGATCCTGCCCGGTGAGACGCCTGACCGTCTGAAACTCGCGAGCACAAATACGAAGATCATGCGCTCCATCTTCTCTGAGATTGTGAAATACACGAAGGAAGCCATGATCATCATGATTACGAACCCTCTCGATGTCGCGACCTACGTCGTATCGACGGAGTTCGACTATCCGCGCGAGAAGATCCTCGGCACGGGCACGATGCTTGAGACCTACCGCTTCCGCTACATTCTCGCCGAGCACTACGATATGGATCCGAAGAACATCCACGGCTACGTGCTCGGGGAGCACGGCAACGACGCCTTTGTCGCATGGTCGACGGTGAACTGCGCGGGGCTTGGCATCGATCATCTCGACGAGTACTTCCACTTCAAGGAAAAACTCAGCCGTAAAGAGGTCGAGCAGGGGCTCATCCAGACCGCGTACGATGTTATCAACCTCAAGGGCTTTACGAATACGGGCATCGCGATGGTTGCCTGCCGCTTCATCAAGGCGATCCTCTACAACGAGCACACGATTCTGCCTTGTGCTGCCGTTATGAACGGCGAATATGGCATGCGGGACGTGGCGCTCTCCATCCCGCGCATGATCTCGCAGGACGGTATCGTACGCTCCCTCGAGGTACACCTGCCCGAGGACGAGATGGAGAAGCTCGTACGTGCACAGAAGAGTGTCCGCGCCGCGCTTGACGGCGCGGGGGTGAAGTAAGCCGCTGACACCTGCCTTAGATACACGAACCCCCGTCCACCAATGTAGATGTGGACGGGGGTTCTTATGTTCCTTAGGGAATCGCTGATAAAATAGACCCTCAGATTGGCGTAGATTTTTCGTCCGAACTAGAAGGCAAACCGGACGCATAGTAAAGGCTATGTGGAGGATTTGCCGACGAAGTGCGGGCAAAAAAGATGCGCTAAGATGGCGGCGCTGAATTTATCAGTGCTTCCCTAAGAAAGAGGTAGTATATTGAACGCCATTGACATACTGAAGGAACGCGGATTTCTTGCACAATGCACCGATGAGGAAGGGCTGCGCGAGCTGCTCGGTCAGGAACAAACTTCCTTTTATACGGGATTTGATCCGACGGCAGACAGCCTCCATGCAGGCCATTTGATCGCGCTCATGGCAATGTCCCACATGCAGCGTGCGGGACACCGTCCGATCTGTCTCGTGGGAGGCGGCACCGGAACCATTGGTGATCCCTCGGGGCGCACGGACATGCGCAAGGTGATGACAGATGAGACCATCCGTCATAATTGCGACTGCTTCCGCAAGCAGATCTCTCGTTTCATCGATTTCTCGGATGATCGGGCAATCATGGTGGATAACGGGGACTGGCTGCGCAAGCTCAACTATATCGAACTCCTGCGAGATATCGGTTCGCATTTCACTGTCAATCGCATGCTCGCTGCAGAGAGTTATAAGCAGCGCTGGGAGAAGGGGCTGACCTTCCTCGAGTTCAACTATATGATCATGCAGGCGTATGACTTCCTCGAACTCAACAAACTCTATGGCTGCAAACTCCAAATGGGCGGGGACGATCAGTGGTCGAATATCATCGCTGGGGTGGAGCTCTGCCGCCGCAAGAAAAATATCACGGTATTCGGACTCACGAACAAGCTGCTCACGAAGAGCGACGGTACGAAGATGGGCAAGACGGCAGGCGGTGCGCTTTGGCTCAATGCAGAAAAGACCTCGCCCTATGACTTCTATCAGTACTGGCGCAATATTGATGATGCCGATGTAGAGATCTGTCTCTCCTTGCTTACCTATCTTCCGATGGAGGAAGTGCGCCGTCTTGCAGCGGCCGAGGGACAGGAGATCAACCGCTCCAAAGAAATCCTTGCCTATGAGGCGACCAAGATTGTTCATGGCGAAGAGGAGGCGCGGAAGGCGCAGGAGACGGCAAAGGCTCTTTTTGGCGGCGGTATGGCGGCAGAGCTCCCGCAGATTCACGTGGAGATCGGTGAAAAACTCGTGGATGCGCTCACGCGCGGCGGCGTATTCCCCTCGAAGGGGGAGGCGCGTCGCCTGATTCAGCAGGGCGGGCTTACGCTGAATGATGTCCGTGTTGCGGACGAACACTACGTATTGCAGGAGTTGGATTTCACCGACGGCACTGCACTTGTCAAAAAAGGAAAGAAAAAGCACTATCAGCTTGTATATTGACCATCCGGAGCCAGTCAGGAAGGAGATCGAACGATGTCAGGACATTCAAAATGGGCAAATATCAAACGCAAGAAGGGCGCAAATGATGCCATTCGTGGAAAGATCACCACAAAGATTGGGCGTGAGATCACGATTGCCGTCCGCATGGGCGGCGGTGACCCAACGGGCAATATGCGCCTGAAGCTGGCGCTTTCCAAGGCAAAGGCGAACAATATCCCGAAGGACAATATCAATCGCGCCATCCAGAAGGGGCTTGGTGCGACAGAGGGCAGCAATTACGAGGAGGTTCTCTACGAGGGCTACGGCCCGGGCGGTACTGCGGTCATGCTCGACATCCTGACGGATAACCGCAACCGCACGGCGGCAGATGTGCGCCATCTCTTTTCCAAGTATGGCGGCAACCTCGGTCAGGATGGCTGCGTTGCGTGGATGTTCAAGAAGAAGGCAGTCTTTATCGTAGAGCGTGAAGCGTTCGACGATGAGGATGCCCTCCTCGAGATCGTCTTGGAGGCGGGCGCAGAGGATATGCGCGCGGAGGACGATGTCTTTGAAATCATTGCCGAGCCGGAGGCATTCGAGGCAATTGAAACAGTGCTTGGAGAAAAGGGCATTGAGACGGCATCAGCAGAGGTGACGATGGTGCCGGATACGACAGTGCATCTCGCTGACAAGGATGCCGAAAAGATGCAGACCCTGATCGACGCGCTCGAGGACAATGACGATGTCCAGAATGTCTACAGCAACTACGAAATGGATGAATAAGCGGAGGATTCCTTAAAAGAGTGCAGACGCTTTGTGTCTGCACTCTTTTAAGAATGAGAAAATGTTAGTACTCGGTATCGATCCTGGAACTGCCATTTGCGGCTACGGTTTTGTGGAGCAGGAAGGTTCGTGTCTGCGTGCCCGTTCCTACGGCGCCATCACAACACCATCCAAGATGGCGGTGGAAAAACGCCTGCTGAAAATATATACAGAACTGGAAGCGCTCATTCAAAAGTATTCCCCCGATGCAATGGGGGTAGAGCAGCTTTTTTTCAATCGGAATGTCACGACAGCGATTCCGGTCGGGCAGGCGCGCGGCATCGTCCTTCTCGCGGCAGCGCAGAACAATATTCCGATTGTGGAGCGGACACCGCTACAGGTCAAGCAGTCTGTGACGGGTTATGGAAAGGCGACGAAGGAGCAGGTAATATATATGGTGACGAAGCTGCTGAACCTTCCTGAGCCGCCTCATCCGGACGATACGGCGGACGCACTTGCCGTCGCCATCAGTGCCGCGCACTGTGTAGACAGCATTGCATGGCGCAATCGCATATAGAATGGGGAGCAGGGAGCAATGATTGGATTTTTGCGCGGCAAGGTGACGCATGTATTTTCGGATTACTGTTTTTTGGATGTCCGCGATGTCGGCTATCGCGTGTTCATATCGCACGCAACACGCACGCATCTCTCCGTCGGTGAGGAGGTCGTGCTCTATGTGCACACTCATGTACGAGAGGATGCGCTTCTTCTTTATGGATTCTTTTCGCAGGAGGAGTATGACCTCTTTCAGCATCTGATTGGTATTTCCGGAATCGGGCCAAAGGTGGCGCAGGGGATTCTCTCCGCGACGACGGCAAATGATTTTTACCGTATGATCCATCAGAAGGATGTCAAGGCGATCACGAAGCTCCCGGGCATTGGGAAAAAGACCGCCGAACGGATCATCTTGGAACTCAAGGATAAACTCGCATCCACATCCTTTGATGCGGATGCCGATACGAATGATATAACGGAGATCGGCGATGGCATGGGGGATATGGTTGCAGAGGCAACGGAGGCGCTCCTCAGTCTTGGCTTCCAGCAGAGCGAGATTCAGTCGGTGTTTAAGAAAAAGAGCGATGGAGAGAGTACAGAGGAACTGATTCGCTATGCATTGGCAGAACTGCAGCGTTTTTGAGAAAGGAGGGGTTCGATGAGCGATATATATGAGGATGAGGAAATCAGCTCCTTCGAGGAACAGTCAACGGACGGCTGGCAGTATAGCCTCCGCCCGCGGCGTCTGAACGAATACATCGGACAGGATAAGGTCAAGTCGAATTTGTCCAAATTCATACAGGCGGCGCTCTCGCGCAACGAATCGCTGGATCACGTGCTCCTCTATGGTCCGCCCGGACTTGGCAAAACTACACTCGCTGCCATCATAGCGAATGAGATGGGGGCAAATTTCCGTCAAACCTCGGCGCCTGCCATTGAACGGCAGGGGGATCTTGCGTCTCTGCTCACCAATCTGCAGGAGCACGATGTTCTCTTTATCGACGAGATTCATCGCCTTTCCCATCACGTTGAGGAGATTCTCTACTCCGCGATGGAGGATCACGCCATTGACATCATCATCGGCAAGGGGCCGAGTGCGCGCTCTTTGCGTCTGGATCTTGCGCCGTTTACCCTCGTCGGTGCAACGACGAAGACGGGGGCTCTTTCCGCACCGCTGCGCGATCGCTTCGGCATTCAGTCACGCTTGGAATACTATACGCCGGAGGCACTGCTTCTTATCATCGAGCGCACGGCGGAGATCCTTTCCGTCCGCATTGAGCGCGAGGGAGCACTCGAGATTGCGCGCCGCTCTCGTGGAACGCCGCGCGTTGCGAACCGCATTCTGAAGCGTGTTCGCGATATCGCACAGGTGGCGGGTGAGAGCGTCATATCGAAGGTCGGAACCATCGAGGCGCTCGCAGCGCTCGAGGTCGATGCAAGAGGTCTCGAGAACAAGGATCGCTATATGCTGGAGGTCATGATCCGAAAGTTTTCTGGCGGCCCTGTCGGGCTCAAGACGCTGGCGGCGGCGCTCAGCGAGATGGCGGAGACCATAGAGGATGTCTATGAGCCCTATCTGATTCAGCTGGGGTTTATCGCACGTACAGCACGCGGCCGCATTGTCACGTGCGGTGGATACGAGCATATGGGTATTCCATTTCCACAAAACGACGACAGACAAGGAGAACTGCTCTAAGATGAATCTGCTCATGCACATGTGCTGCGGACCATGTTCCTGCTACCCGTTAAAAAAACTGCGTGCTGATGGAATCGAGCCCACAGGATACTTTTTCAATCCCAATATCCACCCCTATCAGGAGTGGGAGGAACGCCTGCAAAATGCACGGAAATTTGCCGAGCTCTCGCAGATGGACTTCATCGCAGACGAGGAGTATGCAATGCGCGAGTTCCTGAAACGGGCGCTGCCGGCCGAGGGGACGCGCAAAGGCCGCTGCCGTATGTGCTATACATGGCGGTTGGAGGAAACGGCACGCTATGCTGCAGCACACGGCTTTGATACGTTCACATCCACGCTCTTTTACAGCATTTATCAGCAGCATGATCTCATGCGCTCCGTTGCGGAACAATTTGCGAAGCGATACGGTGTTGCATTTTACTACGAGGACTTTCGTGTCGGCTGGCAGGATGGAATCGATATCAGCAAGGAGATGGGGCTCTATCGCCAATCTTACTGCGGCTGCGTATTCAGCGAAGAAGAGCGGTACAGTCGGGCGCTGCGCAAGCTGCAGCGCAAGGAAAACAAAGAGAAGAAACGTCTGCGGTTAATGGCATAACGATCAGAAGGGGAGCTTGCTATGAATCGGTATCTTTTCCTATGTGTTTCTGTGCTCTTTGCTGCAATTACAGTTCTTCCTATGACGGCTGCAGCATCATGGCAGCCCGAAATCACGATCGGTCTCAGTCAGGGCGTAGCGGAAGTTCGTCTCTCAGCAACGAGCGGAGCTCTATACGTTTATGACGATCTGGAGAAAGAGCCGATGATGAAAATTCCGCAGGGACAAGAGCTTTCTGTTCGTATGATGCGGGATCGTTTTTTGGCAAACGAAAAGGAGATCAAGGGCGAGCGTTTGGTGATTCAGCCCGAATCTACAGGCTTTGTTAAGGTGAACGGGATGCCCTACCGCGGATTTATCACCCTTTTGAAGAAGCAGGGGATGACCGTCGTCAACAATGTGCCTGTGGAGGACTATCTCTACGGCGTCGTTCCGAAGGAGATGCCTCCGAGCTGGTCTGCCGAAGCGCTGCGTGCTCAGAGCATCGCAGCGCGTAGCTTTGCCCTGAAGAATCGCAAGCGTCACAGCGCGGAGGGCTTTGATCTCTGCAGCACTGCACATTGTCAGGTCTATGAGGGCATGTCCGCTGAAATGCAGTCTACAACAGCCGCCGTCAACAGCACGCGCGGCGAAGTTCTCTTCTATAAGGGGGCAATCATCGACGCGCTCTTCCATACGGATTCAGGAGGGATGACAGAGTTCAGCGAGCATGTATGGGGCAGCACTGTGCCCTATCTGCGTGCCGCGAAGGAACTCCGCACGCAGACACAGCCGTGGAGTCGTACGGTCTCCATGGCATCCTTTGTGCAGAAAATCGAGGCAGGCGGTAAAAGTCTCGGTACGCTCAAAGAGATACGACTTTCTCCTCTGACCGTTGGAAAGGGGAGCACTGACCGAACGCCGTCAGGACGTGTGCGTGCGGCTGAATTTGTTGGAACGAAGGGGCGTATCAGTCTCTCGGGCAATGATCTGCGCTCCATGTTCTCTCTGCCCAGTACACTTTTTGACATACGAGCTGGTCGGACAGAAGTGGTTTTCAGCGGATACGGGTCGGGTCACGGGCTCGGGCTGTCCCAATGGGGTGCCAAGGCGCTTGCAGACAGCGGGAAAGGATACAAGGACATTCTGCTCTATTACTATTCCGGCGTAACACTTGAAAAATTATACTAGGCAAGGTGCTTATTTACATGGATATTTCTGATTTTGACTACGATCTTCCGGAGGAATGCATCGCTCAGCTGCCTGTCGAGCCGCGCGACAGCTCCCGCCTGATGGTATTGGATCCATCAAATCATACGATAGAGCATCGGCGGTTTTTTCAGCTTGGAGACTTTCTGAAGCAGGGTGATGTGCTGATCTTCAATGATACGCGCGTCATTCCAGCACGCCTCATCGGAGCGCGTGATACGGGCGGGAAGGTCGAGGTCTTTCTCCTGCGTCAAATGGATAAAGATCAATGGGAGGCATTGGTCAAACCCGGAAAAAAAATGCGCATCGGCTCCGTCGTCCACTTTGGCGAAGAACTGTCCTGCGAGATTGTCGCTCATACGGATTTTGGCGGGCGTATCGTACGATTTATCTATGATGGCATCTTTGAGGAGATTCTGGATCGCTTGGGCAATATGCCACTTCCCCCATACATTCATGAGAAGCTGGAAGATCGGGAGCGATATCAGACGGTATACAGCCGTGTGAAAGGCTCGGCTGCAGCGCCGACAGCGGGGCTGCACTTTACAGAGTCACTGATGGAGGAGCTTCGCAGAAAGGGCATCCAATTTGGCTTTATCACCCTTCATGTCGGGCTTGGCACATTTCGTCCTGTTCATGTCGATACCATTGAAGATCATGTGATGCACAGTGAGTTTTATTCGGTTCCAACAGAGACCGCAGAACTCATTCATATGGCAAAAAAAGAGGGGCGACGTGTTGTTGCTGTCGGTACAACGTCCATCCGTACACTGGAAGCAGCAGCCTCGTCTACGGGGACTGTCGAGGCGGGGAGCGGATGGACAAACATATTCATCTATCCGGGATATGAATTCAAAGTGGTAGACGCTGTAATCACGAATTTTCATCTTCCGAAGTCTACCCTCATTATGCTTATCAGCGCCTTTGCGGGACGTGCGTTCACGATGGAGGCATATCGCACGGCTGTAGCAGAAGCGTATCGCTTCTTTTCCTTTGGTGATGCCATGCTCATCCAATCACGGCAATAAAAAACAACGCGATGAAAAATCGCGTTGTTTCTGCTTATGGAAGCTCACGGAACAGCTCGCGGTGCTCATTGATGATTTCCGCCATCATCCGCTTTCCGTTGATATCAGGATGCAGACCATCCGTAGAGAGTAGCGGATCCAGAATACGCCGTTCTTTGTCGTAGAAATATGGCTCCATGTCCACATAGAATTCCCGCGCTCTGATCCAGGTGTTTACAGCCAGCATTTTCCATTTCCATGATGGATCTGTCTCGGTGTGGAAGGCAAGCGAAATGTGTTCAGGGTTGATCGGCAGGAGCGTCAGGAAAATGGGGCGAATGCCGTGGTTCAGACACTTCTTTTGCAGCTCATCCAAATCGTCGATGATGTCCTGTGCTGTGACGCCATAGGCGCGCAGACTGTTCGATCCGGTCAGGATCAGCAGGTTCACCGGGTGCAGTGGAAGTACATCCTGCTCAAAACGCTCCAGTGTTGTATGGGCGGTATCGCCGCTACGTCCGAGATTGAGGCATTCGAACGGCAGGTATGTTGTATAGCTGTATTCGAGGAATGCGGGCGAGCTTGATATAGCACCCCCGCCGTGCGTGATGCTGTCCCCGAGCGCCGCTGCATAGATGCGATCATTCACAGCATCGACGGTGAATGAGGCGAGATCTGACCACGTTCCAATGGTATTGTCCTCCTCGTCTAGGCCTCGTACCCGCCAGTAATATGTTCCCGCATAGGGGCGCGCATATTCATCATAGACTGCATTGGCGGCCGTGATCGTCTGTGCCCATGCACGATTTGGATCTGGTTCTGTGCCGTGCTCATTTGCAGGAGGCTCTGTCAGCAGTTCGACCTCATAACGTGTTACGCCATTTAACGGAATCCATTGATATACAGGATAGATGGGCTGATGGAAGTTCATCACCTGATCGTAGGTATTCGGGATCGGACGATTTGGAACCTCTGCGGATTTATCCAAATAAAGCTCCTCGGCAGGAGAGAATTCTCCGATTGGCTCAAGCTTCAGCCCGAGCGCCCGCACGCGCCAGTATATCTTTTCATAGTTCTGATAGACGCGCAGATCAGCCTGCCAGCCGTTTGTAAAAACGCTGCGCGTACTCGTCAGGTGATTCGTCGGTGATGGCGTCGTGCCGCCCTCCTGTGCCGGCGGTGCGGAGAGAAGTTCAACCTCATAGAGAACGGCATTCGGAATGCTGTGCCAGAGCAGAAAGGGCTTGAGGCTTGCAGGATGATCTTCCGTATAATGAAAGATTGGAATGGGGGCTTTTGCCATGAAATATGGCGCTGCAATTGGTGTTGACGGGGCAGTTACGGCACCAAACATTCCATAGGCTGTAATGCGATAATAGAATGGAATGGGAGCGGAGGAGACCTTGCAGGAGGGCGTAGCGCTAAACTCGGTCTTTACGTGTTCATAGATAGACTCTTCGGCAATCGCCCCAGTTGTCTTGATATAGGTATCAATGCGATAATAGCAGGGATAGGGAAGACGCTCCCAAACGAGTGTGGACGTTCCGTCAGCTTCCAGCACTTGGGCTGCAATATCCGTCTGTTTCAAGTGCAGGACGTCCATTTTCTCGATGAGGAAAATACAGCCGAGGACGGCGAGAAAAATAATGCCCGTGAAAAAGAAATAATGCTTCATACATTCACCCAAATATTTTGTATTTCAGAAAGTTGAGGAATTCATATGGAAAACAAAGGTCTTATCATCGTTCACACCGGTGAAGGGAAGGGAAAGACGACTGCCGCTCTTGGGATGGCACTGCGTGCATGGGGAAATCATATGCGCGTGCTCATCCTGCAATTCATCAAAGGAAGCTGGAACTATGGCGAACTCGCCGCAATCGAAGCCCTTTCATCTACAGATGGCTGCATCGAGATCAGGCAGGGAGGGCTTGGGTTTTCGCAGCGCGGCGACGGTGCACAGGAGGAACATCGCCGTGCTGCTGTCGAACTACTCCAAATGGCAATGGATGAGCTTCAGAGCAATGCATGGGATATGGTCATCCTCGATGAGTTCAACTACGCATATTCCTTTGGATTTATCCATGCGGATGATTTGTCGCGGCTTCTCTCGGCACGGCCTGCGCATACACACCTGATCTTTACGGGGCGCGACGCTTCGGAGGCGCTGATCGATCAGGCTGATCTCGTTACGGAGATGCGGCTTGTGAAGCATCCCTTTCAAAAGGGAATCAAGGCGCAGAGAGGGATTGAATTTTAATAGGAATACAAAGAAGCAATCAGATTATAACACATTCACTCATTGTATTCCACGTGAGAACAGTGCTCTTTGATATAAGCTATTGAAAAAAAACATAGAATGCGGTAAAATCTCTGTCATGTGTTTATGTTATCTTTTATTTATGGAAGAGCATAGCTTCCATAAATGATAGTAGAATTAGGAGAGTTTTTATGAGAAGTGATGTCGTAAAAAAGGGAGCGACACGCTGTGCACATCGCTCGCTTTTTCATGCAAACGGATATGGCTCCGAGGATCTCAGAAAGCCGCTGATTGGTGTCTGCAATTCGTTCAACGAGATTATTCCGGGGCACTTTCACCTGAATACGATCGCAGAAGCTGTAAAGCTTGGTGTAGCAGCAGCCGGCGGAACGCCGATTGAATTCCCGTCCATCGGGGTCTGCGACGGCATTGCCATGGGGCACACGGGGATGAAATACTCCCTCGCGAGCCGCGAACTGATTGCGGACTCCATCGAGTCCGTCACGATGGCGTCGGGATTTGATGGGCTCGTCCTCATTCCGAACTGCGACAAGGTTGTACCGGGCATGCTCATGGCTGCTGCGCGGCTTAACATTCCAGCGATTCTCGTCAGCGGCGGCCCCATGCTTGCAGGGCGCCATCGCGGGCGCGATATCAGTGTCAGTCAGGCGTTCGAGGCGGCAGGCATGTTCGCGGCGGGAAAAATGGACGCGCGTGAAATGACTGCTATTGAGGAGCACGCCTGCCCCAGCTGCGGCTCCTGCTCCGGTCTGTTCACGGCAAATACGATGAACTCCCTGACCGAGGTGCTCGGCATGGGACTTCCCGGCAACGGTACGATTCCGGCCCCCTATACGGGGGAGCGCCGCCTGCTCGCCAAGCATGCAGGTGCGGTCATTATCGAACTCATTGAGAAAAATATCTGTCCGCGTGATATTATGACGCGCGAGGCATTCGAGAATGCGATTACCGTAGATATGGGCATTGGCGGCTCTTCCAATACCGTTCTGCATCTCACGGCGATTGCACATGAGGCGGGCATTGAGCTTCCGCCGCTGCTCTTTGATGAGATCAGCAGACGCACGCCGTACATCACGAAGCTGAGCCCTGCGGGAACGCATCATATGCAGGATCTGAACGAGGCAGGCGGCATCTCGGCGGTGATGAAGGAGCTGTCGAAGAAGGATCTGCTGCACCTGGATGCGCTGACCGTTACGGGAACAGTGCGCGATCGAATTGCACACGCAGAGGTTCTGGATTCTACGGTGATCCACAGTGTTGAAAATCCCTATCGTCCGCAGGGCGGTCTTGCCATTCTGCGCGGGAATCTCGCGCCGGACTGCGCCGTTGTCAAGGCATCGGCGGTGGCGGACGACATGCTCACCTATCGCGGGACGGCGAGATGCTTTAACTCCGAGGAGGAAGGCGTCAACGCCATCATGGAGGGGAAGATTCATGATGGAGACGTTGTCGTCATCCGCTATGAAGGCCCGAAAGGGGGGCCCGGGATGCAGGAAATGCTGAATCCGACGGCGGTCATCACGGGCATGGGGCTGAAGGTCGGTCTCATCACGGACGGGCGCTTCAGCGGCGCGAGTCAGGGCGCCTGCGTCGGACACATCTCGCCTGAGGCGATGTCGGGCGGTCCGATTGCGCTCATTGAGGACGGCGACACGATTCTGATCGACATTCCGAATCGAAAGCTCGAGCTCGAGGTCAGCGATGAGGAGCTTGCGCGTCGTCGTGCGAACTGGGTACAGCCGGAACCGAAGATCAATACGGGCTACCTTGCGCGCTATGCGAAGCTCACAACGTCTGCCAATACGGGCGCTGTTTTGCAATAAGAAGCCCAGCCCACGGGAGTTTCTGCTCCTGTGGGTTGTTTTTATGAACATAATTCGCTATAATGGCGTTGCATTATTTCTGGAAGAGAGTGAGGTCTCATATCCATGCACATCGTCCTTGTCGAGCCGGAAATTCCCGGCAATACGGGGAATATTGCACGCCTATGCGCTGGCACGGGGATGGAGCTTCATCTCGTACGCCCGCTCGGTTTTTCAACGGATGACAGACATTTGAAGCGTGCGGGACTGGATTACTGGCATCTTGTCAAGGTGCACTATCATGACTCGTTTGCGGATGTGCAGAGGCAGTATGAGGGGCATCCCTTCTACTTCTGTACGACGAAGTCTGCGCATATCTACTCCGATATTCGCTATACATCGGATGCTCTTCTTGTCTTTGGCAAGGAGACTGCAGGGCTGCCGGAGTCTCTGTTGGCTGCAAATGAGGAGCATACGATACGCATACCGATGCATGCAGGCGCACGTTCGCTGAATTTGTCCAATGCTGTTGCCGTTATTGCATATGAGGCGCTGCGTCAAAATTCTTTTGCTGAATTATGTCTTGCAGGAACGGGCTGCAATGGGGGAGATCATTGATGAACAAGGAATTCGTGCGTGCCTGTTACAGAGAATTTGATGCCGCGCGGCTCTTTGCCGATGCCCCCATGCGCTTTCATACGACGTTTCGGATCGGCGGTCCTGCGGATCTGCTGTTCTACCCGAAAACTACGGAGGAAGTCCAGCGGATTATCCGCATGGCAAGGGAATATGGCGAGAAGGTCACGCTACTCGGAAACGGTTCCAATCTTTTGGTGCGTGACGGCGGGATACGAGGGCTTGTCATACAGTTCAGTTACAAGATGGCGGCTGTTGTACGTGAGGGCACGGATCTCATCATTGGCGCAGGGGCTCTTCTGCGTGATGCCGCTGCGCGTGCACAGGAGTATGGACTCTCGGGGCTTGAGTTTGCCTGCGGCATTCCGGGAAGCATTGGCGGTGCGATCTTTATGAATGCGGGGGCTTATGACGATGAGATGAAGTCTGTCGTTGTGTCCGTAAAGACGGTCACACGGGGCGGGGAGCTCCATCTGTATTCTGCAGAGGAACTCGATTTTGGCTATCGGCACAGCATTTTTCATGGCTGCGATGAGGCAATTTGTGAAACGCGCCTGCATTTGCACGAAGATGACAAGGCTCTGATCCTTGCACGGATGGAAGATCTGAATCAGCGGCGTGAGAGCAAGCAGCCCCTTTCTTATCCGAGTGCGGGAAGTACGTTCAAGCGACCGCCCGGATACTTTGCGGGGACGCTCATCGATCAGACGGGATTAAAGGGGCTCACGGTCGGCGGCGCACAGGTTTCACAAAAACACGCGGGCTTTGTGATCAACATCGGCAATGCTACGGCAGACGATGTGCAGCAGCTGATCTCGATCGTTCAGAAGCGGGTCTATGCAGCGCATGGCGTACAGCTTTTTCCGGAACTGCGCATCATTGGGGAAGCCTGACGGGAAATTATCGATATATTTTTGAGGAGTATGCTGCTTCTACATGGAAAAATATAGTCAGCTTGTTGATTTTTCATCAAAACATCCTAATATCGTCGTTGCACTTGGCATGTTTGACGGCCTTCATATCGGGCATCAGGAAATCATTCGGACTGCCGTCGCGAAAGCGCAGGAAATTAATGGAACTGCGCTTGTTTTTTCGTTTGCAAATCATCCGCGTTCTGTGATTGCACCCGAAGGTGCACCGCGTCGCATTGGGAGCGACGCCGTGCGCGCCCGCATACTCAATCATCTCGGTGCAGACGCCCTCGTTGAAATCCCCTTTACCTCCGATTTTGCCGAAACATCTGCCAATGATTTCATACAGCTGCTGCAGCACTGTTTTGCCCCGAAGTATATTATCGTGGGAGAAAACTATACGTTTGGACGCGGCGGGAAGGGGACAACTGCACTTTTGCGGGAGAAATCCGAAACGTATGGATTTCAGCTGATCGTATGCCCCTCCGTGATGCGCGACGGCGCACCTGTGAGCAGTACGCGGATTCGCGCCTTGATTGCACAGGGAGAACTTGCGCGTGTGAGAGAGTATCTCGGCTATCCCTTTACCATCATCGGCACGGTGATTCACGGACAGGCACGAGGGCGGACACTCGGCTTTCCCACTGCGAACATTGCTCTGCGCGAGGACTATGAGCGTCTGCCGAACGGTGTCTACGCCGTGACGGTGATGCATCAGGGCCTGCTTTACTGCGGTGTTGCCAACATAGGAAACAATCCTACATTCGACGGCTGCGACCGACGCCTCGAAGTTCACCTTTTCGATTTTTCGGGAAATCTTTATGACAGCGAGATCATGGTCACATTCTATGAGAAAATACGGGATGAACTGCGATTTGCATCCGTTGATGCGCTCATCGCTCAGATTGCAGAGGATAAACGAGGAGTCGAACGAAAGTTTGAAAAAAGTTTTCATTTACAAGAAAATATTTCTATGGTAATATGATGAGCGCTAACAGAACCATGACTCAGATGACGAATAATCCGACGTTTTCTTGGTCAGTGGTGAAAAAATTATGAGGAGGATTCCAATGCTCACACAGGAAAAGAAACAGGAAATCATCAAGGAACATGCCGTCCATGAGGGCGACACGGGCTCGCCGGAGGTGCAGATCGCCATTCTGACGGCACGCATCCAGTATTTGACGGAGCACCTGAAAGAACACAAGAAAGATCATCACTCGCGCCGTGGGCTTCTGAAGATGGTTGGACATCGTCGTCGCCTTCTGAGCTATCTGTATCAGACGGATATTGAGCGCTATCGCTCGATCATCACGAAGCTCAATCTGCGTAAGTAATATTCCGAACACGGAGAGAAAGAGCGGGGGATTCCCCGCTTTTTTGCTGTTGGGACAAGGATTCTATGATATTTTGTCGAATGCTTTTGTCATATGGAACGAATAGAGAGACCTAGGAGGATATTATGCAGTGTTTCGAAATTGAGTTGGGCGGACGAAAGCTCACCGTAGAACATGGGAAAATGGCAAAGCAGGCAAATGGCGCTGTTCTGGTTCGCTATGGCGATACCGTAGTCTTGGTGACGGCGACGGCTTCGAGTGCTCCGCGTGAGGGCGTTGACTTCTTCCCGCTGACGGTGGACTACGAGGAGAAGATGTATGCGGCGGGAAAGATTCCCGGCGGATTTATCAAGAGAGAAGGACGCCCCAGCAGCGATGCCGTGCTCTGCGCGCGCCTGATTGACCGTCCCATCCGCCCGCTGTTCCCCGAGGGCTTTCGGAATGACGTTCAAATCGTGGCAACAGTTCTCTGCGTAGAGCAGGACAATCCTCCGGAGATCGCCGCCATGCTCGGTGCTTCCTGTGCTCTCACTGTGTCGGACATTCCCTTTATGGGGCCGATTGCCGGCGTTCGTGTCGGCTATGTTGACGGCTCATTTGTCATCAATCCGACGGAAGCACAGAGGGAAGTGTCGGACCTCAATCTGACGGTGGCAGGTTCCTATGACGCTGTGATGATGGTTGAAGCGGGGGCAAATGAGCTCTCCGAAGAGATTGTTCTTGATGCTATTCTCTTTGGTCATGCCGAGATTCGCCGTCTTGTCGCGTTCCAGAACGATATCCAAGCAGCCTGCGGTAAGGAGAAACAGACGCCCGCCATCTTCACTGTCTCCGAGGAGCTCGAATCCAAGGTGCGCTCCTATGCCGAGGAGCGCCTCGATGCCGCGACACGCAACAGCGACAAGCTGATGCGCGATGCGGATATTGCCGCTATTAAAGCAGAAACCGTTGAGCATTTCATCGAGGAATATCCGGACGCTGCGAAGGAGATTTCGCAGATCCTCTACAAAATCGAAAAGGGGATCGTCCGCCATATGATCACGCACGAGAAAATCCGTCCGGACGGCCGTGCGCTAGATGAGGTGCGTCCTGTCAGCTGTGAGGTTGGTATTCTGCCGCGCACGCATGGCTCCGGACTCTTTACAAGAGGTCAGACGCAGGTGCTGACCGTCACTACGCTTGGATCGATCGGCGATGAGCAGATCATCGATGGCCTTGGCCCTGAGACGACGAAGCATTATCTGCACCACTATAATTTCCCGGGCTACAGTGTCGGAGAGGCGCGCCCCATGCGCAGCCCCGGACGCCGTGAGATCGGACATGGCGCACTCGCGGAGCGTGCGCTCTTTCCGATGATTCCGTCGATTGAGGATTTCCCGTATACGATTCGTCTTGTATCGGAGATCCTTGAGTCGAACGGATCGAGCTCAATGGGCAGCGTTTGCGGCAGTACGCTTTCCCTGATGTGCGCGGGTGTTCCGATCAAGCGCCCTGTTTCCGGCGTTGCGATGGGACTGGTACGCGATGGGGACGACTATTCCATCCTGACTGATATTCAGGGGATGGAGGATGCCCTTGGCGACATGGACTTCAAGGTCGCGGGTACATCTAAGGGCATTACGGCAATCCAGATGGACATCAAGATTGCCGGGATCACGCGTGACATTCTTGCATCGGCACTTGCTCAGGCAAAGCAGGGAAGGGCGTTCATCCTTGAAAAAATGCTCGAATGCATTGCACAGCCTGCGGCAGAGCTATCTCCATATGCACCACGTGTAGAGGTTATCACCATTGACATCGAGAAGATTCGCGATGTCATTGGAACCGGCGGCAAGGTTGTCCGCAAAATCATTGATGAAACAGGCGTCGATGTCGATATCCATGAGGACGGCAATATATTCATTACGTCGCCGAATATGGAGGCAATGGATCGTGCACGCAAGATGATCGAGGATATCGTGCGCGAGGTTGAGGTCGGTGAGGTGTATACGGGGCGTGTCACGCGCTTCCTGAAATTCGGCGCGTTTGTCGAGCTCCTTCCCGGAAAAGAGGGGCTTTGCCACATCTCGCAGCTTGCAAAACATCGTGTCGAGAGCGTCGAAGATGTTGTGAAGATTGGCGATCAGCTTGAGGTCAAGGTCATTGAAATCGACGAGAAGGGGCGTATCAACGTCAGCCACAAGGCTCTTCTCTGATGATTCAGGTTTATACCGGAAACGGGAAGGGAAAAACCACGGCGGCGATCGGGCTTGCCATTCGTTCATTGGGAGCAGGGCACAAGGTCTTTCTTATGCAGTTTATGAAGAGCCTTGCCTACAGCGAGCAGCATATTTTGCAGAAAATGC